>Ga0210387_10004022_pt1 | contig 11261 bp, 11 predicted proteins | sample IncBWC7OmetaG_FD_160108 | JGI IMG/M metagenome (GOLD analysis project Ga0210387, IMG submission 160108) | Forest soil microbial communities from Barre Woods Harvard Forest LTER site, Petersham, Massachusetts, United States - Inc-BW-C-7-O ... | reverse complement strand
CGAGCGCGGTCTGGCTGCCCTGCACCATGAAGACGTTGACGTAGCGCAGCAGCGTGGCGGTGAAGCTGAGGCTCGCTTTCATCAGCTCGCGCAGCGTCTCGGTGGGAAGACGCATCGCCGTGCCGGAGGATTGCACCACGGTCTCGTTGGCGGAGCGGTCGTCGCCCAGCACGATGCAGAGTCCGGTCATGCCCTCGTAGCCGACCATGCCGACCTCGATGCGATGGTCGGGCTCCGTCGTGCCGACGACGGAGACCAGGCCGCTTTCGACGAAATAGACATGACGAACCGGATCGCTCGGCACCTCCAGAATCTGGCGCGCATCGAGTTCGATCGTCTCGAGGCAGGGTGTCAGGAGGTCTTGGTCAGCATGCGAGAGCACCGCCAGGAGGCGGTTGCGCGAACCGTTGTTCGGGGAATTCACTGCTCTCCTCCACCTCGTGGGGCAAGAGCACATGAACTCCTAGCCACCAATCGCGAGCTCGCTCCGAGACTCGGCAGGCGGTCCCATGACGGTGCCTGACAAGGCAACCATTAGCAATGAGCATCGCATCGGTGGTGATATGTCCGTTTTCGGACAAACGACTATTTATCCTAGGACCCGCTGGACCCGCTGCTTTTCGGGCCACGCCGGCGCGACAGCGGAAGGCCGGACGCCAGGGCGTCGACAGCGGCGGCGTCAAGCTCGAAAGCGCGCTGGCTCGCCCAGCCCGGGTAGCGATCGGTCATGGCGGCGCGCACCGAATCCGCCAGCTTCCTGGCATCGGGCTCGTTCTCGAAGGCGAGATGCACTTCGGGCTCGCCGGTTTCGCGCACGATCGACGTCGCGTAATCGCCGGTGGGCGCGAGCGTCTTGACCAGGCGCTCAAGCACCGCTTTCGCGCTCTTGAGGTCGGGGCTGCCGACCATTTCGGCGGCCGCGATCGACGCGGCCACCAGATGGGCCCGCGGATGGTCGCTCCGGAAGACGTGCCACGGCACTTTGGACATGGGCGCTCATTAAAAAGGCCCGCCGGTGGGGGAGCAGGCGGGCCTCGCAGGGTCGCGGGGATGCCGGCCTAGGGAACTGTCCGACACTCAAGATGAGAACGATGCGCGCTCGCGAAGGTTGCTCTTGGCTCTGCCCTCGACTCGGTACTCGTCCCCGTCCTGGGTGCGCTCAGCGCAGCCGGCTCGCGTCATCGAAATGGGACCGCACGGTGAGCATCAGCTCCTGGGCGAAACGCTTGATGCGCGCGTCGTCGCCGATCGTTGCATAGGTCCGGAAGAGGTCGGCGATGTCGCGCAGCACCTTGATCTGGCTCTCGACATAGGCCTTGTCGAAGGATGCGGCGTCGCGCGCCTTGAGGTCGTCGAGCATGGCCTGATGCCTTGCGTCGAGATTTTCCGGGGGCGGTGGAAGCTTGGCTCGGGAGACGGCTTCCTTGAAGCGGGCGGCGGCCGAGCCGTAGTCGTCGACCATGCGGTAGGCAAACTCCTTGACCGCGGCGGACTTGGTGCGCTCGAGCGCGAGCTTACTGCTATCGATCTCGAATCGAGTGCCCACCGCGACCGACTCCAGGAAGCTTTCGGTCGACGGCGGCGGCGCCGGAGGCGCCGGGTTGGCCGGCGGCACGGCGGCGAAGGCCACGCCCAGTGCGCCGACGCTGATCGTGCCGACGCTGATCGTGCCAAGGCTGATTGTGCCAACGCCTATCGCGAACAACAGGGAAAGCACGCAGCGCATCATCGCGAGGCTCCTTATCGTTGCACCGCCCGTTGCTGCGAACAGAAGCCGGCGATGCGGCGGGCGAGCAGATCGAGCGACAGGACCTCGGGCGCGTCGTCCGCCACGGCCGCCATCGGCATCTGCGGCGCCGCCGCCTTGGCCGGATCCTCGACCAGCGCCAAGCCGCCGTGATCCTTGATCGCGCGCAGGCCGGCCGCACCGTCGCCGCTGCGACCGCTTAATATCACGCCGACGACGCGCTGGCCAAAGGTCGCCGCGGCGGAGGCAAAGAGCGGATCGACGGCCGGGCGGGTATGGTGGACCGGCGAGCCCTCGTCGAGATGGATGCGTCCGGGCGCCAGGAGCAGCATATGCCGGTCGGGCGGCGCCACGTAGATCTGGCCGGGCTCGAGGAACATGCCCTCCTCGGCGAACGAAGCGGGCAGCTTACCATGCCAGTTCAGAATCTCGGGAAGCTCGCTGCGCTGGCGGCCGACATGCACCACCAGGGCGATGGCCGCGCGGCAATGTCGCGGCAGCGCCTCGGTGATGTGGCGTACCGCCTCCAGACCGCCAGCCGAAGCACCGATCGTCACAACGGGAAAGTCAGCCATGCTGCGCACATCGAATGAAACGCGAGGTTGGCCCATCAGTTGCGTGCACCGCCCGGCTCACCGGCACGACAGCGGAAGCCCTGGCAGGGGTAAGGCCGGGGGTTGCCGACCGGCGGGATCGCCGCGCCGTTCCCGTCATAGAACGAGGTGTTGCCGATATCCTGACGCGTCACGCCGTTGCTGTAGAAGGTCGTGTTGTCGATCTTCTGGCGGCTGAGGCCATTGTCGCAAAAGGTCCCGTTGCCGATGTGCTGGCAGATCGTCTGGGCCTCGGCCGGCGCCGCACCCAGCATCGCCGCCACGCCGATACCGATGAGCTTTTTCAGGACGAAACCTCCTCGTGCTTTTCGCCGCATTACCTGGGCGCGAGGAAGGGCGATATCTACAACCTCCAGTCACAAAATGGCGAGTCCTGTCCCGCCGTCGCGCCACCGTCATCCTTTCCCCGCATAAGCACTTCTTGTTAAAAGTGCATCAGACACATGACGCCCACCCCTCGCGCGCGCGGCCTCCGCGGCCCACTGATCGGCATCTACGGATGGCTGGTGGCGGCCAATCTTGCCGCCTGGGCCTGGGCGTTCCTGATGTTCCACGGCCAGCCGCTGCTGCTCGGCACGGCGTTGCTCGCCTACGGCTTCGGCCTGCGCCACGCCGTCGACGCCGACCACATCGCCGCCATCGACAACGTCACGCGCAAGCTGATGCAGGAGGGCAAGCGGCCGCTCTGCGTCGGCCTGTTCTTCGCGCTCGGCCATTCGACCGTGGTGGCGCTCGCGGTCGCCGGTGTCGCGGCGGCGGCCAGCCTGCTGTCGACGCATTTCGCGGCGTTCAAGCAGGTCGGCGGCATCATCGGCACGCTGGTCTCGGCGCTGTTCCTGTTCGCGATCGCGGCGGCCAACCTGGTCATCCTGCGTGCGGTCTGGCGGACCTTCATGCGCGTGAAGAACGGCGGACGCTACGACGCCCAGGATCTCGACATGCTGCTCGCCGACCGCGGTCTGCTGGCGCGCCTGTTCCGCCCGCTGTTCGGGCTGATCACCCGGAGCTGGCACATGTTCCCGCTGGGCTTCCTGTTCGGGCTGGGCTTCGACACGGCGACGGAAGTGGCGCTGCTCGGCCTCTCGGCGACACAGGCCGCAGGGGGCGTGTCGCTCTGGTCGATCCTGGTGTTCCCCGCCCTGTTCGCGGCCGGCATGGCGCTGGTCGACACGACGGACGGCGTGCTGATGCTGGGCGCCTACAATTGGGCGTTCATGAAACCGATCCGCAAGCTCTACTACAACCTCACCATCACCCTGGTCTCGGTCGTGGTCGCCGTCCTGATCGGCAGCATCGAGCTCCTCGGGCTCCTGGGCGACAGGCTGGGCCTCTCGGGCTGGTTCTGGCGGGCGATCGGCGGCCTGAACGACAATTGGAACGCGCTGGGCTTTGTCATCATCGGCGTGTTCGCCGCCGCCTGGGCCGGTTCGGTCGCCTTCTACCGCTACAAGGGGCTCGATGCCATCGAGGTCGCCGGCGCCGCTGCGGAGTCCGCAGGCTCGCCCTGAACCTCATCGCTGGGGCGCGCGCCCAGCGATGAGACGATTTCACGCGATCGGTACGTGTTCTGGTGCTGCGATTTTGAAGTTCGTTGGATCATTGAAGAGGTTGCATCGACCAAACCAGGTGTCATCCCGAGCGCAGCGAGGGACCTTTGATCGGCGTTAACTAAAGGTCCCTCGCTGCGCTCGGGATGACATTGGGTATGATGCAGCGCCAGGTGCAAATTCCAGGAACTTCCTAATCGGGACACTAGAGCTTGAGCAGCCAGGCCTCGACGCCGCCCTTGCCCTTGACCTCGATGGTGCCGCGCGATTCGAAGACGAACTCGTCCTTCAACTTCTCGTATACGGAGCGCGTCACCTGGATGGCGTCGGGCATGCCGCCCGATTCCATGCGGCTCGCCAGGTTCACCGTGTCGCCCCACAGGTCGTAGATGTACTTGCTCTTGCCGATCACGCCGGCCACCACTGGCCCGCTGTTGATGCCGACCCGCAGCTTCATCTCGACATGATGCTCCATCGCGTGCTCGCGCGTGATGTGGACCATGCGGATGGCCATGCGCACCATGCGCTCGGCGTGATCGGGCACCTGCACCGGCATACCGCAGACCGCCATGTAGGCATCGCCCACCGTCTTGATCTTCTCGATGCCGAGCTCGTGCGCAGCCTCGTCGAAGCGGGTGAACAGGCCGTTCAGCAGGCTGACGACATCGGCCGGCGGCATCTCCGACGACATGGCAGTGAAGCCAACGATGTCGGCGAAGGCCACCGTCACCTCGGCGAAGCCGTCGGCGATACCCTGCTCGCCGCCGCGCAGGCGGTTGGCGATCGGTCCCGGCAGGACGTTCAGCAGCAGTTCCTCGTTCTCGCGGTTCTTGTTCTCGATCTCGATGTTCTTGCCGTGCAGCTCCTCGACCATGCCGTTGAACGCCTTGCACAAGGCGCCGATCTCGTCGCGCGTGCGGACCGGCACCTTGGCGCCGTAGTCGCCCGCCGCGAAGCGCGTCACGCCGGCGGTGAGCTCGCGCAGCGGCCCGAGCAGCGAGCGCGACAGCCAGGCGCCGGTCACGATCACGACCAGAAACGCCAGGCCCCCGACGATCATCAGGTCGCGCTGCAGCTTGTAGATCGGTGCGAACGCCTCGGCTGTATCGACCTTGGCAATCAGCGCCCACTTGATGCCGGGAATCGCCAGCGGCCCCCAGGATGCGAGCGTCGGGATGCCGCGATAGCCGACGATCTCGCCGGTGCCCTCGACGCCGCCAAGAGCGGCCTGGGCGGCCTCGGTGGCGATACGCTGGTGCAGCACCGGCGTGCGGTAGCGGCGGATGGCGTCGATCTCCTCGTCCGAGGCGCCGCCCTGCTTCAGTTCGATGAAGTACCGATCGGGCGTTTCGTAGAAGGCCCGCGGGCCGGAACGCGCGAAATGATCGGAGCCGACGAGGTAAGCCTCGCCGGTGGCGCCGAATCCATCCTGGCGCCAGCGACGATCGCCGGTCACGACATTGTCGATCTCCTCGATCGACAATTGGGCGATCAGCACGCCGATGACGACACCCTGGTCGATCACCGGCGCCGCCATGAAGGCGATGGGCGCGCCGCCCGAGGGCGCGTAGGGGGCGAAATCCTCCAGGCACACGGCAGACCGGTCAGCCGCGACGCCACAGCGGGCGACGGCGGCGGCGAGGTTGGACTGCCTGTATGAGCCGGTCCGCAAGGAGGCGCCCAGATCCACTTCCTTGTCGACGCCATAGACGATGCGGCCGGACTTGGGATTGGCCAGCATGAAGTCGAAGAAGCCGAAGCTCGTGGCGGCAGCCCGCAGAAGCGGGTGGTAGATGGCGTGTTGCGCGCTGTAGGCGCTGCCGTCGCCGGCGTCGTCCAGAAGCTTGCGCCGATCCGCCGGATACGGATTGGCGACGATATAGTGGTACTGGAGATAGTAGGCGGCGGGTCCGATCGGCAGGTAGTCGTTGACGTTGGGCTCCTTGCCGAGGATGCGGCGCATGTCCGGCAGGAACTGCTCCTCGTACCAGTCGCCGACCTTGCGGCGGATGTCGAAAGGGACATCGGACCGGTCGAGCTCGTCGAAGCCGGCGTTGAACCCGCGCGCCGCGTCGATCGCCATTTTCGAGACGGCGAGCTGGCTCAGCTCGTTGCGGATGGTGCGAAAGTAGGTTTCGACCTGCCGCGCCTTGCTCTTGCGGGTGGCCGTGAGCTGATTGTAGATCGATTCCTGCAGCGCGTCGCGGGCCCGCATGTAGCCCAGCACCCCGGTGACCAGGACGGCGACAGCCCCCAGCAGGAGCAGGATGGCGAACAGCTTGGCCGCCAGCCCGAAGCGCGTAGGACGATCTGTGCCCGGGGCCGAGAGGGTCATGGCCTACTTTAGTCTGATGTCATCGCGGGCGCAGCGAGGATCTCATGCCCGCTTGATCTAGAGCTTCAGCAGCCAGGCCTCGACATTGCCCTTGCCCTTGACCTCGATCTCGCCGCGCGATTCGAAGACGAACTGGTCCTTCAACTTCTCGTACACGGAGCGCGTCACCTGGATGGTGTCGGGCATGCCGCCCGATTCCATGCGGCTCGCCAGGTTCACCGTGTCGCCCCACAGGTCGTAGATGTATTTGCTCTTGCCGATCACGCCGGCCACCACCGGCCCGCTGTTGATGCCGATCCGCAGCTTCATATCGACTTGGTGTTCCATCGCGTGCTCGCGCGTGATGTGGACCATGCGGATGGCCATGCGCACCATGCGCTCGGCATGATCGGGCACCTGCACCGGCAGGCCGCAGACCGCCATGTAGGCGTCGCCCACCGTCTTGATCTTCTCGATGCCGAGCTCGTGGGCGGCGTCGTCGAAGCGGGTGAACAGCCCGTTCAGCAGGCTGACGACATCGGCCGGCGGCATCTCCGACGACATGGCGGTGAAGCCCACGATGTCGGCGAAGGCCACCGTCACCTCGGCGAAGCCGTCGGCGATACCCTGCTCGCCGCCGCGCAGGCGGTTGGCGATCGGCGCCGGCAGCACGTTCAGCAGCAGTTCCTCGTTCTCGCGGTTCTTGTTCTCGATCAGGACGTTCTTCTGGCTGATGTCGTCGATCATGCCGTTGAAGGCCGCGCACAGCTGGCCGATCTCGTCGGCCGTGCGCACCGGCACGTGCGCCGCGGTATCGCCCGCCGCGAAGCGCCGCACGCCGGCGGTGAGCTCGCGCAGCGGCCCGAGCAGCGAGCGCGACAGCCAGGCCCCTGTCACGATGACGACCAGGAGCGCGATCGCGCCCACGATCATGAGATCGCGGCCGAGCTGGTAGACCGGCGCGAAGGCTTCCGACGAATCGATCTCGGTGATCAGCCCCCATTTGACGCCCGACACGTGGACCGGTCCCCACGACGAGAGGTTGGGAACGTGGCGAAAATCCAGCACCTCGCCGGTGCCCTCGACGCCGCCCAGTGCCGCGCGGCTCGCCTGCGTGTCGATGCGCTGCTGCAGCACCGGCGTGCCGTAGCGGCGGATGTCCTCGATATCGTTCTCCGGCGTGCCGTTGGCCTTGGCCTCGGCGAGGTAGAGCGCAGGATCCTCATAGAAAGTGCGCGGTCCGGAGCGGACGGTGAAGTCGGGCCCGACCAGATAGGCCTCGCCGGTGGCGCCGAAGCCCTCCTGGCGCCAGCGTCGGCCGCCGGTCACGATATTGTCGATCTCCTCGATCGAGAGCCGCGCCACCAGCACGCCGATCACCTGGCCCTGGTCGATCACCGGCGCCGCCATGAAGGCCTCCGGCGAGCCGTCGGACGGCAGATAATCGGCAAAGTCCTCCAGGCAGGTCGCCGACAGGTCGGGCGTCGCCGCGCAGCGCGCCGCGGCAGAGGCGAGGTTGGAGCGGCGATAGGGTCCGGCCTGCAGCGAGGTGGCGAAGTCGGCGTCCTTGTCGACCGTGTAGAGGATGCGGCCGGTCTTGGGATCGACCATGAGCAGGTCGGCGAAGTTGAGCGTCGCCGCGGCCGTGCGCATCAGCGGGTGATAGACCGCATGCAGCTTCGAGTAGGCGCTGCCGTCGCCGGGATCGTCGAGCAGCGCGCGGCGGTCCGGCGGCTGCGGATTGTCGACGATATACAGGCCCTGCAGGAAATACGGCGACGATCCGGTCGGCAGGAAATCGTTGGCCGGCGTGCCGGCGCCCAGCAGGCGACGCACCATCGGCATGTATTGATTATGGTACCAGCCATCGACCTGGCGGCGCAGATCGGCGGGCACGTCCTTGCGGTCGAGCTCGTCGACGGCGTCGCGAAAGCCGCGCATGGCGTCGACGGTCATCTTCGCGCTGGCGAGCAGGCGCATCTCGCCGCGGATGCTGCGGAAATAGGTTTCGACCTGGCGCGCCTTGGTCTCGCGCGCCGCCGTGAGCTGGGCGAAGATCGTGCGCTCCAGCGCATCGCGGGCGCGGACATAGCCCAGCACGCCGGTGATCAGCACCGCCACCGCCCCCAGCAGGATCAGGATGGCGAACAGCTTGGCCGCCAGCCCGAAGCGCGCGGGTCGGAGAACTGCTGCAGGAGGGATGGCGGTCATGGCGAGGTTCTTACTGACCCCGCCGCACCTTGGGTAGGCGTAGTTTATCGCCGCCGCCGGGCCGCTGCTGTTATGGCCCCTTCCCCACTGTCCAGCCCGATTCAGTTGACGTGACAAAAATGGATGACAACGTTGTCGTCATGCGGCGCCGTGCGAACTCGCCCTTTCTTCGGCGTGTAGACACCGCCCGACAACGTAGCCCGACCTCGGCCGCCGTCTTCGCCTCGCACATCAGCTCAGCCGCCACCCCACGTCCTGGCCCCATCGGGGAGCGACCCCTGCCAGGCCCGTGGGGTGGACAACATGAAGAAAAAGCGCCTTCAAGGGCGCCGTCCCGGATTCCGACCTCACCGGGTGAACACCCTGTCGGAACCCTGACACGGAGCCGCCAGTGGAGGAGCGAACTGGCACCTGAGAAAATGTTCCGACGAGCCTGGTGTTGCGTGACCCGTCTGTGGCCACGCGATCGCCGCCGCCCAATCGTGGCGGGTACATGACGCGGACTCGCCTTCATCCATCACGCCGGATTGGTTTCACCCAGAATCTGCCCGATCAGTGCCATGAGCGCGCGTGGCCTGCACGGCTTCAGCATCACCGGCCGGTGGCGGTACTTCACCGGGAATGCAGAAGCCGGATGAGCGGTGACAAAGATGAACGGCGTGCCGGCGAGGTCCAACAGGTCCGATATCGGGAACACCGTTTCACCGCCAAGCATCACGTCCAGCAGCGCAAGGTCGACCCGTTGCCGGGCGAGCACCTGTCTTGTGGTCGCCACGGTCCGTTCCGGTCCGACGATCGAATGTCCGGCATCCTCGACCATCCAGGACATTGCCATGGCGATGGAATTGTCGTCTTCAACTACCAGGATGCGCGCCATGCGAACGACCTCGCGAGCCCGCCGCTGCAACGCCGCTTGCCGTGGAAAGTTGCCGACGCCGTGGCCTGCGTCCAGCGACGACGCAGCGCACCCTAGCGGAACGGCTTCTACCCCTTCTTCGGCGTGTAGGCGCCGCCCGACGACGCCGCCCGCACCTCGGCCGCGGTCTTGGCTTTGCGCAGCAGCACCAGCCGGCGCGCCTCGTCGTCGAGCATGGCCTGGGCGTTCCTGACGATCGCCGGCGCGTGCTTGGGCGGGAACTTCACCGCGCCATTCTCGTCCATATGGATCAGGTCGCCCGGCGCCACGTCCATGCCGCCGACCGAGACCGGCACGTTGACCGACTGCACCGCCATTTCGCCGTGGCCCGCCGTCACGCCACCCAGCAGGAGCTGGAAGCGGAGCTTGCGGATGGCGTCGACGTCGCGCGACGGCCCGTTCGACAGCATGCCGACGCAGCCCACCGCCATCATAGAACTCACCATCATCTCGCCGGCGAGGCCTGCCTTGTTGTGCAGCTCGGGCGGCCATTTCTGCTGGATCACCAGGATGGTCGGCTTCTTCATGGCGTCGAGCGCGTCGACCACATCCATGAAGGAAAGCCGGCCGGCATAGTTCGGATCCGGCAGGCCGTAGACGCAGGTCACGGCGTAACCGACGATCGCGCCCATCTCGGGATAGATGCAGCGGATCGACGTGTCGGTGTACCAGTTCTCGGTCCACGGATTGTAGAGGCCGAGGCACAACGGATTCTTCGGATACGTCGCCACCACATTGGTGATGGTGGGCGTGTCGATCTTGCGCAATTCGGCGAAGAGCTGATCGTCGGAGGTCTGTACGGCTGTGTCGGGCATGGCGGGCGATTCTCCCTTTCGTGACCTCGTTCTTCGCGCAATTGACCGTCGCCGACAAGGGTTCGCCGTCGCTGGGCAAAAGAGCGGGCTTCCGGTAAAGCCTTCGACTGCTGCGCGAACGAATAGGCGCTATCGCCATGTCAATGCCGTCCTCATCGCAACGATCCTGGCCCATCGGCCTGCTGATGCTGCTGGCGATTGCAGCCGTGCTTTATGGTCTCATGCTTGCCAACGCCATGTACCAGCCGTCGGGCAGCGGCGAGGCCTCACTCGAGGCGGCGATCGAGGGACTCTTCGTCACCGCGGGCCTCTGGATCGTGCTGACGATCATGGTCGTGGTCGGCGCCGTCCAGGGCACGATGCCCGGCTGGGCAGGCGGGCTCGCCGGTATTCTCGTTCCCGCGTCCGGTGTGGCCAATTTCACCGCCGTCGACATGTGCTCGCGCCACATGCCGTGGGCCATCGTCATTCCCATCCTGCTGGCGCCCCTGATAGCCTTCTACGCCTTCTGGGCGGGATGGCCGAAGCTGCATGCAGCGCTGCCGGCGGAGAGCACCAGCGTCGCGGTATGGGCGTCGATCTTCGTTCTGTCGGTGGCGACGTTCGTGCTGGCGGCTTGAACGTTCAGCGATCGGATGCCAGCAGGGCGCGAATGCGGCGCACGAGTTCTTCATATTTGTAGGGCTTGGGCAGGACGGTTTCACCGTCGGGCGCGGGCGAGCGCACCACACCCGAGGTGAAGAGGACCTTCATCTCGGGCCTGTTGTCCCTGACCCAGCGGCCCAGCGCGAAGCCGTCCAGACTGCTGCCCTCCAGGTTGACATCGGCAAACACCAGATCGACCTGCACAGGCGCGCTCAGGATCCGCATCGCCTCCTCGGCGCTGCTCACTTCGATGACGGCGAAGCCATGGTGGCGAAGCTGGCTCGCCGCGACCATGCGGGCGAGCACGACGTCGTCGACCACCAGGATGGTGAGCGATTGCTTGTCGGCGGGTTCGAATTCGATGCCTAGTGCCGCGTTCATGACCGGAAGCAGACTTACTCGGGGCGCCCTGCGGGCGGGCAAGATTCCTCCAGCAACGGCGGCCAAGGCAA
>Ga0210387_10004020_pt1 | contig 11263 bp, 8 predicted proteins | sample IncBWC7OmetaG_FD_160108 | JGI IMG/M metagenome (GOLD analysis project Ga0210387, IMG submission 160108) | Forest soil microbial communities from Barre Woods Harvard Forest LTER site, Petersham, Massachusetts, United States - Inc-BW-C-7-O ... | reverse complement strand
GGCTTTGCAACCTATTGGATTTCAAATCAGGCGCGATCGGACGCGCTGGACAATCCAATTTCTCAGATTGCCCGCGAAGCAGACAATGTGTCCTTTCCCCAGGATATGCAGCCTAGCGAGCGCAGCGGTGGCTTCGATTCAAATCTTCAACTGAGGCTGAATGAGACCCTGGCTCGATTAACCGGCAATGCGAAGGCGGTTATTTTCCTTCACATGGAAGGCAGTCATTTTGGCTACAAAGAAAGATACCCCGCAAGTTTTTCGCACTTTCGAGCCGGGCAGGACGCCCCCAGAGTTCTTCCCGAAAGGGAAATGCGCCTCCTCGACGAGTACGACAATAGCGTGTACTTCACTGACTCCAATATTCGCGAAGTCATTGACAGGCTGGCACTTTGCCGCTGCAAGGCAGGGTTGGTCTTCTTCTCCGATCACGGAGAGCGACTGTTTGATCATGGTTTGACAGACAGCGATTTTGGACATGGTTTTCCGACGATCTCCCGGCAGGAAATCGAGGTTCCGTTTTTCATGTGGCTGTCGAGCGCCTACCAAGAGGCAAATCCTTTGCTGGTGGCGCGCCTCAAAGCGAACACGCATTCGGCCGTGGAATTGCACAGCGTATTTGAGACGATTGTCGATCTGACAAGTGTTCATTATGAAAGTCGCGCCGACTCATTGAGCCTGTTCTCCGCCAACTTGCGATCGCCGGGCAAGCTCGAGGTGCTCAATACGAACGAAGAGACTCTGTCGCTATCTGTGCCAGCCGGTGAGGGCTTAGAATGACGCCAAGGCGCTTTACAAAGTTGAAGGGCCGGCAACTCAATTAAGTCACCACCCAAAGAGCAGTCAGCGTGAAGCAAGCATTACCCGATTCGTGTTTGGACCAACTGTTCCGCAACGCGCGCACTTACAACGGCTGGACTGACCGTGCCGTTGATGACAAATTACTCAACCAACTGTACGAGCTGCTGAAGCTCGGGCCCACATCCGCGAACTCATCCCCGGCGAGGTTCATTTGGATTCGCAGCAGCGAAGGCAAAGCGAAGCTCTCGAACTTATCGTCTGCGAACAACAAACCGAAAATTCTGGCGGCGCCTTGCACTGTCATCGTCGGCTATGACTTGGATTTCGCGGATTGGCTGCCTAAGCTCTTCCCGGCGCGTGGCGAGATGTTGAAGACGACGTACAAGGAGCCGGGGCTGGCCGAGGTCACAGGATTTCGCAATAGCTCCTTACAGGGCGCCTATCTGATACTCGCGGCGCGCGCTCTCGGATTGGATTGCGGCCCCATGTCCGGATTCGACAACGCTGGAGTCGACCGCGAGTTCTTTTTCGGCACCAACATCAAATCCAATTTCATTTGCAGCTTAGGCTATGGCGACCCCGCCTCCGTGTTCCCGCGCAATCCGCGGCTCAGTTTCGAGGAGGCGGGACGGTTCGCGTGAGTGCTCTGCGCAACCATGGAGCCATGCTTTCAAACACGCCATCACGGCGCACCAAGGCGTGAAACAAAGCTGCGCCAAAATGGGCGATGAACGTGGCAAACAGCAAGAAAGCAAGAACAGTGTGGAGTTGGCGCAGCGCCGAGTACAAAGAGAGGTTGTACGGCAGTATCGGTGGCAATTGCAGGGCGCCAAATACGACGATTGGGTAGCGAGCCGCCGAGAGCATTCCCCAACCAACCAGCGGCAACAGAGCCATTAAGATGTAAAGCAATGCGTGACTGCCTCTGGCCCCGAGTCTCTCCAAGCTCGACATCGTAGCGGGAAGCCGCGGCGGCGGATTGACCAGGCGGTTCACAAAACGGATTACGACCAGAATGAGAATCGCGATGCCGAGCGGCCTATGAATCGACACCAGCACTCGGTAGCGTATCGATACCGAAGCAGCCATCCCGATTCCAAGGAACAGCATCGCGACAACCATCACAGCCATGAGCCAGTGGAGCAGCCGGGAAAAAGTAGAAAATCGCGCCGGCTCGAGGATCACGGGGCCGCACTCCTTTGGACGGCGCGTGGGTTGACCGCGCTCGGCGGCTTCTCGTGCACGTGTCCCGCACGCAGCGTGAATGAGCGGGCATAAACGGCTGATCTCGCGCTCAACAGTGGATCATCCGAGGGCTCGATGCCATTTGGAAGCACGAGGGGGTCAAAATTGATTCCCGTGCAGTTAGATCCGTCTTCGCTCGCCACCCGATCTATTGTGACTGTGCCGGCATCGATTTGCGGACGCCCGTCGGGCCACGGAATGGTGGCATCATTGGTCGGATCACCCGGCTCCCCAAGCGTGATCATCAGACGCCACTGCAGGGGATGTTGATTGATCTGCGCGATGAGCGCGTCAAACAAATAGTTCTCATCCGCGGGAGTCGACTGTGGCATCGCTTCCGCCGGCAACGATGCCAGCGGCAGAAACGACCAACGAACGGGCACCGAGGCGCCGGCGGCGTTGACGAAGCGAAACGCATTGAGGCCGTTGAAAGTCGAGTCGAAAAACCCGGAAGAGACCATGCGTTTTGCAATGATGCTCAGCGCTTTGGCCGTTTCGGGATGTGCGGCGAGAAATGCCGTCATCTTCGCAGGATCGGGCTTACCGGTCTTCGGGTCGGGCGCTGTGGCGAGCAGCTGATCGTAAAAGCCGCGCGCCGAGTTAACGGCAAAGACGGGGATATTGAGCGTCCCGGTACGCCACTCTTGCGCGCCAGGCGGGAGAAACTGCAGTGCCAGCGCACGCACTGCAGCGGGCTTATCGACCTGAAACGGCATGCCGCCGGCGAGGGAGAATCGGCCGACCACGGGTAATTTCCCGGCCTGAAACACCGCCGCCTTCGACACGGCGACAGCCTCCCCCGTGCTGTCGAACCATCCGCTGGCGCACACGCCTTTGGCATGATTGAGGCGAAAGCCCGGGTGAGGTCCGTTCACTTGCACAAAAGCCGCCGCCAGCCGATCCTGCGTCAGGCGCTGCGGCGACCACCAGCCTGCGACGTAGCCAAATACGATGATCGTGCAGATGAGCGCACAGCCGATCAAAGCCAAGCGTACGGCGAGATTGCTGATTTCTATGGCCCTAGTCATTAATCCCCGTAACGCCCCTTCCAGCCCGGCGCTTCCGGGAGGGACTTCGCGCTCTCGCTCACCAGAGACTTGAGACTCTCGGCATCCGCCACGGTCACGGTGTTCGGCGCGGCGGGACCGGCCGACGGCGCCGAGGCTTTCAACGCGCGGTTGGCCGCCTCCGACGAGAGCTTGACGATCTTCTGCGCGAGGGTCGCCGCCGCGAACGCACGTTCCGCCGCGTCGACGACCACGCCTGACTTGCGCGCGGCTTCCAGATCCTTTGACGCCTGGGCCAGGCTCGCCTCGGCTTCGGTGAGCGACTGGTCCACGTCTGCTTTGGCCGTGGCCGCGTCCTCGATTTTGACCTTGACCATGCCGGTCGTTGGCTCGCCCACCATCGAAAATACGAAGTACGCCAGGAAAATGCAGAACAGGAACAGCGCCATCGGCGAGACATACCGCGTGCGCTGACCCTCGATATAGCGCCGCGTAAGCAGGCCCGGCCGGAAGAACAGCAACGGTACCGTGTGAAATCCCTTGGCATCGAAATGCAGCACGCCGTGCAGGAATTCCTCGGACAGATGCAGCAGGGAGCGATGCAGGTGCGCCGTCTGGCCGCACCGGGAACAGTAGGCGCCGCTCCGCGCAGCGCCACAATTCAGGCAGTTCGCCTGGTTTTCGGTGTCGTGACGCGCCGGGATCGAGACGGCATCGACCTCGTGAGCCGCCAATCCGGCCGTTACCAGCGTTCCGACTTCTTCCAGGTCAGGATTCATGCCTGCGCCGCGCCTCCGATGCGCCAGATTGTACACTTGGGGTTGTCGTTGTCTTACTCATGATCCCAGGCCACATGCGATATATATCTGCGCTGCTATTCGCTCCGTCCAAGCAATGCGTTGCATTCAGTTACAAAAAGTTGCCGACCGTGCGCCGAGCCTGCCCTATAAGGTAGCCATGGAGCAGGCCCCGCACATTCTGTTCGTCGAGGACGATGCCGACATTCGCACGCTGGTAGCCGATTTCCTCACTCAGAACGGCTACCGGATGAGCGTCGCGCGGGACGGCCGCGAGCTCGATCGGACGCTCGAGGTCAGCCGAATCGACCTGGTGATACTCGACATCATGCTGCCCAAAGAGGACGGCCTTTCGCTGTGCCGCCGAATCCGAGCGACCAGCGATGTTCCGATCATCATGCTGACGGCGCGGGGCAGCGAAATCGATCGGGTGGTCGGGCTCGAAATGGGCGCCGATGATTACCTGACCAAGCCATTCAGCACACATGAACTCTTGGCACGAATCCGAGCGCTCCTGCGCCGAGCCAACCTGGCCCGCGCACCCCGTGAGCACCGCCCGGCATCGTCGCTATCTTTTTCCGGCTGGAGGCTCGATCTGGGCGCCCGTCGGCTACAATCCGCGGACGGCGCCGCCGTGCCGCTCACCACCGGAGAGTTTGAGCTTTTGGTCGCATTTTGCGAGCATCCACGGCGAATACTGACTCGGGAGCAATTGCTCGATTTAACCCGGGGTCGCGCCGCCGCCCTGTTCGACCGCAGTATCGACATCCAGGTGAGCCGTTTGCGCCGCAAGATCGAAGAGAACCCCAAAGAGCCCGCCCTCATTCAAACGGTGCGGGCTGGAGGCTACATTTTCGCGGCGGAGGTGGTGGCGACTTGATCGCTCTGCTGCGCCGGCTTTTTCCGGCCGGTTTGCGCGGTCAGGTCGCAGGCATCCTCCTGCTCGGGCTGCTTTTGTCCCAGGCGATGGCGGCCGTGCTTTACATGGTGCTCCTCCCCCATTGGCAGAAAGTGTTGCGGCCCGAGCTCGCGGTCACCAAAGTCGCCATGGTGGTTCGGCTGCTGGAGTCCGTGCCGGAGGCACAGCGCCCGCATTTTGCCGGGCTTTGGAGCGATTCGGAATTTCGCGTCGCGTATGGCGCTGCCGATACGGCGGAGGCGGCGTCTCGGCCGGCCGACCAGGCCGGCCCATCCGATCCGCCGGGAACCCCCGACCCCGCGCTGCGCGCGCAGTTGCAAGCAGCCCTGCACGGTTCAGGCGACACCGTCGAGGTGAGGTCCACGTTTCGCGCTAACTCCGCGGACTGGAAACGCATCGTGGTTCGCCTCAGGGACGGCGGATCGCTCGAGGTCATGACGCCGGTCGGTCTCGAGAGCCGGCTGGGCTATCTGCAGCAATGGGCCACCGTCGCTTTCATGGTCTTTGCGATGGCTGGGCTCTGGGGATGGCTCACGTGGACTGTCAACCATCCGCTGATCGCTTTCGCGCGGGCGGCGGAGAGAGTGGGCGTCGACGTGAACGCCCCGATATTGCCGGAGCAGGGACCTGCCCAGCTCAGGCGGGTCATTCGGGCGTTCAATGAGATGCAGAATCGGCTGCAACGCTTTTTATCGGACCGTACGCGGATGCTCGGCGCCATCAGCCACGACCTGCGCACGCCGCTCACGCGGCTGCGACTGCGCATCGAGACGGATCGGGCTGCGGAGGAGAAATCGAAAGTGCTGGGCGACATCGAGATCATGGAGTCGATGCTCACTTCGACGCTGTCGTTCATTCGCGGCGTCGACGATGTCGAGGCCGCGGAGATCGTCGACCTCGACTCGTTGTTGCAGACGGTGTGCGACTTGGTCTCCGATACGGGCGGGGAGGTCACCTATACCGGTCCCGGGCGCTGCCGCTATTACTGCAAGCAGCAATCGATGATGCGCGCGCTCACCAATGTGGTCGCGAACGCCGCCAAGTACGGTGCTCGCGCGGAGGTCTCGCTGTCGCGTCACGAACATGGCGGATTGAAGATCGAGATCGCGGACGATGGCCCGGGAATTGCGGACGCGGAAAAGACCAAGGTGTTTGAGCCGTTCTACCGCACCGCGGCCGCGCGCGACACGGACCGTCAAGGCATGGGGCTCGGCCTAGCCATCGCGCGCTCCATCATCCTGGCTCACGGCGGGACGATCGAGCTGCGCGACCGGGAGCCTTATGGCCTCCTCGTCGTTGTCACCCTCCCCGAGGTGACGGCCGACGCCGCGCACTCCTAGCCGCCGCGACATTACGAACTGTAACAGTATGTAACAGGCGCGCCTCGAGATACCAAGCGGTTCAATTCGTTGCGATCGCCGCCTCCCCCTCCCGGCATCATATCGCGAGCCGTAATCGAAACCGATGACTGGAGACCGTTGCCGTGTGGATTGTTCAGATCGCGCTCAGGAGACCCTACACGTTCATCGTGTTTTCTCTGTTGATCGCGATCTTCGGCACGGTGTCGGCGCTCAAGACACCGACCGACATTTTCCCAAACATCAACGTTCCCGTGGTGGCCGTGGTCTGGACCTACACGGGGCTTCTGCCGAACGACATGTCCGGCCGCGTCACCTATTACTACGAACGCACGCTATCGGCGCAGGTCGGCGATATCGAGCATATCGAGTCGCAGTCCCTGCAGGGCTACGGCGTCATCAAGATCTTCTTCCAAAAGAGCGTGAATATCCGCGCCGCGCTCGCCCAAGTCACGGCTGCCTCGCAAACCGTGCTCAAGCTCCTGCCCCCGGGCATCACACCACCCTACGTACTTTCCTACAACGCCGCGACCGTGCCGATTCTGCAGCTTGCGCTGTCCAGCAAGTCGCTGCCGCAGATGAAGTTGTTCGATCTCGGCCAGAACTTCATCCGTCCGCAGCTTGCCACCGTCGCCGGGGCGGCGGTGCCCTCGCCCTACGGCGGGCAAATCCGGGACGTACAGATCGACCTGGATCAGCACGCCATGCAGGCCCGCAACGTGTCCGCGCAGGACTTGGTCGATGCCGTGTCCGCACAGAATCTGATCCTGCCGGCGGGCGATGAGAAAATCGGCAAGTTCGACTGGAACGTGTCTCTCAATGCAAGTCCAGTCATGCTGGAGAAGATCAACGACCTGCCGGTCAAGAAGGTCAACGGCACCATCGTATACGTGCACGACGTGGCTTTCGTCCACGACGGCGCACCGCCCCAGACCAACATGGTGCGCGTCGACGGCGTGCACGCCGTGCTGATGACCATCTTGAAGGCCGGCTCCGCCTCGACCTTAAGCGTGATTCAAGGCGTCAAGGACCTGCTGCCAAGGGTCGAGGAGAGCCTGCCGTCCGGATTCGGACTGCACGCCGTGGGCGATCAGTCGGTGTTCGTGAAGGGCGCGATCGTCGGGGTATTGCGCGAAGCGGTGCTCGCCGCCGGATTGGTCGGGTTGATGATTCTCTTGTTCCTCGGCAGCTGGCGCTCGACCATCATCATTATCATTTCGATTCCGCTCTCGATCCTGTTCTCGGTCACCGTGATCGCCATGATGGGCGAGACCATCAACGTCATGACCCTGGGTGGCCTCGCGCTCGCGGTCGGGATGCTCGTCGATGAGGGAACGGTCACTCTCGAGAATATCTTCTTCCATCTCGAACAGGGCAAGGAAGTCGAGCCCGCGATCCTCGACGGCGCGCAGCAGATCGTGGTTCCCGCCTTCGTCACCTTGCTGGTGCTCGACATCGTGTTCGCGCCCATGTTCGAGCTCGGCGGCGTGGCCGGCTATCTGTTCCGGCCGCTGGCCGAGGCGGTGGTGTTCGCCCTCATCGGCTCCTTCATTCTATCGCGCACGCTGGTCCCCACCATGGCTCGGTTCCTGCTCACGAAGCATGATCTGCACGAGCAAGGCATATCGCAGTCGCGCAATCCCTTCAAGCGCTTCCAGCAGGGCTTCGAGCACTACTTCGCCATCGCCCGCGGCCGATATCGGGCGCTGCTGGCCTTTGCCATCGCCCGGCCGAAGCCGGTGATGTTCGGCTTCTTCGGCATCGTCGCATTCTCGCTCTGCCTCATCCCTTTCCTCGGCGAGAATTTCTTTCCGTCGGTGGACTCGGGGCAAATCTTATTGCACGTGCGTGCCCAGCCCGGCACGCGCATCGAGGAGACGGCGCGCCTGTTCGAGAACGTCGAGGACACGATCAGAAGCGTGATCCCGGCGAAGGATCTCATCAACATGGTGGATAACATCGGCCTGCCCTACAGCGGCATCAACATGGCCTACCAGAACACCGGCACCATTGGACCCGGAGACGGCGATGCGTTGATCGCACTCAGCGAGGACCACGCACCCACCGACACCTACATCAAGAAGCTGCGCACCTTGCTGCCGCAGAAATTTCCGGGCACCACGTTCTCCTTCCTGCCCGCCGACATCGTCTCGCAGATCTTGAACTTCGGCCTGCCGGCGCCGATCGACCTGCAGGTCATCGGCAACAACCAACAGGCCAACTACGCCTACGCCACCGAACTGCTCAAACGCATCCGCACCGTGCCGGGCATCGCGGATCTGCGCATCCAGCAGGTGTTCAACTACCCGCAGATCAACGTCAATGTGGACCGCACCCTCGCCGGAGAGGTGGGCCTGACCCAGCGCGATGTCGCCAACAGCCTCCTGGTCACACTCTCCGGCAGCGGGCAAGTGCGCCCGAACTTCTGGCTGAACCCGGATAACGGGGTGTCCTATCCGATCGTGGCGCAGATGCCTCAGTACCGCATCGACAGCATTTCGGATCTGTCGAACGTACCGGTCACCTCCGACACCACGAAAGAGCCGCAGTTTCTCGGGGGGTTGGCGCGCATCACCCCCGGGCCCAGCCCGGGGGTGGTCTCGCACTACAACGTGCAGCCGGTGATCGATCTGTACGGCTCGACCCAGGAGCGCGACTTGGGCGCGGTGGCGAGCGACATCGAACACATCATCAAGGACACCAAAAGTCAGGTGCCGCGCGGCTCCTATGTGGCGCTGCGCGGGCAGGTGCAGACCATGACGAGCGCCTATAACCAGCTCTACATCGGCCTGATCGGCGCCATCGTGCTCGTCTATCTGGTGATCGTGGTGAACTTCCAGTCCTGGATCGATCCGTTCATCATCATCACCGGACTTCCCGGTGCGCTCGCCGGCATCGTATGGATGTTGTTCACCAGCGGCACGACGCTCTCCGTGCCCGCCCTCACCGGCGCCATCATGTGCATGGGCATCGCCACCGCCAACAGCATCCTGTTGGTGAGCTTCGCGCGCGAAGGCTTGAGCCAAGGCCTCGACGCAACGAGCGCGGCGCTCGAGGCGGGCTTCACGCGGTTTCGTCCGGTCTTGATGACTGCGCTCGCCATGATCATCGGCATGGTGCCGATGGCCCTCGCCTTGGGCGAGGGCGGTGAGCAGAACGCCCCCCTCGGCCGTGCCGTGATCGGCGGCCTCGCCGTGGCCACGATCGCCACCTTGTTCTTCGTACCCGTCGTGTTCAGTGTACTGCACCGAAAATCGAACGCGACGGGCGAACCCGAGCCTACCACCGCGCCGGCCGCACCGGCCGCGTAACTGGAGATACGTCCTTGAGCGAAAACCATCATGACCGCCCGCAGGGGCACCATCCAAACTCGACTCCTGCCGCGCCGCCACCGTCGCCCGAGCGGCTGCGACGCGTGGGTATCATCGTCGCGATCGTTGCGGTCGCGGTCGCCATCGCCGGGATTGCCATCCGCTGGGTGCACGGGCGCGACGTAAAGGAGTGGGCAAACGCGCGAGCGACGCCGTTGGTGAGCGTAATGACGCCCGGACAAGGGGTTTCCGGCCAGCAAACGACGCTGCCGGGCAATATTCAAGCATGGTACGAGGCACCGCTGTACGCACGGGTCAGCGGCTATCTCAAGAAGTGGTACGAGGACTACGGGGCGCACGTGAAGAAGGGCCAGTTATTGGCGGAGATCGATGCGCCGGACCTCGACGCGGAACTCGCCGCCGCTCAAGCCAACTTGAAGGCCGCCGAGGCTCAAGTGAAAGTCCGCGAGGCCGAAATGGAATTCGCGCGCACTACTTATGAGCGCTGGCGGGATTCGCCGACCGGCGTCGTATCGGAACAGGAACGCGAGTCGAAGAAAGCGGATTTCGCCAGCGCCTCGGCGCGGCATAATTCGGCGATCGCCGACGTCAGGTCCGACCAGGGCGTCGTCGATCGGTTGGGGGCGCTCGAGCAGTTCAAGCGCATCGTCGCTCCCTTCGACGGGGTGGTGACCGCGCGAACCACCGACATCGGCAATCTCATCAATGCCGGCAGCGGTTCCAGCACGAGCGGACCGCCCCAGCTATTCCGCGTCGCGGACGTGCACGAAATGCGGGTGTTCGTCCAGGTACCGCAAGAGCTGTCCGCGGAGATTCACAACGGACTCACGGCGGATCTCGAACTGCCGCAGTACCCGGACCGGACCTTCAAGGCGACGGTGGCGACCACCTCGGAAGCGATCAACGAAGCCGCGCGCACGTTGCTCGTCGAGCTGCACGCCGACAATGCGGACAATCTGCTGCAGCCCGGCACCTACGCGGAAGTGCATTTCCATCTTGCCTCGAACCCGGACGTCGTGCGGATCCCGACGAGCGCGCTGGTATTTCGCGAGCAAGGCATGCAGGTGGCCATCCTCGGCAAGGATAACCGCGTGGAGTTGCGCCCGGTGAAACTCGGCCGCAATCTCGGTACGGATGTCGAAGTGGTGTCGGGGTTGACACCGCAGGACCGGGTGATCGAGAGTCCGCCTGATTCTCTGAGCACAGGAGATCTGGTCCGCGCTGTCGATAACGCTCCGGCCGGCGAGGATGGCCGGCTGGCCGCCAAGCAGGCGGCCTCGGGAGCGTCCAAGGCCACGCCATGAAGGCTCGACTTTCTCCTCTGCGCTCAGGCGTCGCCGCCGCGGCGCTAGTCCTGGCGAGCTGCTCGGTCGGCCCCTCCTACCGCACGCCAAAGCCCAATGTACCGGATCGGTTTGTGGCGTCAGCCGAGGCGCGCCCGGGAAGCTCCGGCGGCGGCACATCGCCCGCGGTGCTGGATCTCGCCAGCTGGTGGAAATCGCTCGACGATCCCGAACTCGATTCGCTGGTCGATCGGGCGGTGAAGAACAACCTCGACATCGAAGTCGCGTTGGTGCGCCTCCAGCAGGCGCGCACCTACGAGGCCGAGGTGGTCGGCCACGCCCTGCCCGAGGTGGATGCGACGGCGGCCGAAGGGCGCGGCACCGGAACCGACCTAACCCGCGGACGCGCGACGCAACCGCTGGTTTCCGCGGACAACGACAGCGGCGTCCACATCAACACGCTGGCCGGATTCGACGCGGTCTGGGAACTCGATATCTTCGGCGGCTACCGGCGCGCGTTC
>Ga0210387_10004019_pt1 | contig 11265 bp, 10 predicted proteins | sample IncBWC7OmetaG_FD_160108 | JGI IMG/M metagenome (GOLD analysis project Ga0210387, IMG submission 160108) | Forest soil microbial communities from Barre Woods Harvard Forest LTER site, Petersham, Massachusetts, United States - Inc-BW-C-7-O ... | reverse complement strand
TGATGGATATGTTCTCAAACTTTACTGTGCTCTTCGTGGGATACAGCCATGAAGACTCCGTAATGCGGTACCTGGCCAGAGGCTTCGTCAATACGACCGCGCGGTACGCGCTAACGCTACCTGGCGATGACAGTCACTGGCGATATCTCGGCATTGCGCCGGTTCATTTCCCTAAGAGGAACGACCCGCCAGTTTATCAGGCGCTGCCGGCCTCGATCAAAGCATGGTCCGAGCTCGCCAATATGGGAATATTGGACCATGAGGCTCGGATCGAGACAATAGTGCAAGGTTTGCCGCCACTCGATCCAGATCTGGCCGACTATATCGAAGCGCGAGTCCGGGACGACGTAACGCTTCAGTTCTTCACGAAACACGCAAAGACGGCAGAATGGTTGAAATGGGCAGATGAGAAGAAGCTCCTTGACGAGCTGTTCGACCTCAGTGCTTCCAATAGCGACAGGGGCCGACACCTGGCGTACTGGTTCGCTGATGAGTTCGCGGCCCGAGAATCGAGAGAGGCACTCACGATTGCGCGGCGGCGACAGCGCGACATGTCTCCCGAGCTATGGCACCAAATCGCGTCGACACTGGCTAACAATGACCCGCGGCCCAGCGTCGCGCTGCTCAGTTCTTGGGCTCTCATCCTTGTAAATTCGCTCGGCGTCAGTCGAAATACCCACTCACTCGGCGCACTCCTGGCGTCTTGTCGTCTACCTGACCAGGCAAATCCGGCCCTAGTGATTTTCGGAGCTTTAGTCAGGCCCCGAGCGGAACCGGCTCCGCCGTTCGGGATCGTCGACACGGTGCTTGGAACAAGCGGTCGTACCCGCATATCCCTTTGCGGTAGCGCCGATCAATTGCGCGAAGTGTGGGACAGCACATTGCGTCCGAACATTGGTCGACTGTACTCAAGCATTAGACCCATTCTAACGACTGCTATTACAGAGGCATTTCTATATGTAGAGGCAATCGGCGAAGCTGACAAAGACTCGGATCCATTGAGTTTCCAGCGCGAGCGTATCGAGCATAGCGATGGCACCTCGGGGGAATGGGAGTTCCTTATCGATGCCGCTCGAGATCTACTAGCCTGGATGATGACAAGTGTTCTCTCGGAAGCGAAGGCGCTTGTTGATGAATGGTCTGCGTCTGACCCTTCGCTGCTGCGGCGTCTGGCGATTCACGGTCGAACGATCCAGCCAGATCTCGCGCCAGACGACACCTTGAAGGAGATCCAAAGCAAGAACTGGCTCTACACTTTTTCGCTCAAACATGAAGTGTATCAGCTACTCAAGCGTGTGTTTCCACTCGCCTCGATCCCGGCGCAGGAGGAGTTCGTCGGATATTCCCTGGCCGAGCCCATGCCGTTCGACACCGCAAATGAGGATGCAGCCAAGACCGCGGCCTACGAGCGATACAATGTGGCCGTCTGGTTACGGCAGGTAGCTCCCAATTCAACGGTAGCCGAGAAACATCTTTCGGAGTTGCAACAGGCGGCCCCGGAATTCATGCCGCGAGAACATCCCGACCTAGATCACTGGACGAGTGGCGCGTTCGTTGTAACTCCAAAAAGCCCCATAACTGTAGCGGACCTTTTGGAGGAAAGCGCTTCGGAGCGACTGGATTGGCTGCTCACCTATAATCCAGCTACCACTGGATTGGGAGAGGCTGATCGAGAGGGCCTTCTCTTGTTGGTTCAAGAGATTCCCAAGCACTCCTTTGCTTGGTCGATGGATTTGGCCGAAGTGCTTGCAGACCGATCTGAATGGGACAGTGATCTGTGGCCAAATATCATTGATGGCTGGCGAGTCGCAGAGTTGCCGGCCGGAACGATCTCCGAGGTGCTCGCTTTTCTGGAACAGCACTCCGAATTAGACGTGAGCACCAGCCGGTCAATATCTCAGTTACTCGATACTATCGTTGATCTCAACGCTGGCGAGCTCCAGCTCGAGCTGGCGTCTCGCTGTGTGGCCCTTGGCAACCGCTTAGTGTCATCGGTTGACCCCGAGCCCACTGTTGTCTTCGCCGGAGAACCAGATTGGTTGACGCAAGCGATCAATCACGTTGGCGGTCGAGTGGCAATCGTGTGGATGAAAGCTCTCTCTAAGCTTCGGCTTCCATCGGGCGCTGGCTTGCCAGAACAGTATCGGGTGATTTTTGCCAACGTAGTGTTGGATAGTGCGAAATCGAGGACCGCCCAATTTGCTCGCGTTGTCTTGGCGAGCCAGATCCAGTTCTTGTTTGCTATCGACCGCACATGGGCGCGCGAGAACCTTATACCGTTGTTCGACTGGGATGATGACGTAGTGCGCGCAGAGCAGGCCTGGCATGGGTTCGCCGGCTGGGGCCACTGGGACGAGGCGCTTTTTAGCGCCATGACTCCACAATTGAAGCAAACGCTTGCCCGCTTCCAAACGCTGACGGCGAAGGTGAGACAAGCATTGTGCCACCGCCTGGCAGCTGCGGCAGGTTACCTGCTCGTGAGCCCGTGGCCTGAAGGTTGGCTCAGAGATTTCGTTCTCGGCGCCAGCGGAGAGGATCTGAAGCTGTGGGCGGCATCGTTTGGACGACTGATGGAATCGCTGGCTGCACAGGCCGCGGGAGACTTATGGGACCGCTGGGTCGCGGATTACTGGTCTAAACGTCTCCTGGGTATCCCCAGGCCATTATCGGAGGATGAGAAAGGAGCGATGATTGCGTGGCTCCTGCCATTCCGTGGTCGGACAGACCAGGTCGTAGAACGGATCATGTCAGCTGCGACGGCCGATTTTGACGAGTTCATATTCTATCAGTTACAACAGAGTGGCCTAGCGCGCGATCACGGTGCAGCGATGGCTCGCGTGTTGCGGCATCTCCTCGAGGGGATGCAGAGGGCTACCATTGCTTGCAGTTACTTCTTCGACATTGCCTCAACCGCGCTCGCGAACGGCGCAGACCGCGCGGACGTGCGCAATATCGCTGACTCTATGGGTCGGTTCGGTTGCGAACGCGCGAAGGAGTTGCGTCAAATGGCTAACGATGCGTAGTACGCAGATCCGCTGTTGGTAGGGCCGGAAGACTATCTCCGCAGGGCCATGGCTGTACAACAAACTGTACAACGACACGCGTGAAATCGGCTCATTCTAGCGCCTTGCGACGCCGCGTTTTCACTCTTGGACGGCCGCGGCGACACGCCGAGGGCCGATCTCATAATGCCGGGGTCGCGGGTTCGAGTCCCGCCCCTGCTATTAGATAAGGCACGCGAACCCAATGGTTTGCGTGCCTTACTTGTTTCTGCACGATGCGTTGCGATGGGAGCTTGGAAGGCAACGTACGAAATGTTCGCGCCGCGAAGGCATGCGACCATACCGAGTAAGCATCAGCTGCGGACTCCCGGTGACTGGACAAGACGGTTCAGGATTGATCGCGCCAAAGTCCCAAGTGAAGGCCGCCATGCTGTCCGACTTCCTTCAACACATCGTTGTACTGGTAGCCGGAGACCGCGCCTAGAGACACGGGAAGCATCTCGAATCGGGGTCGCCGGTCCAGTACGACACACTATGCACACTCACCGGTACCGTCGCCGTCACTTCCAACCGCAGCGGGCGCGCGCTCGGAGCGTCAGCTGGGTGAGCGAAAAGCAGAAATACCGGATTTGGAGGCCCTGAAGCGCCGCTGCTCGCGTCGAACGCGCGTCGCGTGCCATCCGCCCCGATGAGTGTCGCCGCAAATTTTATCTCGGTATCTCCGGTGCCATAGATGCCTGAGTAACCGGCCGTGTCAGTCCGGTGTCGACTCTTCAGGTCGCGGTGATACCCGTCGGGTGTCAGGTAGATGCGGAGCTCGATACTCCTGCCGTGCACCGGCAGTCCTCGTGGCGCGTCCAACACGACGGCCGAGGGGCCAAATTGGGTTGGCCCTGAGGTCAGGCGAACGTGTTCGCCTTTGTCGAGGCAAGAGACTAAGACCACGAAAAGAACGGCCCATATCGCGTGTCCGATTGAGCGCATGCGTTGCTCCCGCGTGTCAACCATCGTTGCTCACTTTCGCAGCGGTAGGCTCCGCCGCCGATTTCCTTGGACTGTCCGAGGAGGAGGCGGCTATCGTTGAGCTGCGCCTGCGTCTCAGCGATAGCGTTCGGCGCCGGCGCACGCGGTTGGGACTCAGTCAGTCCACCGTTGCTAAGCGCCTGGGATCGAGTCAGTCGCGGGTGGCGAAGATGGAGGCGGCGGATCCGAGCGTGTCCCTTGATCTGTTGCTGCGAGCACTCCTGGCGCTCGGAGCGACGCGACGTGAGATCGCGCAGGCGATTGCGGCATAGGGGTCGCCCCAAAAGTCATCATCGGTTCCGGGAGGTTAGGTCCCCTTCGCAAGTTCCCGAGTAGCCCAAAGAACCGAAACTGGATCGGCGAGATACCGCTCCCAGAACTCATCGAAGCTGTTTGCGATTCGCACAAAGACATGCCCTTGAATCCACACCACTGGGGTGCCGACTTGAGGCGGGCGCAATCGCACCGCCATTACCTGTGACAACAGCATACAATCACCGAACGTGAAGTAGTCGTTCGCGTCGGGTAGTGCTTCGACAATCGCGCCGTAGTCAGGTATCCCGCGAAACGATGCGACGGTCAATGGTACTGGACCTACCTCCGCGAGTGGCCACGCCTGAAAGACCTCGTTGTCCATGATCGTGCCATTGACGGTCCTATAGAACGCCGCGACCGATGGTGGTAGGACGACGTTGTGGGTCGCTTCGAAAGCGGCCAGGTCGTCGGCTGATACTCCGGGCCGCCCGGTAGCTTCGATGCTATCCCAAAACTCGCGCACCCGCGCGGGTATATCCGTCATCGCGACTCACGGTCAGTGTCCACGTCGGGAATCTCCGCCGCCCATCCCAGCATCGCCCCTGACTGCCTTGGCGTTACCGCTTGCGCTTTCGGACCGGCGTAATCAGCAGGTCGGCGGGGATTCGCAGCTCTTTGCTCAGTGCTCGTACCTGCGTCAGCGACAGCGCGGTCTTTTTGCTGAAAAACTCCGACACGCGGCTACGACCGCCCATAAGAAGGGAGAGCTCCGCGCGCGTCACCCCGCGCTGTTCGAGCACGAACGTCATGGCGCTTTGCGGTGTCCCCCCGCGCTCGAACTCCTGCCAGGGAAAGTGCTCGTCTTCGTACGACTCGACGAGGACCGACAGGAACTCAAGCCGGTCACAATCTTCTGTGCCGCGCCGGGGATCAGTGTCGAGCAGTCCGTCGATCTCGCGGGCCGCAGCGCGATACTCCTGGGCGTTGCGCAGTCCCTCAGCCGTCAACATCTACGTCCGGAATCTCTGCCGCCGATAGCCGGACCACTCGGCTCTCGGACCAATCCATCCGGCGACTGGATCGCCCGTACGCTTGTGGTCGCGCATCGCCTCGGCGACCGCGCGCCTGAGCGCCTTGTCTATGAGCGTGCCTTCTGAGAACGCCTTTCTGATGTCGACGGGCCGCCATTGGGTTGGTTGCTCATTTGATGCTCTCTAGGATCACTGACCACAGTTCAGGCAGGGTGATGACCTCGGCAGTGCCTTCGCCGGTAGCCACAAGGCGGGGGCCCGTCGGCTCCGTGTTCTCATAAAATCTCCACGATGTCGCGACTCTACGGTAGAGGCGCAGGAAGTTTCTGAGGCCGGATCGGTAGCGGCGGCGAATGGTCTCCTCCGGAACGTCGTGCCCTCCGCGCAGCCCACCGAAATCGGGTTGCGCGACGTCCTGCGCACGCTCGCCTTGGCGTTCCATGTACGATTTCCGTCTCATGCCGATGGCGAGGCGTGACGTTTCAAACCGCGAACCGTCGCTCGGGCATGGCCGCACGGTATGTCGTTATTGTCTTGGCGGTTGGATGCTCGCTCGGATGCGCCAATGCGCCGAGCGCCATCTTCGGCGGCGCGGCGGATAGTGCCTACGTCGGCTTTGCGATCCCGGTAGCGGATACCGGGAACGGATCAGCCATCGCCCCGTACGCGAACGGCGCCCGCCTCGGGCTGGACCAGCTGAACGCCACACGCCCTCGGGGTGCACGACCGCTGGCCCTGCGGTTGCCACGGCGTGGGCTGAGCGACCTCCCACTCGCGGTGGCCTTCCGCGACGACCCCACGGTCGTCGGCGTGATTGGCCATCTGGGCAGCGGGCCCACCATGGCGGCGGCGCCAGTGTACGCGGACCTCGAACACGATGGACGGCATGCCTTGGTCGCGGTCGCGCCCACGTCGACCAATCCGCGCGTCACACAAACCACCCACTGGGTCTTCCGCGTGTGTCCGACGGACGACGATGGCGCACGGGCGGTCGCGCGGTATGTCGCCGTGTCACTGCATCTGACACGGGTCGCGATCCTCTACCAGGATAATTTGTTCGGGCGCGGGTACTGGACGTCCGTCGCCAGGGAGCTCGCCGCGCATGGCGTGACGGTGTTGGAGCACGACCCCTACGTCAGCAACATCAGCGGATATGATGCCTATGCGACGCGGCTGACGCGCCGCGGCGCCGAGGCGATCATCATGGCCGGCGAGTACACGGATGTGCTCCCGATCATTCGCGAGGCTCGTCGCCAAGGCAGTCGCGCCGCGCTCATCGGCGGTGACGCGTTCTCCGGCATGCGATCCGTGGCCGCGCTGGCGAAGGAATTCGCGGGCTTGCGATACACGACGTTCTACGATCCGACCGATTCATCCTCGGCCACTCGCGCGTTCGCCGAGGCGTATCGACGGCGATTCGGCGTGCCGGCGGAACCAGGGGCCGCGCTCGCGTACGATGCCGCCACGGTGATCGGGAGAGCCGCGCTCGCGGTCGGACCGAATCGCGCGCGCATCCGCGACTGGATCGCGCACGCGCCGCCGTTGGCGGGAGCAACGGGCATCATACGGTTCGCGCCGAACAGCGGCGACCCAATCGACAAGCAGGTCGAGATGGCCGAGTTGCATCCGTAGGCAGCCGAGTACAGGAAATCACGCCGCGGTGACGGCTCATCCTCCGATCACCGACTGTTCGTCGCCAGCCGCAAATTGACTTCGCGCGTGATGTGACCGGCTTGCGCCTGTGCACTCTGTGGCGTAAAGTAGAGTGAGAATCGAGACCCGCCATTACCTTGCTCCTGCGCATCGCAGTTCCTCAATCGGCTAGAGCGCGGGGCCTATGGTTCGCGGCTCTTCTGGGCCTCTTTGTCGTCCTTGTGCTCAACTACGTCGCGAGCTGGTTGCTCGGCACATGGATCCAATTCGCTTGGTCAGCGCTCGATGTTGTTCCGGCTCTTTTCGCTTGGATGCTCCCCTTCGCGGCGATCGGTTACCTACCGACCGCGCGGCGCGCGGTACGCTGGGCGGCCTTCCTTATTGGAGTGCCCCCGGCGCTGTGGGCCGCCGTGTATGCACTCGGCACTCTAATGTGTCTTGGCCTCACGCTCTCGACCGGTTACATCAATGGTGAGCGTCCCTTGTCGTCCGCGGTCGTCGGCCGAGATCGCGTGGCGGTATATCTTGGCGAGGTAAGACAGGAACGCACGCTTCCGGGGGGACTCCTCGTGCTCGAGCGCCGGGTTTATTATGCGGCGCCAGCAGATGAAGGTTCGATTCAGTTGCAGAGTGCGGATTCCGCACAGATCAATTTGCGGCTGGATCCACATGAACCAGAGAGTCGGGACGTAGTGGTACCATTCCGGCCTCTCTGAATCGCGGCCGACGTCCGCAACAGCCGCTCACCGGACCAGTCGGGGTATCCATCACGAGACATCGAGGCACTTTGCACCGCGCTAGGGTGTGCGCGTCAGCGCGATGTGCTCCTCGCTTTCCTTTCCTTTGCCGGTGAACGCGAACACGATCTCCATGTGATCGGCATCGATGACGTGTACCGTCAGGCCATGCACGTGGGGCGCGTCGGGCGTGGGAAGGTTCGTGACGTCCACGAAGTCGAAGCGCATCGTGCCGGCGGTCAGATCGATATCGCTCGCCTTGAGACGAGGCTGATTCTGCGCGGCGCAGTAGTGCGTCGCGCGCAAGTCGCCGTTGTCGAGGTGGTAGACGGTGGACATGGCCAGCTTGCCTCCCATCGTGAGATCCTCGATCACGGCCGATCCCATACCGCTGACACGGTACGTCGCCGTCAAGTCTCCGCCACCTGAGCGAGCCCCGGTCCAGCTGTACGTGCCGCGCCAGCTTCCTTCGAGTTGTTTGAGGCGCGCGTAGGCTTGAGCGCCATCGGCGGGGCCAGTCCGCCCGATCGCCAGAAGAGCGACGAGCGGGAACATCGTTGAGAGGTGCATGGCAACTCCTCGCGGGATAAGGGTGCCGCATAATCTGGTGCGCGAGTGAGTCGCGTCTACGCCGGCGTCGCGAGCAGGGGAGAATCGCGCGTGACGCTGGGTCTTTGCGGCGCGAACCTCGCGGTATTGCCGGGGCGGCAGGCTAGTGCCGCTCGCGGGTCAGTGCGAGCACGGCTTCCCGGTAGCTGGGTCCCGTGACAACGCGCGTCCCGTCCTTCAAGATGAGCACGTACTCGCCTCGGAACCACGGTTGCATCTCGCGAACGCGCGAGCGGTTGACGACCGCCGAGCGGTGGACGCGGAGAAATCGCGGGGTCGGGAGTCGGCGCTCGAAGCTGTGCATGGACTCGCGGACCCGCAGCACGGACTTGCCGACGTGGACGCGGAGCTCTTTGTCGTCGGCCTCCACCCAGTCGATCTCGTCGGGGTCGAGGAACACGTGCCGCCCTTCGACTTTCACCACGACCGGTCGGTGGTCGTGCAGCTCGGCGAGCAGCGTCCGCACCGTCGTGCTCATGTTGCGGTCGGCCCGAGCGTGGCGGTCGAGCAGGCGCCGAACGGTGGCGCTCAAGCGCACCTCGTCGAACGGCTTGAGCAGGTAGTCGCAGGCGCTCACCTCGAACGCCTTCAGGGCGTACTGGTCGAACGCCGTCACAAACACGATCATCGGTGCGGTATCCGGCGCCAGACTCGCGACGACGTCGAAGCCACTCAGGCCGGACATTTGGACATCGAGAAAGAGCAGGTCCGGCGACAGCTGTTGGATCATGGTCACGGCGGACTCGCCATCGCTGGCTTCACCGATGATCTCGCATTGGGGCCATGCCTGCAGCATCGACCGGAGCAGCTCACGCGCCGGGGCTTCGTCGTCGACGATAATCGTATGGAGGGTCGTCATGCCGCGGCCGTATGATACGGGATCCGGATGGAGACTCGGAACGCGCCCGTGTGGTCGCGTGTGGCGTTGAATTCGTGCGCGGGCCCGTAGAGGTGCTCGAGCCGCGCGGAGAGGTTGGCCAGTCCCATCCCGGACGTTGCCTGCCCGCGAGGCATCGCCGCCGGTGCACTGGTCGTGCTGGGCCCGTCGTCGTGTACGGTAAGCGACAAGCGGTCGCCGTCGCGCACCGCCGCGATCCACACCTGTCCAGCGCGCCGGTGTGGCTCGATGCCGTGGCGAATCGCGTTCTCCACGAGCGGCTGGAGCAGCAGGCTCGGCACGAGCGCCTCGAGGAGGTCGTCGGCGGCCTCTACGTGCACGGCCAGCCGGTCGCGGAAGCGCTCGTGTTGAATGGCCACATAGTGGGCGAGAAACTCGAGCTCCTCGCGAAGGCAGATCTCCGGACGCGCCATCTGATCGATGGACAGGCGGAGCAGATCCCCGAGGGCCGCGAGCACGCGGCGCGCCCCCAACACATCGCGCTCCATGAGCGCGGACACCGTGTGGAGGGTATTGAAGAGAAAGTGGGGCTGCAGCTGCATGCGGAGGAGGCCGAGCTCGGCGTGGGCGACGCGGGCCTGGAGGTCGGCGTGCTCGAGTTGGCGGACGCGGAGATCGCGATGGTAGAGCGTCGCGTGCAGCGTTCCGGCGACGACAGCGAACGTCAACATGTTGAACGCGAAGTAGGCGGTCATCGTCGTGATCACGAGACGGCCGAGGGGGATCGCCGGAGTCGCGGGGACGCCGAGCACGGGAAGACGGAGCCATCGCGACAGCACGGCCGTCGTCGCGGACTGCGCGAGGCTCAGGACGATGCCGATCGCGAACCACAGGACCGGACGGGTCAGGCGATGTCCGACGCCGAGTCGGTAGCGGCGCGTGACGAGCAGCAGCGCCGGTGCGAATAGCGCCCAGATCCCCCAGTGCAGCGCATTAGGGGCAATCGTCGCGATCCAGCCGGTGCCGGTCGCGCTCGCGGCATTCTGGGCGGTGAATACCAGTGTCACCGTGAGCGCTCCGAGGAGTCCCACGCCGAGCGCGCTGGCGGCGGCACGTAGGTTCACAGCCCGAATCGGGGCTGCGATCCAGCCGCTGTCAATGATACCAGTGTGAAATGGCTGAAAAATGGCGTCAATAGTGCCGGTTTGTTCGTTTCTTGCACTGTGTCTCCTTCGGGACAAGGAAGAGCCTTTTTCACCCAAGGGGAGTGATAACACGTGCGCAATCATCTCATACTAGCCGCGGCCGTCATCGCGATCGCGATCGTCGCGCCGCGGTCCCTGCAGGCGCAGGACGACCACCCCAAGCCCGACCATCCGGATCAGGCTCACCACGACGACCAGGCATCGGCGCGGCATGATGACCATCCGGACAACCACGGCGACGACATGGCCGCGCGCTACCGTCACGACCATCCGGGCGCTACCGCCCATTGCCATGACGGGTTCTTTACGAGGACCGCGGATCGCCGCCTGGCGTGCTCGAAGCACGGCGGCATCGATATCTGGATCGTGCCTTAGTCAGACAGTGGGTCCGAGGGTTCCTAGTTTTCGGCTGTGCCTATTCGGTCAGTCAGCGCGTCGAGCCTCGCCGTGGTGGAGGAACTCCGCAAGAGTCTCGGATGGGCTGACCGTGTGCTCGAGCCGCGAAAGGTTCCGCGTCTACTTACCGAGCTAGCGGATACCGGCGAGCTGGCCCTAGTCCGCGAACTGCTCCCACTCTCGTTCGGCACGGGGCCCGAGGTGGCGTCGATCGTGCGGCTGGCGATTGCTCGACTCGTCATGCCGCACCTCCCCGAGTTGCTGCCGGAGCTGGATGAATGGCTGCGGCACCCCGGCCCCGGCCTGAAAGGGCCAAGCGCTTGGCACGTGCTCGAGACCGACGCCATCGCGAAGCTTCCGTTCGACTCCGACCCCGATATCGTGTTCGTCGGCCTGTGTGCGAGTCATTGGAACGGGCGCGTTCGGGAAGCCGCGGTCGCGCGATTGAGCTCGGCTCATGGCGGCGCCGAGCTTCCGTTCCTCCTCTGGCGAGCCAACGACTGGGTCGCGCCCGTG
>Ga0210387_10004018_pt1 | contig 11265 bp, 8 predicted proteins | sample IncBWC7OmetaG_FD_160108 | JGI IMG/M metagenome (GOLD analysis project Ga0210387, IMG submission 160108) | Forest soil microbial communities from Barre Woods Harvard Forest LTER site, Petersham, Massachusetts, United States - Inc-BW-C-7-O ... | reverse complement strand
GGTGTACAGCTCATTAAACATCGGAGTGAGGCCATTCTGCGGCAATCGCTGAATGCGCAGGTAGCCATCTTCGGTTACGGCGCTGACGACGAACCCGGGCTCGTCGATTCCGGTGACGAGGAGCCGGCGTGGCGCACCGCTTCCCAGAGTTACTACGACGTCGCCCAGAGTATCGATCGTTGGATGAAACGCCGTGAGCCTGGAAGCTATCTGGTCGCTCAACGGCTTTTCGTAGCCGGAAATCGCAGGGACTTCTTCGAGCGATTTCAAGTTGGCGTAGCGGAGTTCTTGTTGATCGGCGAGCTTGTCTGATTGCGCGCGAGCGGGCGTCCCCGGAACGATGATCAAGAGAAACAAAATGAGGTGAAATCCGGATACTCGTCGTGGATTCATATCATCCTTAGCCGCGTGGGCATTTTTCGCGCAGCTTCCTCTATGCAAACTCTAAGCCACCAATTCGATGCCGCCTTGCTTCGCCGACGCCCTTAAACGTTCATCCAAGGTGGCCAAGGGAAGATTCGTGCGCTGAGCCGTAACGAGGTACGCGGCATCGTAAGCAGAGAGGCGAAATTGTCGCGCTGCGATCAGTGCCTGGCGCACCGAGACGATGGCCGAGTCGGATTCGATTAGCTGTTCGAGGAGTTGCTCGACGTGGATGAGGGATCGATCGATTTCTCCGGCGGTCAGGATTCCCCGGCGTTGCGCGACAACGAGGCCGTTCGCCATCTCGAGCTGCCAGAGCGCAGGTACGATCGCGCGGGCGCCGTCGTTCAACAACTGCCTAACGCGATCGGCATAGGCCGGCACATTGGTATCGAGAAACCATCGAAGCGACACAGATGCGTCGAGTACGAAGCGGTTCACTCTCGGCCTTCTTCAATGAGGGCCTTGATATTGAGTTTCTTCGTTCCACGCGCGTTCTTTCGAATCGCCTCGATCTGGTCGAAGATTTCTTTGGCGCTGAGCTGCGAACGAGGAGCTACGAGCATCGCAGCCAATTTGCCGTGCTTCGTGATTCCGATTTTCTCTCCTTCACTGGCCCGCTCTACTAATTCCGAGAGCTTTTGTTTGGCTTCAAATAATCCCACTTTGCGCATCGCGATTCTCCTATCTAGATAGATAATCTAGATGAATTCCAGGCGCCTGTCAATAGAACTCGGGTGGCATGGGGACCTAGTTGGGATCAGGACGCGCGAGTGAGTTCGGCAATGATTTCTTCGCGGCGGCCAAAGGCCATTTTGCCAACTTGATTTAGGACGAGAGAGAAAGCCGCCCACGCGATGGCGGCGAGAATTATAAAGATCAGCGTGGCAAGCCAGATTTTGCCGTAGGCGCGCGCTGCGAGAAGAGTGAGTGCAGCGAGGCCAAGCACGACGATTTGAACGCCAAAGCTCGCGAATACGGTGGTATTTGATGCGCGCTGGCGGCCAAACGTCCCATAGTCGACCTTCTTGGGTGACGATATCGAAAGCAAGTTGCCGACCGCAAGATTCGCGGGCAACGCAAAGAATATTCCGGCAAGAGTGGCGAGAGCAATTTGGGCCGCGGGAGGCTGGTAGAGCAAGCAGACTCCAATCCAGACGAGAACGATGTCGAACGCAAGGACCCCTGTGTGAGCAAAGTTTTTCGCGAGCATCACGGAACGAAATCGGATGGGCGCCGTGAAAAATAATTGGATGCCGTTACCGTCGGCCCCAAGGCTGTTGTAAACGAGATTCGTAAGAATCAGCAGAGCGTATGCGGCTCCAACCGGAAAGGCCATGTCCGATGAGCGGCCGAGCAGAGAGCCTGAGGATTTTCCTGAAGTGGAAGGGGTGAGCCGAAAAATGAAGAGGACGAAGACGGGCATAATCAGGGTAAAGAGCATCGGCCCACTGCGAGAAAGGTATCGAATCTCTTTTTCGAAGATCGCGGTGATGGAGCCAGGGATTCCAGGCAGGTTCCAGCCCGGTCGAGCGATCTGAGATCCCTTGTATGAAATCGCCGGCGCTGCCGCTTCGCTCAGATTTTCCCCGTGGAACTGGGCGCGCAAACGGATACTCAGCAGCCAGTAGATCGCCAGGCAATATCCGCACAACATTCCGAGGGCTGCCACGCCGAATTTGAAATCCAACCGGGCGACGCTTGAGATTGCGGTTGCAGCAAGTCCGGGAGGAAGAAGGCGTTGAAAAGGCAGAATTTGGTGGGCGAATTGCAGCGCTTGGGGATGCGAATGATTTCCGTAGCGATTCATCATCGGCCCGATCAACTGGAAACTGATCATAAAGAGGAGAAACACGACGCCGAGAATTTCGCGCGTCCGACGCTGGGCGAGCCAGCGCTCCACCCAAGAAAAAATCATTCGAGCGATGAGAATATTCAGGGTGGCAAACACAAATAAAACGAGAGCGGACCACAAAAACAAGGGTGGCGAAGCAATTTCTATTCCGACGGCGATGCCGAGCAGCCAGAGCGAGCCGAGCGCTGTAGCCGGCTCGAGCGACCCATATACAACGCGAATCATGAAAAACGCGGGGAAGCCCATTGGGAAGCGCAGAAGATTCGACGAGTCGAAATTTTCAGTAAACGCTGTTGCGACAACCGGGAACAGCTGCCAGAACATAAAAATAGGCCAGAAAATCGCGGCGAGCCATTCCGATTTCCCGTGAGAAACGAGATACCATGCGCCCGCGCCGCAAGCGACGAGCCCACCCACGCCACCAATGGCGAACCCGATGCTGATGAAAATGTGGGAGGCGAATTCCAGGCGACCGCGGATGGTGCGCAGCGAATTAACGAAAAGCTGCCACCGGACGCGCGCGACCGCAGCAAGCTGAGCGCGAATCTCCGGAGTAATGTTTAGCTCAACCACGAAAGTTCCTGATCGGCGGGTCGCGTTCCACCGACGATACGAAGAAAAATCTCTTCGAGAGTTAGCTTTTCGCCAGGACCGGGTGTGGATCCGGCGGCGACTTCGTTTGTGGCCAGAGTGGCCGCCGCTTGAGCTTCGACCCCGGCGCGAAGTTCTTCGAGGGATCCCTGTGCGACGAGGCGTCCGCGATGAATGATTGCGAGATGGCTACAGAGGCGTTCAACGATTTCGAGCACGTGCGACGTGAGAAAAATTGTGGCGCCGCGCGAAATCATTCGCTGGAGCATTGCTTTGAGTGTGCCGGAAGCGATGGCGTCGACACCTTCGAATGGCTCATCGAGGAAAAGGATCTTGGGACCGTGGATCACGGCAGCGGCGAGCGCGAGCTTTTTCTGCATCCCGTGGGAGTAATCGGTGACGAGCTTCTTGGGCTGGTCCGCGAGTTGCATGAATTCGAGGAGCTCCGCGGCGCGTTTTGCAGCGGTTTCGCGATCGAGGCCGTACATGCGGCCGACGAAATTCAAATATTCCGAACCGGTGAGGCGCCCGAAGAGCGCCATGCCTTCGGGAACGACGCCAATTTGCCGTTTCACTTCGATTGCGTTATCGACGAGGTCGAGCCCGAGTATTTCAATTCGCCCGGCGGAAGGGGCTAATAGGCCGGTAAGCATTTTGATTGTGGTGGATTTTCCGGCGCCGTTCGGGCCCAGGAATCCGAAGAACTGGCCGGGCGCGACTCGAAGGTTCACGTCTTCCACGGCGGTCAGTTGGCCGAAACGGCGCGTCAAGCCTTCAGTGGAAATTGCGGGTGGGTACATTGAATTTTGACTCTAGCACAGGGGCAGAACAGGCTGAAAGCGGGGTACTCGTGCAAGACTAGGTAGAAAATCCTCGCGATCCTACATACATCAGATGACATAAATCCACACGAGAAGCGTGTAGCATGGTCGCATCGCGAACCTATAGGGTGATCGATTTAGTGACCTTATCTCTAAGTTGAAACGTCTCAATCCAGCACTACTAGAATTCACAAGCACTGTGGGCGAAGCGCGAATCGGTTTACATCGGGCGGGACTTATCTATATGTGTAGTACGAAATGCCATTGAACATTGGCTGCCGCGAGCCGGCTGACACGCACGTTGCGCGGGCGACGCGCTGGCAGCTATTGCTAGCCGCGAGTGTCACGTTTGTCCTGATTCCGACGGGCACGCGGTCGCAAGCCATTGCGGAGACGCCGCGGGACATCATTCGCGCCACCCGAGTTCCCGCCGCGACCGCTCGCGGAGGCGCAGCCACTAAGGATCGAAAACTGAAGTCCCGCGTGCCGTCGGCTAATGTCCTACCTTCATTTTTACTCGCCGGATTCAGCCCGAGCAGGAACGAAGATCGTTTTGCCGCTTACACACTTATTCCCTGCCAGCTGCCGGACTTAGGGCGCTCCTGTCCAAATCTTTCTGCCAACAATTCCGATGCGCGCACGATACCTTTTGAAGACCGGCAAATCTTTGACCCGCCGGAATCTCCCTGGTCGATTGCCGTGCGCCCAATCTGGAGCAGCGAGTTGCGGCAAGGTGACGCAGAGCCGTCCGGAGACTCCTCTTCGACCACTGCGGAATCTGCGAAAGAGGGCTTTCACTGGTGGCCGATGCTCCAACAGTCGTTCAATTTCCTGGTGTTCGAGCATGCTTTTCGGATTGCGAGCGATCCTTTCTTGCGGTATTTGCTGTGGCATAAGCCCTTCTGGCTCGACTACGGGATTTCGACTCAGCACTTTTTCTTCAATCACTGGGGAGACGGTGACGATTTCCTGGTGAACTACATCGGGCACCCGTTGCAAGGCGCGGTGACGGGAAACATTGAGATCGTAAACGATCCCAAGGGACGAAGTCTGACGTTTGGCCGCTCCAAAGCATATTGGATGAGCAGGTTGAGGGCGATGGCGTGGTCGGCGGTGTATAGCGCGCAATTCGAGGCCGGTCCGATGCTGAGCGAGGCCGCAATAGGAAATGAGGGCGGCTATTTCTACCGGAGAGGTTGCGATCCGAACATCACGTGCGCGCACCCAAGCCACGATCCAATCACGAACAACACCGGATGGGTGGACTTCGTAGTCACACCGCTGATCGGAACGGGGTGGATCGTACTGGAAGACTCGATCGAGACAGAGATCGTGGACAAGCTTGCGAAGGGAGACGATCGACTGCGATGGAAGTTACTGCGAGCTGGACTGAGCCCGGGGCACGTGATGGCGAATTTCATGGCCGGAAAAGTTCCCTGGTATCGATACCGGCTTGACGGGCCGGATGGCGGCTCGATATTCGGCAGAGAGTTTGCTGAACGGCCGAAATTCTCCTGGGATGACGTGCAACGATGGGAAGTCGGCGGGCACTACGCATATCTCAATCTGCCAATGGACTGGGAGGGCTGTACAAAATGCCGCGTTAATAATTCCGGAGCGGGCATGAATCTCGCGTACCGGATTACGAATCACTTGTGGTTCGATTCAGATGTAAATTTCTTCCCGGGATCGGGGAATGCTGGCGAGAAAGGCCATACGATAGAGGGACTCTTTGGGCCACGTTACGGTTTGACGAGGAAATCGTGGGGACTTTACTTTAAAGTGAGGCCGGGGTTCATTTACTACGACAAAACGCTGACCGCAGACAGCGGCGAGAATTTTACGGTGGCGACGCGATTTGCGTTCGATGTCGGATCCGAGTTCGAGTGGCACACATCGCGGCATTCAACTATTCGAGTCGATGCGGGAACTACATTCGTGCGGTATCTCACCGGAATTGTCGATCCCCGGCAGCCTCAAAAGGCATTCATTTCCAACGAATATATCGTGTCGCAAGGCAATTTTCAGATTGGAACGGGCTATACTTATCGCTTCTGAACGAAACGGAGCCGGATTTTCTTGCGATTCGAAAACGATGCCATATTACTTTGAGTTTAATTCCGGGAGTAGGATCCTGCGGTGCCGGTTTGAGGGTCTCCTGACGGACGAGATTTTGAGGGAGTATTATCGGGTTGCGCCGAAGTATGTTGCGATGCACGCTCCATGTTCCGGTATCTTTGATATGTTGAGCGTGAACAGCTTCGAGGTTACTCCGCCGTTGATTCGCGAATTGGCGGCGCTGGCGCCGATCATACCGGATCCTGCTTCTCCCCGTTTCATTGTTGCGCCGACGCCGCAAATGTTTGGAATGGCGCGAATGTTTGAATTGCAGGGGCAGCATACACGACCGAATCTGCACGTGGTTCGTTCACTGAACGAGGTGTGGGTGATTCTGGGCATGCAGGAGGAGCCTGGCTTCGAGCCGATTGCGTTGGATTGACGGTCCTTCTGCTCGACGATAGAACTGACTGACTCTGAATCGCTCCAAGTCTGTAATCCTCTGATGCTGTAGTGTTGAGTGCCGAAGGACAATATGCTAGACGGTATGAACTTCGTGAGAGCATCGCCCATCCTATTGTTTTTCGTTTCTCTCGTGGTCTTGTGGCTCGCGGAACGGATTGGGTCGGCTTTTCGCAAGCCGGGGCGGAACTTGGATGAAGATGCCCGCCATGACCTCGACCTGATCGTGAATTCCACTTTGACACTTCTTGGGCTAATCATTGGATTCAGTTTTTCGATGGCGATTAGCCGTTATGACCAGCGCAAAGGCCTCGAGGAAGGCGAAGCAAACGCGATCGGAACAGAATTTGTCCGGGCAGACTTGCTTCCTGCCGCCGACGGAACGCGCGTGCGTTCATTGCTGCGAGATTATCTTGCGCAGCGGGTCTTGTTTTATGAGACGCGCGATAAACAAGCACTTCGGCAGGTCAACGACGAGACTGCGCGGCTCCAGAACGAGCTATGGTCGGCGGTACGCCAGCCGGCGGTGACGCAGCCGACTGCCATGATGGGGCTAGCCGTCTCGGGAATGAATGACGTGCTGAATGCCCAGGGTTATACGCAAGCGGCGTGGTGGAACCGGATTCCCGTTGGTGCCTGGTGCCTGATGGCGGGAATCGCAATTTGTGCGTGTCTGCTCGTCGGATACAGTGCGCGGCTATCTCAGACTGGGTTCGTTCAGTTTTTCGTGATGCCACTCGTTCTGTCGATCGCATTTGCATTTATCGCTGATATTGACAGTCCGCGCAGTGGGCTCATCGAAGTGCGCCCGCAAAACCTGATCAGCCTCGTGCAATCCCTGAAAGGGCAATAGCAGCTGAGACTGTGGTTAGGCGAATTGAAGAGATTCAATCTTGGTGAAGATTGCTTCTTCGACAACAGCCGTTGCAAGTTCGCCAACACCACTCACCCACGCGACCTCCCACGGCTACAAAAATGGTTGTAAATTCTCGCCATCTGTTCTAGCGTTTCGCCTCACCAAACGGTCTCCAAGCGTACCAGGGTGGGAGGCGGGCGCGTCGCAGCAGAAATCGCCTGCTTATCTGCAGTTCCCGAACGGTTCTGAGGGTGTCGCAGCGATGGGGTTAGTGACGGTGATTACGTGTGACGAGCATGTTTGTCAGCCGACCCCTGTGCTGAAGACCGATCTGGCGTTGTGTACGAAGCCAGATTCGAAACCAGGCCTCAAATCAGCGCCTCTCCGGCGCTGGAGTTACGGGATCGGCGGGTCGCTGATGCTGCTGGCTCTCGCTGCCTCCGCCGCAATGGCATGCCCGGATAAGTCCGCTGCATCTACAACTGTCGCTGCTTCCGCTGAAGCTCTCCTGCCGACGACCGTTCGCGAAGTGAAACTCGCGCAGAACGGTTCAACCACGCAAGTGGTAATCACCGGCAACGGGCAGTTGCACTATCACGCCATGCATCTCACGAATCCAGAACGGTTGGTACTCGATTTCGCCGGGGCACGTCTCCAAGTGTCCGAAAAGAACGTCGCAAGCACCCTGGATCCGGTTATCAAAATCCGGATGTCGCAATTTGAGCCCGATGTCACGCGGGTGGTAATCGATCTCAAGAAACCCTCGCACTACAAGGTAGAAAATCATGGCGGCGAGGTCGCCGTGAGTTTCGCGACCGACGAAGCTGTCCCGGAGACGGCGGTTCAAGCAGAGGCGAAGCCGGATTCGGCCGTGCCTGCGACATCGGTGCTCTCAACTTCGAATCAGCCGGCTGTTACGGATTCCGCGCCGGCTTCTGTGCCCGACGCTTCCAAACCTGATGCGTCGATTGCCGAACAGTCAGCCGCTGGTGCCGGAACGAAGGGAAGCGCACAGGGGCAGCAGGGCACTCAGGGCGGACAGCAAGAACCTTCATCCGGTAAAGGGCCATTCGCGTCGCAACAGCCGCAGCCGGCAGGCGCGAACAAACCGGGTAAAAACGCGAGGAAATCCGGCGCGGTGGACACGCGGTGGCGGACGTACGATCTGGAGGGAGTGCCGCAATACAGCTACAATTTATTGGACACCTATAATCAAAATCGCATCAAGGGTGATTTTCCGCTGGCGGGAAAGTGGTTCGGCGAAGCAGACATCTTCCAGACATACGTACTCAAAGAACGCCGAAACCTTGATTTTACGGAAGCGCTGCCGGGAGAGAAGTTTGTTTCGCATAATAATTTTCAGGACGAGAACGGAATATTCGGATTTGAGGTTCGTCACAACGACGACCGCTTCTTCCCGTCTGATTTCCGGATTCACATTGATGGTTCTGCGGATTGGAAGAGCGATATCAATGCATTCAATACGACTGCGCAAGGACATGCGCAGGTTTTCGATGCGTTCAGCGACATTCAACTTCACAATTTTGGAGACGTAAACTTCAACCAGGTGTTTCTGCGCGGCGGCATCCAGGCCTTTAAGTCTGATTTCCACGGGTTGATCTTTAACGACTCCGGCTTGGGCGGAAGAATTTTCGGCAATGCGCTGAGCAATCGTGTCCGCTATGACTTCGTGGTCTTGAAACTATTCCAGAGGGATGCGGTTTCCAACTTTTTCGATTTCTCGAAGCCGAGCCAGCACACTGTGCTGATTTCACGGTTTACCTGGGAAGACTTCCTCGTGACTGGGTGGAACAGCGAGTGGAGCGTCCATTGGAATCATGACCCGCGAAAGATCATGCAGAGCGACTCGAACCAGCTGAATCTTGATACGTACTACCTGGGAACCACGCTGAACGGCAATCTGGGCCGGTTCATTTTTAATCCTGCGATTTACGGCGTGTTCGGCACGGCAGACCATCTGATTGACGGTGAACGAGTGCAGCACGATGTGCGCGCCTGGACGGGCGTGCTGGACCTCGAGTATCCGATCGACGAATGGAAGCTTCGCATCGGTTACGTATACGAGTCAGGGGAGCGCGGCGGCTCGACTTCGAAGACGGACACCGCATTCGACGCGATCAGCGATGCGGTAACCCTCTTCGGCGGACCGTTCAGCTATTGGGTGGGCGAGGACATCAAATACAGCAAGGGAGACTTTACTCGCGCGAACAGCTTCGATCCGTCCTTGCGAGGAGCGAACAATCAGGCGAACTACGTGAATCCCGGATTGCAACTGGTCAACGCGGGGTTCGATACAACTGTAACGCCTCGGGTAGCCGTCTCAGTGAATGTGAACTGGCTCTATTTCAACAATATCGGGACTTACGACACGAACAACATCGTGAATGGGGTTCCGACGACGACCACTATCAGCCATCACAACGCTGGAATAGAAGAAAATATCTTCATTCGCTGGAAGCCATTCCTCCGCCAGAGGAACGACTTCTTCATTGTCGATACAGGCTTTTCGGTGTTGCAGCCGCTGGCGGGAATCAAGGACGCATTCGGAAGCAGCCGTCCGGTTTATACGTTTCAGATTGTTCCGCGCGTAGTTTTCTAGTTTTTGGGGGTGCGATTACAGATGAGCGCCATCGGTTCGGCCTTGCATCGGGTGTCCATCAGACGATTGGGTCTGATTTCGGCCTTCGTCGTGGTGTGCGCTCTGGTGGCAAGCACCGGCGTGGTGGCTCGGGCGCAGGAAACAAAGGCAGACGAGAAAAAAGTCGCCGAAAAGAAGGCGCCTCCCCATCCGAGCCAGTGCGAGACCTGCCACGTTGGAATCGAGCCGATGCACGCGAACAAGAAGGACATCACTTGCGTCGAGTGCCATGGCGGCGACGACACAGTTTCGACAAAGGAAGACGCGCATGTGCATCCGCGAAACGAGGGCGTCTTCGCGAACGATGCGAGGCCCGCGAATTCATATTCCTACCTGAATCTTGAGAGCACCGAATTTATACGGTTTCTGAACCCGTCAGATCTGCGCGTAGCGGATAAGGCGTGCGGCGATTGCCACGCGGACATCGTCGACTCAGTCAAAAAGTCGATCATGTCCACAAACGCGATGGCGCATAACGCGGTGTTTTACAACAACGGCGCGATCGCTTCGAAGATCCCGCTCTACGGCGAAGGTTTTGACGCGGAAAGTAAGCCCAGCGCTATCTTTCCCGATCCGCCGCCAACCCGGGAAGCGCAGGATCGCGGTGCATTGACGCAAATGCATCCGCACCCGAATTTTGACGTGACGAAAATCACTGATCCGCTTCGCGTGGCCGAAGTGAACAACAATGAGCTTGGCGATCGAGGCCCAGGAACGGGAGGGCGGATTGCCGCGACGTACTTGAACGTCCTGAAGACACGCCTGAACGATCCGACGCTGTGGATGCTGGGTGCGAACAAGATCGGCGGCGACTACCGCACCAGCGGCTGCGCCGGCTGCCACGTTATCTACGCGAATTCGCGCGATGAAGCTTCTGGCGAGTACGCGAAGTACGGGAACATGGCCGTCAGCGCGAGCGCCGATCCCACGGTTCATGGCAAAACGGGCTTTCCGATCAAACATCAATTGACGCAGGTGATTCCGGCCATGCAGTGCCTCACGTGCCACTACCATCAGGGCAATGGAGCGCTGGACACTTATATTGGCGCGGTATGGTGGGACCGGGAATCAGACGCGGACGTCGTGAAGAAATATAACGCCGAAGACGAGTATGGCCCGGGTCAGAGCCACATGTGGGAGCACAACGCCGAAGCCAAGAACACGCAATTTGAGGACTACCACGCGCACGGTTGGAACATCATGAAGATTTACAAGCGTGATGAGAAAGGATTGCTGCGCGATTCAGCGAACAATCTGATTGCGGACAGTGACCCGGACAAGTTCAAGAAGGCGGTTCACCTGGCGGATATTCACTTTGAAAAAGGCATGGATTGCATTGATTGCCACACCGAGCAGGACATGCACGGCGACGGCAATCTGTACGCGCAAATGACGGATCAGATCGAAATCCGCTGCGAGGACTGCCACGGGTCGGTGGATCAGCGCGCCACGCTCGTTACGAGTGGAATGGGCAAAAGCGGCGGGCACAAATTGAAGAGGGTGGATACCCCGTTCGGCGGCAAGCAATTCGAAGTGAATG
>Ga0210387_10004016_pt1 | contig 11268 bp, 10 predicted proteins | sample IncBWC7OmetaG_FD_160108 | JGI IMG/M metagenome (GOLD analysis project Ga0210387, IMG submission 160108) | Forest soil microbial communities from Barre Woods Harvard Forest LTER site, Petersham, Massachusetts, United States - Inc-BW-C-7-O ... | reverse complement strand
GTGGCGAGATCGCGTGTGTCGTGCCGCCCGAAACTCGATTTGCCCAGTGACCCCAACAGATTCCGCAGTGACTTGAAGCCGAGAAAGTCGAGACTCTTGTCGGTGACTTCAAAGCGCGCCTGCTGCGGTTCGCCGGCCTGGCCGCCCACACTCGACTGCCGAGCCGGGTCGTGCGGTTCGTCCACGGAAATGTAATCTTCCTGCTGCATGCGCTCGATCAGCTGTTCGATCAGTTCATCGAGCTTCCCGTCCATCTGCATCTGCTCGATCTGTTCTCGCAGATTCTCGTCGAATACTTCGCCATTCATCAGGGCCTGCTCGATGGCGCGCTTGAGTTCGTCGAGAGTCTGCTCGCCCTCGGGCATCTCGTACCACATGGAATCCTGAAATCCGCTCTGCAGCAGATAGTCCGAGAGGGCGCTGAGCAAGTCCTCCATGCTCATCTCGCCGGCAGGATCGGGAACGTATTTGGAGTAGCGGATGCGTCTCATAGGGCGGCTTCCGGCTTCCGGCTCTCGGCTTCCGGTCGCCGCGGATGAACCCGAGGTTGAACTTCGAAAGTCACAATTAGTTTGCTAAATAGTGGCCACTGGTCAAAAGGCCGGTCGCCGGCAGCCGGTCCTAATTAAACTGCCGCCGCTGCCGGTACGGCCGGTCTTCCGATTCAACTGACTTCTCGCGCACCGGTTCCGGCTTCTTCTCGCCAGCCTTGAACACGCGTTCCTCGCTGCGCCCGATGCGCTTGTGTGCATGCAGACCTTCCAGGATGAACTCCGCCGCCGACACCTGCTGCTCCGCGCTGTCTTTCTGCGAGATCTTCAACGGCCCGAGCTTGTCGACGAGTCCCTGGATGTTTTTCAGATTTTCCAGTGCTTCCACGGCAGGCACTGAGTCGGACAACTGAATCTCGCCGCCCAGATCGAACCATTGGACAATTTGCTGCACGTTTGCGCCGGTGTAGTATTCGTCGTATGTCTTGGCGATCGCTGCGCGGATCAACTCGCGGCCCACGTAGTCCGCGCCCTTCATCTCGCCTTCGTATTCCAGTTCAAGCTTTCCGGTAATCGCCGGCAACGCGGCATAAACATCACTGATGCGGGGCACGACCAGTTTCTCGTCGTTGCGAATGGCCCGTCGCTCGGCGTTCGAAATCACGTTCTCCATCGCGGAGATCGGCAGCCGCTGGCTTACTCCGGATCGCTTGTCGATTTTCTTGTCCTCGCGGGCGGCGAACGCGACGCGCTCGATTACTTCCTGCACATAATTCGGCAGGTGCATCGCATGTCCGTTGCGCCGCGTCCATGCTTCCTGGGCCGTGATCGCAATTCCTTCTTCGACCGTGGCTGGATAGTGCGTGCGAATCTCGGAGCCGATACGGTCCTTGAGCGGCGTGATGATCTTGCCCCGCGCCGTGTAGTCCTCCGGATTCGCGCTGAACACCAGCGCTACGTCAAGCGGCAGGCGAATGGGGTAGCCCTTAATCTGCACGTCGCCTTCCTGCATGATGTTGAACAATCCCACCTGAATTTTTCCCGCCAAGTCGGGCAGTTCGTTGATGGCGAAGATGCCGCGATTGGCCCGGGGCAGCAGTCCGTAGTGAACCGTCAACTCGCTCGACAATTCGTGACCGCCGCGCGCTGCCTTGATGGGATCGATATCGCCGATCAGATCGGCGATGGTTACATCAGGCGTTGCAAGCTTTTCAACGTAACGCTCATCGGACGAAAGATAGGCGATGGGCACCTCGTCTCCGAGTCGCGCGATTTCATCGCGGCAACGCCGGCAGATCGGTGCGTAAGGATCGTCGTGCACTTCGCATCCCGCAAGGTAAGGCATGTGTGGATCAAGCAGCGTCGTTAAGGCGCGCAGGATGCGGCTTTTGGCCTGACCGCGCAACCCCAGCAGAATGAAATTATGCCGCGAAAGAATCGCGTTGATAATCTGCGGCACGACCGTGTCGTCGTAGCCCACAATGCCGGGAAACACCGAAGCGTCGCCCTTCTCACGCAGCCGCGCCATCAAGTTCTCACGCAACTCGTCTTTGACCCGGCGTGTGCGCAGCCTTTCTTCAGAAAACAAACTGCGGCGCAGTTCGCCAAGTGTGCGCGGAAGACTCATGAAAGGAACCCCCAGAACCAACTTTTTCAGATTATACGCGCCGCGGACCCGAGGCGCTTTGGGCGTCGTGGCGACCTAATCCCGAATCAAGACCGCCGCGTCAGTGCGCGTGTCCATTGCCTCCGGCCTTCCCACGCGCCCGCGCAGCTCGGCGAAGATTGGGAAGAATCGCTTCGAGGTATGCTGCCAGCGCCGGAATGCGCTCGCGCTCCGAGCGGATGGCCAGCAATTTCTGCTTGAAATCCAGATCCAGCGGCAAGGACGCTGCGATGTGAAACGAAAGCGTCGCCTGATCGACGCCGGAAACATCCTGCGGAGCGCCCGCCAGAGCGAGAATTTCATGATGCACCTGAAGTGCTCGGGCACGATCCTCCGGCGCCGCATCTCCCGGCTCATCGGGAACGAACAACACCTCCGCTCGAAGAAAGGAACGCTCCTGGTCGAGTTCGAGCACCTCAAAGCGCTGGCGCCCTTGCGCAATCAGGTCGAGGCGCCCATCGGGATACTCTTTGGTGACCGAAACGACTTCAGCGGTGCACCCGATCTCGGCGATTCCTTCCTCCAGCGCGCGTACCATGCCAAAGTGCGTGCTGTTGGCCCGGCACTCTCCGATCATCTCTTTGTAGCGTGGCTCGAAAATGTGCAGCGGCAATGGCGCGCCGGGAAGCAGTACGACCTCGAGCGGGAACAGCGGCAGCAGCGGCACGAAATCTCCGGATCGCCAGCGTGGAAGCGAGCGAGCCTCGATTGTACGACATGGGTTCGCGGACCCCGCCTGCATCTTGACTTGCCGCGCGGCGGAGAATACAACGCCAGCATGGAACTCGCAGGTCAGGTGGTGGTGGTCACGGGTGCCTCGATGGGGATCGGCGAGGCGATTGCCAGGACTTTTGCCGAAGAAGGCGCTAGTGTCGTGCTGCTCTCTCGCGACTCAGCCAGGGCCGAAGCGGCGCGCACACGGATCGGCTTTCCCGACCGGACGATCGCTCTTTCCTGCGACGTTCGCAACTCTGAGGAGATCGACCGCGTCCTCGCGCTGACGCTGCATCATTTCAAAAGTGTCGATGTCTGGGTCAATAACGCCGGCCACGGCCTGCTCGACTCCGTCGCGCAAATGGAAATGGCGGCCTGCCATGACATGTTCGAAACCAATTTCTTCGGCGCGGTATCGGCCATGCAGGCCGTGATTCCGGTCATGCGCCAGCAGGGCGGCGGAACCATCATCAATATTTCGAGCGTTGCTGGACACGTTCCGTTGCCGTTTCACGCCGCCTATAGCGCCACCAAGTTTGCGCTCAACGCTATCGGCAAGGCGGCCGGAGTCGAATTGAAGAAGGATGGCATTCGCGTGCTGACGGTCTGCCCAGGCTACGTGGCCACGGCTTTCGGCGCGAACGCGATCCAGGGCAGAGAACTGAAGAAAGTGCGGCCAACGTCGGTTCGCGGCGTGAGCGCCGAGCGCGTGGCCCGCGCGACCCTTCGCGGATACCTAAAACAGAAGCGGGAAGTGATCGTCCCCTGGACGATGCACGTGCCGGTGAAACTCTACCAACTCTTTCCGGCCGTCGTGGAGTGGGCGATGAGCAGAATGGCGGGGTGAAGCAAGACTTTGGGCCGCCGCGAAACTTTGAAACCTGGAAACCATGCGACCTTGAAACTTTGAAACTTGCGCTATCCCAGCTCCGCGAGCATTGCTTCCATCTCTGACTGCGCGTGCAGATTGCCTGTGCGCCGGGCCGAGGCGATGCCTGCCTGCAGCTTTGCTTTTGCATCCTCAACGCGTTCCGCCCGCACCAAGGTCTGCGCGGCCATGAAATATCCGGCCGTGTAGTCGGGATGGTTCTCCAGCAGAATGGAAAACTCCGCCAGAGCGCGGTCGAAGTCGCCCTGCTTGGAGTACTCCATGGCGAGTCCGTAACGCGCGAAGGCGTCCTTAGGGTTTTCTGTCAGAACTTCGTTGAGTGCGGCGATGCGATCCATAATGTCTGTGGAATCGATTAGGAGCCGAGACAGCTCAAATCTTTCCCTACTGAGAGTACTACAGTCGAAGCTCAGAACTCGGAGCTCAGAATTCCGTTCTCAGTTGGCCAGACCTTGCGCCGCTGGTTACAATGGCGAGTCCCAACAATTTCATGCGCTGAGAAGAGCGAATTGGCCTGTCCTTACTTCATGCCGCAAGAAAGACTTGAGAACGGCAACTGGCCGCATCCGGCGCGGCTGCCTCTGGGCGGCGGTTGGCGCGGACACTGCACAGCACCAGGGCATGACGGCGAAATTCCGTCGCAGGCGGCTCTGGAATCGTTCTGCAATCTCGGCTATGTCGCCGCTTGTGAGTGGGCGCCTTTTGACCGGGCCTGGGATGCAGTGCGTTTCGCCGTGTCCGCTCCACCAGATGCCGGCTCGAAAAACGACGGGCACACTTCACCGGACCTCGTCGTTCGAACTCTGCGTCTACGCTACGTCTGCGAACGGGATCATCTGCCCGTGGAGCATGGAGACCTGGAATTCGACTTATCGCAATCACTGTGGCTGCGCCGCCACGACGATCCCCGATTGCAGAAAATGGCGGAATGCTTCCTGGATTCCTACTCGAAAAAGAGTCGGACTTGAAAAAAGGGCTTGAGCGAACGCTCGATTCAAGAATCTGAAATTTCAGCCGATGGTCAGAGAAGGGAAGACAGCCATGAGCGATGAACTGCTAACCCCGCGCCCCGTCCGCGATTCGCAATCCGAAATGGCGGAGATCGTTCTGCCCAACGATGCCAATCCTCTGGCCGCTCTGCTCGGCGGACGTCTGATGCACTGGATCGATCTCGCCGGCGCAATGGCCGCACACCGGCACTCCCGCAACTACGTAGTGACCGCATCCGTCGATCACATCGACTTCCGGGTGCCCGTGCGCGTTGGCGACCTGGTGATCCTGCGTTCGTCGGTGAACCGCGTTTTCAATACTTCAATGGAAGTTGGCGTGAAAGTATTCGTCGAGAATTACATCGCGGACACGTCGCAGCATGTAGGCTCGGCTTACCTCACGTTTGTGGCCGTGGACGCCGCAGGGAGGCGCCTGAAAATTGCGCCGGTCATCCCCGAAACTGACGAGCAACGCCGCCGCTACGACGACGCAGGACGGCGTCGCGAGATTCGCCGCGCCGAATTTGAACGCCGCCGCAAAGCCCACTGATTTCCACAACCATTTGTGATCTCCGTCACATAGAGGCCCTCGGAATAGTGGAACCTCCAGCTCTAGCCGAGCGCGTGCCTGCGAATCCATTGGTAGGCGCTTTGGTCGTCCAGTGCCGGCTGGAGCGGTTCGAGAGCCCGCCAAGTGTAGCCGCCATCCCGCTTGTATAATCGGAATGAGATTTTCCTCATCATCAATTTCGAAATTCTTCTCTGGAGTGTGATTCTTTGAGCGCACATACACCGCATCAACACGGAGGCCCACCGCCACAGGGGCCGCAACCGCTGCCGGGCGTGGACGCCATTATCGCCGTGGGTTCGGGCAAGGGCGGCGTGGGCAAGACTACGCTGTCGGTGAACCTGGCGGTGGCGCTGGTCAAGATGGGACACAAGGTTGGGCTGCTCGATGCCGATGTGTACGGTCCCAACGTTCCGCTCATGCTGGGGGTGAACGACCAGCCGCGCATGATCGGCGACAACCGCATTGAGCCGCTGCAGGCCTTTGGCCTGAAAGTGATTTCTGTTGGATTTCTCAATCCCGGCGACAAGCCCATCATCTGGCGCGGGCCCATGTTGCACCAGATTATCCGCCAATTTCTGGGCCTGGTGGAGTGGGGACAACTCGACTATCTGATTGTCGATCTGCCGCCGGGCACGGGCGACATTGCACTGTCGCTGGTGCAGACTGTGCCGCTGACGGGCGCGGTGGTGGTCTCGACTCCGTCGGACGTTTCGCTGCAGGACGCGCGCAAAGCCATTGAAATGTTTCGCCAGATGAAGGTCGACGTGGTCGGCGTGGTCGAAAACATGAGCTATTTCACCTGCCCGCATTGCCAGCACGAAGTGGATATTTTTTCCCGAGGCGGAGCGGAGAAAATGGCGGAGCGTTTTAGCACGCCGTTCCTGGGAGCGATTGCGCTGGACCCGGAAGTGCGGAAGTCGGGCGATGGCGGATCGCCGATCGTGCTGGAAGGCGAGAACTCCCCGCACGCCAAGTCAATTTTTGAATTCGCCCGCAGAGTCGTGACGCGCGTCGACGAGATCAAGGCCGCGGCCCCGGCCGGCGTGATCCAGATTCAATGATTCAGATTTAACGACGCTTGCAGTGATGCTCGCGCAACCACGATGCGTTGTCATCCTGAGCGGCGCTTTTTGCCGCCAAGGACCTGTGCACTCGCCTGCTGCTTAGATGCTGCACGCAGGTTGCATAAGTCCTTCGCCGCCAAAGACCGCTGCTCAGGATGACAAGCGGAACCGATCTAAACGCCAGCTGGAATGCGCTTCCCGCCCTTTCAAAATCAGTTCTGCCATCATCTCTCCCACCGCCGGCCCATGTTTGAAGCCGTGCCCAGACCCGCCGCCGAGCAGCCAAATGTTCTCGTTCGTGGAGTGCCGGTCCATAATGAAGTGGCCGTCCGGAGTCTGCTCGTACTGGCAGACGCGAGTCTCGACCAGCGGCGCGTCTTTCAAAGCCGGGAAGCGGAACGCTACATACTCGCGAATGTCTTTCAAAGTTTCCTGGCTGACCGTGCGCTCGCCATTCGTGGGATCGAAGGGTTCTCCGCGCGTATCGTCGGCGATTTTGAATCCGCGGCGGCCGCTGCCTGGAATGCCGTAGCGAAAGCGTCCGCGATGGTCGGCCCACACCGGAAGCTGAGCTTCAGTGAAGCGTGAATCACCCGCCGGCGTGCCGAAGAAAAAAATATCCTGCTTGGTGGCCTGCACCAGATCGCCGACCGCGCTGGGAAACAGCTTGCCCAGCCATGGCCCGCAGGCAAACACGAAGCGGTCGGCCTTGACGCGAGATCCGTCAGACAACCGTATGCGCTGCAAGGGCGCATCCTCTAGTCCCTCGGGCATCGCTGCAACCTGGAGATACTTCCCGCCGGCCGCGACGAATGCCGCTACCACGGCTGCGCAACTTGCCCGCGCTTCCAGATATCCGCACTCCGGCTCGAAGATTCCCCACTCGATCCCTTCGAAGTTAATCTGAGGCCAGCGCTTCTTCATCTGCGTCGCCGACAGCTCCCGGAACTTGATCTTCGCCGCGCGCAACGCCGCTACTGATCCCCGCTCGAAGCCGTCGCTGCGACTCGAAGCCATCCACAACACGCCCGTGCGGTGCAGAAACTGCCGCTTCCACTTCCGCTCATACTTCGCCCACAGCTGCAAAGTTCGCGCCGCCAGCTCGGTATAAGGCTGATCGGGGCCGTAGGTGCCGCGCATGACGCGGGTCTCGCCGCCGGAGGATGCACGGGAATTCCCCGGACCCCAGGCGTCCAGCAGCGTAACGCGCGCACCGCGTTCAAGGAGATGGAGGGCGGTCCATCCGCCGAAGGCTCCGGCGCCGATGACTGCTATGTGAGGATTCGATTTCATCCGTGTCGGAACATGATACTCGCCCGTCGGGCTCTAAAGCCTTTAAGCTCAGACTCGGCGAAGGAACGCAGCAGACGGCAGTGCGCCGAGCCGTTTTTCGACCGAGGACGGCTGTTTGGCGGGGCTACCACCGATGTAACTCTGGTTCGAAAGGCAAGCTTCTGCATCTAAATATAGTTAGGTAGAATGAACTGGGAGTGGTGTCTTCCATCGCGAAGATGCTCGAGTTCAGACACACTGACGCGACGCCATATGCCGGTTGACCCTAGTATCGGGAATCGAGAACGCGACATCCTGACCGCGATCGTGGAGACGTTCATCTCCACCGGTGAGCCGGTCGGTTCGCGCACGCTGGCGCGCTCCAATCGCGAAGGCTTGAGTCCAGCCTCGATTCGTAATGTTATGGCCGACCTGTCGGACGCAGGATTTCTGGAGCAGCCGCACGCCTCGGCGGGCCGCGTTCCGACGACTGAGGCTTATCGGTATTACGTCGAGCAGATTTCCGGCGATGCGCGTCTGGCGCCGCAGGAAGAATCGATGATCTCGGATTCGCTCGCCGGCATCACCGACGTGCAGGAGTTTATGGAACGGACTTCGCACGTGCTGTCGCTGATTTCGCGCAACGTGGGCGTGACGGTGGCGACCAGCGGTCCGAAGAATGCGCTGGAGCATGTTTACTTTTCACGGCTCGGGGACCAGAAAGTATTGGCAGTCCTGGTGACGCGATCCGGCCTGGTGCGCGACCGGGTGCTGAGACTCGATCTGCCACAGTCCGATCTCGACCTGGCGGCACGCTACATCAACGAGAATTTTCGCGGCTGGACGATGGAATCGATGCGAGTCGAACTCGCCCGCCGCCTGGAGCAGGAACGCAGCGAGTACGACCGCCTGATGCATTCGATTGAGCAACTTTACAAGCAGGGGGCGCTGGCCGCCGAGCAGGGGTCGCAGGTCGTGTTCGTGGAAGGCGCGTCAAACCTGATTACGGCTGACCATGACCGGGAACGGTTGCAGGAGATGCTCAAGACGCTGGAGGAAAAAGAAAAAGTCGTCCAGTTGCTCGGAGCCTATCTCGACGTGAAGCAGGAAGCGGTCCGCGTGGTAATTGGACTCGACCAGACTCTACCGTCGATGCAGAATTTTGTGTTGATTGGAGCGCCGGCGCACGCCGGAAATGAAGTCATGGGCTCGCTGGCGGTGATTGGTCCGACGCGCATGGACTATCAACATACGATCACCGCGGTTTCGTATATCGCGCGCTTGTTCGACAAGATCCTGAATGAATCGGAGTAATGCAAACGGAGTTATGGGCAAATCAAACGGAAAGACAGAAACGGAATCCGCAGGACTCGATCTCGATCATGAACTTCCGGCTGGCGACGGAGATGAAAATCCATCCGCGGTGGCGAGCGAAGGTGTAGGCCTTGAGACTGAGTTGCAGAAGTTGAAGGCCGAACGTGACTCGCTGCTCGACCGCCTGGCCCGCGCCCAGGCCGAATTCGAGAATGCGCGCCGCCGCGCCGCCAAAGAGCAGCAGGACTTTCGCGACTACGCCGCGGTGGACGCGCTCAGGCCGCTGCTGCCGATCCTCGACAGTTTTGAGCGCGCGATGCAGGTGAAATCCGAACCGGGGGATTTTCGCAGCGGAGTCGAACTCATCTATAAGCAATTGCAGGATGCCCTGACGAAGCTGGGCGTGCGCGCCATTCCGGCCAAGGGGGAGCCATTCGATCCGCATGTGCACGAGGCGATCGAAATGGTGGAGACTTCCGATGCCGCCGACCACGAGGTGCTGGAAGAATTGCAGCGGGGCTACAAGTACAAGGATCGGCTGCTGCGCCCGGCCATGGTCAAAGTCGCGAAGAATCCTTGAAGAACTAGAACATCGCTAATATTCGATCATCCGGCCCCGGCTTGCCTCAGATTTCATTTGTGAAGAAAGGCCTATTCTGAACACGAACGCAAAACGCGATTACTATGAAGTTCTGGGCGTAACCCGCACGGTGACGGAAGTCGAACTGAAGAGCGCGTATCGGAAACTCGCGCTGCAGTTCCATCCTGACCGCAATCCCAACAATCCGGATGCGGAAGACAAGTTCAAGGAAGTCAGCGAGGCTTACGCCGTGCTCGCCGACTCGGACAAGCGGGCAGCCTACGACCGCTACGGCCATGCAGGTCTGGGCGGCGGTGGGCAATCCGCTGGCATCGATCCCACCGTATTCCAGGACTTCAGTGACATCTTTGGAGAGTTCTTCGGCTTCGGCGACATGTTCGGCGGATCCGGTGGACGCCGCCGCAGCCGGGTGCAGCGCGGCGCCGATCTCCGCGAAGATCTGACTCTCGAATTTGAAGAGGCGTACTTCGGAAAGGAAACTCGCGTCACGGTTCGCCGCCATGAAGCCTGCGAGGAGTGTCGTGGCTCCGGTGCTGCGCCTGGAAAAGGTCCGACCACCTGCCGCTCCTGTGCTGGCCGTGGGCAAGTTCGCTACCAGCAGGGATTCTTCAGCATCGCCCGCACCTGCCCAGCGTGCCAGGGCTCCGGTAGCGTCATCACCGATCCGTGCGTGAAGTGCAAAGGCGAAGGCCGCATTCTGCGGCAACGCACTGTCGAGGCCAATGTCCCGCCGGGAGTGGAAGATGGAACCAGAATTCGGTTCGCGGGCGCAGGAGAAGTCGGCCAGTTTGGCGGTCCGGCCGGGGACTTGTATGTCGTGCTGCACGTGAAAGAGCATCCCGTGTTTGCCCGCGAAGGCAATGATCTGCACTGCGTCGTTCCCATCTCCGTTCCGCAGGCGGCCATCGGCGCGGAGATTCGCGTGCCGACCATGGAAGGCGAGCACACCCTGAAAGTTCCCGACGGGACCCAGCCCGGAACGACGTTTCGCATCCGGGGCAAAGGCGTGCCGGTACTGAATGGACACGGCAAGGGTGACCTCTACGTCGAAGTGCGAGTGCAAGTACCAAGCAAGCTGAACAAGCGCCAGAAAGAGTTGCTGCTGGAGCTGGATGCACTCTCAAAGGTCGACAACCAGCCAATGCTGCGGTCGCTGCTGGGCAAGATGAAAGACATCTTCGGGTAGTGTTCTGTTCTCGGGTGCGCGACGCAGCCGCTTTCCATTTTCTGATTTAGCCTACTGCCGATGCCCCACCGTCAATGACTCGAAGACGATTTATCGCCGACGAAGTCTCCGGCAGCCGCGCTTCGCTGATCGGCGCTCATGCCGATCATCTCATCCGCGTTCTTCGAGCTCGCGTCGGCCAGGAATTCGACATCGCCACCGGCACAGTTGTTCGCCGCGGAAAGATCGCAGCCGTCCACGAAGGCCGGGTCGAATTTGATCTGGGAGAAGAGATATCGGCCGCACCCGCGGCCGCCGTCACGCTGCTGCTGGCCATCTTCAAGTTCGACCGTATGGAGTGGGCGATCGAGAAGTGTACGGAACTCGGCGTCTCGCGGATCGTGCCGGTCGTCGCCCGCCGCACCGACGCACACCTGGCAAGTGCTGCGGCGAAGCGCGCCGAGCGCTGGCACAAGATTGTGCTGCAGGCGTCTGAGCAATCGCGCCGCGCCATTCCCCCTGAAGTCTCCAG
>Ga0210387_10004015_pt1 | contig 11269 bp, 9 predicted proteins | sample IncBWC7OmetaG_FD_160108 | JGI IMG/M metagenome (GOLD analysis project Ga0210387, IMG submission 160108) | Forest soil microbial communities from Barre Woods Harvard Forest LTER site, Petersham, Massachusetts, United States - Inc-BW-C-7-O ... | reverse complement strand
CGCGCGCGCAGTACGCGGCCGGGCACTCGGGCGGCGAGGACGTGCCCGGGTACCTGCAGGAGGAGGGCGTCCCCGAGGACTCGATCACCGAGACCTACGCGGCGCTGCGCCTGGAAGTGGACAACTGGCGCTGGGCGGGCGTGCCGTTCTACCTGCGCGCGGGCAAGCGCCTGGCGCGCAAGGTCACCGAGATCGCGGTCACGCTGAAGCCCGTCCCGCACCTGGCCTTCAGCCAGGACGGCTCGCTGGGCGTGCAGCCCAACCAGCTGATCCTGACCGTGCAGCCCAACGAGGGCGTGACGCTGCAGCTGGGCGCGAAGATCCCGGGCACGCGCATGTCGATCCGCCCGGTGAACATGCAGTTCCTGTACGGGACCTCGTTCCTGTCGCAATCGCCCGAGGCGTACGAGCGGCTGATCATGGACGCGATGCGCGGCGACCCGACGCTGTTCACGCGCAACGACGAGGTCGAGGCGCAGTGGCGGATCTGCGATCCGATCGTCTCGACCTGGGCACAGACGCGCGGGCCGCTGGAGCAGTACGAGGCGGGCTCGCAGGGACCGAAGGTCGCCGCGGAGATCCTTCGCAACGGCAACTCGTGGCGGGCGATCTGACGATGGCCGCGGGAAGCCTCGACGGCTCGGCCTGGAGCGCGCAGGCCACGACGCCCGACGCGATCGAAGCCGCGCTGCGCGAGCTGCTGACCGCGCGCTCGCAGGCCGGCCTGCAGAGCGAGCAGGGCGGGCTGGCGCCGGCGCGGGTGCTGAACATGGTCGTGTTCGTCGATAGCCGCCACGTCGAGGAGATCGCCGAGCGGCTGCGCGGCGTGGGGCGCTATCACGCCTCGCGCACGCTCGTCCTCTCCTACGAGGCCGACCGCGAGGACCTGAACGCGCGCGTGTCGATCGCCACGGACGGCAACCCCAACCCGGGCGAGCCGGCGCTGCTGCGCGAGACCGCGATCGTGGAGATCGGCGAGCGCCACCTGGACGACCTGACGACGATCGCCGACCCGCTCGTGGTCAGCGACCTGCCGACGCTGCTGTGGTCGCCCCATCGCCACCCCGCGGCGGCCGACGCGCTGCTGGAGCTGGCGCAGGCGACGCTGATCGACTCGATCGAGCAGCCCGTTTGGAGCGAGGCGATCGAGCGCGCGTGCGGGCTCTCCGAGCAGGCCTACGTGGTCGACCTCGCGTGGCTGCGCTCCACACCCTGGCGCGAGCGGGTCGCGGCGACGTTCGACTCTGAGCGTATGCGCGCCGAGCTTCACTCGCTCGAGCGCCTGCGGATCCGCCACCACCCGGCCTCGACCGTCGCGGCGATGCTGTTCGTCGGCTGGCTAGCTTCGCGCCTTGACTGGCAACTGGACCGCTTTGAGGTCGAGGAGCGTGCGGGAGGTGACGGGGCGCTGCAGGGCGGCGCGCGTATGCGGGCCGGCGGGCGGATCGAGCTGCACCTGCAGGCCGCGCCGGATCTGCGGGTGCCGGGCCTCGCGGGGGTGGCGCTGTGCAGCGAGTCGGGGCTTCAGATCGAGCTCGATCGCGGGCCGGGAGGCCTGCACGAGCGCCGTCGCAATCGCGATGGCGCGGAGCGTGTGTGGACGCTGCTTGGCGCCTCGCGCGGCGAGGGTGGCATCCTCGGCGAGGGAATCCGTCAGGCGCTGCTGCGCGACCCGGCCTACCTGCCGGCGCTGCACGCCGCGCACGCGATGCTGCCCGACGCCCAGTCGCAGGCGGTCGCGGCGTGACACGGCTGACGACGCTCGCCGACGCCGAGGCCGTGGCCAAGCGCGCGGCGCTGCAGATCGCCCGCGATCTGGAATCCGCCAGGCGCACGCGGGGGGTCGCGCATCTGGCGCTCAGCGGCGGCACGACGCCGGCGCGCACGTACGAACTGCTGGCGAGCGAGCTGCGCGACTGGGAGCGGATCGAGGTGTGGTTCGCCGACGAGCGCTGCGTCGGGCCGCAGGACGAGCAGAGCAACTATCGCCTCGCGCGCGAGACGCTGCTGAGCACGGCGAACGTGCCGGATGAGCTGGTGCATCGCATGCTGGGCGAGCTGGGTCCGGAGGACGGGGCGGCGCGCTATGCACGGGAGCTGCACGGGCGGGTGCCCCCGGAGGCCGAGGGGCCAGTGGGAGCGCGGGCGGTCGACGTGGGCGCCGTGCCCGCGCTCGACGTGATCGTGCTCGGCATCGGTCCCGACGGCCACGTCGCCTCGCTGTTCCCGGGCGCGCCCACGCTGGACGCGGACGAACAGGCGCTGTGTCTGGGAGTGCACGACTCTCCCAAGCCCCCACCCGAGCGCGTCACGCTGAGCCTCTCCATGTTGCGCGCCGCGCGCGCGTGCGTGCTGCTGGCCACGAGCGCGTCCAAGTCAGACGCGGTCGCGGCGATGCTGGGCGAGCCGAGCCATCACGTCCCCGCGAGCCTGCTGCGGCGGGGGCGCCTGAGCGTGATCGTCGACGACGCCGCGGCCCCACCGCCGCCGCTGGGGGCGAGCACCGGCTGAGGGGGTTCCCGTCCCCGCATGCGGGGACGGGCCGACCGGTACATGTACCGGTCGGTGGAAATGCCGCATGCGGCATTTCCCGGGGCCGCACATGTGCGGCCCCGCGGGCGGCGCATGCGCCGCCCGAACAAAAACGATTCCCTCGAATATGACCCGAACCCCGGCGGGCGTCGTACAGTGAGAGATTCCCGATGGCCTCGACCGCGACCGCGACCCATCAAGCCGCAACGCCGAGCCCCGAGGAGCTCGTGCTGGGAGCGCTCGATGAGGCGCGCGCGGGCACGCTCGAGCTGGTGGCGCATCTGGACGACGATCAGCTGATGCGCATGCACTCATCGATCATGAGCCCACTCGCTTGGGATCTCGGTCACATCGCCGCCTACGAGGACCTGTGGCTGGGACATCGGCTCGCTGGCTTGGAGCTGCTGCGAGAGGACCTCGCGGGCGTGTACGACGCCTTCGAGACGCCACGCGCGGTGCGCGGCGAGATCGAGGCGCTGGGACCCGCGGACGCGCGTGCGTACATGCGCGAGGTGCGCGCCCGCGTGGCCGAGACGATCGCCCGCGAGGGCGTGGGCGACGGGGACGTGTGCGAGATGGTCATCCGCCACGAGCTGCAGCACTGCGAGACCATGCGCCAGACGATGGCGCTCGCGGACCTGCTCCCCGCCGGTGAGCCGCCGGCGATCGACGCCGCAGCGACCCTGTCCTCAGGACAGGGCGAGTGGCTTGAGATCCCCGCGGGCTCGTTCGCGATGGGCGCCCCCGCGAGTGGGTTCGCCTACGACAACGAGCGCCCCCGCCACGCGGTCGCGCTGGAGTCCTTCCAGATCGCGCGCCGCCCGGTCGACACCGCGAGCTGGATGCGCTTCGTCGAAGGCGGCGGCTATGAGCGACGCGAGTGCTGGTCCGACGAAGGGTGGGCGTGGAAAGAGGAGCACGACATCACCCACCATCCCTCGCTGGCCACCGGCGATCCCAGCGCGCCGGCGTGCCACGTCAGCTGGTTCGAGGCCGATGCCTTCGCCCGCGCGCACCAAGCGCGTCTGCCCAGCGAGGCGGAGTGGGAGCGGGCCGCGACCTGGGACCAGCGGACGCACGCACCGGAGGACTCCGGGCGACGCGACGAGCCGGCGGACGCCCGGAGGAGCCGTGAGCAAGCTGCCTCCGGTGCACGTCCGGGGACAGAGCACTCCGCAGCACGTCCAAGACCTGTAGAGTTCGCACAGGTGGGACGAGTGTGGGAGTGGACGACCAGCACGTTCGGCGGGTACCCGGGCTTCGTCGCCTACCCGTACAAGGAGTACTCCGAGGTCTTCTTCGGCGATCGCTACCGCGTGCTGCGCGGCGGCTCGTGGGCGAGCAGCCCGCGCGTGAAGACCGCGACCTTCCGCAACTGGGATCTGCCCCAGCGCCGGCAGATCTTCGCCGGCGTGCGCCTCGCGCGGGACGCCTCATGAGCGCACCGGCCGACATCGGCGCGCACCCTCGCCCGCGATCGGAAGGACCGTGATGGAGCCCGTCATCGACCCCGCCGGCCCGGCGATCCAGATCGACTCTCACCTCGACGGCGAACAGGAGCGCTCGCTCGCCGACGACGTGCTCGACGGGCTCACCCGGCCCTTCAAGGAGCTGCCCCCCAAGCACTTCTACGACGCGCGCGGCGCCGAGCTGTTCGACCAGATCTGCGACCTGCCCGAGTACTACCCCACGCGCGCCGAGCGCGCGATCCTGCAGGAGTCCGCGAGCGAGCTCGCTGAGCTCACGGGCGCCGCCGAGCTCGTCGAGCTCGGCTCGGGCACTGCCGCCAAGACGCGCGTGCTGCTGGACGCCCTGCACGAGGCCGGCACGCTGCGCCGCTACGTGCCCGTGGACGTCACCGAGAGCATGGTCCGCGACTGCGCGCAGACGCTCACCGAGGAGTACCCGGGCCTGCAGGTGCACGGCGTGATCGGCGACTTCGAGCGCCACCTCGACCAGGTCCCGGAGTCGATCGGACCGCGCGTGGTCGCGTTCCTCGGCGGCACCATCGGCAACTTCCCGCCCGGCAGCCGTCGGCGCTTCCTGCGCGCGATCGCCGGCCTGCTCGGCCCCGACGATCACCTGCTGATGGGCACCGACCTCGTGAAGGACCCGCACGTGCTGGAGGCGGCCTATGACGACGCCCAGGGCGTGACCGCCGAGTTCAACCGCAACGTGCTGCGCGTGCTCAACCGCGAGCTCGACGCGAACTTCGACCCCGACGACTTCGACCACGTCGCGCGCTTCGACCCCGAGCACGAGTGGATCGAGATGCGCCTGCGCGCGCGGCGCGAGCACACGACCCACGTCGGCGCGCTCGACCTGCCCGTGCGCTTCGCCGCCGGCGAGGAGCTGCGCACGGAGATCAGCGCCAAGTTCACCCCCGAGCGCCTGCAGGGCGACCTCGCCGCCGCAGGGCTTCAGTGCGTGCGCTGGCTCACCGACCCCGAGGAGCTGTTCGCCCTGACGCTCTCGCGCCTGACGGCCGGGTGACGACTCGCTGACGGCTCGCTGACGGCCGCCGATGACGCCCGGCGGCGGACACCGGTGGGGAATCGGGGACCGGGCGATGTCAAGCGCGCACGGAGGTCAGGCGCCGACCCGCACCGGCGGGCGACGGTCGCGCCAGGATGCCGCCTGCTCCAGCTGCGCGGCCAATCCCAGCAGCGTCGCCTCCTCCCACATGCGCCCCATGAAGTGCGCCCCCACCGGAATGCCCTCGGGTGTCCAGTGCAGCGGCACCGACATCGCCGGGCAGCCCGTCATGTTCGCCACGCGCGTGTACGGGGAGAAGGCCATGTAGGGCGCGCTGACCGCGTCGGCGGCCTCGGCGTCGAACGTGCCGAGCGGGATCGCGGGCCGGGAGAGCGTGGGCGTCAGCCACACGTCGCAGCGCTCCAGCAGGTCGGCCACCGCGCGCGCGCCGAGCTGGATCGTGCGCAGATCACGCAGGTGCTGTGAGGCGGTCCGCTCGAGACCCGCCTCGTACCAGCGCCGCGTGCGCGGCTCGAGGTCATCCTCACCGGCCGCCCGGCCCGCGAGCGCCTGCGCTTCGAGCACGAGCGACATCACGACCTCGGCCCATACCCCGAACCACGCGTCGACGAGCGCCGCGCCGTCCTCGATGTGCGGTGCGTCGTCCACCAGCTCGTGGCCCAGCGCGGCGCACACCCGCGCCGCGCGCTCGACCGCGGCGACGCACTGCGGATCGGGCTGCTCACCGGTCAGCGTCCGCGTCGAGACCGCGATCCGCAGCCTCGGCGCCGGCGCGCTCAGCGCCTGCTCGAACGCGCCCGGCGCGCTCGCGGGCGCCGGATAGGGCTCGCCGGGCAACGACCCGTGCGTGTGGTCGAGCAGGCGCGCGCTGTCGCGCACCGAGCGCGTGAGCGCGTGCTCGACCAGCAGGCGCGAGAGCAGCTCGCCGCGCGCGGGCTCGTTCGGCATCCGCCCGCGACTGGGCTTCAGCGCGAACACGCCGCAGCACGAGGCCGGGTTGCGCAGCGAGCCCCCCGTGTCGTTGCCGTGTGCGAGCGGCACGATCCCCGCCGCGACCGCCGCCGCCGAGCCGCCACTCGATCCGGCCGTCGAGAGCTCGGTGTCCCAGGGGTTGCGCGTCGCCCCGAACAGCCCCCCCTCTGTGATCGGCGCGCGGCCGAGCTCCGAGGTGCTCGTCAGGCCCACCGGCTGCAGGCCCGCGCGGCGCAATCGCGCGACGAGCTCGCTGTCGTCGCTCGCGACGTTCTCGGCAAGCAGCCGCGAGCCGTTCGTGTGGCGCGTCCCCGCGCAGTGCGCGAGCAGATCCTTGATCAACAGCGGCACCCCCGCGAACGGCGTGCTCGGGTCCACGTGCTCGGCCGCCGCGAGCGCCTGCTCGTACATCGGCGTGACGACCGCGTTGAGGGTCGGGTTGAGCGCCTCGATCCGCGCGATGCTCGCTCGCACCAGCTCGCTCGCACTCACCTCGCCGCGTCGGACGAGCTCGGCCAGCTCGGTCGCGTCGGCGAACGCCAGCTCTCTCAGCACCCCGGCAGTATCGCTCTCCCGCAGATGATCCGTGGGATCGGCCGCAATCGCGACCCTTCGCGGCGGGAGTCCGCTCGATCGCTCGGCGGATACGCAGTCAGCGCCCCACTGGCAAGATCGTCCCGACCATCGTGAAAAAAACCATCTGGGCCGGGCATTGACGTAGATCGTACGAGTCGGATAGTGTGCCCGGGCGGGGCTGCGGGCGACCGCCCGTAAGCTGACTTCGAGGGGGTCGGAGACATATGGCAACGCAAGCCACACAGCAGGCGCCGCCGAGCCTGGACATCGCCTACGAGGACGACGCCGAGATCCTGCGCGGCGCCACCACGGAGGACTACGCGGGACACATCGCGCCGGACTCCTGGCGCGCGGGCAGCGGAGCGCTGGCGATGGCCTGGCTCGGCTTTCCCACGGCGATCTTCTGGATGGTCGTCCCCGCAGGGCTGTCCTTCGCGGTGGGGACCGGACCCGTGCTGATCGGCCTCGTCGTCTCGGCGGTGCTCGTGGCCGCGGGCGCCTACGTGGTGATCCCGTGGGCGACCGCCACCGGCCTGCCCGTGTCGGTCTTCTCGCGCCGCCTGTTCGGCTACTTCGGCGCGGCCTTCGCCACGCTCGTGCTGGCCGCGACCGGCATCTACTTCGCCGCCTTCGAGGGCTCGGTGATCGCGGTCGCCTTCCACCAGTACTTCGGCGGGCTCTCGCTGAACCTGTGGTATCTGGTGGTCGTGCTGATCGCCGTGCCGCTGATGATCGGCGGCGTGCGTGTGTGGCTCGATCGCCTCAACGGCGTGCTGCTGCCGCTGTACCTGCTGGGGCTGATCGGCGCGATCGTGTGGGCGATCGCCGAATACGGCTATCACGGCGGCTGGCTCACCTTCAAACCCCCGCACCCGCTCGACACGCACGGCCCTGCCTGGGTGTTCGTGCTCGGCGCCTACATCGCCCAGCCGACGCTCCTGTTCGCGTGGGAGTACGCGCGCCTTGGGCGCCGCGAGGACGTGAAGGTCAACCGGCGCATCACCTTCGGGCTGCCCTTCTGGCTTGCGACCTTCTTCGTCAACGGCCTGATCGGGATCTTCCTCGTGCACACGATCAAGGTCGTCGGCGAAGTCGGCGAGGTCACGCTCGTGCTGGCGCTCGTCTCGCTGATGGGCCTCGCCGGCGTGGCCTTCATCTGGGTCACGCAGACGCGCATCAACACGGCCAACTTCTACGTCGCCTCGACCAACCTGCAGGGCTTCACCGCGCGCGTCTTCAAGCTCGAGCTCCCGCGCGCCGTGTGGGTCGTGATCGCGGGCGCGATGGTCTACGCGCTGATGCTCGCCGACCTCTTCTCCTTCCTGCTCGAAGCGCTGCGCTACCAGGGCGCGTTCGTCACCGGCTGGCTCGTGATCCTCGTCGCGCACACCGTGATCGCGCGCCGCTCGGGCGAAGACCCGCGCCAGATCGAGTTCCGCCCGGGGAGACTGCCGCAGATCAACCTCGTGGGCTTCCTGCCGTGGGTCATCGGCGGCACCGTCGGTGTGGTCCTGCTGGCGGGTGAAACGGCCTTCGCCAACACCTGGGCGCTGCCGATCGACGCCGGGATCGCGCTCGTGCTGTTCCTGGGAGCGCGCGCGCTCGCGCCCGCGAGCTGGGAGACGATGGCGCGACCGCACGACCCCCGCGCCGAGGTCGAGGACCCCTGGAGCGCGCGCATCCGCTGCGGCGCCTGCGGGCACCTGTATCTCGCCGCCGAGACCGACCGCGACCCCAGCGAGGGCCAGCGGCCGGTGTGCGCGGTCTGCGCGACCACCAGCACGCGTCTGTACCATGCCGCGCATCTCGAGGCCCGGGCACATAGAGCATCCGCGAACGGCGCCTGACGCGACCGTGAGAAGCGCACCCCGGCGAGGATCGCAGGAAGCCCTCGACGGCCTGGGCGGGTTGCGGTGGAGGTCTCGCGCGAGGCCGCGGGGAACTGCGAGCGAGGGAGTTCACCGTGGGTGAGATCACCGTCGGCGACGTGCGCGTCAACTGCCTGCGCGACGCGATCGCGCCGTTCGCCCACGGCTCGCTCGCCTACGCCTTCCCCGGCGTCACGCTCGAGCAGTGGGCTCCCTACCGCGAGCGCTACCCCGACACGTTCGTGGGCGACAACTGGCTCGTGCGCTTCTGCGGCATCCTCGTGCAGACCGACGAGCTGACGATCCTCGTCGACACCGGTCTCGGCGCCAAGCCCGACGCCTACTGGGGCGTTCCGGAGGGCCGCCTGCTCGACGCGATCCGCGAGGCCGGCGTCGCGCCCGAGGACGTGGACGTCGTCTTTCACAGCCACCTGCACGCCGACCACGTCGGCTGGAACGTCACCGCCACCGGCGAGCCCACGTTTCCGCGCGCGCGCTACATCGCCAACCGCACCGACTGGCACGCCTTCCACGAACCGCTGCTTGAAAAAGCCTTCCCCTTCCCCTATTTGGAGGAGCAGGTCTTCTCGTTGGAGCGCCACGGCGTGCTCGACCTGATCGACGGCGAGCACGAGCTCGCTCCGGGCATCACCGCGCTCCCCGCCTACGGCCACACGCCCGGGCACATGGTCCTGCGGATCGAATCGCAAGGCCAGATCGGGATGATCTGCGGCGACGCCATCCTGCACCCCGCGCAGGTCACCGAGCCCGACTGGCCGTTCGTGTTCGACGTCGATCGCGAGCACGCCGCGCGCACCCGCCGCGAGCTGATCGACACGATCGAGCGCGAGGGCGCCACGCTGATCCAGTGCCACTTCCCCGAGCCCGGCCACGGCCCAATCGTGCGCGAGGGCGATAACGCGCGCTACTGGGAACCCGTCTGAGCGCCGCCCGCAGCGCGTAGGCTGCGGCCACGACGATGGCCGCCGAGCTCCGCTTCATCGGACAGATCGCACCCGATCCGACGGTCGGCGAGGACACCGTTGCGCAAACTCGCTCGGTTCTCTCGCGTCTGACCGTCGCTCTCACCGAGCAGGGACTGGCCCCCGAGGACCTGCTCAGGCTGCGCCTGTTCTTGCGCGACCTCGACGAGCTGCCGGCGATCGAAGAGGCGATCGACTCCCACCTGGGGGAGCAAGGGCCGGCGATGAGCGTCGTCGAGCTGCCCGCCGATGCGCTCGAGCCCGGCGTGGCCCTGACGCTCGATGCGGTGGCCGCGCCCGATGCCCGCGAGCTGCGGCGCCTGCGCCCGCAGAGCGTGCGGTTCGGACCATGGGTGTTTCTCGGCGCGGTGACCGCGCCCGAACCGCAAAGCGCGCGAGGCGACGTCCCGCGCGAGCGGCACATCCTGGAGGAGTCCCGCGCGCTGTTCGCACACGTCGAGGAGCGACTGCGCGAGCAGGGCGCGCGGCTGCACGACATCGTGAAGGTCGGCGGCTGGCTGACGTTCCCGATGGGCGACTACGGACCGCTCGGGCAGACGCGCTCCGCGCTGGTCGGCGAGGCGGGCCTGCTGCCGGCCAGCGCGGCGGTGCAGGTCGGGCGTGTGGGCCGCGGCGACGAGCGGCTCGCCTTCGAAGCGATCGCCTCCGTGCCCGAGGATCACAGCAGGGATGCGGGCGGCGAGGACCCAGGCACACGTGGCGCAGAAGACCAGCGTGCCGACGCAGCCCATCCGGCACACGAGGCGACCTCGCGGCTCGCCGACTTCTACGTCGATGCGCGCGCCGCCGGCGGGTACGTGTTCACCAGCGGCGAGGTCCCCGACGGCCGCGGCTCGCCCGCCGAGCAGGCCCGCGAGGGCTACGAGCGCCTGCGCGCCCACCTGGCCGCGCACGGCGCCACGCCCGCGGACGTGCTGCAGCAGACGGTGTTCGTGCGCGCCGAGGATGGCGAGCGCAGCGAGGCGACCGCCGACGGCGAGGCCGTGAGCGAAGCCGCGCGCGCCTTCTATGGCGCCAACGCAACACTCCCCCCCACGACCCTGCTGTCGGTCGCCGACTTCGGGTTCCGACCGGGCTGCGCGGTGGAGATCGAGCTGGTCGCGGCAACCGACGCTCGGCGCGCCGATGGCCGATGATGCCGGGATGAACGACGACGACTCCGCGGCGGACGCTCCGCTGGAGCTCGCTATGACGGAACTCGAGCAGCGCGAGCGCTACTTCCTGCTGACCTCCGTGGTCGTGCCCCGACCGATCGCCTGGGTCTCGACGCTCGACGCCGACGGCGTGCGCAACCTCGCCCCCTACAGCTACTTCAACGCCTGCTCGGCGACGCCGCCGATCGTGCACTTCACCTCCACCACCTCTCGCGACTCGCTGGCCAACATCAGGGCCACGGGCGAGTTCGTCGTCAACGTCGTCAGCGAGGATCTCGCGCCAGCGATGCGCGTCAGCTCCGCCGCGCTCTACAGCGGCGAGGACGAGTTCGAGGTCGCGGGCCTTCAGACGGTCCCGTCGCGGACCGTGGCGCCTCCACGCGTCGCCGGTGCGAAGGTCGCGCTGGAGTGCCGCCTGCGCCAGGAGCTGGAGATGGGCGAGGGCACGATGGTCTTCGGCGACGTGCTCCACATCCACGTCGAGCGCTCGGTCTGGCGCGACGGGCGTGTCGACCCCACGCTCCTGCGTCCCGTCGGGCGGCTCAGTGCCCCGTACTTCGCGACCGTCTCTGAGGTCTACTCGCTGGATCTACCTGAGGACGTCAAGCAGCGCGCGAGCGACTACACGATCCGCGGCGGGCCGTCCGGGCCAACAGGCTCGACCTAA
>Ga0210387_10004013_pt1 | contig 11269 bp, 9 predicted proteins | sample IncBWC7OmetaG_FD_160108 | JGI IMG/M metagenome (GOLD analysis project Ga0210387, IMG submission 160108) | Forest soil microbial communities from Barre Woods Harvard Forest LTER site, Petersham, Massachusetts, United States - Inc-BW-C-7-O ... | reverse complement strand
AGCGCCAGCGCGATTATTTTCGCGCCAAGCTCTTGGCCTGGAAGGACGAGATCCTGCGGGAATCGAAGATCACGTTGCAGACGCTCCAGGAGGAGAACGTCAATCATCCTGATCTTGCCGACCGCGCGTCATCGGAAACCGACCGCGCGATCGAACTGCGTGCCCGCGACCGGCAACGCAAGCTGATCTCGAAGATCGATGCGGCATTGCAGCGCATCGAGGACAACACCTACGGCTATTGCGAGGAGACCGGCGAGCCGATCTCGCTGAAGCGGCTGGAAGCCCGCCCGATCGCAACGCTGTCGGTGGAGGCGCAGGAGCGCCACGAGAAGCGCGAGAAGGTTTATCGCGACGAGTAGGCGCCTTCGTTGGCCGCCGGTATGCGCCGCCGCTCTTGAGCGCGGCCGCTCATCCTTGCGGATCGCCGGTCCCGACGCGGCGGGTCTCGCCGGATTTCAGCTTGAGCTCGACCGCGTCTAGCCCCGACACATTATAGAGCGTAAGCCCGGCGCGACGCGGACGCCGAATCCGTTCCACCCATGATGATGGACGGCCGCAACCGGCTGAATATCGTCCAGCGGCGCGCGCTCAGCCCCCCTTGCATGCCGTCGATCCGTGTTACATACTGAACCGTATGGTTCAGTATGACCGGGCCCGCTTCGATGCCTCGTTCGCCGCGCTCTCGGACGCCACCCGACGCGGCGTTCTGGAGCAGCTCGGGCGTGCAGACGCTTCGATCACGGACCTTGCCGAGAAGTTCCACATGACCCTCACGGGCATGAAGAAGCATGTCGGCGTCCTGGAGCAGGCGGGACTCGTCACCACGGAGAAGGTCGGGCGCGTGCGGACCTGCAAGCTCGGCCTGCGCCGGCTGGAGGAAGAGGCGGCATGGATCGAGAGGTATCGCCAGCTCTGGGCCGCACGCTTCGACGAGCTGGACAAGGTTGTCGAGGAACTGAAACGGAAGGAGAAGGTCGATGGACGCAAGAAAAGAGGGTGATCGCACGACGGTGAAGCGGAAGTCCGATCGCGAGCTGGTCGTGACGCGAACCTTCGACGGCCCGGCGCGCCTCGTGTTCGAGGCATGGGCCAAGCCCGAACTGCTCAAACGATGGTGGGCACCGAAGTCGGCAGGCGTGTCGCTGATTTCCTGCGAGGCGGATGTTCGTGTCGGAGGCAGCTACCGTTTCGAGTTCGGCCACGAGGGCTCAAGGCTTATGGCGTTCTACGGCAAGTACATCGAAGTGACACCGTACTCGCGCCTCGTCTGGACCAATGAAGAGAGCGACGATGGCGCCGTCACCACGGTGACCTTCGAGGAAAAAGCCGGCAAGACGCTGCTGGTCTTGCACGAACTCTATCCCTCGAAGGAAGCGCTCGACGCTGCCATCGCCGGGATGGAGGGCGGGATGCCCGAGACGTTCGCGCAACTGGACGAGCTTCTCGTCGCCCTGGGCGTGTGACGGTCACGCCGCCGTACTGCAAACCCTTTAAACGCAATTGCCTCGCTGCATCTTTCAATGCAGCGAGGCAATTAATCAGGCGTTAAAATCTTGCCCGCGGGCTTCCGCGCGGGAAAGTCTTAGTCAGCGAGCGGGTCCGGACGCAGCTGAACGTGATAGACGCGCGGCTTCTCGTCCTTGCCGTTTTCGCTGTGGAAGTAGGCACGGGTGCCGGTGGTCGTCCACACGCCGCGACCCTTCCAGCCGGCCTTCGGATCGTCGATCCGGCCGTCGGTGTTCTTGGCGAAGAAGCCGAGCGGGTAGGGCAGGCGGATGTTGACGAACTTGCCATTGACCAGAGCCAGCAGCGACTCACTGCCGTTTGCGGTTGCAATCGGTACGTCGTTGCCGAGACCAAGCGTGTTATGGACGTCAACCCACATGTAGTAAGCGTGGTTGGCGCTGCCTTGGGGATCTTTGACATCCTTGAACTGCGGTCCGGGCATCCGGTACAGCGTCCAGCCCTCGTAGCACTGAGCGCCGGTCGCGGCATTCGGCCCTTCGAGCTTTTCCTTGCACTTGGTGCGATCGAAGCTTGCGACCTGTCCGCTCGACAGCACGGTCCAGGCGACGCCCTTCGAATCGATATCTACGCCGCGCGAGCCATAGGTGCCGGGAGGCGATTGGAAGATTTCCGAGACGGCCGTGTGGGTCGGATCGCTGCCTGGAATCATCCGGATGAGGTACGCCGGCTGATCGATGCGCGTGAAGCCCGGGCCCATGGTCTGGCCCCAGATCACGTCACCCTTGACGCTCGGCATGAGGCCGTAGAACGCCGCCTTGACCAACTTATCCTTGCCGGGCTCGATCGGCTTGTCGGCGGCGACGAAAGCCTCGCGCTTGCCGGTGCCCGACACGTTCGCCACGATCGGGGTCCAGCCCTGCGACTTCATCGCGTCGCCAGTTTCCTCGAACTTCTTGACGTCGAGCCAGCCAACCACGCCGCTATAGGGCTGTCCCCAGCTGAACCAGAGTTTGCTGTCGCTAGGCGAGAATAGAAGGTGATGCGTGCCGAAACACGTATCGATCATCGTCCACTTTTCCGTCTTCGGATCGTAGAAAGACGTCTGGCGGGGCGACTCGTTGAGCGGTGCGACTTGCGCAGACGGGAGGTCCGACCCGGCCTTGCAACTCGCGGGATTGGCCGCCTTGCGAATGCGTGCCGTGAGCCAGAGCCGGCCTTTTTCGTCCATCATCGGGTTGTGGATCGAGGTGTGACCGTCCCAGATTGCCTCGTCGCCCCAGAACACCGACGGTCCCAGCGGCTCGTCCGCGGCGCTCGGCGTATCCGGATCCCGGAACGGCTCCTTGATGTAGGACGCGATGTGCTTCACGGGATCAAGCACCGGCACGTCGTCCGAGCTTTCCTCCGGCGAGCCGTAAATTTTGCCGTAGGCGTTCACCGTTGGATTGCGCTTGTCGGTCGAAACCTCGTCGTGGAGATATTCGCCCTTCTTGCCCCAGGCCCATGACGTGATGACGATGTTGCGCTCGACACCCGTCGGACGCTCCGGCTTCTCGGAGGGAAGTTCGCCCGCTGCGATGCGATCGGTCCAGTCGGCGAACATCTTGTAAGCGCGCGGTGGGCCCATGCGGCCCAGCGTGAGTGCCATGTTGGTCATAGCCTGGCCCGACTGTACGCGACGCTCCCACATATCTTCCGAGTTCTTGAACTGGCCGAGCTCTTTGACGTGGGGTGAGCGGATGTTCTGGCTGCCGAGCGCATGGCACGACTGGCAGGAGTTCTTTAGGCTGTCGATCCAGACCGCTTGCGAGGCCATACCAGGTCCGACGCCATTCGCGCTCTTGTCCTTATTCGGAAACTCGCTTGTGTCCGGAATCTTGAGCATGGAGTACCAGTACATGCCCGGATAATACTCTGCCGCGGCAGCCGCATTCGGCGCCACCTTTGCTTTCAGGTCGATGTTTTTGCCGGGCGCGGCATCCTGCTTTTCAGAATCGACAAGGCCGTATCCGCGCACCCAGATTTTGTATTTAGCTGACGGAAGCTGCGGGATGACGAATTGGCCGGCGTCGTTGGTGACGACGATCTTGGCGTATTTGGTCGGAAGGTCGTCGGTCTCCGCGATGACCCACACGCCGGCTTCCGGACCGTTCGGGCCAGTCACCTGACCGCCGATGGCGTCGGCTTTGACTGGCACTGCCTTCTTTTGTTGCGCGTTGGCTGGGCCGCACCATGCCGTCACCAGTGCCGCGACCGCGACCGCTGCGAGACAGGCATTTGAATGGCGACGAAAAGTCATAAATTCGCTCCCGGTTATCAGCTGAACTTCGACGTTTCAGCTTTTCGACAATGTGAAAATTTGTCTTGTATTTCTAATACCATCCGCTGAATGCAGATGACTGTCAACGTGGTCCGTTGCCGTCGCACGCTCACATATTGGTAGAACTCGTGATGGCTCGCGCGGCTTACAGCTGTTGCCAGTGGAGTGGATTTGACATTCGCTCTTAACCTAGCCGCAGACTCGGAAAGCGAATGTCAAATCTTAAACTCCACTGGAATCTAATATTTGCTAGTGGTGCAGTGCTTCTAATATTCGCAAAGGTGCTCGCTACGGCGGTGTGCGAATGTTAGAAGCGGACCACTAGTATGACAGTTCGATAATACGAACGTCGGCATCGGGACACCAGTCTCGTCAACATGGATTGGTAAATGGCAAGTCGCCGCTTCTTTGATCGCCCATCGGGCCTGACGATCGGCGAAATCATTGCGCTGACGGGCGCCGAAGCGAGCGCAAACGCGTCGATGTCGCATGTGATCACCGGTGTGGCGCCGGCCGATCTGGCCGGCCCGGCCGATCTGGCCTTTATCGACGCCAACAAATTTACCGACGCCTTGATCAAAACCCGCGCCGGCGCGTGCCTGATGCCGAAGCGCTTTACCGGCCACGCGCCCGAAGGCCTCGTCGTCCTGCGCACCGAAGCGCCTTATCGTGCGTTCGTCGCCGTGCATCGAAAGCTCTATCCGCAATCCTTGCGTCCTGCCTCGCTGTTTGAGACCGACGGCATTTTCGAAGGCGCGACCATCCATCCCAGCGCCCGGCTCGAAAGCGATGTCACGGTCGATCCCGGCGCGGTCATCGGGCCGCGCGCCGAAATCGGCGCGGGAAGCATCATCGCCTCGAACGCCGTGATCGGCCCCGACGTCGCGATCGGCCGCGACTGCAGCATCGGCGCCGGTTGCTCGATCGTGCATACGCTGATCGGAGATCGCGTCACGATCCATCCGGGTTGCCGTATCGGCCAGGATGGCTTCGGCTACACCGAGGATGCCGCCCAGCAGAAAATCCCGCAGACCGGCCGCGTCATCATCCAGAACGACGTCGAGATCGGCGCCGGCACGACGATAGACCGCGGCGGCATCAGGGACACCGTGATCGGCGAGGCGAGCAAGATCGATAATCTCTGTCAGATCGGGCACAACTGCCAGATCGGCAGACACTGCGTGATCGTGGCGCAATGCGGCTTAAGCGGCAGCGTGACGCTGGAAGACTTTGCCCAGCTCGGCGGCTCGGTCGGTCTCGCGCCGCATGTCACGATCGGAAAAGGCGCGCGCGTGGCGGCCCGCTCCGGGGTCATGGGCAGCGTTCCCGCCGGCGAGACATGGGGTGGCTACCCAGCACGGCCGAGAATGCAGTGGATGCGGCAGGAGGCGACGCTCTCTCGTCTCACCACCTCGAGCGACAAGGGCCGCAGGCGCACCGAACGCGACGAAGCCAACAAGCCGTGATCTAATTTCTAGCGCGGTACTTCGACGGCCCCGCAATTATAGCGGTGCGCCAGCGCGCAATCTTCTTCCTGCGAAATATCGATGAGCTTGCTCAGCAGCAGATAGCCGAGCACGAGCGCGATCGCGAGCGTCGCAAAGACGATCAGCAGTCCCCGGGTGGAGAGAGTGCTGTTGGCCTCGTTGCCGGGGCCGGTCGGCGAGGTCGGCTGGCCGCCTTCCTGTTTCATGATATTTCAGCCCTCGATGGCGCTGGCGCGGTGGTCGTTACGGATTCACATCTGCATCCATCCTGCTATTCTAGGCAAGAATGATTCTCCGCCGCTCCCGCTTCGTTCATCTGCTGCCTGTCGGCCCCGGCCGGATACTGATCGTGCACGCGATCAGTCATATGCGCCTTCCCGCCGATAGCGAGATCGCGGCCCTTCTGGACTATTTTTCCGAGCCTCGCCGTGTGCCTGAGGATTGCGGGGCCATGGTGGCGCTGCTGGCCAAGCCCGCCGATACACAAGCCGGTTTGCGCGAAGCGATTGAACGCACCGTCATGGAGCTGAAGTCGCGCCGGATTCTGACCGAGATGACGCCGGAGGACGAACTGGCTGCGATCGGTGGGGAGCTTTCCGCCAAGCACGGACGCAATCCCGAGGAGATGCTGGAGAACTACCGGCGCAAATCAAAGGAGGGCGGTGCGGCCTATTGGGCGGTCGGCGCCTCCTACGGCATTGAGGATTTGGGCGGCACGCACCGGCGCGTCGATGCCGTGCTGTTCGGCGATTGCGATATCCAGATGGAGGCCGATTTCCTGCGCCGCGAAGCCGCGCGTCGCGGCATCGACCTGCACGTCGCGGCGACCTTTTCCGACGATATCCGTTTTGCGGCCGAGCACAAACACGACGTAATATTTGTCGGCGCATTGCGGACGCGTCACCTTGTCGTGGAAGACCTCGACAACGGGTTCAACCCCCACGCCGCCTACATTGGGCATGCCACCGAACTCCTGACCGGATTGCGCGGCATGACGTCGGCGCCGATCCTGATCGACAATCTGCCTGAACCCACCGTTCAGCCGCTTGGGTTGGCCGAGCGCGGCGTCAAGGGACATCGCACGCGCTTCCGTCTGACCAATGTGGCGCTGGCCGAACTCGCGGTCGCCTTTCCCGATGTCCACGTCATCGATATCGCGGCTGCGCTTGGCGCCGCCGGGACTGAGCGGCTGCTCGACGATGGCCAGGTCGGCTTCACCCATTTCGGCTCGCCCGGCTGGATGCTGCAACGGCCGGAAAGCGAAAAGGCCGCCGTCCACGGCCTGTTTCCGGACATCGCGCCGCTGGCCCATGCGCTTGGCGGCGACGCTTACGGCCGCGAAGCGGTGATTGCGGAAAAGCATATCGATGCGCTGGTTACCGTGACGGGGGCCGGCCGCAAGAAATGCGTGATCGTCGATCTCGACGGCACGCTGTGGCCGGGCGTGCTGGCGGAGACCGGCAGCCCGTTTGCCTGGACGCCGGAAATCAGCGGACAATTTTCCTTCATCGGGCTTTATTTCGGCCTGCACGAAGCGCTGAAATCGCTGAAGAAGCGCGGCGTCGTGCTCGCCTGCGTCAGCAAGAACGACGAAGCGACCGTCCGCGAACTCTGGAAATATCCGGATCACTATCCGAAGCGCCGGCTGCTGACGCCGGACGATTTCGTCACCTGGCGCGTCAACTGGGACGACAAGGTCGGCAACATCAGATCGATTGCGGAAGAGTTGGGTTTTGCGCTCGATGCCTTCCTGTTCATCGACGACAATCCGGTCGAGCGCGACCGCGTCCGTCGGCGGTTGCCGGAGGTCGAGGTCTGGGGCGAGGACCCGTTCACCTTGCGCCGGCGCCTGCTCAACGATCCGCGTTTGCAGATTCCCGTGGTGACCACGGAGGCAGCTTCCCGCAGCGAACTCGTCAAGGCGCAGATCGCCCGGCAGCAGTTGCGCAGCGAAACGATGGGGGAGGCGCAGTATATCGAGCAGTTGCAGATCAGATGCGCCATCGAACGCCTTGTCGCGTCGTCGCCGAAACTGCAACGGATCGAAGAGCTGTTTCAGCGCACCACCCAGTTCAACACCACGGGCCGGAAATTCTCTTCCGCCGAGTTGGCGGCGCTGGCGGCAAATCCCGATGCCCACCTGTTTGCGATCGAAGTGTCGGATCGCCTCGGCGACCACGGCCTGGTCGGAGCGGCCGTCATTGTCGAAGGAGAAATCGCAGGCCTAGCGGTCAGTTGCCGGGCGCTCGGGATGGGCATCGAGCATTGCTTTCTGCGTCATATCCTGCACGAGATGAAGAACGCCTCCCTGCCGCTTTGCGGGCGAATCATCCCGACGTCGCGTAACATCCCGGCGCGCAACGTCTACCGGGACAACGGCTTTACCGAAGCCGAGCCGGGACTTTGGCGGCTGGCAAAGCTTGCCGCCGGCGAAGAGCCGCGCACGTCGGTCGATTCAGAGCAGACAATTTTGTTTCGGAGTAATTTTGGACCCGACATGCGCAACACTGCGCAACATCACGGCGACCTGGTGGAAGGTTTCATTAAGACGCCTGAACTATCGCCGAAGCGGGTCGACCTTTAAGCGGGGCACTAACCATGAGCGACACCAAAACAGCCAGTCATCGCATCATTCTCGGCGATCCGGTCCCGTGGTTCAGCCTGCCGGTTGTGACCGGGGGATCGTTCGACCTGCATGCCGGCGCCGGCCGCTGGGTCGTCCTCAGCTTCGTCGGCTCGCTCGCCAATCCGCGCGCGATGGCGGAAGTGACCGAACTCGCGCGGCTGAGTGCGGCGTTCGGCGAGGATCATCTTGTCATCGGCTGCGTGTTTACCGGACAGGCGGGCGATGCTGATAGCCTTGCGGCGGTCTCCAGCGGCACCTTGTCTTTTCTTGCCGATCGCGACGGTGCTGTGAGCCGGTCGTTCGGCGCCGGAGAGATGCCGCGCACCGTCATCCTCGATCCGATGCTGCGGGCGGTTGCCGATATCGCCTGGGATATTCCGCAAGGGCACGCGGACATGGTCCGCAACGTGCTGCAAGGCCTGCCCCGGGTCGACGATTCCGCTGGTGTCCCGATGTTCGCGCCGGCGTTGATGATACCGCGCGTCTTCAGTTTTGGAATCTGCGACTTCCTGATCCAGTTCTACGAGACGCAGGGAGCTGTCGATTCCGGTTTTCAGTTCGACATTGACGGCAAGACCGTCACTCTGTCCGACTGGCGGCTCAAGCGGCGCAGCGACGTCGCGGTCGGCGTTCCGGAAGTGCGCGAACTGATCCGCGACCACATCGTGCGGCGGCTGGTTGGTCCGATCGAGCGCTATTTTCAGTTTAAGGTGACGCGCATGGATCGCTATGTCGTTGCCTGCTACGATAGCGCGGTTGCCGCCCACTTTCACCGGCATCGCGACAACATCAACGCCGGCGCCCAGCATCGGCGCTTCGCGCTCTCGATCAACCTCAACAAGGATTTCGAAGGCGGCGATCTGGCATTCCCGGAGTTCGGCACCAAGGCTTACCGGCCATCGGAAGGCGGCGCGCTGGTGTTTTCTTGCGGCGCGCTGCATCAGGTGACGCCGGTGACCAAGGGCAAGCGTTACGCTTTCCTGGCGTTCATGTACGGCGAGGAAGACGCGATCAAGCGCGAAGCCAATAACGCAAAACTACACGCCGGCGAGCTCCAATATGATTTGAGCGGTCGCGACCGGCTGTTCCCCGAAGAAGTGCTGCCCGAGGCCATTCCTTCGGTCGCCTGAATCCTGCAAGGCCCAGAATCCGAAAGCGGATCGCCTTTTGCGCGGTCCGTTTTTTTCTTTGGGCGCTTTTTTCTGACCCGAAAACAAGTGCGGCCTCCGTCAGGGGAGCTGACGGAGGCCGCTTTGAACATCTCACCACGCCTAGGTTCGCGGTGCGATGTGGGAGCTCGTTGATCCCGGCATCAAACTTGACGCCTAGAACGGCAGCAGCACGTCCATGACCTGGCTGCCATAGCGCGGTTGCTGGATGTCGCTGATCTCGCCGTGGCCGCCATAGGCGATGCGGGCCTGCGCGATCTTGCTGGAGTCGATGGTGTTGTCGCTCTGGATATCCTCCGGCCGCACGATGCCGGCGACGATCAGTTCGCGTTTCTCATAGTTGACGCGGATCTCCTGCTTGCCCTCGACCACGAGATTGCCGTTCGGCAAAACTTGCGTGACGATGGCGGCGACGTTGGTCTGCAAGGTTTCCTGCCGTGTGATCGTGCCCTTGCCGTCGGTTCCTGACGTGGAATCGGCCGTCAGGAAACGTCCGGGCAGCACGGAGGCCGCCTTTTGGCCAAGCAGGCTGGAGCCGAGAAACGCAGTGATGCCGGAATCCTCGGTTGCGGTGCGGCTGCGCTGGGTCTCGTTGGCGAAGTTCGCCTGGTCGGTGATGTTGACGGTCACCGTCAGGAGGTCGCCGATCTGGTGGGCGCGCTGATCCTTGAAGAACGAGCGCGAGCCGTTTCGCCACAGCGAATTCGGATTGTAGGACACCGTCTCCGGTTTCGGCATCGGCATCTGCACCGGCTTGTAGCCGGGTTGCGTCGTCGGGTTCTCGATCGACGAGAGCCTGGGCTCCTCGCCGATCTGGGAGAGGCGGTCGATTCCGGAACAGCCGCCGGCAAGGCTGACAACGCTCAGCATGGTTCCGGCAAGCGCGATACGTTTGAACTTTGAAATCAACATCTACTTTACTCTGCTTTCGAAGTCGTCTGCGCACTATTGCGGTTGGCTACGGAGACCGGGGCTTCTGTCTCGGCGGCTCCAATCGAGGAAGTGGTGTCAGCGGGCGGAAGCCGCGGCATGGCGATGGCAATGGCGACCTGGTCGCGACCGACGACGGTGCCGGAGATGGTGCGCTTGGATTGCAGGTTGAGCACGGTCACGGTGTCGCCTTCGGTGCCGTTGTCGACTGCCTTGCCGCGCGAGGTGAGGTAAATCCCGGCTGCCTCATAGATCAGCGTGACGTTGCCGTCCTTCTGCACCAGATCCGGCTTGCCGAGATCGGCCACCCGCAGCGGTTGGCCGGCGCGAAGGCCCCTGCGCATCTGCATGCCGACGGAGTGGCCGCGCGTTGCGGCGTCATTGCCCACTTCGGCCTTCGGCCGCCGTTCGATCACGACGTCGGACGCTTTCAGCACGTCGCCGCGATCGACGTTGCGCGTCAGAACCGCGGCCTCCAGCATCTCGATGGCAATGCCGGTAAAACGCAGTTTGGTGCGGCTATTGTTGGTATCGTTGGCAATCTCGAAAGAGACGTCGAACCGCGCGTTGCGCGGCTCGTAACGCACGGAGGTGGGCTGTAGCGAGCCGTTGTTCCAGGCCTCCATCCGGACGTCCTGCACATCGCGATCGAATGTCAGGTTGAGGTTGGCGGCATCGCCAAGGCCGCTGCGATGTTCGAGCGCGTGCGCAACCTGGGATTCGATCTCCTTGCCTTCCAGGATACGCGCCAGTCGCGTGACCGAGACCGACTTGATGTCCCTTGTATCGACGCCGATCACCTGATGTGCCTGAAGCGTGTTGATGACCTGCACGGTCGGCAGCGTTCCCGTGGTGCCGAGATCGGGTGAGCGATAGATCGCGATCTGCGCTGCCGTGCCGGCGTTCTCGATCATATCGCCGATCCGCACGACGTCGCCTTCGACCGTAACCTGCGCGCGAAGCGTCGGTACCGCGATGGCATCTTCGCTTTCCTGCGCGAGCGCGGCGGAAGGCGCCGTGACGAGCAGGGCGGTAACGAGCATCGAACGAACAAACATCACCAACTCCCCTTAGCGGAACATCGCGGTAGCCGATTGCATCATCTGGTCAGCGGCGGTGATTATTTTTGCGTTCATTTCGTAGGCGCGTTGGGCGGCGATCAGGTTGGACATTTCAGAGACGACGTCGACGTTGGCCGTCTCAAGGCTGCCCTGGTTGATGCTCCCATAGCCCTCGAGCGTGGCGATGCCGTCCTGCGGCGGGCCCGAGG
>Ga0210387_10004008_pt1 | contig 11283 bp, 9 predicted proteins | sample IncBWC7OmetaG_FD_160108 | JGI IMG/M metagenome (GOLD analysis project Ga0210387, IMG submission 160108) | Forest soil microbial communities from Barre Woods Harvard Forest LTER site, Petersham, Massachusetts, United States - Inc-BW-C-7-O ... | reverse complement strand
ACTGCTGGATTATCTCGATGAACTCGGCATCGCCGACAACACCTTTGTCATGTATTCGACCGACAACGGCCCGCACCGCAATTCCTGGCCGGATGCCGGTACGACCCCTTTTCGAAGCGAAAAGGATACCAATTGGGAAGGGGCGTTTCGCATCCCACTGCTGGTTAAGTGGCCGGGCCAAATCAAGGCGGGCACGATTTCCAACGAGATCGTTCAGCACCACGATTGGTTTCCGACATTTCTCGCCATGGCCGGCGATCCCGACGTATCCGACAAACTAAAGAAGGGTTATCAAGCAATCGGCCGCTCTTACAAGAATCACATTGACGGCTACAACCTGGTGCCCTATTTGACCGGCAAGGAGAAAAAGAGTCCGCGACAACTGTTCATTTATCTGTCGGACGATGGCGACGTGCTGGGCCTGCGATTCGACAACTGGAAGTGCGTCTTCATTGAGCAGCGCTGCAGGGGAACATTGGCCATCTGGGGTGAACCGTTCACCAGGCTTCGGCTACCCAAGCTGTTCAACTTACGCACTGACCCGTTTGAGTTCGCCGACGTCACATCCAATACGTACTATGAGTGGTTCATTCGCCATTGCTATATCGTGTACCCAGCTCTCGCCATAGCGGCCAAGTGGGCTGAGACATTTAGAGATTTCCCACCGATTCAAAAGCCCAACACGTTTACGCTTGACGATGCGCTGAAGTCGATGGCAACCGCTGCGGCGGGCGGCTAGCAGTTCCAGCACAGTTGACCGCGCCTGGCCGGTCAACTGTGCTGCGCGCGGAATCAGGCGAAGGCGCTGCAGTCCTCCAATTCATGATAGCTGCAAGATTGTGCAATCGCCGCATGCACGCGTCCCGCTCGCGTGCGGCGCCGCCGCTCATCGCCGCACTGGGCGCCTTGCTGGTGACGGCCACGATTGCGCGTGCCCAGACTTTGCCGGCAGCGGAAACGACAACCCCCGCTACACGGCCCTCGGCCGACGACAACGATACATCGGCAGCCCCCAATTCAATCGAGCAGGGGCAGACAACGCTACCGGATAGTTTTGATCACCGGCCGGTCCAGGCACTGCTGCATGAGTCGCGGCTCGTGGGTTTGCGCGATACGACCTTCAGCGTGCAATTGCGCTCCATGTATGAAAGCATGCAAAATTTCGATGCCTCCACCAGCTTGGCTTGGGCCTTGGGCGGCTCCGCGGGATTCAAGACAGGCTACTTTTGGGACTTCGTTTCCCTGGGTGTAACCAGCTACACGTCGCAGCGCCTATACGCGCCATTGGATGAGTCCGGCACGAAGTTACTGCGTCCCGAGCAGCGATCCTACACGGTAACGGGAGGAGAACTATACGGTCAGTTTCGACTGACCGATGAGATTGTGGCGATCGTCGGCCGAAAAGGCTTCGACACGCCGTTTATCAATACCCAAGACTCGTTGATGACACCGAACACTTTTCAGGTGTATGCGGTTCAGGGAGTGTTGGGCGGTACCGATAGTTCATCCACTCTGCGCTTTGGGGCGGGATACGTCGATAAGATCAAGCAGCGCAATTCCGAAGATTTTGTGTCCATGGCCAGCGCGGCAGGTGCAGCCGCCGGCGTCGACCGGGGCGTCTATGTTGCCGGCGGAAACTATAAGGTCGGCCAGCTGTCGCTCGGCGTCGTGGACTATCACTGTCCAGACATCCTCAATATCGCCTTCACCGAAGTGAATTACGCCATCCCGCTCTCCAACTCCCTGCGTCTTCGGCTGGCCGCCGAGTACACCGGCCAGCACAGTACTGGCGGAGATCTTCTAACCGGCGCCCCCTTCACCGCAGATCAATATGGATTGAAGGCCGAGCTGGTGATTGGCACAGCGCTGCTGACGATCGCGCGCACGCTCACGGCCGTCGGCACGTTGACAGCCACCGCGAATGGCGAAAGCGGCACGAGTATTCGCAACCCGTGGGGCGGGTATCCTGGCTACACGAGTGTACAAATCCAGAATTTCTATCGTGCGGGTGAAGATGCGACGATGTTACGGGCCGCATACAATTTTCCAAAGTGGACCGGGTTGAGCGCGTACGGCCTATGGGTGCACGGTTCAACACCGGACGTGGCCGGTCAATACGCCCAGAGCGAGTACGACGCTAATCTACAATGGAGCGCGCCGCCCGGCTCACTTAAGGGACTGAAGCTGGTCGCGCGCTATGGACATGTCTCACAGGCGGGACCTCGAGACCAACATCAAAACGATTTGCGCCTGATCCTCACTTACCAGTGGCGCTGATCGTCTCATGGGACTTTTGCCCTATTGACGCTCTGCATCGCGAGATCGCACGTACAATCGTTTATCAAATTGGAAGCGCAAGGAGATTCACTATGCACATTCGTCCGTATCTGAGACCGGCCGCTCTCGCATCGATGCCTTCGATCGTCTTGACCGCAGCCCTCGGCTTGACATGGGTGCTGAGGCCGGCAATCTGTCTCGCCGTGGATGCCCCACCCATGATGGACGAGAAGTTCCCCGATCTCGCAGCCAGCATCAAAATGCTTCGGGCGGAAGTCGGTCAGGATCGGCGCGACATCGTCGCAGCCAGCATGCTGCTGACCAAATCAGAGGGCGAGATATTCTGGCCGCTCTACGATCAGTACCGCGCGGAACAGCATCAGTTGGGCGATCGGAAAGTGAAGTTGATTACGACATTTATCGCCAAGCGCGAGACGCTGAGCGACGAAGACGCCGGCAGACTGACGCATGAGGCGCTCTTGATCGAAAAGAGCAAGGTGGCCATCAAGGAGGATTACGTATCTAAAATGACCAAGGTCCTCCCCGAACGAATTGTGGCGCGCTTCTTCCAGATCGACAACAAACTCGACACCGTGGTGGATGTGGCGGTGGCCAGCCGTGTGCCCTTGATTTAGTGATCCCGCCCTCTTTGGAAATGCGGTCCCGAAGACTAAAGAGCCGTGTTTTCTTGCGCGCCCATCTTCACCGACCTATTTTACCGAGTAGTTGCGCGATTCCAGACACGCGGTCATGGCGCGCTTAAACGTATTGATTTGCTGCTGTTGTCCGGCGGCGGCCTGTTCGGCCGCCTGTTGTTGAGCCTTTGCATTTGCCTGGTTTTGCGCACGTACACCATGAAGTAGTCCGACCGTCGCGCCAATGGCTGCGCCTTTTCCTGCATCTCCCGCAATGGCGCCAATCGCCGCGCCGCCTGCGGCGCCCCCGACGGTTCCTCTCACACCTCCGCCGGTCGATTGAGCCACTTGCACGTTGGTGGGATGCGGATGCGCCGGATCGACACCGGATGCCTGCTTTGCAGCGCTGTAGCATGAAATCTCATCCTGCTGCTGCACTTGCGCCGTCTGTTCCTTTTGTGGAAATACGAATAAGCCGACGCTCTGCGCCGGAGTTGTCAGGCCGTTGGAGGATGGCGGTGCTTGCGCACCGGCATAGCCGGAAGCTGCGAGCAAAAGCGCAAGTTCGACGAGCCCACCGAATGGATTGAATTTACTCATCCCGCACTCCTGAAGACGATGGCATTTCGACCGGTTCACGGCAATCTGGCTTTGCTATTAAGGTTCGTTGCGGCATGTCACGGCAATATGGCTAAGGTGCAATACCGGCCGATCGGGTGTGGCGCTAGCATCGGGCAAAGAATTGACCAGGATGAACCGCCGTGACAAACACCCGCCGACTCTTTCCATTCGTCTCGGCCCTGCTGCTATTTGCCGGAGTAGTCGGCGCCGACGATTTCAGCGATACGGTGAGTCTGTTTAAAAACGCGGGCCAAAGCGGCACGTTCTTCAAGAATAGTTATGCTTACGCGGTTTTTCCCACCATCGGCGAGGCCGGATTCATCGTCGGTGGTGCCGGAGGCAAGGGCCGAGTCTTCGAGCGCGGCAAATATGTCGGCGACTCGACGATGGCGCAAGTTAGCCTGGGCTTTCAGGCCGGCGGTAAAGCCTTCAGTGAAATTATCTTCTTTCAGGATAAGCGCTCGCTGGATGAGTTCCGGTCGGGACAGTTTGGATTTTCCGCAGGTGTCAGTGCGATTGCCATCACCGCGGGAGCCTCGGCTAGCGCCGGGACTGCCGGCGCAACGTCCGGGATCAGTGGCGGCAAGAAGGACGCCGACACCGCAAGCGCGGGCTACCAGAAGGGCATGATTGTGTTCACCATCGCGAAAGGCGGCCTCATGTACACCGCCACGGTTGCAGGTCAGAAATTTAGCTACACACCGCGCTAGGTCCTTCATACGACACGACACCCGTGAAGGCCATCGAATTCGCAGCCGCGCGCCGCGCGCTCGCGGCCTTGAGGACTTCGATCGCCTTTGGCTTTAGTCCCGGCTCGAAGGGCGCAACCGCGCTGTAAATGCAAATGCAACCATCGACGCCCGTCTCAGGATCCCTTACGACTCTCCGGCATTTGAGCGGACCTCGCCGAATTCAGCCGCCGGAGGCTAGCTGACAGCGGATGGCGCACCTCTTGGACCAAGGTCTCATACAGGCCCGGACGCGGCAGCTGTTTCCTTTGAGCCGGACGAGCATGCCATGCGACCTACGGCCCATGGCTCGAACACTGCGCGGTCGTTACGCTTCGCGCAGATTGACAAGCATCAGCATGCATCTTCAGAAAATTGGATGTTTGCTCCGCGGAGCGCTGGGCCCGTTGATTGCAGCTGCCGCCTTCTCAATCTCTCCTCATTCCTTACACGCTCAGTCCATGGAGCCGCTCAGTTACACGAACGCACCCATCGGCCTCAACTTTCTCATCGCAGGTTACGGCTACCAAACAGGGAACGTCCTCGTCGACCCCTCGTTGCCATTAAAAAACGTCAAGGCCACGGTCGACACGGCTTTTCTTGCCTACAGTCGCATCCTGGATTTTTGGGGTCAGTCCGGAAGTGTCGCGTTGGCCGTTCCCTACGCATGGCTATCGGCATCAGGAGACGTCTTTGAACAACATATGACTGTCGATCGCGCCGGTGTTTCCGATTTGACGCTGAGGCTGTCCGTCAATCTGTTCGGCGCGCCGGCGCTCACCTTGAAGGATTTTTCCGGTTACCATCAAGACTCCATCATTGGTCTATCGCTGCAAATCACCGCACCCAGCGGCCAATATATCCCCTCGAAGTTGGTCAACATCGGCACAAACCGTTGGTCCATCAAGCCGGAGCTGGGGATCTCCAAGGCGATCTCATCCTGGACCTTCGAGGCAGCCGCTGGAGTGACGTTCTTCACCGATAACGAGGAGTATTTTGGAACCAATACGCGTCATCAGAATCCGCTGCTGTCCGTGCAGGGGCATTTTATCTACAACTTCAATCGCAAAATGTGGGCTGCCTTGGATGCCACCTACTACACAGGCGGCCGCACTTCCTTGAATGGCAATGCCGACAATGACCTGCAAAGCAACTCGCGCTGGGGAGGAACCTACGCCTACTCCCTGGCGCGGCAGAACTCGATCAAGGTTTACTTTAGTTCGGGCGTGGTAGCGCGGACCGGATCTGAGTTTAGAATTTACGGAATCGGATGGCAGTACCGCTGGGGTGGAGGCCTGTGACGTTAGGTTCTCAGAAGCGATCCGCAAATGCGCGCCGCCTTCGTCAATATGGTCGCACCGCCCATCGCAAACACGATGTTCGACTGTGGAATGATCCCCTAAGGTCCCATTTGCGCGAGCGCTGCCCGCAGCGGCGCGCTCGAGACTTCGATCCAGCCTCCGTAGGGTTGATTCATCTGCAGAATCAGCAATATCGCACCCGCCACTGACAGGGAGCCGATGAATAGGGCCGCTACCACAGTCGCATTGTAGCGCGCGATCAGGCCGAAGCCGAAAAACAGAATGGTCATCCATGACACCAGAATAAAAAGGAAGGCCCAAGAAAGTGAGCCTCGCGATTGGGCGATCAGAAGATGCCGGGTCTCTCCGATGGAGCCAAGGAGCTCGAGAGCGCGATTTTGGCCCACGCGCTCGAGCTCGGACCGCGGCACAAGACCACCGACATTTTCAATCAGCTTCTCCAATTCCTGTTGCACCTCTATCGGCGCGTAGGTCCCCTTGGCCGCGCGGTCCGTCGGCCATATCCGCGCGATGTCCTCGGCGAGAATTGACCGAAGCTGTTCTCGTTCCGTAGCCGCCTCCGGCCCGAAGTGCAGCAGAATTCGATTGAGTTGATAGATATGAACGCCGAGCTGCTGCAGTTCGGCGTCTTGCGCATCGTAGGCGGAATGCGACGAGGAAATTAATAGCCCGAGCACGAGAGCAGTCAGTGTGGCCATCAAGCCGAGCACCAGCTTCACAACCTCTCTGGAGTCGCCTTCTACGTGATGTGGCGGCAATCGCTCCCGGAGACACACGGCCAGCAGCGCCGCACCGAAAGTGCACCCAAACACCAACAGGGTCACAAGCGTGGAATTCAAGCATCGCTCCAGTTGCAATGCAGGCCCATAGAACCGGCCGAATTGTACTGTTGCCACGCAAGTCGTTGCGGAATTTTGGCCATAAAGGTGATGGGCCCAAAGCCCAATGGCGCGTCGTGCGAAATTTCTCCATGATTCCAGTCCACGCGCTGCGCTTGAGTTTTGGAAGCACCATGACTAAGAGTCGCTTTTCCTTCATCGTGGCCCTGGGAGCGCTGCTCCTGAGCACCACCCTTGGATTCATCTTTTCGCGCAGCGCGGACGTTCTCGAGCAGGCGGATTGATGCCCTGGTGACTTCACGTCTTGGGCCACCGGGCCTTCAAGAGGATTTGTTCATTGTCGACGAACTCAACGATTGACCCGATTCCCGGACCGACATTTGCAAGCGCCGAAAAGAAAGCCGCGACGCTGAGCGAAGTCGCCCCGCGCGACATCACTTCCAGGGAGATGCTCTCTCTCGTGCACGCCCTGGTTCGGCCATACACAGGATGGCTGGTCATTGTATTCGTCGCGATGCTGATCGAAACTGCCATGAGTCTCGCGTCTCCGTGGCCGCTGAAAATTGTCATCGACAGCGTATTGGGTTCCCGCCCCCTGCCCGATTGGTTGCATGGCCTGCAGCACTGGTCAATCGGCGACAGCAAAATGGCGCTGGCATTGCTCGCCGGGATCGGCGTCGCGCTGATCGCCTTAATCAGCGCCATTGCCACTTACATTGATAACTATTACACCGAAAGCGTCGGTCAATGGGTGGCAAACGACTTGCGCATCCGCATATACGATCATCTGCAGCGCCTCTCGCTGTCGTACTTCGACAAGCAGCAGACCGGCACGATGCTATCCACCATTACCAGCGATGTGGCAACAATCCAGAATTTTGCCTCCTCCAATACCTTGAGTCTCCTCGTTGATGTACTGACGATCATCGGTGTGCTCGGCCTGATGTTCTGGCTGAATTGGGATTTTGCGTTGATCGCGGTGGCGGTGACGCCATTTCTGCTGTTGTTTGTCAGCAGATTTAAGAAGGCGGTCAAAAAGGCCACGCACGAGGTTCGACTGCATCAGGCCGACATCGTCAGCGTCGTCCAAGAGGGGCTCGAATCCATCCGCGTCGTCAAAGCCTACGGCCGCGAAGGCCTCGAAGACACGCGCCTGAGCGACGTCAGCCGCGCGACAGTCGATGCCGCGCTCAAGGCGCGGCGCGTTAAGTCCCTGCTCTCCCCGATCGTTGCCATCGTCGTTGCGCTCTGCACCGCGGTAGTTTTGTGGCGCGGCGCTTCGCTCATTCTTCGGGACGCAATGACGGTGGGTGCATTAACGGTCTTTTTGGCTTATCTGAACAAATTCTTCAAGCCCGTCCAGGATCTGGCAAAGAACACCAATGCAATCGCCCAAGCGACCGTGGCACTCGAGCGCATCAAGCGCATTCTGGACACGGACGATGTCATCAAGGACCGCGCCAATGCACAGATGCTGGAATCTGCGCGCGGGCAAATTGCATTCGACCAGGTCGCCTTCGGCTATGAATCGGGCAGGCCAGTCCTTAAGGGCGTCAATTTTGTCATTGAGGCGGGGCAAAAACTCGGTGTTGTCGGCACGACTGGCGGAGGCAAATCCACGGTTGTGGGTTTGATTCCGCGCTTTTACGATGCCGACGCGGGCCGCGTGCTCATCGATGGCGTCGATGTCACAGCATACACGAAGGAATCGCTGCGCAAGCAGATTGGCTTCGTTCTGCAGGATACCGTGCTTTTCCATGGGAGCATCAAATCGAATATCGCCTATGGCCGCCTTGGCGCTTCGGACGCAGAGATCATCGAGGCAGCCAAGCTTGCCAACGCACACGACTTCATCAGTGCCATGCCGCATGGCTACGACACGCTGGTAGGTGAGCGGGGCCTGACGGTATCAGGTGGGCAGCGGCAACGCATCGGTATCGCGCGCGCCATCATCCGCAATTCGCCTATTTTGATCCTCGACGAGCCCACCGCCGCGCTGGACACAGAATCCGAGCGGCTGGTCATGGAGGGGCTCTCCAAACTGATGAAGGGCCGGACCGTGATAACCATAGCCCACAGACTCAGCACCATTCGCGATTCCGACAAAATTATCGTTCTCGATGGCGGCGTCGTCGCTGAGCAGGGCACCCACGACGAATTGCTGACCCTTAAAGGGATCTACAGCGAATTGCATCGCGTCCAGTACGAAAACACGGCATCCGGCGCGCCTCCCTAGTTCTTACCCGACATTGCGATCCGCACCATGACACATTCTCTAATAGTACTTCCCGATGACACGGCCAAGCCGATTCTCGAAGCCGTCGCCGCGGCGAAAACAACGTTGCAAATACGCATGTTCCTGTTCACGGACCCCGGATTGCTGGACGCCGTGGTCGCCGCCAAACGGCGCGGCGTTACGGTGCGCGTGATGCTCAACCCCGCGCGGCGGGGCGGCGAGAGCGAAAATGACGCCACTAAGAACAAATTGGCACACGCGGGCATCGAGGTCATCGACAGTAACCCGGCCTTCGACCTCACCCATCAAAAATCGATGGTCATCGACCAAACCCTGGGTTTTGTCGAGTCCTTCAACTGGGAAACCCGCGATCTGACGGTGACGCGCGACTATGCCGTCGTCACGACACATAGCGTGGAAGTCGATGAAATGAACGCATGTTTCGAGGCGGATTGGAACCGCAAGCAGTTCAATCCTGGAGCGGATTCGCGGCTCATTTGGTGCCCTAACAACGGCCGCGAGCGGATCGCGAAATTCATTGACTCGGCGAAACACACTCTGTGGTTGCAGAACGAGCGCTACCAGGACACGGTCATCATCGAGCGACTGGTTCGAGCCGCCGCGCGCGGCGTCAAATTGCACATCCTCGCACGCCCACCGCACACACTAAAGAAGGACAAATTGGTCGAGGGAGTGGGCGGTCTGCGAATCATGCATGACGTGGGGGCGAAGATACATACCCTAAAGAAACTCAAATTGCACGCGAAAATGATCCTGGCGGACGACAAGCGGGCGATTGTCGGCTCCATCAATCTGTCGCCGGGAAGCTTTGACGGTCGGCGCGAATTGGCTATCGAGACCGATGCCGCGCACGTCGTCAAGCGACTCAACAAGGCTGCGCGGACCGACTGGACGAATTCAAGCAAACTCGACCTGACGGATGCGGGGCTGTTGCGTGACCTCAGTAAGCGGTCAGAAACCGCGGACGGCGCAGAGTTGCTGGCGGTCAAGGCCGACAAAGGTGCCAGGAAAGGACATTCCAAACACGATGCACGCAGCTAGGCGCCCTGGCGCTGCATTTTTGCCGGCGTGCAGCAAAGCGCCCCGCTGTGAGTGGCGTAATCCGAACATCGCCTACCCTTGTTAGACCAAAGCCCAGTGTCAGGCGACTTCGCAACACCGTAACGTCCGGCGAGAATTACAGGAAACTCGCCCGATGGAACTTGATCCAGTCTTCCTGTCACGCATCCAGTTCGGATTCGTCATCAGCTTTCATATTATCTTCCCCGCATTCACGATCGGTTTGGGTGCCTGGCTGACGACGCTTGAAGGCGTGAGGCTCCTCACCGGCAATGCCATCTACCGGCGAGTGTTCGACTTTTGGATCAAAATCTTTGCACTGTCATTCGGAATGGGCGTGGTGACCGGCATCGTCATGGCGTTCCAGTTCGGCACGAACTGGGGTGTGCTGGCGGAAAAGACCGGCGCAATTCAGGGGCCTCTGCTCGGCTATGAATCGTTCACCGCGTTTATGCTCGAAGCAAGCTTTTTCGGCGTGATGCTTCTCGGCCGCAATCGCGTGTCGCCGCGCTTCTATTTCTTTGCCTGTTGCATGGTTTCGCTGGGCACGATGTTTTCTTCATTTTGGATTCTGGTCAATAACAGCTGGATGCAAGTTCCGATTGGACACGAGATCGTGAACGGCAGGATCATTCCTGCGGACTGGTGGGCCATTACCACGGGTGAAGTCCTGCGGGTGCGCTGGCCGCACATGCTGCTCGCCGCATTCTTGACCACGGGCATGTGTGTGGCCGCAACCGGCGCCTGGTACACGCTGCGTGGCATACATCGCGCCGAGGCGCGCGTGATGCTGAATTGGGGTTTGGCCTTCGTGGCGCTGGTCATTCCAATCCAGCTTTTTTTCGGGCACCTGACCGGCGAGTACGTGCTCAAGTACCAACCGGCCAAGTTTGCCGCTATTGAGGCACGCTGGAAGACGGAGCAGCCCGCCGCAGAAACTTTGATCGCCATTCCGGACAGCAAGGCAGAGAAAAATCTGTTCGCGATCTCGGTACCAAAACTCGGTAGCCTGATTGCGTCAGGAAACTGGACGGCGCGCGAGGTCGGGCTGGAAGACTTTCCGCGAGAGGACCGCCCGCCCGTGCTCATCCCGTTTTTCGGCTTTCGAATCATGGCCGGGATGGGATTTCTGATGTTGGCCATTTCGTGGCTGGGAAATTTGCTCCGCTGGCGCGGTAAGCTTGAAACGGCGCGCTGGTTCCTCTGGGGTACATTTCTTGCGTTTCCCTCAGGCTTCATCGCGATTCTGACCGGCTGGTACACCGCCGAGGTCGGGCGCCAACCTTGGGTCGTGTATGGTCTCTTGCGTACCAAGGACGCGGTGACACCCTCGTTGACTTCCGGCGATGTGCTGTTTTCTTTGAGCGGTTATATCGTGGTGTACGCCGTATTTATCGCATTCGGCACCTACTACATTTACAAGTTGCTGCGCGCCGGCCCGGTCGGTCCTGCCACGGCAATCCCGAACGCCACACCCAGTCGGCCCCTCGCATTCGCCGACGACGCAGCTACCGCGACGGGCAGCCAAGTGCCGGTTAAAAATTA
>Ga0210387_10004007_pt1 | contig 11289 bp, 12 predicted proteins | sample IncBWC7OmetaG_FD_160108 | JGI IMG/M metagenome (GOLD analysis project Ga0210387, IMG submission 160108) | Forest soil microbial communities from Barre Woods Harvard Forest LTER site, Petersham, Massachusetts, United States - Inc-BW-C-7-O ... | reverse complement strand
AAATGCTCGTGCATGCTCTATTCTTACCCCAGATGGGTCGTTCAAGACCCTGAGATGACTTCGTAAATACTGCCGACCATGGCACCCGCTCCAAGCGCTAAAAGCCCCGCGATGAGGGATATCAAGGGCACTGCAAAGTAGTGAACAGTAACATAGATAGCGGCCCCCATCAACACGTAGCGCCCCGCGATTTTGAAGTAGATTTGCGCAGGAACTCGCGCAGCGGCACTTCCCTCTTGAGCCGTGGCGAGCCGTTCGAGAACGATCAGCGCCTGGTCAAGCCACCTGAAGTTTAGCCACGCCAGTATCGTTCCAATCGCCACGCCAATGCCTGCCAGGCGGGATTTGAACACGAACACGGCGATGGCAGCCGCAAACCCGAGTATCAGCGTCAGCCGGCTGATACGCCTTGACGCCCGAATCCCAATCTCACTGTTGGGATCGGCCGGAACCATTGCCGTCATCTTTTCCCAGCCGCCGGATGAGATCGCGAACCCCCACCGCAAAACCGGCAGCTCCAAGAACGAGCATCAAGTAAGGCTTCGTGTGCAAGTATCGATCAAGAAGATAACCGAAAAATCCGCCTACTAAGGCGCCTCCCACAATGAGAAATGGAAGTTCCATCGCAAGCGCCGCCTGCCGCGAAAATCCGCCGCGATTTTCAGGAGGCTGTGGAGACTGCGAGGCCATTTATGACCTCCGGGTCAGTGCGAGAAGGGGTTGATGATGGAATATTTCGCGAGTAGCAGGAATTGCTCCGGGAAAATTCCGGCGGCAAGCGTCACGATCACCATCGCGGCGAGGGCAAACTTTTGGCCCCAGGAAATAATCGGCACCACTAGGTCAGTCGACTCTCGCACCCACATCGCCGCGATCAGCCGGAAGTAGTAATAAACAGCCGGCAGGATGTACACCACTGCCAGGATCGCGAGAATGTAGTGCCCTGTTTCGATGAGCGACCAGAACACGAGCAGCTTCGCGACGAACCCAGCTGTGGGCGGAATTCCTGCAAGTGACAACAGGAAAATCAGCATCAGAACCGCTGCGCCAGGATTACGCTGGATCAGTCCGTTCAGATCATCGATGTCGTCACCGATCACGCCTCTGTGCCGCAGCAAAATCACTACCGCAAACGCGCCGGTGTTGAAGAACGCGTAAACAAGCAGGTAGAACGCCATCGATTGCAGCCCGCGCTGATTGAGCGAGCCGTCTGGATTCACAGACGCGACGAACCCCAGCAGAATGTAGCCGACCTGCGTGATCGACGAATACGCGAGCAGCCGTTTTACGTTCGTTTGCGTGATGGCAGCGAGCGTCCCGATCGTCATCGACAGAACGGCCACCGCAGCCATCAGCATCACCCAGTCCACACGGACCGGCCAGAAAACCGTAAGGAACAATCGCAACAGCAGCGCAAAGCTTGCAGCTTTTGACGCGACGCTCACGTATGCGCTGATTGAGGTGGGCGCGCCTTCATACACATCCGGCGCCCACTGGTGGAAAGGTACCGCAGCGATTTTAAAGAACACTCCGGCAGCGACTGTGCCAATCGCGAGAAACGTCAAAATCTCGCCTCCCGGAAATTGCAGCTGGCGCTCCGCGAGCCTCACAGCAATCACGTCCAGGTGTGTCGACCCAGCAATGCCATACAAAATCGAAAGTCCATATGCGAGAATCCCCGAGCTGAACGCGCCCATAAGCAGGTATTTCATCGCCGCTTCGTTCGAGCGCCGGTCGCGCCGCAGGAAGCCGGTGAGCACGTAGAAGCTGAGTGCCATCGTTTCAAGCGCCAGAAACAGCACGATGAGATCGTTGCCGCAGGCGAGAAACATCATGCCTGCCGTAGCGAGAAGCATCAGCGCGTAATACTCGCCGTGCTGCTCGCGCTCGATTTCCATGTAGCGAACGGACATCAGAATCACGAGCGCGGTGGACGCAAGAAACAGAAACCCAAAGAAAATGAAAAACGGATCGACGACGATCGAATTATCAAAAGCCGAGTAGTGCTGCGATGCAGCTCCCACCATCAACCACAGCGAAATTCCGCTGAATATGACGCCGAGCATCGCCGTGATTGCGTTCCAGCCTTTTTGCGCGGGTGTGAGGAAGAAATCCGTCAGCAGAATTGCCAGAGCGAAAAAGACGAGCATCGCCTCAGGCAATACAAACGAAAAGTCAGCCTTCGTCTGCTGAAGAATGATCTGCCAATCCATCTATTTGGCCTCGAGCTTCTGCGGTGCAGCCGGTATCACCATATTCGGGTCAGCTGATACTGAAGTTGGCGACAACGCTGGTGGCGCCAGGCTCGCGCTTGGAATTGCCGGCGGAAGATAACCGGGATTCACAGCCGCCATCAACCGATCGACTGGAACTTTAAGCACGTTGAACAGAGGCACCGGATAAATGCCGATCCAGAATGCCAGCAGAACGAGCGGAATGAGCGTCGCCCATTCGCGGCCGTTCAGGTCCGGCAGGTGTTCGTTGAGCGGATTCGTGATATTTCCGAACATCACGCGCTGGTAGAGCCAGAGAAGGTACGCAGCGCCGAGAATCACGCCGAGAACGCCCCACGCTGCCCACTGCCAGCGCACTTCAAACACTCCGCGCAGAATCGTGAACTCCCCGATGAACCCGTTCAAGAGCGGCATACCAAGCGAGCTGAGCGTAACGATCAAATAGACAGCGGCGAAATTCGGCATCGGCGTCGACAGGCCGCCAAATTCTGAAATCAAGCGCGTGTGGCGGCGTTCGTACAGCACTCCCACGATCAAGAAGAGCGCGCCAGTGGAAATGCCGTGGTTCACCTGCTGGATGATGCTGCCGGTAAGTCCGAGCGGCGTGAGCGCAAAAATTCCGAGCGTACAGAAGCCCATATGGCTCACCGAGGAATAAGCGATGAGCTTTTTCATGTCCTTCTGCATCATGCAGACAAGCGCGCCGTAGATGATGCCGATCAGCGACAGGACGATCATGATCCAGCGGTATTTGTTCGTCGCGTCCGGAAACATTGGCACGGAAAATCGCAGAAAACCGTACGTGCCCATTTTCAGCAGGACGCCGGCGAGGATAACTGAACCGGCCGTCGGAGCCTCTGTGTGCGCGTCCGGCAGCCACGTGTGGAACGGAAACATCGGCACTTTGATCGCGAAGGCGAAGAAGAATCCCCAGAAGAGCCAGCGCTGCAGCTCAAACGTAAAGAGCGTGTTCGGCGACTCGAGAATGTACTTGATGCTGAAAGTGTGCGCGTTGAAATAAATCGCCAGAATCGCGAGCAGCATCAGCACCGACCCAGCCAGCGTATAAAGGAAAAACTTGATCGCAGCATAGAGACGCCGCTCGCTGCCCCACACGCCGATCAGGAAGTACATCGGTACAAGCATCACTTCCCAGAAAACGTAGAAAAGAACGAAATCGAGAGACATGAAAACGCCGAGCATGCCGGTCTGAAGAAAAAGAAGCAGGATGTAATACTCTTTCTCGCGTTTTTTGATCGCTGACCACGATGAAAGAACTGCAATCGCGCCAAGAATCGTGGTGAGCATCACCATCAGGAAGCTCAGTCCGTCAATCCCCAGCGTGTAACGCGCACCGATCGAAGGAATCCACGAGTGATCCACTAAGAACTGAAATCGCGGCGCAGCGGCTGACATGTCGAAGCGCCAGATAAGCGGCAACGAAACCAGCAGCCCAAGCCACGCGAAGACGTTGCCGAGCCAGCGGTGAAGGTCCGGGCGCTCCCGCGGAATGAATAGCAACAGGATCGCGCCAACGAGCGGCGTGAAGAGGATCGTATTCAGTATCTGTGTATCAGAAAACATCCATTCCCTCACTTCGAAGCGTTGACTGCCACTAGTGCATCACTTGATGCGCTAAATGAAAGTAGTAAGCCAGAAACCCGATCAAGCCAACGACGATCAGAAGCATATAGCTCTGCACCAATCCGTCTTGAATCATCCGCACCGGATAGCTCAGCAACCAGACCAAACGCGCGCCCAGCCGCACGGAACCATCGACGATCCACGTGTCCCACCACATCAATATTTTGGAAATGAAACGTGTGAGCCAACCCGCGCCATTCACACCTGCTCCGTTGATCACCGTGCGATCGAACGCGCCGAGAGCGAGCCCAAGATCCTTCGCGCGATTCACAAACAGCGCATCGTAAATCTGATCCACGTAATATTTGTTGTAAACCAGCCGGTAGAACCACCCCAGCCGGTTCGCAATCTGCTGCGGCAACTCAGTGCGTTTGATATAGAGATACCACGCCGCCAGAATCCCGAGCACTACGAGCCCTTCCGAAAGCAGCATCAAGTGAATTTCACCGAGCCGCGAACTCACTCCTTTCACAGCTTCCTCGCGCATTTCATGCGGCACAGCGACAACCGGTTCAAGAAAACGAATGAAAGCGCTATTGCCGCCGAAGATTTCCGGCCACGCCACCCATCCACCGGCAATCGAAAGTCCCGCAAGAACCACGAGCGGCACCAGCATCGACCGCGGCGATTCGTGAATGTGATGCTCCACTTCATGATCCACGCGCGACGCGCCGTGGAACGTCATAAAAATCAACCGGAACATATAGAACGCCGTCATTCCCGCCGTGAAATATCCAATGATCCAAAGCAAAATGTCTTTTTCGTAAGCTTTGCCGAGGATAAGGTCCTTGCTCAGAAATCCAGCAAACGGAAAAATTCCCGCAATCGCGAGAGTCGCGATCAGCATCGTCCAATACGTGATAGGAATTTTTTTCGAGAGCGCACCCATCTTGCGCATGTCCTGCTCGCCCGAAAGCGCATGGATCACGCTGCCTGCGGCAAGGAATAGCAAGCCTTTGAAAAATGCGTGCGTCATCAAGTGAAAGATGCCTGCTGTAAACGCGCCCACTCCACACGCAAGGAACATGTATCCGAGTTGCGACACGGTCGAATAGGCGAGTACTTTCTTGATGTCTGTCTGCACCACGCCCATCGAGGCCGCAAATAGCGCCGTGATCGCGCCAACCATTGCAACGACCGCCATCGCAGCCGGCGCAAGCTGATAAATCGCACTGGTGCGCGTCACCATATAGACGCCCGCCGTTACCATCGTCGCCGCGTGTATCAATGCGCTGACGGGTGTGGGCCCTTCCATCGCGTCCGGCAGCCAAACGTAAAGCGGAATCTGCGCCGATTTACCGGTGGCGCCCACAAAAAACAAAAGCGCGATTGCTACGAGGTGTGGATCGCCAACGTTAAAATTTCCGGCCGCGAGCGCCGGGCCGATGTCCGCAAACCGAATCGTGCCCAATACCGCCGATGTCAGGAAAATTCCCAGAAGAAACGCCGCGTCACCAATGCGGTTCACAATGAAAGCTTTTTTCCCCGCATCAGACGCGGACTTTTTGTGGAAGTAGAATCCGATCAGCAAATAACTGCACGTCCCCACGCCTTCCCATCCAACGAAAAGCAGCAGGAAATTATTCGCCAGCACCAGCATCAGCATGGCGAACATAAAGAGGTTCAAATAGCCAAAGAACCGGTAATACCCGCCTTCGTGCGCCATGTAGCCGGTGGAATACACGTGAATCAAAAATCCCACGCCGGTTACAACAAGAATCATCACCGCCGAAAGCGGGTCGAGCTGAAATCCCCAATCGGCAACGAAGTTTGCAATGCGGCCATCGAGCATGTGATACGGGACGGCGGGAAGCCACTCAAACAGCACATTAATCGCAATGCGATTATTCTGCGGCAGCGACAGCAGCTGCAAAAATCCCCCCACGGAGAAAATAAACGAGACGAAAACGCTCCCCGCGCAAAGCACGTCGATCACGCTTTTCTGAAGCTTCCGTCCGAAAAACAGCATCATCGCCGCCGTCGCAAGCGGGAACATCGGAATCAGCCAGATATGCGCAAGAAAAAATGGCAGCGGTGACATCATCGGGCGCTTTTCACCATTTCAGCATGTCCATTTCATCAGCGAGGACTGTCTCGCGATTGCGGAAAAATGCCAGGATGATTCCAAGTCCCACAGCAGCTTCCGCCGCCGCATCGGTAATGATAAAAATCGCAAACACCTGGCCATCAACCGAACCGAAATGGTGAGAGAACGCAACAAGGTTGATATTCACAGCGTTCAAAATCAGTTCGATTGACATCAGCACGATAATTACGTTGCGTCGCGTCAGTACTCCCACCACGCCGATCGTGAATAGCGCGAGGCTCAATATCAGATAGTATTCCGTCGGAATCATCACACTCTCCGCTTGGCCATCACCACGGCGCCAATCATGGCGACCAGCAGCAGAATCGAAGCAATCTCAAACGGCAGCATATAGTGCTGAAAAATCGCGTCGGCGATCGCTTCGGTATTTCTCGCCGGCATCTTGAATGACGGATTCGTCAAATTCACGCCATTCCGCGCTATCCACAGCGCGAAAAACACCTGCGCCGCCAGCACAATCGTCAGAACGATCGCCACATACTTCTGCCGATTGAATTGCACCTGCCGCAGCGAAACGTCCAGGTTCACGAGCATGATGACGAAAACAAAGAGCACCATGATGCCGCCCACATACAAAATGATCTGAACGACGAACAGAAATTCCGCTTGTAGCAATAAAAAGATTCCCGCCGTCGCGAGAAGCGTCGAAATCAGAAATACCGCGCCGTGCACGATGTTCCGCCGCGTCACCATCAAAATGGCGGACACGACCGCCATCACGGAGAAAAAACAAAATAATGCCTGGTTCACGATCATAGTTCCGTATCCGCCGCCTGCAGCAGAGGCTCGGGTTTTTCATCATCGGCAGCAAGCCACATCGCCACGCCCAACGTGACAATCGTCATCACTAACATCGCCCAGAACGGCGGCCAGCCGAACTCCTGCTTCAGCACGATCGCAACTCCGACGCTGATTACGTTTACCAGCGCGAGCGGAATTAAAAATCGCCAACCCAGCCGCATCAACTGGTCGAACCGATAGCGCGGGAACGTAAATCGAAACCAGAGGAACGCGTAAAGATATGCAATCACTTTCGCCATAAACCAGAACGCGCCGTGTACCGCAGCCATCACGCTAGCCGACGCGAACAGCGTTACAGCCATCGCGACTGCAAGCAGCAGACATAATCCGCCAAACGCCGCCATTACCAGTTTTTGGATTTGCACGGGCTGCTTCGGCGCCAACCAGAAACAATAAGCCGCAGCTCCAAGAAAAACGAGCGACGGAATCACATCGAAGAATTCGAGTGATGTCCCAGGAAAATGATCGTGCCATCGCGCGAACGGCCGCAGCCAGCCGCCAAGGAAAAGTGTCGTCGCGATCCCGGCGACGATAATCATGTTCGCGTACTCGGCGAGGAAATAGAGCGACCAGCGGAAACCGCTATACTCCGTCATGTAGCCGGCCACAAGTTCCGATTCAGCTTCAGGCAAATCGAACGGCGCGCGGTTCGTTTCTGCGATCGAGCCGACCATATAAATAAAAAAACCAACCGGCACCGAAAAAATAAACCAGTTGCCCTGGTCGGACTGCGCCTGAACGATTTCTTTCATCGAGAGCGATCCCGCCAGAAGCAAAGCCGAAACAAGCCCCAGGCCCGCGGCTGTCTCGTAGCTCACTAGTTGCGCCGCGCTCCGCATCGCTCCCAATAACGAGTAGTGGCTGTTCGAAGCCCACCCGCCGAACACAATTCCGTAAATCCCAAGCGAGCTGATTGCCAGAATAAAGAGCAAGCCAACATTGAGATCCGCGATCTGAAACGCAGGCCCAATCGGCAGCGCCGAATACGCAAGGAGCGCCATCGTCACGCTCACGAGTGGCGCGAACCAGAACATAAACTTGTCGGCTTTCTCCGGGATGATGTCTTCTTTGAGAAGGAGTTTCACTGCGTCCGCAATCGGCTGCAGCAATCCATGCGGACCAACGCGCATCGGCCCGAGCCGCGCCTGCATGTCCGCCATCACTTTCCGTTCCAGCAGCACGATGTAGCCGGCAAGCAGCGGCAGCACAGCAACGATCACCACCGCATAAACCACCGGCAGCACGTAAGGCATGATCGATGGCGGAATCAGATGGCCCACTAGCGGTCCACCTCGCCGAGAACAATATCAATCGTCCCAATAATTGCGACCACATCCGCCACCAGCGCCCCTTGCGCCATTTTCCGGAACGCCTGCAAGTTAATGAATGACGGCGGCCGCACGCGCAATCGGTAAGGCTGCGTCGTGCCGTCGCTCACAATGTAATACCCGAGCTCGCCCTTCGGCGCTTCAATCGAGTGATACACCTCGCCCGGCGGCGGCTTCAGCACCTTTCCAACTTTTCCGAGAATCGGGCCAGCCGGAATATTTTCCACCGCTTGCAGACAAATCCGATTCGATTGCCGCATTTCTTCCATCCGCACAATGTAACGATCGTAGGTATCGCCAGTTTCCCGCGTGGGAATATCAAATTCGTACTGATCGTAGGCCGCGTATGGCATCGCTTTGCGCAAATCCCATTTCACGCCGCTCGCGCGCAACACCGGTCCCGTGACGCCAAGCGCGATTGCATCTTCCGCTGAAATTATCCCGACGCCCTTGGTGCGACCGACCCAGATGCGGTTTTCGGTGAGCAGCGTTTCGTATTCCGCCACTTTCCGAACGAAATCATTGCAGAAACGCTTCACATCCTCTTCGAAGCCGTCGTACGTTTCGTATTGCAGGCCGCCGATACGGAATGCGTGCGTCGTGAGCCGCGCGCCGCAATACTTCTCGAAAATTTTCAAAATCTCTTCGCGTTCGCGGAAGCAATAGAAAACCGGCGTCAGCGCACCAATATCGAGCGCATGTGTGCCCAACCAGAGCAGGTGACTCGCAATCCGTTGTAGCTCCGTAAGAATCGTGCGCACCACGCGCGCTCGCGCCGGCGCTTCCGTTCCCAACAGCTTTTCGACAGCTTCGCAGTAGCCCAGCCCATTCGAAACGGCTGCGACGTAGTCCATCCGATCAACGTACGGGGCGAACTGCTGGTAGCTGCGATGCTCGGCGATTTTTTCCACGCCGCGATGCAGATAACCAATAATGCATTCAGAGTCGATCACGCGCTCGCCGTCGAGTTTCAGCTTCACGCGCAACACACCGTGCGTCGACGGGTGCTGCGGACCCATGTTCAAAATAATTTCGTCAGCGCCCAGCACTGTGGTGCTGACGTTTGTGATTTCGTGTGTGCGTGAATTGGTCATTTAAGTCGTCGATGCAATCGCGGGAAAGGCTCAGCTACTGGCCGCTCTCAATCCCCAGGTTTTCCCGCACCCAGGCTGTATCTTGCTTCAAGATGTCGTAATCCTTACGCAACGGAAATCCCTGCCACTCGTCAGGCATCAGAATGCGCTTCAAATCCGGATGCCCCTCGAACACAATGCCAAACATGTCGTAGCATTCTCGTTCCAGCCAATTCGACACAGGCCAAATCTCGCACAGGCTCGGCACGGGTTCGTTTTCTGCCGCGTGCGCTTTCAGGCGCAACCGCTCATTTTTCGGAAACGAATAGAGAATCACGACGATGTCGAACCGTTTCTCGCGCTTCGGCCAGTCGACCGCAGTGAGATCGTCGAGCATGTCGAATTTTTCTTCGTCGCTGCAATATCGCGATATTTCGCGTAGCTTCCCTGCCTCAACAAGCACGATGGCTTGCTTGCGATCTTGCGTCGCTTCCTTGATCCCATCGCCGAAGCGCGCTTTCAGGCGCTGCACAAGTTCATTGTCGAGCGGCGTCGGCCCCTCTTTCGGCGGCGGTGGCGCGGCAGGAGGCTTGGGCGGAGCAGCTGCAGCCGGAGCACCGGGCACAGCAGGTTTAGCCGGAGCACCGGGCACGGCAGGTTTAGCAGGAGCCGCGGGCGCGGCAGCTTTGGGTGGAACAGCCGCTTTCGCCGGCGCAGATGGCGCGGCGGGAGCGGCAGTCTTGGGAGGAACCTCGGCGCCTTCTACCGGAGATTTCGGGGGAATGGCGGCGCCTTCCGCCGCCGGTTTGGGCGAGTCAGCCGGTGGTTTGGGAGCCGGTGTTTTTTCCGAGGGATCGTTAGCCATCGTTCCGATCGGCTGAACTCGCCGAAGCGAAGTGAGCAAACTCGCTCAATCGCCTGGAGCAGCCCGCCTTTTTAACACACCCCAAAAAACAGCGTCAACGCGTTTGGACAGAAATTTCAGACCAGCTTAAACCCAATCGAGCGCGCCCTTACGATAGAGCCAGACGTACCCGACGAGCAAAATCCCCAGAAAAACGAGCATCGTCAGCAGCCCGTACATGCCCAGCTGGCTGTACTTGATCGCCCAGGGAAACAGGAAAATCGTTTCAACGTCGAAAATTACAAACAGAATCGCGACGATGTAAAACCGCACCGAATAACGCCCGCGTGATGTTCCTTCCGGAGGCACGCCGCACTCATACGGCTCAAGGCGCGCACCAGTCGCTTTCATGTCCGGCCGGATAAATTTGAAAACGATGAGCGATACGGCGGGAAACGACGCCGCGAGGAGTGCGTAAATCAGAATCGGAATGTATTGGCCCGGCATCGCCGAATGAACGCGTCATCCTAACACACAGCACAAGCGGCAGCCAATGCCATCCGGCGCTCATGGTAGAAAGCTCGCAGACACGACACGTTTTGGGAGTTGCGAGACGCTGGCGCTTGTGTAGACTCTGCGATCATGAGGAACGTTACGCGGCTTGACAGGGTCTGGATCTTCGGCGATGCGGTAAGTTTCCTTATCCCGCACGAGTGGGTCCAAGGTGAGAGCGAAGACGATCACTACCTGTATCATTTGCCGGAGACTGAATCCGGATGGCTTCGTGTATCGTTGATTACGGTCAAGGTTCTTCCAGAGAATCTTTCACAAAGGTTCAACAATATCTTTGAGCCCAAAAGGAACGCCACCGTCGAGGAGCAAACTGGAAATCGAGTATGCACGTGGGAAAAAGACTCCGAAGAAGATGGCGTCCCAATACATCTTTATTACTGGAAGGTCGCGAATGTCGTGCCTCCCGACTTAATCCGTGAGGCCGTATTCTCCTACACAGTCCTCTCAGATTGCACTGATCGAGAAGAAACGAAGGAGATGGTCGATTTGATAGGCCAACTGGTCAGCCAAGCTGAGTTTTGCCCGACCGCGTGAAGGCTCTCCTGGCTTCGTCGCACCCAAGTTTCTCTCTCCGCTCGACTCATTCATACACTATCTCCTACTGTCTGAGCCCGTGGGTTCACGCTTGTAAACGAGTCCGATGACCAATCCCACTATGAGCCAACCAACGAACCTGCCCGCCGCC
>Ga0210387_10004005_pt1 | contig 11290 bp, 11 predicted proteins | sample IncBWC7OmetaG_FD_160108 | JGI IMG/M metagenome (GOLD analysis project Ga0210387, IMG submission 160108) | Forest soil microbial communities from Barre Woods Harvard Forest LTER site, Petersham, Massachusetts, United States - Inc-BW-C-7-O ... | reverse complement strand
CATCTCGCCCAGCTTTCATCTGGCCGCTAAAGCGCCTGGTGGAGGACCGCCCCATGACATCCCTTCATCTCAGCGCGCCAAAACCAACGCTCGGCGCGGTAATCCGCACCGGGATTCGAATACAACTATGTAGGATATCTCTTCGTACATGAATCGCGTTACATGGTCCAGCAAAATTTGTTTCGCAGAGTGTGCCGCGCTGGCCACAGTGGGCGCGGCAGGGCGGGGCTGTTATGATGAGCGAAGTAGGCAAATCGTGCGAGCATTCCCTCGAGAATTATCCCCGATCAAAACTGGCGGTAGTGCGTTATGTTCAACCCGCCATTGCGAGGCTTTCCATGCCCCTGCACAGCCGCACAATTCGTTTATAGTACGAATTACACGCTTATGACTTTTCAGCTTCAATGCAAGCTTGGTAGAATAAGCTCTGTTAACGACTAGAGATCTGGCCAGTGACGAAGGCCGTGTTCACCACTAAGGTCGAACCGCATTATGACGATCTTCCGGAGGACCGTTACCATTTTCCGCGCGCTTATTTGAGACAAGTCGAGGTCACTGTCGGTGACTGGATTATCTATTATGAGCCTCGCCGAACCTCAGCCGATCTGCAAAGCCGTGGCGGACGACAGTCCTATTTTGCCACCGCTCACGTGCAGCGAATAGCACCCGATCCGCGACGGGAGGACCATTTCTACGCTTACGTCGCTGACTATCTCGAATTCGATCGAGCAGTGCCATTCAAAGATGGCGAGCTTTACTATGAGCAGGGACTGCGACGGAGCGACGGTGGGACCAGCAAAGGCGCGTTCGGTCGCGCCGTCCGAACCATAACCGATGTTGAATACGATACCATCCTGAAATCCGGCTTTGTGCGGACCCTTATCGAATCTGGAAGCAAGCCGACGGCGGAAGGCCTGACGGCATCAGCATTTGATGAAGAGGCAAAGCTCTTTGAACGACCGATTGTTGAGATGGTGGTAGCGCGACCGTTCCGTGATGCGGCATTCGCTGTATCGGTCAAGGCAGCCTACTCCAACACCTGCGCCATGACAGGACTGCAGATCATAAATGGTGGCGGGCGTGCTGAAGTTCAGGCTGCGCACATTCGGCCCGTGGCTGCGGGAGGCTCAGATTCTGTGCGGAACGGACTTGCCCTATCAGGCACCATCCATTGGATGTTCGACCGCGGCCTTGTCTCGGTCGATGATGATTTCACGATTTTGGCAGCATCCGGTCATTTGCCTCCCGCCATTACCAGGCTATTTCGCGCAGATCGTAAATTAGTGATTCCAAACCGACCCGAAATATCCCCGCATCCAGCTCACCTTCGATACCATCGCGAGAATATCTTCAAGGGCTGACATGTCCGTGGTGGTCCAGCGAGCTTGAGCGTGCCTACACTGTGAGCTTGCGAGGATCCTCGGAACCGGTGCCAGGAAGCGCGGGTAAGCAAAAGGAAGATCGTCATGGCGAAAGCGTATTGGGTGACCTCATATCGCTCGATTTCGGATCCCGAGAAGCTTGCCGCCTATGCCATGCTCGCCGGGCCAGCGATCGCGCCGTTCGGCGGGCGCTATCTCGCGCGCGGCAATGCGGTCGCGGCCTATGAAGCAGGCTTGAAGGAACGCATCGTGATTTCCGAATTCCCGAGCGTTGCGCAAGCCATCGCCGCCCATGACAGCGCGGCCTACCAGGAGGCGCTCCGGGCGCTGGGCAACGCCGCCGTGCGCGACCTGCGCATTGTCGAGGGGCTGGAATAACCATCGACTCCATGACGGGTGATCTCACAGCGGACGAAATCTGCAGATTGCTGGAGCTGGAGCGCCATGCGACTTGCGGATTTGTACGCCTGACCTTCACCAGCGAGCAGATGATCGCCCCCGGCGGGTTGGCTGCGCCATTCGCCGATGCGCGGCCATTGGGCTCGGCGCTGTACTTCATGGTGACGCGAGGCGCGCCGGTGCGGCTTCACCGCATCCGCAATGACCAGCTCTATCATTATTAGCGTTGTGGAGGCGGCGCCGAAACGGTTTCCTTCAGGCCTTCCATGCCCATGAAGACTGCGAGAATTCGCACTGGGTTTTGCCCGGTGTTGCGGCCCGTTGTGCGCCTGGTTCATTGCCTCGGCCAGGGCATCACCCTGGCGATAGACGCGCTCCCCTTGCGGACCATAATCGACGGTCAGCTCGCCTTCGAGAATGTAGCCGAGCAGCGGAACCGGGTGGGTGTGCCATCCCGTTTGTTGGCCGGGCTGCAGCGTGATCTCTACGGCGGTTATCAGAGCGGGCGCGCCTGACGGATACCGGATCGGCTCGCCGGTTACGGTGGTGCCGGTCGACAGAATGTTGCGGACTGCCGGATAGAGTGCGGTCGATTGCGTTCGTTGCCGCACCGTATCGGCCGCGCTCGTCTGCAGCGACAGCAACAATCCAACAAGCAGGGCGGCAGCAAGGGAAGATCGCGGTCCCTTCGAGTACATCCCGGGTTTGGGCATAACGGTTCTTACCCTCTTGGCGTGATCCCCTGCATGTCTTCGCAACGCGCGGCACAGGGCGCAAGACAGCGAAATCACCGTCGCAGCAGGCCGGCACAGGGCGGGGCAATGCCTCGCCCCTACGGATGTTGTGTAGGGGCGGGTTTAAAACCCGCCCCTACCCCGGCGGGCGGCTGTGGCTCCTGGATCCCGGCTCTTCGGTCCGCCGGCCAACGCCGGCGTCGCTCGGCCGGGACACGAGAGACTCACGCTCGAGCCTCATGCGGCGCTCTTCTCACGTGAGAAGGACCACCGATGTACGCCGGTGGTCCTTCTCCATCACGCACTCAACTGAACGCGACGTACCTGACTCAACTGAACGCAGGGGTACTTATCTGTTGCTCGGCCTTGGTGCAGGGGCCGTCCCTGACGTACCGCTGCCGGTTGTCGTCCGGGCCTGGTCCTCGGGGATCCAGGTCATCGCATTGCGATCGTACTTGAAGCCCTTGGCATTCTTCAGCGCGTCCTTGCTGGAGTTCATCACGAGGTACCAGTCGTTGTTGCCTTTCTTCGTGGCATGTACGGCGTCGAAAGGTACCGCCACGTCCTTCTCCCCGGCTCCCAGGAAGCCGCCGACTCCGACGATGAGTGCTGTGGCCTTGCCGCTTTTGTCGACCAGCACATCCATGATCTCGCCGATCTTGCTGTCATTGGGATCATAGACGTTCTGCTTGTACCAGTGGGTCACGGTGAGCCCTTCGTTGGGAATGCTGGTGAGGATCTGCGCCGGAGATCCGGCTTCCACCCTGTTCTGGTCATTCCGGGGCTGGACGGTTTGTGCGCTTGCGACTGTCGTCATCAGCGCAAGCAGGACTGCTGTGGATGCTAGTCTTCTCATGGAGGCGTCTCCGACCTGATAAAATTAAGATAGGGAGGAAACGGGGAGCGCGGCGCAAAGTTCCGGTCACGGCGAATTCAACAATACAATGTTCCATGGAACCGCTATGGTTGTGCTGAAAGGGCGGCCGTGGTTCCGGAACTTCGGCTTGTCTGCTTCGGTTACGTTTCCGCTAATCGGATCTTGCAGAAAGAGGCCTTCTCCCCCAAGTGGCCGCAGCGGAAACATTTAGGAACTCGCGAGCCAACGGCCTCCCCCTTTGAGAGTCATGCGGCGTACATTGCGCGCTTACGGCGATTGGCTCCGCAAGGAGTTGGGCGGGGGCGCACACGGGGCCTTTGCACGTTATCGCCGCGCGCGTCAGTCTCTGCGCACGTCCATCTCTGCGCGAAATCACAGGGTTTATAAAACAAACATGAAAATGGCCCCGATGCGGAGCCATTTTCACGAAACGGGACTTGAGACCTGTTTGCGCTCAGCGGGCGCAGTCCCGTTCTTTCTCCGTCACGGTCACGCCGTTCCGGGTCGTGCTCTCGGAATGGGTGACGCAATCGCCGCGCCTGCGCCCTTCCGTTTCCTCGATGACGACGCCCGGACGGCGATGTTCCTCGATGACTGCGGGACCGCGGTGTTCCTCGACCCGCACGCCGGGAGGTCCGACGCGTATGTCCTGCGCCAAGCGAATCGAGTCGGCGCTGGCGGTTCCAGTCAACACCGGCGCGGCGGTGATCAAAGCAGCAACAGCCGTCACGGCGAGCATCGTGGTTCTCATTGGGTGTTCCTTTCTGCCCTTGTTTGATGCTCAAACCGCAGAAGGTCGGAATGGTTCCCGACAGAGATCCGGATCACCACACCCTCGTTGGGCCGCATACGGATCATATCGCGCACGCTGCCGCCCTCGCAGTCGAGATAGGACGACAGGAGAAGATCTCCGGTAAAACCCGCGTTCGCAAAACTGGCGACGGCTGGCGCGGCTCCGAAATTGAGAGCAACCAGCAGACGCTCGCTTTGCGCTTCGCGCAGGAACAGCAGGAGATCTCCGCTCGCTTCCCCCGAAGCAAGCCCGCGATAGCTCCCGCTCGTAAGCGCAGGGCGCGACCGGCGCAAGCCGATCAGCTTGCGGTGCAGGTTGTAGATCGACGTCGGGTCGGCGCGCTCATGCGCGACGTTCATGTGCTGGAAATGTTGCCCGAGCGGCAGCCATGGCTCGGCCTGGGAGAATCCGGCATGCCCGCTGTCATCCCATTGCATCGGGGTACGGCAGCCGTCGCGTCCTACGGCGAGGCCCGGAACATTCTTCTGAAAAGGATCGCGCACCCGCTTGGGTGGGATCGCGACCTGCGTCATCCCGATCTCGTCGCCGTAGTAGATGGTGGGAGTGCCGCGCAGGGTGAGAAGCAACATTGCGGCAATGCGCGCCTGATCGCGCCCGACCCGGCCGGCAAAGCGCGGGCGATCGTGATTCCCCAACACCCAGTTCGGCCATCCCCCCGGCGGCAGCGCGGCCTCATATTCCGCTATCAGCTTCGCAATGGTGGCGGCATGCCAGGGCGCGCTGAGGAGGGAAAAGTTGAAGGGCAGATGCGCGCCTTTGAGATCGCGGCCGTAATATTTCACCAGGCGCTCGATCGGAAGATAGATTTCGCCAATGAGGAGACGGTCATCGAATTCATCGACCACGCTGCGCATCTCGGCGACGACCTCTTCCATCTCCGGGCGATCGGTCGTGTAGAGCGGGAGGAGCACCTCGTGCGGACGCATCCCGGGAGCAAAATTCGGATTGACCGGATTGTCGCGGAAACGATCGTCCTTGATCAGGTGCCAAAGCACATCGACGCGGAAGCCATCGACGCCGCGGCGGAGCCAGAATCGCATGGCGCCGTACATGGCCTGGCGAACCTGCGGATTGCGCCAGTTCAGGTCGGGCTGCTCCCTGAGAAAGGCGTGGTAGTAGTATTGACCTGTTGCGGGATCGAGCTCCCACGCCGTGCCGCCGAACTGAGAAAGCCAATTGTTGGGCACCCCGCCGGCGGGACCTGGGTCGCGCCAAATGTACCAGTCCCTGCGTGGATTGCTGCGCGCGCTGCGGCTTTCCACAAACCAGGGATGTTGATCGGAAGTGTGGTTGGGAACGAAATCCAGGAGGACCTTGATCCCGCAGGCGTGCGCGGCTGCAACAAGCGCATCGAAGTCCGCAAGCGTCCCGAACAGCGGATCGATGTCGATGTAACTGGAGACGTCATAGCCGAAGTCCGCCATCGGCGAGGGAAAGATCGGCGAGATCCAGATGGCATCGACTCCGAGCTCGACGAGATAGGGGAGCCGCTGCATGATTCCACGCAGGTCGCCGACCCCGTCGTTGTCCGTGTCCTGAAACGAGCGTGGATAGATCTGATAGATAACGGCGGACTTCCACCACGGCGCATCAGGCATGGCTAATGCATTCTCCAGTTCATTACCGCTCTCTCCACCGTCATGTCCGGATTTGTTCCGGGCATCCACGCCTTTTCGTACTGAGACCCGGACGTGGATGGCCGGCACAAGCCCGGCCATGACGTCCGAGTATTTTACAGTGAATTACATGTGATATTGAACCATGGTCATTGCCGGGATTGACCCGGCAATCCATCCTCTTCGCAAGAAGATGGATGCGCGGGTCGAGCCCGCGCATGACGCCGGAGAGGGAAGGATGATTCGGTGCGTGAGTAAAACCGCATCGAGGGCGGCGCGACATCCGCTGCCTCTCAAGCGGTTTTGCCGATGCGGCCGGCCGACGCCGGAGGCGCGCGGGATGAAGGAAGCGCTGAGCATGGATTGGGCGCGCCTTTGCCCACCCTATCGCGATTGAGAAGCCGTGATTCGCGGCGGCGCTGCTTGAAGAAGGCTGCGATGGCTTCTCTCTCGAGACAGTTCAGCACGCGCTCTTTCGGCACCCCGCCCTTGCGTGCCATTTCAACGCCCCAGTGAGTCAAATCGAGCTCTGCCGTCGAATGCGCATCGGGATTGATGCTCATCATGCAGCCCAGCTCGAGGGCGCGGGCATGCCAGCGCCAATCGAGGTCGAGCCGCCAGGGGTTGGCATTGATCTCGATCGCAACCCCATGCTGCGCACATGCAGCCAGAATTTGCTCGATATCCACGTCATAACCAGGACGCCTGAGCAGCTGGCGTCCGGTCATGTGTCCGAGGATCGTGGTGCGGGGATTGGCCACGGCGCGCAGCATGCGTTCGGTCTGCGCCTCGCGGGGAAGGCGGAAACGGCTGTGCACGCTCGCCACGATGAAATCGAACCGCGCCAGCACTTCCTCGTGATAGTCGAGGGAGCCGTCGGCCAGGATGTCGGATTCGATCCCCTTGAAGATACGGAAGCGCGCGCCGAGGGCACGATTGAGTCGGTCGATTGACGCGTGCTGCTGCTCGATCTCGTCCAGGGAAAGGCCGCCGGCGTAATGCGCCGATCGCGAGTGATCGGCAACGCCGAAATAGGAGTAGCCGCGTTCGCGCGTGGCCTCCACCATGCGCTCAAGGGAGTCCGCGCCGTCGGAAAGCTCGGTGTGAGCGTGCAGGATGCCGCGAATGTCCTTGTCCACCACCAGCTTGGGCAGCTTGCCTGCGCGGGCCAGCGCGATCTCATCGCCTCCCTCGCGCAGCTCGGGGGGTATGAACGCAAGCCCCAGCGCTTTGTAGATGGCCTCCTCCGTCTTTGCCGCGAGGAGCTTGCGACCTCGCCGCAACCCACGCTCGTCCAAGGTCAGGCCCTGCTCTGCCGCACGAGCGCGCAGCGCCTGCACGTGCTGCTGCGAGCCGGTGGCGAGGAGGAGCGTGATGCCATATCGTCGTGGATCGGTGAGATGCACGGTGAGCTGCCCGCTCGGTACGATCTTTTGCGGCGCGCCCTCCAGGGCGGGCGCTTCGGCTACCAGCACCAGGTCAGAAACAAGCTCACAGCCGCGCCTGAAGTCGCCCGCGGGGGTGATCCGCTTCAATCCGAGCCGAGACTCGCGCAGGTTTGCTTCCGCCGCAGCGAGCAGCGCCGCGGCGCGATGCAGATGGCGCGCGCCTTCACGCCGCATCTTGAGCCCGCCAAGAATTTTGGCCTGCAGCGCGGCTCCCAGTCCCTTCACCGGCTTGAGCCGATCATGCAGCGCGGCCTGTTGCAGCTCCTCTACCGAGGCGATGCCAAGCTCAGTGTAGAGCTTGAGGACCTTGTCCGGCCGCAGGCCGGGGACGCTCAGCATCTCGAGGACCCCGGCGGGGATTTCCAGCCGCATCGCCTCGAGCTGTGGATGTGTGCCGGTGCGATGCAGGCGCATGATGATGCCCGCGATGGCCTCACCCACGCCCGGAATCTCGCGCAGCCTGCCCTGGGCGATGATGTCAGCAAGGGGCATCGTCAAAGCCGTCAGGCTCTCAGCCGCACGCATATAAGCGCGCGCGCGATAAGGATTGCCGCCGCGCAACGACATGCGCTGGCCGAGCTCGTAGAGCAGCTTGGCGACTGCGGTAGCGTCGTAGGTGGATGTCACGGGAGCGTTCTGCTCTGACCTGATATTGAAGTAAAATTGCTCGCAACGCCCAGAGTTCCACGTACCCCTCGCCGTGAGCAAAGGCGCGCCTACCCCATGCTCAGCTATTTCCCAATTTTGCGCGCCGTGCCCACCAGCATTCGCCGGCCGAGTGGGCAAAACCGCTCGAGATGCAACGCAAGTGGTGGCACCTTCGAGGCGGTTTTGCTCACCCTACAAGCCGTCACGCAATTCCGTTGTTAGTTTGCAGGATGTGTTAAACGGGCGCGAATGAGAAGAAGTTGAGCTGAAATCCGAACAGGACCAGAGCGCCCAGGATCAGAAGCCGGGTCTCGTGGAGCGCGGTCTTGACCTTTTTTCGGAGGTCCGCAGGCTCCACGCTCGCCATCACGCCGCGCCGCGGCGAGCATGGAGGGACGAGACATGGCGCTCCTGCTCGTTGCAATCTCCTGAAGATGTGCCATCGCCGCGCGTCACCGGCAGTGCAGGGGATTGCTCCCATCCAAACACGCTGCGGCCGCCATAGGCATGGGACAGCTTGCGCTCGTGCGCGATGAGGTCTTCCGGCGACACGCCCTCCGGGCAGCCCTCGAGCATGCGGGCCTGCGCATCCAGGCGCTGCAACGCACCGAGCTCCTCATCGCGCCCGAGCCTGGCTTTGCGCACCGCGTATTTCAGCACGCGGATGGTTTCGTCGTACACCTTGAGCGGCACCGGGAAGGGATGACGATCCTTGCCCCCGTGCGCGAATGAGAACCGCGCCGGATCGCTGAAGCGATACGGCGCGCCGTGGACGACTTCGGCGACCATGGCTAGGGCGCGCACGGTGCGAGCGCCCACCCCTGGCGTGAGCAGGAGGTCGGCAAAGTCCGCGGGCCCGCGATCGGCCGCGGCGGCCAGGTTGCCGCGCAGCCGGCGCGTGATCACATCGCTCCCGCGCACGTCGTGATGCGCCGGCATGACCAGATGCGGCAGCAGGGGTTGCTCCGGCTGTACAGGGGGCGTTGCGTGCCCGAGTTCAAGTCGGGAGAGCTCGCGCAGGATCCCGTCAGGGCCTTTGGATGCGAGAAGCTCGATCTGTCCCCGCCGTGACGGGCCAGCGCGCCGATCCGTGAGGTTGACGATCTCGCCTTGGCGGGGCCCTTCGATCGCGGCATGCGGCTCATCGACAAAACTCGTGAGCCCTTCGGAGAGCCAATGATAACGGCGCGCCCGCCTGCGCTCCCCGTTCATGCCTTGCTGGACAACGACCCAGCGCCCCTCGTCGCTGACGATGAAACCGTGCAGATAGAGATCGAATCCATCCTGGACGGCAGCGCTGTCGACCTTCGCAATGAGCCGGCTCGCCTGCGCAAGCGCTGCGCCGTCGAAGCCTACCCGTTCTCCTATCGAGCGGAGCTCGTCCGGAGTTTGCCGCGAATGCCGGCCGCGCCCGCCGCAGACGTGAATCCCAAGCTCCCGCTGCAAGGGCGCGAGCCCGCGCTTGAGAGCGCCGATGACGCTGGTGGTGATGCCGGAGGAATGCCAATCCATCCCCATTACGGCTCCGAACGCCTGGAACCAGAAGGGATGGGCGAGGCGGCGCAGGAGCTCGTCGCGGCCGTAGTGATGAACGATGGCTTCGCACGTGACCGCGCCAAGGCGCGTCATGCGGTCCGCGAGCCATCTCGGCACATGGCCACCGTGCAACGGCAGGTCGGCGCTGCCGGCCCTGCGAGCCATCAGCAATCCTTTCTCTGTTCAGCCTCGGCTTTCTATCATGACGACGCGTTGAAGGTCCGGGAATAGGTGCATTGAGAACGTCCATGAGCAATAGCGCAGCCAGACCATCGCGCGAAAGTCGGCCCACGGTACGGTTGCGTGCGCACCGGCTCAGGGAAAGCATGACGGCCGGACTGCTGATCGCGCCTGCGGCAGGCTCGTTCAGCTCGACCCTGGGAGTGTCCACGTGCTGCTGCCGTTCATGGCGCTTGCACTCTATGGCGTGATGCGCAAGATCGATCCGTCCTATCTGCGGCCCGTGGGGCTGGAATCCGATCCGTTGATCGCTGTGGTGTCGACCCTGCTCAGCGGTGCCGCGCTCGTCGGCGTACTGATCCCTTTGCTGCTGAAGCATTTCCGATTAACACCGTCATGCCCGCGCTTGTCGCGGGCATCCACGTCTTTGCCGCGACTAAGACGTGGATGGCCGGGCCAAGCCCGGCCATGACGAGTGGTGGAGTGCCCATGCGACTCGATCCGTTGGTGAAACCGCGTTCGGTGGCCATCGTCGGCGCGACCGATCGACCCAGTCCTGCGCGCTCGGTGATCGAGTCCCTCGGCGCGCTTGGTTTCAGCGGCGCGGTCTATCCTGTCAATCCCAAATATCAGAGCGTACTCAACCACGTCTGCTATCCGAGCCTCACGGAGCTGCCGGAAGCGCCCGACGTTGTCGTATTCAGCATTCGCAAACCTCTCATTCCGGAGCAGGTGCGCCTCGCCGCCAATCGCGGTGCGCGCGCCGCGGTGATCTACGACAGCGGCTTCGCCGAGCTTGGCGCCGACGGCGCGCGGCTGCAGGACGAGATCGCCGGCCTCTGCCGCGACGCGGGCATGCCGGTGTGCGGGCCCAACTGCATGGGCATTCTCAATCCAACGGGGCGCGTGACCACCTACAAACAAACGGTCATGAAGCCGGAGGAGCTTGCGGGCAACGTCGGCTTCGTTTCCCAGAGCGGCTCGGTCTGCATTGCCGTCCTTTCCGATCTGCGTCGCTTCGGCATCAGCCTCTCGGTCTCGGCCGGCAATGAGGCCATCACCCGCACCGTCGATTACATCGAGTATCTCATCGACGACCCCGCAACGGCGGTCATCGCGACCTTCACCGAGACGGTGCGCGAGCCGGAACGCTACGTCGCCGCGCTCGATCGCGCGGCTGCGGTGGGCAAGCCGGTGGTGGTGCTCAAAGTCGGACGCAGCGAGCGCACGCAGCGCGCCATCACCAGCCATACCGGTGGGCTCGCGGGCTCCTCGCGCGTGTTCTCGGAAGTTCTGCGCGCGCACCGCGCCATCGAGGTGAGCGATCTCGACGAGCTGACCGAAGTGCTGGCGGTCTGCCAGGGCAGGCGCTGGCCACGAAACCCGGGTATTTCCGTCATCAGCGGCTCCGGCGGCCTGGCCGAGCTCATTCTCGACAACGCGACCGCTGCCGGATTGGAGCTGCCTCCGCTTTCACACGCGGAGCGCGCTGAAGCGGAAAGAGTAATCGGCCGCATCACCGGGGACGGTAATCCATTTGATGCCTGGGGGAACGGCAACTACGCGGTCAACCTGCCCCATGCCATGTCGGTCGTGGATGGGAGCGAGCGCATTGCCGCCATCGTCTACTGCGCGGATACGAGCAATGACGGGCAC
>Ga0210387_10004004_pt1 | contig 11290 bp, 11 predicted proteins | sample IncBWC7OmetaG_FD_160108 | JGI IMG/M metagenome (GOLD analysis project Ga0210387, IMG submission 160108) | Forest soil microbial communities from Barre Woods Harvard Forest LTER site, Petersham, Massachusetts, United States - Inc-BW-C-7-O ... | reverse complement strand
TGTGTCCGACACGTTCATAAAGGCCACGGTTCCTGTGGGTGCAACCACTGGCTACGTCACCGTGACCACGCCCAGCGGCACGCTGACCAGCAACGTGCCGTTCAACGTGCTGAATTAGATTGTGCGTCGCAGCCGGTCCCGGCAATAACACTCCGAGCTGGTCGGATGAAAACATTATCGATCTGAACCGGTTCCGCGGGGGCGGGAATTCCGCCCCCCGAGACAAAGGCTCGGCTAATGAGCAGTAAGATGGAACACCGTCCCGCAGCCATTGGTGAAGCCTCCGTCCTCGCATCCGATTTCAGGAGGGCCTCCAAGAAACATGCTGCCGTAGACATCGTCGTCCGAACCCAGGACCACGCCCTGCGGAGTGAATCCATCCGGGCCTTCGTTCTCGCCTTCAAAATCGTAGAGGTCGGTTAAGTTCCCCTTCGTGTCTAGTCTGAACAAGCATCCCCCACCCTTGGCGCAGTCGTTCGATTGTTCGGCGCCGTACAGGTTACCTTTCGAGTCCCTCACCAGATGGAGGGCGAAGACCGGATTCCGCACCTGGCCCTCCGAGCACGGGGGCTGGGTGCACGGGACGAAGGTGAAGAGCACGCTGAACTTGCCGCTCGTATCCACTTTGAAAATGGTTCCGACGCCATACTCGAAATTTGTATTTTGGATTTCATCGCCGCCATTTTGTGCAATGCCATAGAGGTTGCCGGCGGAGTCGACAATCAGACCTAGAGGCATTGACCCGTCACCCGACCCGGTGAAACTGTGGAGGACGGTGAAGTTGCCGCTGCTATCCAGCTTGTATACGGTTCCGCAGCCGGGCAGACGGTAGCCGTAGCCGAGAGACTCGCACGGAAGGTCGCCACCAAAGTTAGCAGTGCCGTAAAGATTGCCCTTGCCGTCCAGCACGACGCCTCCCTCGGGCTGCATTCCGTCGTTTCCGTTAAAAGTGTGAAGTACGGTGAATTCCCCGGCGGGGGTGAGCTTGAACAGCGTTCCGCAGCCCAACCCATAAGGGTTGAAACCGCAATTGGGCTCACCCCCGAATGGCGACATCCCGTAGAGGTTGCCTTTTGCATCCACGGCGAGAGGCGAGTCTAAGCAGCAGACGTTCACGCCGTCAGTGGGGAAGCTGGTCTCTTGGCCATTGGGTTCGACTTTGAATACTACGGATGCGCCGCCAATGAAGCCGTTGCCCTGGGTCGTGCCGTAGAGGTTGCCGGCCGCGTCCCGGACCAAGCCCGCAACCGGATCTGATCCATTGGTCCCGCCCGCGAAGCTGTAGAGGACGGTCTCGTTGCCGGCGCTGTCAACCTTGAACACTGTCCCGCAAGTGTCCTCGCCGCAGGAGGGGATGCCACCGAACCGAGTGGTGCCATAGAGATTGCCCTGCCCGTCCCGGATGATGGGGCTGGGAACCGCGCCGTCCGTTCCAGCGGCGAACGCATGCAGGACAGTGTAGGTCTGTGCCTGTGCCGGTTGAGTGGCCACTGCCGCTACCAAAAGAAGTGCGACTAGAGCGATGGCACAGGTGTTGCGAACGTCAATGGAAAATTGCTTCCGAAGCATGACTGACCTCCCGGCCTGGCGTGTGAGGAACACTCCCGTGTTCGGCGAGGAACCTCAAATCGCGAGAATCATAGTCCCAGCCTGCGCGGGCATGTCACGGGAATGTAAAGAAAATGTCAAAATTAGGGTTGAATGCGGAGAGCTGAGTGCCTGGCTATTCAGGGTAAAACGCCGCCGAACTTCCTACCCATTCCATATTCTTATTGTGATCCACGCCCATCATCTTGCCTCGTCCCATGCGCACGATGGTCAACACCGGCAGCAGCTTATCCACCCAGATGTACATGATGCGGATCTCCGCCTTGGTGCCGCCGAACGGTGTTTCAATCACCGGCTCAAATTCCATTCGCTCCTGGAGGATGTAATCGCCGCGTTGGTCCTGCGGAATTGCCGCTAAGTCTTCCTTGGTGGGATTGATCAAGACTCCCAGGCCAGCGAACGAGAACAGAGGTTTGAGCACGTATTTCTCAAGATCGACCGGCACATCCTCGATTCGATCCAGAAAATGCGTTTTAGGCACGCATTCATGCCGCAGGTAGGGGAGCGAGAACTTGCTCATGCGAAAGTACCAGTTCGGATGTCCCGCCCATTCGACGTCCAGCTCTTCATCGAATCGAAAATTGAGCTTCAGCTTCTTTCGCACCAACTCATCGACAATCGCGCGGTTGTAGATGCGCCGGATGGGCACCCGCTTGCCGTCCTTCTTGTAAAACAGCTCCCGGCCCTGCTTTTCAATGTCCGTGATCGCGACCGTAGGGATCCCTAGCAGCTTCTCGGTCACCAGGAAATCGGGCAGCGTCTTCTGATGCAGGGGGTCAATCTCCATCAGAATCACGTTCTTCGGATCGTGTTTGCCCACGATGGCCTGCCGCAGTAGCGTCTGATAGTCCTCCCAATTCATTCCGCGATGCAGGTAGCGCAAGTTCTTGTCCAGCCCGAAAACTTCCTGATACACCTGCGAAAGTACTGCCTGATACGCGTAGAGAGAAGGGAAGCCCTGCAACTCGACCAGCTTCGGCTGCAAGGCGCCGGAGGCATCCTTCACCAAGCCGAAATCCACCTGGATGAACATGGGATGCGGCGCTTCATTCGGAACATTGAATTCCGGCGGAATCGTTCCGGCCGACGCTTTGCGGTATTCCGGGGTTTCAAGCTGGTGAATAAGCTCAGCGCCATACTGCGCCATCTGTTCCAGCAACGCCCTGGGAAAGAAGCAAGGGGTTTCCGCGAGGCGGAACTCCACCGGCACACCACATTGCTCCGCCATCCGTTTAAGAAATGCCTGGTATTTTCCCGGAGTAAAGCGCTCGTTGAACTGCTTGCGCAAAGAGGGAATCATTGTTCGTGTGGGGACGGGCGTCCTCGCCCGTCCAAGCCGAGCGAAGCTCGGTAGTGTCTACGCCTCAATCAAAAACTGCCCGCCCCGCATGATCTGTTCGTCGTCAACCCAGATATCGAACTTCCGCCCGACCACATCGATATGGGTGCACGAGTACCAGTCCGCGCCGGTGTGCTCGCCGTAGGGATTGCCAAAGGCAATGTGTATTCCGGGATACTTTTCGTCCTGCAGAATCTGTCCGATCACGTCTTTTAATTCGATGTTGGTGCCGATGGCAAACTCACCCACGCGGTCACTATTCTCGTCGGTGTGAGTGTAGTTCCAAAAATCGCTTTCCAGTTCGCGGTTCGAAGAATTAGCTTCCCTGATGCGGTTGGCCTTGACGCGAATACTGAGCGGGTTGGCATGCAACTCACCAAATTTTGCGGAGAGCCAGTCTCCAGCTACGCCGTCGGCCACAAACGTCCCATTCACCTCGCCGGGTGTCGTGAATACCTCGCCGCCCGGCAGGTTCCCCCATTTGTCTGGACTGATGATCCCGCTGGTTTTCAGCCAGCGATAATTGGGATTCAAATCCGCCACCAGGTCGGTTCCCGCCGGAGTCTTCGCGCGAATCTGGGATGCTTTCCGCACCATTTCCACGACCTTGGTACTGATCCGGTCCACTTTCAAGAAATCCGCACGCATCCCCTCCAGCATGATCTGGCGGTTGATGTTCACCATGTGGGCGTGGCGGATCTTTTGCCGGTTCACGATGCCGGTCATCTGCATGCGGGTGCGCAGTTCGTTGGCTTGCGCCTGCACCGCAAAAATGCTGACCTGGCTGGTCTCGAGATCGTCCGCAATTTCCCGCGGGAACTCGGTCAACGGCCGCGGCGCCAGTTCTTCAAGAATCCATCCCCGGTAGGGCGCACCCACGCTCTCCAGTTCGTTCACGATGCTGGCGGCAATTTCTTTCGTCGCCTCGTCCGTGATGACCGTGACCTTCTCGTTTGGCTGCACCCGTAGGCACACCTTCACCGCGTTCCGCGCCCCAGGGGTGAGTTCAGGATCGAAAGGAACATCTCTTAGCTGGGTTAAAGTGCCAGACCCGGCTTGTGCCTTTTGCAAGAGGGTTGGATGCTGTGTCTCATCTACGGAATTTTTCATTACCCTACTTTTCTCGCGGAAGACGCCTCTGCTGCCAGGCCGACTTCCGTCTCTTCTATGATGTAGTCTACGACCTTCTTCAGATCGCCGGTTTCCTCGAACACCCGCAATTGCCGGTCTGCCCCGGTCCCCATTTCCAGAATCTCATGTATGTAGTTTAGTTCTTCGCGCGAATCGAGTTCGTCGACAACATCATCCACAAAGTCCAGGTACTCCCGCACCAGATCGCGCGCCGGGACTTCTTTCTGCTTACCGAAATCGATCATCTTCCCATTCAGTCCATAGCGCGCCGCGCGCCATTTGTTTTCCATCAACAGCGCCCGCCGGTAGAGCCGGAATCCCTGATTCGCGGAATATAGCTTGTAAAGCTTGGCCACTGTGGCCTGAATCAGCGCCGCCAGGGCGATTGTCTCCTCCAACCGCATGGGAATGTCGCACACTCGGAATTCCAGAGTGTTAAAGAATGGATGCGGCCGGATGTCCCACCAAATCTTTTTCGCATTATCGATGCAGTTGGTCTTAACCAGCAGATTGATGAAGTTTTCGTATTCTCCCCAACTGGGAAAATAGTCCGGTATATTCGTCCGCGGAAACTTGTCGAACACCTTGCAGCGGTAAGACTTCAGGCCGGTATTCATTCCCAGCCAGAACGGCGAATTCGTCGATAGCGCGAGCATGTGCGGCACAAAATAGCGCGCATGGTTCATGAGGTGGATCGCCGTCTCGCGGTCTTCCACGCCAATATGCACGTGCAGACCAAAAATCAGGTTGGCCCGCGCCACCAGTTGCATGTCTTCCACCATGTTCTTGTAGCGATCATCCGGCGTGATCTCTTGTACCCGCCAGTCGGCAAAAGGATGGGTTGCCGCTGACGCCAGCCGCAGGCCATTGTCTTTGGCCAGTTTGATCATGTCCCGGCGCAGCGCTTTGACCTCGGCCTTGGCGTCCTTGATATTGGTGCAGACCGAGGTTCCGACTTCCACCACCGCCTGATGCATCTCCGCCTTCACTCGCTCCTGCAGCCGCATCCGTCCTTGTTCCATCATTTCGGTGTGGATGTGCGAGCGCAGGTCGCGCGAGACGGGATCGACTGTCTGATATTCCTCTTCGATCCCGAGTGTGAAGGTCGGTTGCATATGGAGGTTAGATACCGGGCGAACTACCTCATAACTATAACAATTATGGCCCTTTTAGAACCGCCTAACTTTGGACCTCACCCTTGCTGATTTCATTCTCGTCCTTGGGGTTTACTGCTTTACGCTCTAACCCTCCTCTTTACGGCCGGCTTGGCCGAAGGCACTTCCATCGGCCCGGTCAGAAACGCCGCCCAACGCAATTCTTCCGCCGGATTCTCCCCGCTAAGCGCCTTATTCACAGCCATTTCCGCCACTGCATCCACCACCCAGTCAAAGTTCACGCGGCCCACCGATGTGATCTCCGCATCCGGCGCCGGGTTCATGAAGTCAATTGCGTAGGGAATGCCGTCCTCCACCGCAAACTCAACCGTGTTCAAGTCGTATCCCAATGCCTGGCACAAAGTCAGCGAATCCTTCACTATCCGTTCCTGTAACTTGTTACTCGAGGGCGGCGGGTTTCCCTTCACATAACGCTCGTGATGCGGCGCCTTCGGGTCGTACTTCATGATGTGAACTTTTTCCTGTGCTACCACATAGCACCGGTAATATTCCTCGAACTCCACTCCGTGTTGCAGCGTCATGCAAAGATCGCCGGTTTGGTTGTATTGATGGAAGAACTCCTCCGGCGAATCGACCTTATAAACGTGCTTCCATCCCCCGCCCGCATACGGCTTCAGGAAAGCCGGAAACCCCACGTATTCGAAAATCTCTTCCCAGTTCAGCGGATACATCAGGTTCCGCATGGATTGGTCCGTCGTCCCTTCGGGATGCTTGTTATGTGGCAGAATCACCGTTGGAGGAATGGCCACGCCCAGTTTGGTGGCCAGTGCGTAGTTGAAAAACTTGTCGTCCGCCGTCCACCAGAAAGGATTGTTGACAACAATCGTTCCCGTCAGCGCGGCATTCTTCAGGTAGGCACGGTAAAACGGAATATCCTGCGAAATCCGGTCAATGATGACCTTATATCCGCTGGGATCGGCCATCTTCACCCCGCCCAGCTTCACAAACTCCGCCTTCACGCCCTCCACTTTCATGCCATTGATCTTCTCCACCAATGCCGGCGGAAACGTATTTTCCATCCCAAACATCACACCTATTTTCTTCATAGAAACTCCTTAGAGAACCGATTCCAAGGTTCGGGTCGTTGGAACCCTTTCCGGCGGCCGACGACCAACGACTAGCGACGAACGGCCCCCTAAAAGTACTTCGCCGCCATCTTCTGCCACAACGGCCAATCATGTTTCGAGTTGTCTCCCCAGACGTCCAGCCAGTGCGGCACACCTTTATCATGCAGCTTGGCCGACAACTTCACATTCTGGTCCAGACACATGTCCCAATCCGACGATCCCAGCACGATCTTCATCTGCCGGTAGCGGCTCAGGTACCAGTCGTCATGCATGTTGGGCAGGAAGTCCTGCGGACAGTTGAAATAACAATCGTCGTCGTAATATCCGTCCAGAAACTGATGAATATCGTACGCCCCGCTCATACTCACGCAATGCGTCACCACCCCGGGATGCTTCAGCGAGAAATTCACCGCGTGGTACCCTCCGAAGCTCGTACCCGTCACCGCCAGCTCTGGCGACGAGTTCTTCCACTTTACAAACGGCAAGAACTCATGCAGGATGTACCGCTCGTACTGCAGGTGCCGTAGCACCCGCACCCGCGGATGCACGTTCTTGTTGTACCAGCTCTCCGTGTCTACACCGTCAGGACAAAATACCTGCAACTCGCCCGCCTCAATCTTCGGCGCCAGCACGCCGATCATGCCGCGATCTTCGTACTCAAAAAACTTCCCCATCGAGGTGGGAAACACCAGTAGGGGCGTCCCCGCATGCCCAAACACCAGGGCCTCCATGTCGCGATAAAGCTCCTGGCTGTATCCCTTGTGGAATTCACGGTTCATCAGGCCGAAACATCTTACCTGATTTTCGACTGCGGAGGGCGGGAGTTCCCGCTCACGGGCGGGCTATGAAATCGTGGAAACAACGAAACCGCAACTACTACTGCGGACCTTGACCGGTCGGCGTTTGTGGGGTTTGCGGCTGCTGTCCCCCGAAGCCTCCAGGGGCATTCGGCTGGCCGCCGCCGAACCCGAAAGGTGAAGCCGGCGCGCCCTGTGTGCCTGGAGCGCCGGGAGTCCCATTAGTCCCGGACGTTCCTGACGCGCTCTGAATACCAGTCTGTATGGGGTTCTGGTAGGGCGTGGTGATCAGACCTCCGCGGTCGGTGGTAGGGTCATAGACGAACTGCCACTCGTTGTAGTGGTCCTTCTTACTGAAGGAGCGAATCGATTTGTCCTTGTTGATGCTGGCCACGCCAATAACCGGTCCGCCGCCGACGACCTGGTTGCCGCTGCCTTGTGAGTTGGATCCGGACAGATTCTGAACCGACTGACCAAAACCGCCTTGCCCCTGCGGAGCTCCAGCCGCACCCTGGGGCTGGTTCGGGTCGGAGCCGGTGGCCGGGTTATTGTTTGAAGTTTGCCCGGTGTTCCCGCCGAAGCCGCCGCCTGAGTTCCCGCCGAAGCCGCCGCCTGAGTTCCCGCCGAAGCCGCCACCTGAGTTTCCGCCGAAACCGCCGCCCGAGTTCCCGCCGAAGGCGCCGCCCGAGTTTCCGCCGAAACCGCCACCTGAGTTCCCGCCGAAGCCACCACCTGAGTTTCCGCCGAAACCGCCGCCCGAGTTGCCACCGAACGCGCTACCGCTGTTTCCGCCTCCGAAGACACCGCTGCCTCCGAAAGCCGAAGTGTTCCCGCCAGCGGCAGCGTTGCCCCCAGACGCAGCGGCGAGACCGGCCGCCGAGTTGGCACCCACCAGGCCAGAACCGGATGACATTTGGACATCACTCATGTGGAGAAGCTTGAAATCCTTCCCAGTGAGGGGATCCTTATAGCGCTTGCGCAGGTAGCGGATGTTATTGGTGCTCTCAAGATCGTCAATGCTGGTGGGATACTTGCTGAACTTCTTCATGTAATGCTTGATAGCGCGCGAGTATTGGGTGCCGCGGTGGATCAGTTCTTCTTCGCGATCGCGCTTGATCTGCTGGGTGATGACCGGCGCAAGCGCGGTCAAGGCAATCGCCAGCAGCGCCACAAACAGAATCAGAGTGATGAGGACGTAGCCGCTCTCAGCACCCTGCGCAGACGATCCGGACCGCCGGGATGGTGAGCAAAATCTCATTGATGCTTCCAAGTTGAGTAATTCAGTAATTTCGCAATTGAGTAAACAAGTTGCCTGCGACAGGGTTTTTCAATTGCTAAATTACTCAATTTACCCAATTCCTCAATTTTCCTCAGCTCTGGCTCAGCGGAATCATCTGGCGGTTGTTGCTGAGCACGTCCTCGATTTCCACGGACATGGGCGAAATGTGCAGGACCTTGTAACGACGGTCAATGGTCTCGCCTTCGCTGGCGATGAATACATCTTCACCCTGCGACAGGAAAACTTTCTTCGGTTCGCCCGGCTTGCTGGCGAATCCATAGAACTTCAAATTGATGGGCGGCGGAGGCGGCGGTGGAGGCGGACCTTGCGCTTTTTTCTTTTCTGCATCAGTTTGCCCAGGTGCGACCGGCTGGGGAATCTCCGCCTGGGCCAGGAAAATGTTTCGCCCATTGCCCTCATACTTGGTATCTTCGCTGGTCTTCAGCCAGTCGTAGCGCAAGCTGGGATCGATGGAGTGAGGCGGTCCCGCGGCCGGCCGATGTGCGCCAAACCGGCCTTTGCCCAAGGGCCGCGAAGGCGGGGCTACGGCGACAGGCGCTACCATTGTGGCCTCCGGCTCCGACGGCGCGGAGGGGAGCAACATGCGCCCGATCAACACCAGGGCAATCACTCCCAGCACCGCCGCTGCAATCAGTTTATTGCGGTTTTCGGTTCCCAGATTCACTCAGGCTGCACCTGTTTTCAAATAAGTTTCCATCTTCATTTGCAACTTCACCGTGCCGGCTTGCTCTCCTCCCAGTTGCACGCTGTCCACCAGGAAGAACATCTGGTCGCGTTCCAAGGAGTTGATAAAGCTGACCAGTTGCAGATAATTGCCATTCATGTCGGCTTCAATTTGCACCCGCCGGACTCCCAGCGCCTCAGGATCTTTCATGTCGTACCGGATGCTACTGATCTTTACCCCGGCTTGTCCCGCCAGCTTGCCGATGTTCGCCGAGATGGAAGAACCCTCGGCGGGCAGGCGGTCCTGGTAAAACTGGTCAATCTGTTTGCGGGCTACGGGAACTTTCTTATCCAGGCCGCGGAGCGGCTCGACCTCGCGGGTCTTCTGCTGTAATTCTTTCCAGAGTTCGTGGAGTTGGTCTTGGCGCGCGGACTGGGACCCGACCAGAGGGGAAAAGTACACCGCCACTGCGATCACATCCACCGCCACCATTGCCGCCAGCGCGATGTTGACTTTGCGCCGGGTCTGCCGGAGATCGGGCATTATGGTGTTCCCCCTGATTTGCCCAACGCCGGGGTCTTGGGTGGGGTTTTTCCCGGGACTGGGTTACCCGCAACCGGGCTGGCCGCAACATAGAGCGCGCTGATGTTGAACTTCACGCTGTCTCCTGCCGTGGCCCCAGAGCCGGCCTCAGCGCTTTCCTGCTCGATCTGGGTTTGCTGAAAATGCTGCGATTCTTCCATCTTGCGCACCAGGTCGAGCGCACGATCGCGAGAATCTCCGGCCACCGTCAGCTTGATCGCAAGTTCATTATCAAGGCCGAACTCGGGCTGAATGGAAACCACGTGCAGGCGCGGCGGCATAACCCGCTCCAGTTCCTCAAATACCTGTGTCCAGGAGAATGATTTGCGGTAAAACAGGCCATTCAGAAGCTGCGACCGGTCACGGGTCACGCTGTTCTGGGGAAGATTCATGAGGGCTTGCGCGGCCGCCTTCTGGTCGTCACGGTCCGCAATTTGGTGCAGGTTTTGACCGATGACATGTTTGTCTTTGTTGGCGGTCACCCAGCCAAGCATAGTGAAATACACCAAACCCAGAGTGACGATGCCGAGCGCCACCAACGCTCCGCCCCAGCGGAACCAAAAGCGGCGTGCGTCCTCGTACGGCTGAGTCGCGAGGTTGATGTCAACGTGCATATCAGGAAAGCAGCGCTCCCACGACTCCCGCCATCCTCCATTTAGGAACTGAGCCGGCGCTGCTGCCCAGTTGCGAAGCTCCGACCAGTTCGTGGACTTCCGCTCCGGTTTGGGCACGCAACGCTGGCACCGCCCCGCCGACATCCGCCAAACCTGCGACGAATATGCGCTCAATATTCAGGTGATAGGTATCCTGAAAGAACACGATCGAGGGATAGACTTCGTCCGCCAGTTGCTCGCCGGAAATGGTGACGCCGCGCGGGTTTTCGAGATTGCGAAAAAGCAACAGTTGCTGCTTGTCGAGGATGGCGATGCCGATGGTACGGGCATCCACCTTGACAACGAGCGTGGGGCGATCGGCATCGGTTGCGCCCAGAGCCGCCAGCATGGAAGGCAATACCACCCCCGGACTGTAGCCGGCCTCGCGGAAGACGGATTCGTACTCTTCGATGACGCTGGTGAGGGCCACGGCCGCGACCAGACGGACTCCGTTGGTCGAAGTTTGCGAATGATAAGAAACCTTGGCCTTGTCCACGTCAAAGGGAAGCGACTTCTTCAGCCGGAAGCGCACTACGCCCTCGGCGTCGTCGGGTTTGGCGGGAAGAGAGTCAAAATCGAGCAACACCACGCGTATGGCGGCGTCGGGCAGAACGGCAATCACGTCGCGGGACCGGCCGCCCAGACTGTCCAGAGTTTTGCGGACGGAGTCGAGAATACGCCCGCGATCACGCAGATTGGCCTCGACCATATCCGGGACAACGCAACCGGGAGCGAGTTCGCTGGCGGCGCACATATCCACCGTACCCGGCACCGATATCCGGGCGGCGAGCACGCGGTCAGCCGCGATTTCGCAAGCCAGCTGCGGTTTTGAAGTCATACCCATTCTGGACACTACTCCCCGTACCTATAAGTAGAACGCTGTGCTGCGAATAATTGCAATATCTCGAAGGGCACTTGAAGGAATGGCCTAAAGGGGCGGCATCCTCAATCCGCACTTCTGAGCTTTCTAGCGG
>Ga0210387_10004003_pt1 | contig 11291 bp, 11 predicted proteins | sample IncBWC7OmetaG_FD_160108 | JGI IMG/M metagenome (GOLD analysis project Ga0210387, IMG submission 160108) | Forest soil microbial communities from Barre Woods Harvard Forest LTER site, Petersham, Massachusetts, United States - Inc-BW-C-7-O ... | reverse complement strand
CGCCGAGGAGATTCTGACCTCGCGCGATGTCGTGCAAGGGCTCGAAGGGAGGGCAGGCGTAGGCAAAACGACGCTTTTACGATCCGTCCGAGAAGCGGCCGAAACTCGCGGTTATCTTGTCGAAGGCTTCGCCCCGACTTCCCGCGCCGCGAACCAACTCCACGACGCCGGTATCTCCGCCGACACCCTGCAGGGCTTCCTCGCCCGCGCCCGCCAGACAAACCCGGAACGTCACCTGTACATGGTCGATGAATCCAGTCTCGCCAGCACCAGACAGGTGCGCGACTTCCTCGCCAAGCTCGATTCCGGCGACCGTGTGTTGCTCATCGGAGATACCCGACAGCACCAGGGGGTCGAAGCCGGCAAGCCCTTCGAGCAGTTGGTCAACGCCGGGATGAAGACGGCCCAGGTTGACCAGATCGTGCGTCAAAGAGAAGCCCCCGAGCTGTTGAAGGCGGTCGAGCATTTGTCGCGCGGCGAAATCGCCGAGGGTGTGGCGCTCCTGGAACAGCAGGGGCGCGTCACCGAGATTGCCGACCCGCAGCAGCGCATCGCTGCCATCGCGCGGAGCTATGCCGCCAGCCCGGAAAACACCATCGTCGTCTCTCCCGATAACGCCTCGCGCCGTCAGATCAATCAGGCGGTGCGTTCTGAATTGCAGGCGCTTGGCACAGTCGCCTCTGAAGATCATGCAATGCGCGTGCTCGCTCCGCGTTCCGACATGACCGGTGCCGATCGGACCTGGGCCGCTCGCTACGCCGTGGAGGATGTGCTTTACTATCCGCGCGGCAGCAAGGACATCGGCATAGAGAGACAAAGCTACACGAAGGTTATCGCTACCCAGCCCAAAGACAATCTGCTCACCGTTCAGAAAGAAGACGGAGCCACCGTCATCTACAACCCCGCGCGGCTCTATGGCGTGAACGTCTACCGCGAGTTGGAGCGGGAGTTTGCAGTAGGAGATCGTTTAGGTTTCACCGCGCCGTCCAAAGAGTTGGGTGTTGCCAATCGGGATCTTGGCACGGTGCAGCATATCGGCCAAGACAACCAGCTCACCGTGAAGATGGACAACGGGAAATCCGTCAGCTTCGACGCCAACCAAATGCGCCACTTCGACCACGGCTACGCGGTCACCAGTCACAGTTCCCAAGGGCTGACCGCCGACCGCGTACTGGTGAATATAGACACCAATACTCATCCCGAGCTGATTAACCCACGTTTCGCATACGTTTCGGTGTCGCGCGCCGCACAGGACGCGCAAATCTACACCAACGCCACTGCGTCTCTAACAGCCAGTCTCAGCCAGGCGATTACAAAATCGTCCGCCATCGAATTGGCACCCGGAGCTGACCTAGAAAGATCAGCTTGGCTCTGACAGACAGGCTAAGTATGGGATTTGAAATGGATTTTCACTAGAAAGGCATCAATTCCTCGTGACATGCCGAAAGAGAGAACAAATCAGAATCTGACAAATACCGCCAATACCCTACAAATTAGTTGACAATGTCAGGACTGGAGGTGCATTCTCTAGGTATTGAGGAGAATGTATGCCGGACGGCGACCGTTTCGAGCGAGCGTTACGTGGGCCTTGGCGCTTTCCTTATCGGATTGCTGCCGGCGGCGCGAGCGCCGCACTTGTGGCTGAAAAACTCACTTCCTCCTGTCGTGGACTATTAACTGAGGAAGGCGTGGCGTGTGCGCGGAAGGTTCTGGCCGCTCTTGATGCCGCCCTTGCCCAGAGTTCAATGCCTCTTTTCTTTGGCGAGCCGCAGAATACTGCCTTTCAGCGCCTCACGCGCGGCTTGGACTCCATCGCCTCCGAGCATCACTTTGATGAATTCGCCCAAGGGTGTGGGCGTGCGGCCTCCCGCTGCTTTCTTGAATTGGAGCATCTTCACCAGCACATCAGCGACGAGCGTGTCGAACAGAGGTTTGCCCAGGAACTCATCGCGGAGATGGTGGGGCGCCACTTCTTCCCCATCGTGCGTGATCGCCTCGCTGAGAACACCGGCAGAGATGTAGCCGCGCAACGGGCTTGGGAAGATCAGGTCATGCAGTGCGTTGCGCAAACCATCCAGGGATTCTCGCAGGCCCTCTTTGAGACCGATACTCACCGCAGAATGCAACGCCGTGTCCGCTCCGCCCCACCCCCCTCCTTCGATTGGAACCGGCTCAATGAACCGCTGCATGTGTTGGGAGCCTAGCGATGGCGCATTCTTCAAACTCGATACCATATACCTTCGATTTCAGGAATCCCTTTGCGGTGGTGTGGGGAGAACGCGACTCATCAGACCAGCGCCAGGATGCCTATGACATCCAGGACCAGCGGATCGCCGATCAGCTCAGTCAAAAGCTGCCGCCGCTCTATGCGGATGCCATTGATCTTGCGGCGGCCGTCCATTGCGCCGACCGGCTGGCCGTTCGTGGCAAGAAGAAGCAGGGCTGGGGGCGGACGTTGCGCCTTCAGGTTGCGGTGCGATGTCTTTCCTTCTGGCAGTCGGCCTCGGTGCGCGATGCGCTTTTTGAATCGCTGCAATTCCTCACGCAGGATAGCTGGCAAATCGACTTTGAGCAGAGGGCCACGGAACTTCGGGCATCGGAGACGCAGGAGCATCTTTTCGATCCCTCCGAATCCCACATCACCGAGGTTGCTCTCTACAGCGGCGGGCTCGATTCCTTCGCCGGCCTCACGGCGCGCATCGCGGAGAAGCCGGAGCATCACTTCCTTTGCATCTCCGTGACGCCCAACCACCGTCAACGCCAACGGCAACGCGAGCAGCTCGCCTTTCTGCATAAGGAATTTGGCGCGAAGATTACGCATCTTCCTGTTCATTACTGTCTGCGCGATGCAGAAAAACAACCCCAGGAGTTCACTCGGCGGACGCGAGGTTTCCTATTTGCGATGGTCGGCGGCGTGGCGGCTTTGATGGCCGGAGGCGACACGCTTCGCCTCTATGAGAATGGCATTGGAGCGATCAATTTGCCATTGGACGGCTCGCAGATCGGTATTGATAACAGCCGCTCCGTTCATCCCATCACGCTGCGGATGCTGAGCCGCTTGCTCTCTCTTCTAGGAGGGCATGACTTCGTAATCAGCAACGAATGCCTGTACCGCACGAAAGCGGAGATGTGCAGCCATCCCGCCGTGAAACGAGCGTCGCTGGAAATCGCCACCACCTTTTCCTGTGACGGCTTTCCGGTGCGCCGCCGGAAGTTTGCGCAATGCGGGTTCTGCACGTCGTGTCTGCTCCGGCGGCAAGCCCTGGAGGCAGCCGCCCTTGCCGACATGGACAGCGGAGATTATGGCTGCGATCTACAGGATGAAGGTCCATTTCAGCCGCATCATCTGCGTCCCCTCCGCGCCATGCACTACCAGTCCGTACGTCTCCTAGATGCGCTGATTGCACCCGATGCTTGGGCTGTGCTGACGATGGAATTTCCAGAACTCCGCCGTATCGAGGAAACGCTGGCCGCCGATCCCTCCACGCGCGACCAGCTAGTGCGTCTCTATGGACAACACGTAAAAGAGTGGAACTCATTTTCTGCTCTTCGCCATCTGCAACAGCAATCCCCAACCTCCGTTCCAACTTGCGTGGTGTGACATGGACTATCGACTGCTTGAACATATCGACCTGAAGAAACTTGGGGCACGTTTGCAAGATGCACGACGCTCCGCCGCGTTAACCCAGGAGACGGCCGCGAACGAACTCGGCATGGCACGCACGACCGTCGGTGCCATCGAGAAAGGAGAACGCCGGGTGTCTCCTCACGAACTGATTTCGTTTGCCAAAGCATACCGGCGGCCGATCTCCGATCTCGTGGGGCGCCCCGTGGTTAGCGAGAGCTTTGTGCCGCAATTTCGTGCAACGCCTGGCAAGACGGAATCCGATGCGGAGATTGATCCCATCGTGACCCAGTTGCAGAACCTGGCAGAGGACTATGTGGCCTTGGAGCGAATCCGCTCCATGCCGCTCTCGCACAACTATCCCAACGAATACGACACCTCCGGCGGCAGCCCGGAGCAGGTTGCCGAGGATGTCGCAACCGCGGAACGCAACCGGCTCGGCATGGGGGATGGCCCCATCGGAAATCTGCGGGAGCGGCTGGCTAGCGATGTAGGCATTCGGATCTTCTTCTTCGAGATGCCGAGTCGCATTGCGGGACTCTTCGCTTACAACGAAGAGTTAGGGGCTTGCATTGGAATCAATAGCAAACATCCGCGAGACCGTAGAAATTGGTCGCTCACGCATGAGTACGGACACTTTCTTATGACGCGCTACCAGCCCGAAATCACCGTCCTGACGACGACGGGGCGCTCCAATAAGAAAGAGCGGTTGGCAGACAGCTTTGCCAGACACTTCCTCATGCCCGCAAGCGGTCTCAACCGCCGCTTTACCGAACTGCATCGCTCTTCCGAGAACGGCATCACACTGGCGCATGTCTGCACGTTGGCAAATCTCTACCAGGTATCCGTGCAAGCCTTGATCCTTCGGCTCGAAGAGCTGCGGCGCTTGCCTACGGGAACCTGGGACCGCCTCAAGCTGGAAGGGTTCAAGGTGCAACATGCACAAGCATTGCTCGGCATCGATGCCAACCCTTCGCTCCCCGAAACCCTTCCGCAACGCTATGTCGATCTTGCGGTCGCTGCGTATCAGACGGAACAGATCAGTGAAGGCCAACTCGCCAAATATCTCCGTACCGGACGCCTTCAGGCACGAGAGTTAGTCGAGGAGCTTGAGAGCCGCATTCATTCCGAGGATGATGGGACGTTCAGCTCGTTTACGCCGGACTTGGCACAGGCCCTTGGGGGAAGGTAAGAATGCTCTCAGATCGTCCGGTGCTGGTAGATACCTGTACACTAATCAATTTGGAGGCAAGCGGGGAATCCTCCCTGCTTTTAGCCACGCTCAGTCCCCCCTGCCTCTTGTGCGACGCTGTCTCAAGAGAGAGCTTGTTTCTTCGCGCCGATCAAAGCGGCCAGCCGCCGCAGAGAATCGAACTAGCCTCGCTCTTCCAACAAGGATTACTTGGTACATGCCAAGTGCGGAGCCCCGAAGAGGAGGCACTGTATGTCGCGTTGGCCGCTGAACTGGATGATGGCGAAGCCCTCAGCCTGGCCATCAGCTCCGTGCGCGGGTTTGGTTTGGCCACCGATGACCGCAAAGCACGCCGAATTGCCAAGGAGATCGGCTCGGTTCCTCTGTACTCTACGGCGGAAATACTGCACGCTGTGGATTCTTTGACGGATGAAAAGCTGAGGGAAATGATTCGTCGGATTGAATTCCGCGGTCGCTTTGTGCCACACCCCTCCATGCCCCTCAGTGATTGGTGGAACGCGCACCGACCCTAAGAGAAAGTTACCTCGGGGCACAGTCCATGTCTCGATTGTCCCGATAATGTCCCGATCGGCTATAGCGGACGCCTTGCCCAGCGCCTTCCCGGCACGAGATGCCTTTCTCCACCAACTCGTCGAAGATCGCGTGCCGGTGTCTTGGGGATGGTGCCGAAGCAGCCATGCAACAGAAACCGGCTGACCGCGCTCGACTATCGTGCCGCCTCCGCGAGCACGGCGTCGCTGTTGCGGTGGCACTCGCCATACATCTTGTGCCGACCACACCAACAAGGCTGCGTCGGCTTGATCTGACGGAGATGCTCCGCCGGCGTCGTCGCCTTGGCCGAGCGACCAGGCCAATAGCCCGACCAGAAATCTATCGCCAGCGCGGGACCGCTTGGTGTCCGTACCCATTGGAAACGCGGAGCATCTTCGGCAATCGCCTCGCCAGGTGGTGGCTGATAAAGCGGGGTAATGATATGGCCGATCTTGCGGCAGAGCCTTCGGGTGCGGAGCCAGACCAGATGTTTCGCGACGTACTGCGTGAGCTGGTCGAGAAACTGCGTGTAATAGTCCACGGCTTCAATGAATCGAAACTCTGCACTTGAGAACACGCACAGGCCGGGCAGCGGCCTGCCCTCGTAGTCAATGGTCTGATCGCTCCTCGGGTGCGGGTGGACCGTGGTATCGGCGTAGTACGGCTGGTACCGCGGCCTAAGCAGGTAAGCGCGCGGCACGGCATTCGGCTGCGTGCAGACCAACACCTCGCACGGCGTCGCCATGTTCACTAACAGCGGATGCGCCCAGTGGCTTTCTTTAGACGCGCCGGGACGAATCGCGCCAGCCGAGATCCATAGCATGCGCTCGGCCTCGATGTCGCAAAGGATGGAGCGTGCGGCAGCATCGTCCGAATAAGGCTGAATTACGCCGCGCCAAGCGGAAACCGTCAGCCCGTCGGCTGGCGGCTCCGCCTGGACGAATTGCTGGTAGTCCGGCGTTAACATCGGCTTTACTTCAGCAACTTCATGCCGACACAGTGGCCGCGCTGCACCGGCGCGGGACGGTACGGAGCCGGCGACGGGGACGGCGCTACACTTTGGCTGTGCCGGCAGACTGGCAGGCGGCCCAGGTTGTCCGTGACGAACCCGTCGCGGTGGGTTTCGAGGAAGCGTCGAGTGCCGTTGTGGGCAACGCGCACGTCGGCTTGGTGGCCCTTGTCATCGCGCACGGCAAATCTCTCCGTGCCGGCGTCGATGGCCGCGATGGCCTGTGCCTCGGTGAAGTGTCTCAGCGTGCCGGTGGCGCTATCATTGCCGCCGACGGCGGCGATGCTCCCATTTGGGGCATGTGTAATACAGACGAGATAAATCAATTTGTTCTCCTAGTTGCAGCCTTCCGCCGTATACTCGCCTCGTATCTTCCAGGCTTGTTGGGCCGAAATGATGGCTTTTTGCCTCTCACTATGTAGAGCGGGGCAGGATGAGACTTTTTGCCGAAATTCGATGAAATTTAAATTTGCAGTTCGCGCGGCAAAATTGTGGGGCTTCGCCCGCTTAAGGAAGAGGTGCGCGATTGGCTGAACTTGGGACGACCCAATCCGTAGATTACTGCCAGCTTGCGGCGAGGCTGGTCACGCGGGCGTGCGTCTTCATGGGGGTTTTCATTTCCCAGGCCGACGATGTCGTCTTAGAGGCCAATGGTAAGTCGCCAAAGGACTTTGCATACGATACGGTTGCGCTTTATTTGGAGAAGAGTCCTTCGGTGATGGGTGGGGAGTCCGGTGTGCTAGCTTATCTGACCCGCGCGATGAAACGCGATATTTTAGACGCTCTTCGGTCCGCCCCGGTGAAGAAGACATCCAACGTAGAAGTGACGGGGCGTTCGGGGAAGTCGGAACCAGGCGACGGACTAGGGGCCAAAGGCTTGGATGAATTCCCCGGTCACGACAACGTGGCTGAGATGGTCGAAGCCTCAATTTTCAAGAATCGACTCTACGCGCTGCTCGAAAAAGACGAGCCCGAACTCTACGACGTTGTCTATGCAGTCTTCGAAGAGGGGGCGCGAACTCCGAAACAAATTGCAGACGTCGTTGGCGCGACTCCGAAGGAGATCAACAACAGGCAGAAGCGGTTACGTAGATTCATTGCGAAACACAAAGTCATGGCCGTACCGGCGGGGAAGGCAGAATGAAAAACAAAACCAACGTTTCGCCGCAAGATGAGAAATTTCTGGACGAGGTGGACGCTATCCTCGGTGTAACCGATGACGAGGAAGTCTCAAGCGAGCTAGATGACTGCGGCGTTGATCCCGACGCCGTGCGGCTTGAGCTTTTCCAGCGAATTCGGCGGCGCGCCACCGAGAAATTCACATCGCGCGGGGAAGAGATTCCTCTACTGATGAGTGATGCGCTGAGGCAGCTAAGACCACCTTCGCCCGAGGAGCAGCGGACAATCGACTCCGATACCGCAATGTCGCGTGTAAAGGATTTTCTCGCCTCCCTTAGCGCGCCTGCGTCTCCCTCTGCATCTTTTGCCCCGGCGTTCCGAAACAAAGCGGGGGAAATTTCCAAGCGCGATGAAGAGATATTGCGCGAACAGCAACGACTTCTAGAGGCTGACGCTGAGAAAGAATAGACGATGACTCAACAAGGTTTAGTCGCGGCAGCTTTGAGAGAGCATTTCGAGGTTCCATCAAAGGTGGATCTTGCGGACCTCGCGAAGCGCATGAATCTTACTATCGTTGAACTGGCATCAGACTCTTTCGATGGTGCCTTAGTTAGAGACTCCCAGAGAGGGCGAATTCTCGTAAATCAGGCGATTCGAGAGCGGGGTCGAAAACAATTCACTATCGCCCATGAGATTGGGCATTACATCTTGCACCCTGACCCTTCAAATTCTTGCGTCCCGCGCGTTGTAGAGGGTTGGCAAGAGGGACAGCCAGAACATGAGCGTCAGGCGGATGTCTTTGCTTCTGAATTGCTATTGCCGACAAAGGACGTAGCGGGACGCTTATGTGGACGGTGGCCGTCTATGTCAGTCGTTGGTGACATTGCGGAACACTTCGGCGCAAGCATGACGGCGGCAGCGCGCAAGTTCTGTGATGTGGCTTCGCAACCATGCGCCGTCGTTTGGAGCACACAGAAAACGATTCGGTGGTTCCACGGCTCGCCAACGTTTGCCCATTTCGTCCCCGTCGGCGAAACGGTCGGTTTCGATTCATTCGCGGCAAAAGCCTTCGCAGGCCGGGAGCTACCCAAGGAGATGGAAGATGTTCCCGCCGAAGATTGGATTAAGAGCGGATTTCTGCGACCAGATGCAGTCGTTTCGGAACAATCGTTTTACGCGCCTAACTACGACGGATGTCTTTCCCTCATTTGGGTGAGGCGGAACATCGAAGACAAACCTACGGTAGAGGATGAGTTGCTAGCAGAACTCGACCCGGAGCAATTCACCATCCGCCGAAAGCACTGGAGATAGCGGGAGCGTATGGAGGAACATCGTCTCCAGCTTGACTGCCGGGCGTGTTTTCGCCTCTTCGAGAAAGTATTGGAAGTCATGCCGCAGGTCTTCCAGAGTGTTCACGGCCAGGACCGTACTGTCGCCTTTCTTGTCGATCGTCACTTTGATTTGCATCTGGCCTTACCTCGCACTTTCCACATTGGGCTATCGTCGCCGCTACAAGAAACCCTTATCGAACCGTGTTTGGAATCGCTGGCGAAGGTCCGCGTTGGCAGGGTCCATGAGCTTCGCTTGCAGTTTCAAAAGATGTGCCTTGAGAGCTTTCGGCAGTCGTTCCGGGCTAAGGATGACCTTCCCCCTTCCGGGATCGTAGGCGACGGCCGTCCCGTTCTCCGGCTGTCCCAGGCCAACAGGCGCCCCCGGCCTCGCCGCATGGTACAGGCCGCAGCGAGCCCCTTGATACAAGAGTTTTAAGAGGGCATCGTCTGCCGGGGTTCCCTTGAATATCTCGGGGAGAACTTCCTTCACCCCGGCACAGAACCGTTTCGTGCTCCCCGTCTCGGAAGAGACCAGAGAACCAACCAGCTCAAAGTAGCTCACGCAGATATGCAACACCGCGAACCCGGAATGCCTGATGGAAGGGACCTCATATCCCTGTTGGGAGATGTTGATTTGGTCGAAGGTGGTTCCTCCGTTCGCAATGAGATCGGCGATGTGCAATTGCCAGCCGAGCGTCTGCTGGTAGAAGATCTCGACCTTCTGTTCGTAGGTAAGCGGGCTCGGAAAGTCCGTCGTTAGGTGTTTCCAGCTAATCCACATGGGTAGATCATCCCTCCGCCTGCCGTTCAGTTTAGTTCGTATCTCTGATGGAGCGGAGGAGGTTCCTACCCTGTTCGGCTGGCACGTTGCGCCAGGCCCGGATTCGCCCACCCGACAATCTGCGCTTCGGAAGCCATATCCATATAGCGACCTAATGAAAGTTGCGCGACACCACATCGACATCCCCGGCATGGACTACCCGCACGGATGACGCCCGTACATTGATAACGCCGTCTTGGTTCTGTAGCACTCCCTCCACCAGGAGGAAGTTCTTCCTCGTTACCGTGACGCGGTTTTGTTCGTAGAGCTTCGGATGGATGATGGCGTTGGAGATGCCGGTTTCGTCCTCGTTGCTGAGGAAGATAAAGCCGCTGGCCGTACCAGGGCGTTGCCGCGCAATCACGGCGCCGGCAATCCGTACAAACGTTCCATCCGGCACGCCCTTGAGGTCGGCAGCACGCATAACCCCGAGCTTGTCCAGCTCTGCGCGCTGGAGGGCCATTGGGTGAAGCCCCAGGGTAAAACCAGTGATGAAGAAGTCGGCGACCATCCGATCGTTGACGGCCATGCTCACGAGCGGAGCCGACAGGTCTATCTCAAACTCATCCGGGATGTCTGCAAAGAGCGGGCCAACATCCTGCCCTGCTCGCTCCGCTCGCCAGAGCGCCGTGCGGCGGTCATGCTTCTCTCCGGTCCAGTTGAATGCACCCGCTTTCGCCAGCAGCGCTAGCTGATCCTTACGAATCGACGACACGCGACGCTTCAGGTCGTATTCGGAAACGAACGGCCCAGACGTTTTCCGTGCCAGCGAGATCGCATCCCCGATGGCCTGCCGCAGCCCTTTCACATAACGCAGCCCCATTCGTACCGCGAATGGATCATTGTACTTGTCTCGTTCGTCTTCGTCAAACGCCTCCAGCGTGCAGTTCCAGTCGGAACGCTGCACGTCGATGGGCCGCACTTTGAGACCATGCCGCTTGGCATCGTTGATGAGCGTCGAGGGGCTGTAAAAGCCCATCGGTTGATTGTTAAGCAGCGCACACAGATACGCGGCGAGGTAATGAAACTTCGTGTAGGCGCTCGAATACGCGATGCTCGCAAACGAGTGAGCGTGCGATTCGGGGAACATGAACTCTCGCACGGTCGAGAGGATACGCATCACTTCCGCTTGCTGCGCCGCATCGAAGCCGTTAGCTGTCATCCCGTCGATGAGCCGCGTCTTAAGCCCGGCGAGCACAGCATCCGACCGTTTGCCGCCCATCGCCTTGCGCAGTTCCTCGGCTTCGCCGCCTGTGAGATTCGCTGCCACCATGCCAACTCGCATGACCTGTTCCTGAAAGAGCGGCACGCCCAACGTCCGTTCGAGGAACGGCTGAAACGACGGATGCAGATACGTGACGGGCTGACGCCCCAGTCTTCGCTCGATATACGGGTTTACAAACTTGCCTGTCACCGGCCCAGGCCGGATGATGGCAACTTGCATGGACAGGTCGGCGAAGCATTTCGGTTTGGTGCGCGGCAGCGCCGACATCTGCGCTCGACTCTCGATTTGAAAGAGGCCCACGGTGTCAGCTTCAGCGATGGTCTTGTACACTGCATCGTCTTGTGGGATTTGCGCGTAGTCGAGCGGCTTGCCGTAATACTTCGGCACCAGGTCGCGGCAGTCCGAGAGAACCGCCAGC
>Ga0210387_10004002_pt1 | contig 11295 bp, 11 predicted proteins | sample IncBWC7OmetaG_FD_160108 | JGI IMG/M metagenome (GOLD analysis project Ga0210387, IMG submission 160108) | Forest soil microbial communities from Barre Woods Harvard Forest LTER site, Petersham, Massachusetts, United States - Inc-BW-C-7-O ... | reverse complement strand
ACGTGGCCCCCGCGCTCGAGGAGGTACTCGTTCAGCTCAAAGCGCACCGACACGCGTCCCACGATCTCCCCGTCCACGACGGCGACGAGTTGGTCGGAGCGCACTCGATTCGGCATGGAGCTGTTGCCATGTCGCAGCTCGTCGATGGACGCGAGAAACGTGGACCAGGTCATCGTCGGCTCCCAAAAGAGGAGAAAGTAAAAATCGTCGGCCAGCATGGCCTGGTGAATCGCGAGAGCCGCGGACTCGTCCGTCTCGTCATAGGGCCGGAGTTGCAACGTCATCGATTCAGGCTACGGCGAACGCAGCGTCCGTTCGAGGCCTAGAAGAGCGTCTGAGGTTCGACGGGTTCGATGAGTTCGGGCCGGTCGTTCTTCACCGAACCCACGGCCTTATCCACTTCGTAGTGACGAAGGGTCCCCGTGGGGGCGGGACGCAAGAGCAAGAGCCGCTCCTCGGGTGAGTGGTCGGCGACCTCGAGCCAGACCTCGACGTCGTCGCGCGACAGGACGACCGGCATGCGGTCGTGAATCTCGTCCATGTCCGCACTCGGCGTCGTGGTGATGATGGTGCACGTCACGAGAGGCTCGGGGTTGTCAATGACGGGATCGCGCCAGAACTCGTAGAGGCCCGCGAGGAGAGTGGGATCGCCGTCGACGCGCGTAAAGAAGTTCGGTTGGCGGTTGGCGCCCGGTCGGTGGTCCCACTCATAGAAACCGTCGACGGGGATCACACACGCTCGACGTTCGAAGGCGCGACGAAACGCGGGCTTCTCTTCGATGCCTTCGGCGCGTGCGTTGAACATTCGATTTCCGATCGAAGGATCTTTTGCCCAGCTCGGCACCAGGCCCCAGCGATAGTCATCCATTATTCGCGCTTCGTGGTGATAGCTGACGCCAAAGAGTGTTCGCTGGGGACCCACGTTCCAACTCGGCAGTCCCTCCAGATCCAGGTCAGCGGCGAGAGCGGCGTCAAGGAACCGCGCGAGATGGGCGGGGGGAGTGAACAGAGCGATGCGGCCACACACGGGTCCCAGTATTGCGTGCAGCGACGATCTCCTACGCGCCCACTGGTAGCGACTCACTACGGAATAGGATTTCGCCCGTGCGAGATTCCGACGTCGATCACAAGTCAATGAAGTACCGACGCAGGATCGCCGCCGTTCCGGGAATAATCTGCATCGCATTGGCCTTCATACTTTCGCCCGTATTTGGCCCTGAGGTGGTTGCGAGAGCAGCTACGTCTCACTATGTATCGTCAAGCAGCAAGAATCGATCGGACGCAGGTGGTCTCAAGGTTAGAGACACCACGAATGCGCCACCCTCGCCTACTCATCTCATCGTGGGAGCTTCCATCAAACTCCCGTCAGCTCTCTATCTCACGCAAACTCACGGCCCGGGCGGCCTCATCACAGCTGTGCAAGCGATGGATGTGACGCGAGCGATGTGGAGCGCCTGGCAGACGGCAATAAATGAAAACGACACGCGAGCCTTGACGCAACTCGCTTCACCGGGCCCGGTGTTGAACGGCACGATCTACAACTGCGCGGATACGGGCACATGTGAGAACCCGAACTTGCATCCAGAGATGGGAAAATATCAAGTCACGGTTCCCCTGCAGCACTCGTATCCCTTGTACTTTTTGGCTTCGATTGAAACGACCAACGAAGTGGGAAACTACGGAAGTCCGGGGAATATCCAACCCTGGATGTACATGGACATCCTGACCAAAACATCTCCCTCAAAGCCGTGGCAACTTAGTTTTCAAACGGGCTACGCAGGAAACAAAAAATACCCGCTGCAATTTCAAGGTTTTGCAACCTCCTCTATCCACTTGAAGGGCGGTGCGGTTGATTCATACAATCCCGCCCCGAGTACGCCTCCTCCGGTTCCTACTAAAGACTTTCTTCCCCTGCTCGCTCAGTACTGGCAGAGTTACAAGTACGTCGGACACGCTCCCGCTGACTCGAAATTCGAAGCTGGAGGGTACACGAGCGAAAATGCGGCGCAGTACGCTGAGGGCCGCAACGGATCAATATACGTAGGGCATCGACAGACTTACCGATTCTCAGCAGACCCGGCCGTTGGCACGTGGACCTTCACAATGCTGGGGGGCAATGCCATGGTGTGTGGCACCGTTGAAGATGATGCTCTCGACACGGCGGTGACAGGACCAATGAACCAAAATGCGGGCGAGACGAATTATGGGCCGCCACTTGCGCCGGGCGAATACCTCACGATTACGACCATCGCCGATCATGACGCATGTGTCTCTTTTGCGACCAGCGGGCTGTACAACGTGGGAGACGATGAGTTCGATTTTAAGTTAACTGGCAAGATCGCACCAACTTCATTGATCGAACTCGAAACGGCTTACAACGTGTTGGGAGAGCAAGTGAATAAATACGTTCAGCAGTACAACTCGTGCACACCGCAGGGCGAGGGGTGCGTGAAAACCTTTGCACGCGAGACGGCTGAGCAGTTTGGAAACTTTGCTAACTCGGTTTCAGAATGGAACTATCCCACCAGAGATAAGCATGACGCTCACTTGTTGGAAGAGACGACGCGTGGTATCTACGAGGCGTATGAGTCCATTGCAGATAAGAGCGAAACGCCAACCGCGACGACAGTGTCGTCAATTCAAAAAATGGAACGAACTATGTCGAGTCAGTATTCGGCTCTCATGAAGGGTCTAATGAAGTAAGCGCGGGAGGATTAGTCGGGACCAGATGCCGGTAGAACACCATTTCGAGGTCTCCTTCGTCGATCCCGTTGAGGACCCCGCTCAGCGTCCAACCGTCGCGCTCGAATAACGCGCGCATGGCGATGTTGGACTCGTTGGTGGACGAGAAGATCGTGTCCGTGTTGGCCCGCGACACTGCCGCCTCGAGCAACCGATGACCAATGCCGGTGCGCCGGTCAGTCGGAGCAACGATGAGAAGTTTGATGAAGTCACGACCGAAGAACGCTCGCGTGTTGGTGATGACCAAGCCGGTGACCTCGTTGCTCGCATCAACGTGAACGAGACACTCACCCGTGCGAATCGAATCCTTCAGAATCTCACGCGCCCGATCGGCGCTGAGGCCCGTGACGTCACCCTGGAGGGCGAGCGCTTCGAGGGCGTCGGACGGGGTGGCGAGGCGGATGATGCGGTGATTCTCGCACGAGAAAGGCCAGATTCTGGCCTTTTATCGCTCATTGGCGCGTGTCGCGACGGGTGGCTACTCGGTGACGTGTAACTTGACAAACCCACTCGTCATAGGATGGTTGAGATGGGTTTCTGGCGCGATTTGCGGTTCTACCTCGGGGAATTGCTATGGGGAGACACCACTTCCAAAGCCCTCACGTTGGCCTCTGTGGCCGCGCTGGTTCTGGGCTCAATCTTCGTCGGGCCATGGGGACTCTCGATATTCCTGGGGGTCTTGATGATCTCGAGTTTTCGCGGCTGGCGTGATCGGAAAGAGGTCTCTGATCGAGAGGACAGGCTGTTCAGGGGGATCGCTGATTACCTACGAGGACAGATTGACGCCCAGCCACAGGGAGAAGGTCGCATGTTCGCATTCGCGGACAACAACGCCGACAACTCATACAACGCGGATGAATTTCGTAAACACTTTCCGCCAATAGTCGCCACGATGGACCAGTGGTGCGCAATTCCGGGGGCGCGAAACGAAATGCGTCGAGAGGTCGATGCCTGGGTGCTAAGCCAAATGCCGGACTCAGTTCCTGACCAGTTGAACGCATCCCTCACGAACGCCATCGTGAATAACTTGGTCTTAGCGGTGCAACGGAACTTCACTCCCTTAGGCAGCTTTGCGGTCACTCCTGACGAAAACAGACATTTAGCAATAGAGGAGGGTGCGGGACAATGGACTTTGTACGACAGCGCGGTCCGAGTTGACGACGCTGATCAGGCCGCCGCAGATCTCAATGCGCTCACCGTCAGGGCCTGGGATTCCGAGAGTCTCCGAGCGTTGCGCGAACTGGCCCGCTTAGACGGAGTTAAGCGAGAGGAACTGCGAGACGCCCTAACAAGGGTGGTCAAGGGCAATCGAATGAGCCGCAAGAATTGCGACCGAGCGTGTTACGCGTCGCCCGCCTGATCATCCTCGCATCGCTCGACTTGCAACAGAACTTTTAGGGCCTCTTCGGGCTCCAAGTCGATGTTGACTGGCTCGTCGTATTTGTCGAAAGCCTTGCGTGTCATCATCTACTCCGTTTCAGGCGCTTCATCGACGTGAACCCACCACAGAGTGCATTCATTATCCGAATCGATGGTGTAAAAAATTCGGACGACAAATGCGCTATTGAAAGGTCTGGTTCGAACGAAGCGCAAAATGCTGTCTGGCACGGGAATGCCAGCCTCGGCATTCCGGCTGATTTCCCAAACTGCGGCATCCAGCATTTCGTCTATCCGGCGAATATCATCGCCAAAAGCTGCTTGGCAGGCTCCCTGGAAGAGGGGTGATTCAGATATCGACCTAAAAAGCCTAGGCCCTAGCGGTGGCAAATTTGTCAAGATCATCCTTCAATTGCTCAGCGATGACCTTGCCAACCTCCAAATCTCTTAGATTCAGAGGGCTGTTGTCCAGAAAGATCGTGAAGTACGGAATCGGCTCCCCTTCTTGCGCCGATCTCCAGCCTTCAAGAGTGTGCGACATCTCGCTCACAAAATCTGTGTCCATGTCAGTCAAAGCGTCGATAACTGCGTCCACCATCTTAATTTCGGGGGCAGTAAAAAGGGCCAAATTCGGATCGCGCTTTGGGATGACGATCTTTTGTGTCCTCCCAAGGCCATGAAGCTCAACGATCTCCGCATCACCGGCCATGCTCAATTTGTTTTGGATATCGACAATTCCTTGTGGCGCAGGGCCAAACCTTCTACGAATGTATGTGACGCCGGTTATTGGCTTACCCGTAATTGCATATGCGTATGCGTCTGAAAAGAACAAGATCTTATTTAATTTGATACTTCCGTTTTTTGATGTGCCGAACAATCGCTGAGCCACATACAGAAGCAGTTCTTTTAGTTTGTCTTCTTCGTATCTCCACGTTGACGAGCCGCTGGTAACTGTCGTCATGGTGTCTCCTGCCGTCTTTTTAGTCTTTTGTCTGATTTCGTTTTCTCGTATTTTGGTGGTTGCTTGGTGGTATAAGTAGGTGCTATGTGGTGTCTTACGGTGCTTGAAATGTCTACCACAATGCTATAGGGACTACCCAGGCGCGCATTACCACATCGCTCACACTCTGTGGTGCACCCCTTTGGAAAATGTTGTGTGTTTGGAAGTAATTACAAAAGTGTAGTTTGGCTAATTCGATGCACGCGGCCTATAAACAAGCCTTTTACCATGAACTTGGCCCATGAGTCGCATCATCCGTTCAGTGTCTGAGATTTGGTGAGTTGAGTGACGGTAGACAAACTCACTCAGGTAGCGGTGCAAGTGGTTTGGGCTGATGTTGTGGTGCGTGCCTGAGATCGACCGCTTGAGTTGGCTAAAGAAGTTCTCGGCTTTGTTCGTGCCGTCGCTCAGCTCCGTGACGTACTCGCCAATGTGGTGATTCACCACGTGGTGCGCGACCATCTCTTTGCCAATGGTCGTATAGACACCGGCTGAGTCCGTGTGCAACTCAGACACCTTGACCTCGATGTTGTCACGGATGAATTGACGAATCGTTGGACCTGAAACAGTGGTCACGACCTTGGCGCGAATCTCGCCTGTCTCCTCTGAGATCAAGGCAACCACCGGAGTCTTACGGGCGGTGGAGTAGCCGTCCTTCGCCCTACGGGGGTCGTTCTTGTGCCAGTTCTCTGGCTTGCCGCCGATGTAGGTTTCGTCGGCCACGATGTTGCCGCGCAACTTGCCCGACGAGTCGTTCATCATGGCTTCACGGATGCGCTGAGTCATAAACCAGGCCGTCTTGGGAGCCACTCCGTACTTGCGAGCGATCTCCCTAGCGGCGATTCCGTTCTTGTTCGCGCACATTTCAAAGAACACGAATAGCCAGATTCGCAGGCTCACTTTGGAGCCGTGAAACACCGTTCCGGTGGTCACGGAGAACTGCTTGCGACAGTCGCGGCACTTCCACACTCGACGCTCTGAGACTGAGCCGCGAGTCGTCTTACGGTTCAGCCCATTGTCGGGCTTCAAGAAATAGTGACCGGCTGAGATGACGCCACAGTGGGGGCAGACGACCTCTCCACCAGGCCAGCGCAGGCTTTCCATGTACTCGTAAGCGTCCGAATCGCTAGTAATCCAAAGGGCCATGTTCGATACGGTGATTTTCTCCATACCTAATTGTCCCACGGAATTATGGGTTTGTCAAGTTACACGTCACCGGCTACTCTTACGAACATATGTTCGCTTTTTCTCCTACTCGACCCTCACTCTCTCCTGACCTGCTCGCCCGCGTGCGTCCGGTCTCTCTCGCCAAGACACGCACGATTCCTCTCGGTGAGCCCTGGCGGGCACTCGTGCCCGAGGGAACCCTGCGTCGTGGATCGACGGTGGTGGTGGAGGCGCCGGTCGGCCTGGGCGGGCTCAGTCTCGCCCTCAGCCTCGTGAGCGAGGCCAGTACGCGGGGACACTGGGCGGGCGTCGTGGGAGTGGACGACCCGGGGGTCGTCGCGATGGCCGAGCTCGGGGTGGACTTGCGTCGCGTGCTCTTCGTCCCACGTCCGGGGGGTGCGTGGGCGGAGTCGGCGGCCGATCTTCTCGACGGGGTCGATCTGGTCATCGTGCGACCGCCGTCGCGTCCCGGGCACCAGTCGTCACGACGCTTAATGGATCGGGTGCGAGAGCGCGGCTCGGTCCTCGTGGCCCTGAGTGAGCCGCGCGTGTCGTGGCCGCTACCCGCAGACATCCTCTTTCGGGTGACCCAGGCCGAGTGGGCCACCTCCTCGCGTTTGGACGCGCGCTATCTCACGGTGCACGTGAGCGGTCGCGGAGAACTCGCACGGGGCAGTGACCACGTGGTGATCGTGCCCAATCGTCGCGGTGCGGCGGAGGCTCGCTGATGGAGCAACTACTCGCGGTATGGGTCGAGTCCCTCGCCCTCGAACAGCCCGACGGCTCGACACTGCGTGACACCATCGCCCTGGCCGACGCGCTCGAGGCGATGTGTCCCTTCACCGAGGTGGTGCGTCTCGGCCTCTTCGTGATGCCCTTGCGAGGACCGAGCCGCTTCTTCGGTGGCGACGACGCCGTGCTGCGCATGGTGCGCCAGTGCGTGTCCGACGTCGTGGGCGCACCCACCAAGCTCGGCGTCGCGGAGGGGCTGTTCTGCGCGGAGCTCGCGGCACACCGTGAGGTCCTCGTACCGCGCGGAGGCAGCGACGCGTTTCGTCGGGCTCAGCCCCTGGAGGTACTGGGTCGCAAGGATCTTGCGACCACGTGCCGGCGCTTGGGGCTGCACACGCTCGGAGCCTTCGCGGACTTAGACAGTGCGCGCGTGGGGGAGCGCTTTAACAAACACGCGCTGATCCTGCACCGGGTGGCTCGCGGGGAACTCACCGAACTGGATACCCAGCGCGACCCCAAGCTCGCCCGACGTCTCGCGCAACTGCGCGGAGAGGACGATCTCTTCGACGAGCAGCAGGGATTCTTCGGTCAACGCGGTGCCGAAGACGATCGCGCCGACGCCGCCGCGCGGCGCGTGCGCGAACGTCTCGGAGCCGAGGCGGTGGTCGTATCGAACCTCCAGGGGGGTCGCGGACCCGAGGATCGCGCGACCCTGGTGCCCTGGGGATCACCCTCGACGGTCCTGCGCGATCGCGCCCCCTGGCCGGGGCGGCTCTCGGCGCCCTCGCCGGCCACGACGCTGGCCCACCCCGTGCCGTTGCAGCTGCGCGACGAGGCGAATCGACCCGTGGTGCTCAACTCGCGCGGCGTGCTCAGTGCGGCTCCCGCGGCCGTGATCTTTTCGTCGCCGCTGCGGCGCGAGATCATCTGGTTCGCGGGACCGTGGCCGTTGGTGGAGCGGTGGTGGTCGCGACACCGCCGACGTGCGCACGTCCAGATGGTGCTCGCCTCGGGTGAGGCGCTGTTGGTGGCTGCGGAGTCGAGTCGGTGGTGGCTCGTCGGAATCTATGACTGATGGCCACATACGGAGAGCTGCACGCGCATTCGGGCTTTAGCTTCTTAGACGGCGCGAGTGATCCCGAAGAGCTCGTTGTCGAGGCGACGCGTCTGGGCCTCTCGGGCCTCGCGCTCTGTGACCACCACGGCCTCTACGGCGTGGTGCGCTTTTCCGAAGCCGCCCGCGCGCTCGGTCTCGCCAGTGTCTTTGGCAGCGAGATCACCCTGGACGCCCTCGACGACCGGGTGGGAGTCCCGGACCCCTCCGGTGATCACCTCGTGGTCCTGGCCCGTTCGCCCGAGGGGTACGCGTCGCTCTCGCGGATGCTCGCCCTCGCGCTGCTCGAGCGCGGTGAAAAGGGCGCACCGCGCCTCAGCTTGGATGAGGTCGCGAGCGCGGCTCGGGAGTGGCTGGTGCTGACGGGCTGTCGCAAGGGACCGCTCACCCGCGCGTTGATGAGTGACGGTCCTCGGGCCGCGTCGCGCTCGCTCACCCAACTCATCGAGCGCTTCGGGCGCGACAACGTGGCCGTGGAGATCTGGGACCACGGCGAGCCCGATGATGTCGCGCGCAACGACGCGCTCGTGGAGTTGGCGCGACGAGCGAAGGTGGCGGTGGTGGCGACCAACAACGTGCACTACGCCACCCCGCACGACTTTCCTCGCGCCAGCGTGCTGGCCGCTATCCGCGCTCGACAGAGCCTCGACGAGATGGAGGGCTGGCAGAGCGCCTCGCCACTCGCGCACCTGCGTAGCGACGACGAGCAGCGTCGGCGTTTTGCGCGCTGGCCCGGAGTCGTCGACACGGCCGGTGAGCTGGTGGGGGAGTTGGCCTTCGACCTTCGTCTCGTCGCACCGAACCTTCCCGCGTTCAACACCCCCGAGGGCCACGATGAGCAGTCGTACCTAGAAGAGATCGTGGCCGTGGGCGCCACCCAGCGCTACGGCACGCGAGAGAACGAGCGGGTGCCGGGCGCGTGGCGTCAGATCGATCACGAACTGTCGGTGATCAAGACGCTCGGGTTCGCGGGCTACTTCTTGACCGTCTGGGATATCACGGAGTTCTGTCGCAAGAGCGACATCTACTGCCAGGGTCGGGGCTCGGCCGCGAACTCGGCGGTGTGTTACTCGCTCGGTATCACCAACGCCGATGCCGTGTCTCTCAACTTGTTCTTCGAGCGCTTTCTCTCACCGGCGCGCGACGGTCCTCCCGACATTGACGTCGACATCGAGTCGGGTCGGCGCGAAGAGGTGATTCAGTACGTGTTCGATCGTTACGACCGACACCACGCGGCCCAGGTCGCGGCCGTGATCACCTACCGCTCGAAGTCGGCGTTGCGCGACGTGGCGCGAGCCTTCGGACATAGTGAGGAGGAGGCTAACTACATCCGTGATCACGTGGACCGCGCGACGATGACCCCGGGCGACTCGGGCGTGGAGCCGATCATCACCACCATGGCCGCCCAGTTGCGAGATCGACCACGTCACCTCGGCATCCACTCCGCCGGTATGGTGCTGTGCGATCGGCCGGTGCTCGAGGTCTGTCCGGTGGAGTGGGGTCGCATGCCCGGACGCAGCGTCCTTCAGTGGGACAAGGACGACTGCGCGGCGATTGGTCTCGTGAAGTTCGACCTGCTGGGGCTCGGCATGCTCGAGGCGTTGCATCGCGCGGTGGACGTCGTGCGAGAGTTCCACGGCGTCTCGTTGGATCTGGCGATGCTGCCCCAAGAAGACGCCGTCTACGACATGTTGTGCGAGGCCGACACCGTGGGGGTCTTTCAGGTGGAGTCGCGCGCGCAGATGGCGACGCTGCCCCGCGTCCAGCCGCGGTGTTTCTACGACATTGTTGTCGAGGTAGCCCTCATTCGTCCGGGTCCCATTCAGGGCCGCGCGGTGAATCCCTACATTCGCCGGCGCCGCGGGGACGATCCGATTACCTACCTGCACCCTCGCCTCCAGCCGATCCTCGAGCGCACGCTCGGCGTGCCGCTCTTCCAAGAACAACTCATGGAGATGGCCGTGGCGGTGGCGGGCTTCTCACCGAGTGAGTCCGACGAACTACGCCAGGCCATGGCCTCGAAGCGCTCGGAACTTCGCATGATGAAACTCAAGGGACGCTTCTACTCGGGCATGGCCCAGAACGGGATCGTGGACGAGGCGGCCGATCAGCTCTTCGAGGCGTTGGCGGCTTTTGCGAACTTCGGTTTTCCCGAGTCGCACGCGGTCTCCTTCGCCCACCTTGTCTACTGCTCGGCCTGGATCAAGGTGTACTACCCGGCGGCGTTTCTTGTCTCGCTGCTCAACGCACAGCCCATGGGCTTCTGGTCGCCCCAGAGTCTGGTCGCCGCCGCCCAGCACCACGGGGTGAGCGTGCTACGCCCGGACGTGAACGTCTCCCATGTGGGAGCCTCGCTCGAGGGCAACCCGGACGAGGCTCTCGTTCGTCTGGGTCTCGGGGACGTGCGCTCGATCGGCACCGAGGTGGCGGAGCGAATTGTGGCGGGGGCACCGTGGCGCGATAGCGCCGACCTCGCGCGTCGCGCGGGTCTCCAGCAGCAGCATCTCGAAGCACTCGCCGCGGCCGGAGCGCTGGATAGTTTCGGCGCGTCGCGGCGCGCACTCACCTGGTCGGCCGGGGCCGCAGCCCAATCCCTCGCGGACCGCCTCCCCGGGGTGGTGACCGGTCAGGTGGCTCCGGAGCTTCCCGCGACGACCGATCTGGAGCGAGTCGCCGACGACCTGTGGTCGCTGGGTCTCACGACCGAGGCGACAGCGATGGAACTGGTCCGCCCCGCTCTCACGGCCCGCGGGGTGACCAAGGCCAATGCCCTCGTCGGCGTGGAGGCCAAGCGCGTGAGCGTCGCCGGGGTCGTCACCCACCGCCAGCACCCCGAGACGGCCAACGGAGCGGTCTTCGTCAACCTCGAAGACGAGACCGGTCACGTGAACGTGATCTTTTCGAAGGGCGCGTGGGCCCGGTGGTCAAAGGTGGCGGGTCTCGCCTCGGCACTGATCGTTCGTGGGTCACTCGAACGCGGTCAGGGGATCGTCACGCTCGTGGCCGAACACGTCGAGGCGCTCGCGTTAGGGACGACGGTGCCCGCTTCGCGGGACTGGCACTAGCTCGTGAAGGCGAACTCGGGCCGATCTCCCACTTCGATCTCCTGGCGCACGAGCACCTGGGCGAGGGGCAGGTCTTCGGCGTGAGTCACGCCGATGCA
>Ga0210387_10004001_pt1 | contig 11298 bp, 8 predicted proteins | sample IncBWC7OmetaG_FD_160108 | JGI IMG/M metagenome (GOLD analysis project Ga0210387, IMG submission 160108) | Forest soil microbial communities from Barre Woods Harvard Forest LTER site, Petersham, Massachusetts, United States - Inc-BW-C-7-O ... | reverse complement strand
AAAGCCAGCAGCATTCCCGTCAGTGCCAACCTTTTCTTCTTGCGCAGGATTGCGGATATGGCTCCGCAGATGAGCGTTGCGATGATCAGCCCTTGAATCAGCAGGCGGATCACGTGCATGGGGTAGTGCGGCCGAAGTTCCGGGGAGCTGAGCAGCTGAGGGAAATGCAGGCACAGGACCGCTCCGAACGACAGCGCGCCAAAGAACGCCGCCAGGACCCCGCTCCACCAACCCGATCCAAAGTGAGTGGACTCGGCATCACCGAAGAATTCGTTAATTCGTTGCTCGTTCACGCGGCACCTGAACCTTCGAAAAATGTAGCCAATGCTGACATGCCGGCAGCCTTACAGTCTGTGCGACGGGTAGAAAATGCAGGTACACGATTCGCGTCCGAGTGGGTACACTGCGATTCGCAGTCCATGTAAATCAAGCGGTTATGCAGACGGGAGATCAGCCCATGTTCTTTAGAATGCTGGCAACAGGCCTGATTGTCATCACCTCCGCCGCAGCGGTGGTTTACCCGGCCATGGCCGCCGAAAAGACCGATCCGTATCTTTGGCTGGAGCAGGTGAATAGTCCGCGCGCGATGGCCTGGGTGCGCGCTGAGAACGCGACGACGCTGGGAGTGCTGGAGAAGGATCCCCGTTATGCGGGTCTATATCGGGACGCACTGGCGATCGCGGAAGCCAAGGATCGTATTCCAGCTCCCGCGCAGCTCGACGGCAGCATCTTCAATTTCTGGCAGGACGCCGAGCATGTGCGCGGAATCTGGCGCCGCACCAGCCTGGAGAGTTACCGCTCGCCCGCGCCGCAATGGACCAATGTCCTCGATCTGGATGCGCTCGCGGCCACGGAGAAGGCCAACTGGTTCTTGAAGGATGTGGGCTGTGTGGAACCCAGCGAGGAGCGCTGCCTGCTCAGTCTGTCGGATGGCGGCGAAGACGCGGTGACCATCCGCGAATTCGACATCAAGTCGCTGCACTTTGCAGCCGATGGATTCACGCTGCCGCGGGGCAAGCAGCAGGCCGCCTGGGAAAATGACCAGACATTACTGGTGGCCCGCGAGTGGGCCCCGGGGGATTTGACCCGAGCTGGCTATCCGGTCATCGTCAAACGGCTGGCGCGCGGTCAGCCGCTGTCAGCGGCGCACGAGGTATTCCGGGGTACGGCCGCGGATGGCGGCTATGGTGTAACGCCCGTGGTCATGCGCGATGGCGCCGGCAACCAGGCGACCCTCATCAATCGGCCGTTGTCGACTTTCGAGTCCGAGAACTACCTGGTGAACGGGGATCGGGTGCTGAAACTGGCGCTGCCCCAAAAAGCGGAAATCGAGGGTCTGATTGCGGATCAGCTGATCGTGAGCCTGGCGCAGGACTGGATGATGGCGGGCAAGACGTTCAAACAGGGCTCCTTGATCAGCTTCGATCTGCAGGAGGCCAAGAAGGATCCCGAGCACCTGAAGCCGGTTGTACTGTACGCACCGGGGCCGCGGGAGAGTTTCAATACGGCGGCTGTGACGCGCGACGCCCTGGTAGTCACGACCCTCGAGAATGTTCGTGGACGAGCCTTTGTGTACCGGCCACAGCCGCAGGGTGGGTGGCAGCACACGCGACTGGATCTACCAGATGATGCAACCATAGGAATAGCGGACACCAGCTTGCGCGGCAACCGCGCATTCCTCTCGGTGACGGGCTTTCTGCAACCCTCGAGCCTGTGGCTGGCCGATGTCACGGGGAACACACCGGGAACGGGCGCGCCGAGCATGGTCAAGGCGCTGCCGCCAAAGTTTGATGCATCTCAGCTCACGGTGGAACAATTCGAGGCGCGCTCGAGCGATGCAACCCGCGTGCCGTACTTCGTGGTGCATCGGCGCCAGATGAAGCTCGACGGCAGTAATCCGACCATCCTCTACGCATACGGCGGCTTTCAGGTATCCGAGACTCCCACTTATTCCGCCATGCTCGGCAAGCTCTGGCTGGATAAGGGCGGTGTCTACGTGCTGGCCAATATCCGCGGCGGCGGGGAGTTCGGGCCCGCCTGGCACGAAGCGGGGCTGAAGACGCACCGCCAGATCATCTACGACGACTTCGCCTCCGTGGCGCGTGACCTGATCGCCCGGGGCATCACCAGTGCGCGGCGGCTGGGGATCCAGGGCGGGTCGAACGGCGGCCTGCTCATGGGCGTGGAATTCACCCAACACCCGGAGCTGTGGAATGCCGTGGACATCCAGGTGCCGCTGCTGGATATGCTGCGCTTCGAGAAGATAGCCGCGGGCACTTCCTGGGTCGGCGAATACGGCAGTGTGTCCAACCCGGCGCAGGCGGCGTTTCTTGCCGGAATCTCACCCTATGCGAATCTGCACCGGGGTGGGCACTACCCCGAACCGTTCATCTGGACGACCACGAAGGACGATCGCGTGGGCCCGCAACACGCCCGCAAATTCGCCGCCCGACTGCGCGAGTACGGTATTCCGTATCTGTTCTACGAAGTGACGGAGGGCGGCCATGGCTCGGGCGCCAATCTCAAGGAAAAAGCACACACCAGCGCATTGGAGATGACGTACTTCGCCCGCAAACTGATGGATTAGTCGGGACGCTCAAGGCGCCTCATCGCCTGGTGCATCCGGCCCGTCTTCATTTGCCTGATGCCCAAGCGGCCAGGAGTTCCTTCTCGCGTTCCGGCGTCAGTCCGGCCTTCAGGTGCGTTCGCTCCGACTCGGAACGGTGCAGCTGCCACGCAAGCGTATCGCGTACGGTCCGGGCGATGGGTGTAATGCGCAGCCCGGCGTCGAGCGCGCGCCTGGCGCTGACCTGTGCGAAGCCGGCAGTATCACCGGAGGAGGGGACCCAGATCGGCAGATCCACGCTCTCGCGCTCCAGAAACTTCTCCGATACCCAGATCGGCTTCGGTGCTGGCCTGGGACGTGCGAGCGTTACAGCAGCTTGAACGCACGCGGCAATCAGCGCCCCCATTGTGTATGCGTCCGGCGGGGCGACAACGTTGAAGGTGCCGGTGACTTCGCGTTCAATCGAATCGAGGGCGAATCGCGCCAGGTCACGCGCGTCAATGAATTGCACGGGTGCGCTGGGGGTGCCGGGTGCGAGCATCTCACCTCCACGCGCTGCACGCGCGGGCCAGTAGGTGAAGCGGTCCGTAGGATCATCAGGGCCGACCACGAAGCCCGGTCTCAGCACGATGGCCCGGTGCGGCATGGCGACGGCCACGGCGCGCTCGCACAGCGCCTTGAGCGGACCATATGTATCACCATTGACCACTTCGATGCTGGCGTCACGCGTGGTGGCCAACGGCGAGTTCTCGTCATTCGCTCCGGCGAAGCTCGCATATGCCGATATCGACGAAATGTAGAGATAACGCTGCACGTGCGCGGCGAGCAGCTCTGCGGAAAGGCGCACATGCCTCGGCACGTATCCTGAGTCGTCGATCACGGCGTCCCAGCTGCGGCCCCGCAGCGCGTCGAGCTGGCCATTGCGATCGCCGCGTAGCTTTTCGACTTCCGGAAAGACGGTGGGGTTCGACTTGCCGCGGTTGAAAAGGGTGACGTGATGACCGCGCTGCAGCGCAAGCTGCGTCATGTGTACGCCTATGAACTGAGTGCCGCCGAGGATCAGCAGGCGTAGTGGCGGACCGCCGGAAGGGATTTTTGCCTCGGCATGGGCCCACAGCACGGCGGCCGCCGCTGAACCGATGAATTGCCTTCTTGGTAAGAGTCTTGGTAAGAGTTGCTGTGGCATTGCTGCGCACTACCTTGGTTATGAATCACCCCTCAAACATCAGTACAGTGCCGCGCGGCGTCGGCACCGTCAACGAGGCGTCACACTGAGCGCCCAACATACCGATCGACATTCGGTTGCGCCGGGGACTTCCAGCATGCGTGCCAGATTCCTGCTTCTGGGGATTGCCCTGGCCGCCTTCGCGGCCACATTGGCTGTCATCGGGCGGCCAGATCAAGGATTTGGACAGGGGCGCACTGCGGGGCTACCGCTCCGGGTCGTCCGGCCCGTCGTACCGGCTCGCGCAGCGACGCCAACGCCCAGCTTGGGCTTCCCCACTGTCAACGGGCCCGAACCGGATGCCCCGGTGCCGCCGCCGGATCCCGCCGCACTGCCGTCCTACGAAAGCGATCAGGCCGCACGCAACGCCAACCCACTGCGCAGTGCCCGGACGCGCTAGCGTCTACTTGCGCGCTTTAAAGGAACGTTCATTCGGCTGCAATGCGCACCGGCCACCCTTGCTGCGCGCCGCTTGCGCGCAGCATTCACTGGGAGGTGTTGCATGAACGTCCGTGGATTCGTCTCGCATACCCTGAGCGCGCTGCGCGTGGCAGGGCTGTCGCTGGCCGTGCTGCAGCTGTCGGTGGGGCCGGTGTTGGCCGCAACTTCCGATCTTGACCTGCCGAGTCCCGGCACGCTGGGTCATACGGCTTCGCCCATCAAGCATGTGATCGTCATCATCGGCGAGAACCGCAGCTTCGACCACGTGTTCGCCACCTATCAACCCAAGCAGGTTCAGGGCCGGCCCCAGCAGGTTCACAACCTGTTGAGCGAGGGCATCATTGCGCTCGATGCAAACAACAACGCAGTACCCGGTTGGAACTTTGACAAGGCGCAGCAGAACCAGGCAACCGACAAGGCGCCCGATGCGTTCCTGTTGAGCCCGCCGCAGCAGCGTCCCTTCGGTGTGCTGCCCAATCCGCTGGCCGGCGGTCCGCAGGGCGCGCAGGCCAACCTCACGGGATTCTGCGGTTTTCCGGGCGCTCCTTTCTCCTCCTGCACGGGGTTGGCTGAAGCCGTCGAAACGGGTCTGCCGGATGCCAGCTACTACGCCTCCCTGGCCTCGGGCGGCACCGGTCTGGTGGCCGGCGTGCCGGATACGCGCATTCAGTGGGCTGGTCGCAGCGTCCAGAACAACAATCTGCTGCCCGGTCCGTTCCAGCTGACCGGCCCGAGCTTCCAGTACACCGATTATGCGGCGAGTCCCGTACACCGCTTCTACCAGATGTGGCAGCAGCTGGACTGCAGCGTTTTCCACGCCTCCTGGGAGAACCCGTCCGGCTGTGACTCCAAACTGTTTTCGTGGGTGGAAACCACCGTCGGTGCGGGTACCGATGGCACGACCCAGCCCGCCAACTTCGCCACCAACTACACCACCGGCGAGAGTCCCGCCCCAGTGACCACCGGCGAAGGCTCCACTGCTCTGGGTTTCTACAACGTCCAGAACGGGGACGTGCCGTACTTCAAGTCACTGGCGGATCAGTACGCCATGAGCGATAACTTTCACCAGTCCGTCAACGGCGGCACGGGCGCGAATCACATCATGCTGGGTCACGGCGACATGATCTGGTTCAACAACAGCGGCAAGCCGGCGGTGCCCCCGGTCAGCGCGACCGGTCTGAGTGAAGTGGAAAACCCCAATCCGGCCAAGGGCACCAACAATTGGTATTCCGAAGACGGTTACGGTGGTCTCGGCGCCATGCCCTTTGGCGGGGGCTCCTACAGCAACTGCGCGGACCGCTCCCAGCCGGGCGTCGGCCCGGTGCTGGAGTATCTGCAGTTCCAGCGTGTGGAACCGCGTTGCGAATCGGGCCACTACTACCTGCTGAACAACTACAACCCGGGCTATGAGCCGAAAGTGGTTGGCGGGCAGAACGCAGGCTTCCAGAACGCCTTCACGGACACGAACCCGGCCAACACACCGTTCACCGTACCGCCGTCTTCGGTGCCCAGTATCGGTGACAGCCTGCTGGAGGCGAATATTTCCTGGAAGTACTACGGCGACCAGTGGAATGTCTATCAGACCGACCCTTACGAGATGAACAATCCCGCCAAGGGGCAGTTGCCTGATACGTACTGCACGATCTGCAATCCGTTCCAGTACGACACTTCCATCATGACGCACCCGGACCTGGTGGCGGCGCACATCCAGGACTCCACCAGCCTGTATGCCGACATCTCGGGCGGCAATCTGCCCGCGGTGTCATTCGTGAAGCCCAGCGGTTTGGTGGACGGCCACCCGGCGTCCTCGAAGCTGGACCTGTTCGAAGGCTTCAGTAAGAAGATTGTCGATCTGGTGCGCAGCTCACAGTACGCGGGAGACACCGCGATCTTCATCACCTTCGATGAGGGTGGCGGCTACTACGACTCAGGTTACGTACAACCCGTTGACTTCTTCGGTGATGGCACACGCATCCCGTTGCTGGTCGTGGCCCCGTACCTGAAGGCTGCCGGCTACATCTCGCACCGATACGCCGATCACGTCTCCATCCTCAAGTTCATCGAGCGCAATTGGGGTCTGCGGCCGGTGACCAACCGCAGCCGTGACAACTTCCCGAACCCGGTGAGCTTGCCGGGGAATCCGTACGTACCGCTGAATACCCCGGCGCTGGACGATCTGTTCGACTTCTTCGACTTCCCGGGCGCGCACAGTCCTTTCTAGGCCGGCGCGTTTCGCAGGTAACAAGAAGCAAATGGCCCGCCACCAACAGGGTGGCGGGCCGTCAGCGTAGCCGCCAACCCTTGCGGCAAAGCCCAGGCATCCAACTGACTGCTCAGGTCGTCTGCACCGCTGACATTCCTCGGCGGCAATCGGGTGCATAATTGACGAACAGGCTTGAATGGAGAGGCAGATGGTCACCAAATCCAAGCATTTGCTTAGCCGGCGCCAGTTCAGTGCCCGTTGTGCGGCAATCGGCCTGGCGTTACCCGCCCTAGGTTCATTGCGTGTGGTATCAGCGGCCGCAGCGCGTACCGTACAGTTTCCTGACGGCACTGCCGTCCCGGCACTTGGCCAGGGCGCCTGGCATCTGGGGCAGGGAAGGCACCCAGCGGCGGTCGAAGAAGAGGCGGTACGCACCGGTATTTCGCTCGGCATGACGCTGATCGATACGTCGGGAAATTACGGCGATGGCGCTTCCGAGCAATTCATTGGTCGGGTGATTGCCGGTCAGCGCAATCGCATATTCCTGGTCACCAAGGTGGAGGCCGACCAGGTCTCTGGTGATGGTATCGCGCGAGCCTGCGAGGCCAGCCTCGCGCGTCTCGCCACCGACCATTTCGATCTGTACCTGCTGCATTCGCCCGTCCCCAGCGCACAGTTCTCCGGCGTGGTCGCGGCCTTCGAACAACTACGCGCGGCACGCAAGATTCGCGCCTGGGGCGTTTCCAACTTCGACCTGGGGCAAATGCAGGATCTGTTCCGTGTCAAGGGCGGTGATCGTTGCGCGACGAATCAGGTCGCTTACAGTCTGCACAACCGCCGCATTGAGCGTGACGTTCTGCCATGGTGCACGCAGCACAATGTGCCGGTGATGGCGTATTCTCCGCTCGGCGGCGATAACAATCTGGTGGTACGAGACAGCACGCTGGCGCAGATCGGCGCTGCCCACCAGTGCTCGGCCGCCGCCGTGGCGCTGGCCTGGGTCCTCCGCAGCGGGAAAGTCATCGCAATTCCCGAATCCGGCTCCCCCGCGCATGCCAAGGAAAATGCGCTGGCGCTTTCAGTGGCACTCACGTCGCAGGACCTGCAGACATTGGCCGCAGCGTTTCCCGGACCGTGAAGGACAAAGTCTGCGTCATCACGGGCGCAACGGACGGAATCGGCAAGGAGACCGCCCATGCTCTGGCGCTGCAGGGCGCGCGGCTGCTGATTCACGGACGCGATCCGGACAAAGGAGCGCGCGCCGTCGCACAGCTCATAGCGCGCAGCCGAAACCCGGCGATCGAATTTCTCCCTGCCGATTTCGGCTCGCTCGCCGACGTGCGGCGACTTGCCGCCTCGGTCATGCAGCGCACCCCGTATATCGATGTGCTCATCAACAATGCCGGCGGCATGTTCGTGAACCGTACCGTGTCGAAGGAGGGGTACGAGCTGACTTTCGCGGTCAATCACCTGGCACCGTTCCTGCTCACACACCTGCTCCTGGACTGCCTGAAAAGCGCTTCGCAGGCACGCATCGTCACCACCGCCTCGAACGCGCATCGCGGCGCGATGCTTGATTTCGCCGACCTGCAGACGATGCGCAAATATTCGGGGATGGGCGCCTACGGCAGATCAAAGCTGGCGAACATTCTGTTCACGCGTGCCCTGGCGAAGCGTCTCGAAGGCACCGCGGTGACTGCTACCTGCCTGCATCCGGGGTTTGTCCGAACGAGCATTGCGCGCGACATGGGAGCCATTCCCAGAAGCATCTTCCGCTTGATGTCACCATTCATTCGCTCGCCGCGCAAAGGCGCACAGACCCTCGTGTATCTTGCGAGCTGCGCGGATGTTCAAGGCGCATCCGGTGGCTACTACATTGACTGCAAGCTGACGCAGCCCTCGTCGGCCGCCCAGGACGATCAGGCGGCAGAACAGCTGTGGCAAGTGAGCAGGACACTGGTCGGAATCGGGTAGCAAACAGGCGCCAGGGTCGCCTGTTGCCCTGAATGTTGCCTACCGTACAGAACTTCCCACCGCAGCGGAACACAGTGCGCAGCGCGTGAGCCGCATGCGCGCTGGACTTCACGACCAGACTCAGATCCGACTCTGCCTACCGCTGCACGCAGTATCGATCAATTCAGCTGCGCTGTGCAGAGCGTCCACGGGAGCAAACATCAATGTCCGCATTCTTGGGTCTTTCAAAACGCTCGACGTGGATCTCGACATTGTTGCTGGGCCTGTTGCTGGCAGGATGCGGTGGCGATCGCGATCCCATTCTCGGTACCGGCGTCGCCGACGTCGCGCCATCCCCGCCGGCGGTGACGGCCGTGGCGCCGGTCAACAATGCACCGGCGTGCCGCTCAATACCGCGGTGACGGCCGAGTTCAGTGAGCCGATGGCGCCGCTGATTGGCGCGGCGAGCTTCAAACTGACCTGCCTGGCGACACCTCCGTGTACCAATCCGAGCGGCACGGTGACCCTTGATGCGGCGGGCAGGAATGCCACACTTTCACTGACGACGAATCTGGCGCCGCTGCAGCTCTATACGGCAACCATCACCAATGCCAGCAGTCTTGCGACGGGCCTGGAATTGGTCACTCCCTACACCTGGAGTTTTACGACCGGCGTTACCGCGAACACCACTCGACCCAGAGTCTCCGTCACCTCGCCCATCACCACCTCTGGGGGTCCGACTCCGGGCGTACCCGTCAATACGGCCATTTCCGCGTCCTTCACCGAGTCGATGGCCGTCGCCACCATCAATGGCACCAGTTTTACAGTCACCTGCGCGGCGCCTTGCGTTTCGCCTACAGGTACGGTGACCTACGCGGCCGGCTCGGACACCGCCGTCTTTACGCCGACGGCGGCGCTTAGCGTTCCAGGGCCGTATACCGCGACGATTACTACTGCGGCGACGGATCTGACGGGCAATGCCCTGGCGGGCAATCAGGCGGCCCTGCCGGCCGCCAGTAACTATGTGTGGACCTTCAGCACCGTGGCCGCCGTCGCGCCGACGAATGTCACGGTTCAATCCACCAGCCCCACGGCCGGACAAACCGGCGTTTGTCCGAACGCCGCCATCGGCGCGACTTTCAGTGTGGGCGCAGGTCTGCGGATGGACCCCACTACCGTCACTGCCGCGAACTTTATGGTAACCGGGCCTTCCCCGGCGGTGACTTCCATCACTGCGGCATCCGTGGCGCTGGATGCGGCCACGGGCAAGATTGCGACGTTTACGCCACAGAGCGCGCTGGCCCCCGGCATGTACTCGGTCAAAATTGTCGGTGGCGCCAACGGTGTGAAGGATCTTGCGATACCGGCGGATGACATGCTGAACAACGCCACCTGGACATTTACCGCGGGCGCCGCGACCGGAAACTGCCAGCCACCCGTGGTCCTCGGCACCGTGTCGACCTACGGGGATGTTGCCGGTACCGCCGGCATGACCAACACCGGAACCCTGACCGAGATCAATGGCAATCTGGGCACCACCGCGACGGTCACCTCGGCGCTTACCGGATTCCACGATACGCCCGGGGATGTCTATACCGAAACTCCGGCGAATATCGGCGCCGTGAACGGGACGATCTACAGCTGCACCAATTCCACCACCGGACCCACCACCACCGAGAGTGCGCCCAATTGCCTCATCGCGGATAAGGCTTTGGCCGATGCACAAACAGCGTATACGGCGATGACGAACCTGCCGCCCGGGGCAGCTCCTGCTGGCAATCTCGGGGGAATTACGCTCGCACCCGGGGTCTACACGGCTGCGGCAGGAATCCTGATAGAGGGAGGCAATCTGACCCTCGACGCCGGCGGCAATGCCAATGCGGTGTGGGTGTTCCAGATTCCCACCACGCTCACTGTGGGTGGCCCGGGAGCCGCGGCCCCGCAGAGCATCATCCTGGCCGGTGGCGCCCAGGCCAAGAACGTGTTCTGGCAAGTCGGCTCTGCCGCCACGATCAACGCCGGCGGCGGCGGCACCATGGTGGGCACCATCATTGCCCAGGCGAAAATCGCCATCTCGACGGTTGGCAGTGTCGCCGTGGTGACCCTCAACGGCCGGGCTATGTCGTTGAACGCATCGGTCACGGTGGTCGACACGGTCATCAACGTGCCCGCCCCGTAGTGCCTAAGCAACGCATATCGTGCTGGAGAAAACCGTGAAATTATCGAGAGCCTCTGCAATGCTGGGTGTCGCGACGCTCGCCATGATCGTCAGCCCGTTTGCCAGGGCGGATGACTCCGGCTGGTACATCGGGGCCAACGCGGGTGGGTCATTGGCAAGAATTGACGACCCCCGAATCATGAGCGGTCTGCTGGCCGAGGGATTCCAGACTACGGCCATCAACGATGATGACCACCATTTCGGTTTCAAAGCATTCGGCGGCTATCAGATCGACAAGTACCTGGCCCTGGAGAGCGGTTATTTTGATCTGGGCAAATTCGGATTTACCGCCGACACCCTGCCTCCGGGCGCATTGAAGGGCGACATCAGGCTGCGCGGCGCCAACTTCGACCTGGTCGGCCTGCTGCCGTTCACGGAAAAGTTCGCGGCTTTCGCGCGCATCGGGGTGAACTACGCATTTGCCACAGACACCTTCGCAGGCTCCGGGTCCGTGGTCGTGCCGGATCCCGATCGCAGCCGGCACGCGGCCAACTACAAGTTCGGTGCGGGTCTGCAGTACGCGATAACCCGATCCTGGGGTGTACGTGCCGAGGCGGAGCGCTATCGGGTCGATGATGCCGTGGGCCATCTGGGCGATGTCGATCTGTTCACGCTCGGTGTCCTGTATCGATTCGGCGCCACGTCACCACCCCCCCCACCACCCCCAACCCCGCCCCCGGTAGCAGCAGTCG
>Ga0210387_10003998_pt1 | contig 11302 bp, 12 predicted proteins | sample IncBWC7OmetaG_FD_160108 | JGI IMG/M metagenome (GOLD analysis project Ga0210387, IMG submission 160108) | Forest soil microbial communities from Barre Woods Harvard Forest LTER site, Petersham, Massachusetts, United States - Inc-BW-C-7-O ... | reverse complement strand
CGAATTGAGGGGGCTGGGCGTGGTAGGCGATAGTCCGGGACGTGCGGGGGAGTTCGGGGTTGACGAGAACCACCCTCGTTTGGGTTGTTGCTGATCAGCAGTCGCAGGAATGGGTTGTGGTTGGGAGGGAAGAAGTTCTGGAAGTTTAGGTTGTTGCGTGGTTAGAGCCTGCGGTAGTTGGGGTTGGGGTTGAGGTGGGGTGGGAGGTTGGACTTGAATTGAAGGGGACGAAGTAGTGGCAGTGGCTTCGATGCGAAGACCCCCATGATCTGGAATTTTCAACTGGTCATTTTGCGCATCACCGGCTTGAAATTTATGGACCTCGGCCATCCTGTCCTTTCCTTTCGTGCGAGAAAGGGATCCAAACCAGGACGAACGCCCAGGCGAAGAGTCAGCGGAGAGGGTAGATGTCTCTGGCTCCAAGGATGGAAAAGGGACGGCCATCATCGTGTTGGACTCGACATGGGGTGTTAATTCGGACGATGTTCCTGGAGATTCATGTACGGTGCAGGACTGCTGTGGCGCGGTGGTGGGGTCGAGGTATCTGCGTGAACTGGCAGACTCCTGACCCGCGGTTGTGCCGGCGGTACACCGAGTAGACTTGAGAGATTCAACAGATGTTTTGACTGTCGGAAATTTTGGCTCTCCTGCAATATCGTTGACCGAAATTCTCCTGCGATCCACTTCGTTCATGCTGGGTTGTAATCTTGACGATAGTTGTAAACTCGATATGGATGGCATATGATCGCGTGTCTGTTCCAGTGGTTCATTCGAGCTGGTAGGTTCGCTGGAACTGGTTGTCGTGGAGGGTGGTAACTTGGTGGTAGCTGAAGCCAAAGGCAACGGAGCGCCTTGTTCGGGTTCAGCGAAGATGAAAGAAACAGTTGCGGGCACAGACTTTTTGGATACAGACATGGAGCGCCAGACGGGTGTTCCAGGAAACTTTGTGGAACGAGAAGAACGTCGACTGGCGCTCATTGAGACCAGCCTGAGCCTGAGGCGCTGACATGCCTCATCACTGCGGTGCTGTGACCAAACACGTAAGCACCGACGTGTCACTGTCACGGGCTAAAAATCCGACCGACATCAGGAGCTCGTACTTAGAAGGAGAGAACCGGTAATGAACTGGACCAAGCAGACATTCCAGCCAGAGGCCAAAAATCATGCCAGGTTCGTGCAGGACGACCAGTGTTGCATGGGGTTGTGTATACAACATTTTCGGAAAAAATCTATGCCTTCCTACATGACATGGTGGTTTCGGCCGAAACTCCCATGTACAGAAATTGAAACCATACACTATAAATATAACGGAATTTCATCGGAATTGTGTCTTTTGGTCGTTTTTGCCGCTTTCGTTGTCTCCTTATCGTCTGGAACTCATTCCATGAAATTTGTATGTCCATGCAAAACAACCCTCGATTTGAAAAGAGATCGACATCAGTGCAAAAGCCGGGCTAGAACACACGTAAAATTTTTACCGGTAACCTATCAGGACCGGAGGAAAACAACGTAACACCCTCCCTCAACCTTATGTGAAACTCGGTGCGGTAGGATGGACACCGAATGCTGGCGACGGGAAAAACTTGGTGGATCCAAATTGACGACATACCACTCACGTCTGTCACCGGCAGAAAAGATTGCGTGAGAACGATGTGAATAGAGAAGAAGCTATTTGTGCTTTGCTGTTGCTGAAAAGATGGTCAGGAACTAAAGAAACTGAAGTGGCTACTCAAGAAGACGGCGTCTGTACAATACTCGCTTCTCTGCTGACAGATCAAACGGGCGTGGTATAGAGTGCGCGAATGTTTTATCGGTCTTGTGAACACCGTCGTGCTTTCCATGAGCATGGATAATGAGTGTGCTTATTGTAGCCAGCTTGCTGAGTTGAGCCGACCAAGGAGGTGAGCCGAGGGATAATAGGAGTATGGCCTGTAGAGTCTGATCAGGCTTGGAGACTAAGATTGAGGACGATTTGAGTATCGCGCGGAAAAACCTCATGTCATCTCCAGTGCCACATCATGTCGTGTTCGGACTCCAGAATCCGCTGTACGTTATTGAAAGAAGTGCAGAGGTGATGGATTCTGAAGAAGAGAACGCGAGGTTAGATTCTAAAGGAAGTCGGAGAAGGCGACGGGCTCGAATGGAAGATCAATGGAAAACATGATATTTGACCTGGAGCGGTGATGAAAAACTATCAATACATAGTTCTGGAAGATCAGGAACAACGACCTAGTTCCCGTTAAACCACTCACCAACCATGGTACTCAGAAACATCCCCATTCGTGGTCTAATTCATGATATGAAGTCAAATTCCCTCGGATGCCGAAGGGAACTCCGTCGAACAAAAGGACAGGGAATATTGAGCCACGACAAAGGTAATTGGACCGAGTTCGGGCTTGTGCAGTTGGAAGGAGATAATCGATAACCCCAATGGTGATCTTGGTCGATTACCGGTATCAAGCTCAAGTGTAGCTCTCAAGTGCTGGACCTGCTGACCCGGAGTTACCCAGAATTATATATAAACACGTGACAATAAACCCACAGCACGTGGTCTATGGACAAGTCACAACAAGCAAAAATACTCACGACGATCCGCATCAGTAACCTTGATCCGATCCCAAAACTTTCATATCATATTATAATGGTCCTTGGCGAAAACTCGGAGGTGGAAGTCACTTGGATCAAGAAGGTTGAAGCGGAGTCAACGGCCCACGACACGTCCATTGACTGTATACTAGTACAAGGTTGGCTTTTAGAGTGAGGCTCCTAGAGACTAATTCTATTGGACGCAATTCTAATCATGAGCTCCTAGCCTTTGGAAACGATAGTAGTGGTTTCGACCTGCAATTTAGGAACTATCGTGATATGATTTGGTTTGGTCCTGGGAAGGCACTGAGAATATCCGAGAACTGGCACTCTCCATTCATCCTTTTATTGGAAAACCCTGCGCTCCGCCTGACTCCCGGACCAGATCCCTTCTTATCTTATGTCTCCCAGAAGTTCCTGATAATGCACAGTCTGATCCTTGTACGCTTTCCTGAGGTTCCGGTTCCGTTCTGTGTCGAAATGTTCCACTGAATGCTCATATGCGCCAGCTCCATCAACAGTATCACTCAACAACACCTACCAGCGATATTCGTGACCACAACCATGATTACGACGTCGACAATAATGGTTAGTGGCCACAGGTCGACCTCTCGCTTGTGAAAGAGCAACTGCACGCGTATACCTTATTTCCCAATTCTCTCGGCATGGTGATGTTAACGTTCTCCACCGTGACAGGTTTGGACCTCAAACGGTTTGCAATGATACAACCCCATTGTTTTCCATTCCACAAATAGCATGTTTACTTCGGAAAACAGCGATTCTTACACCCCCACAAAGTTGACGTACATTGTTGCAAGAACCTTGCCCAAAGGAAGGCGCATATTTTATTCTGAAATTGGTCCCTCAAGACCCCTGTGAATCGCAACAGACGTGAGGCCGAAGCTAAATGCAAAGGGACCTCGTCATAGTCGTTCAGGATAAAAAGAGGCTCAAAGCCAACGACCTTCCCTGGATAAACAGAGAACAGGGTCTACGAGGACACCAAAGTCAGCGGTATGTCTGCACTGTAATGACCTTGAAGATTCGTCTCACTTTTCAGGTACCGCAGCAAGCAACCATTCATCTTCTTGCCTTGTTGGCCCTTCACTTGCGGGTTACCACTCGTCCGTTTTCTTCCAGTACGCTTTACCAATTTCAGTCTTTCCGAGGTGCTTCAAATAAACACTATGCAGACAAGGACCTGACACTCGTCTTAACGTGGAAGATTGGGGTAGACCACAGGCTGACCTCTTCAACGATCTAGCGTTACCTCTGCTTGCTTCCGCGAACATATGCGTACTGGGTACAATATTCACTGCCAGGCCCAGTAATCATCATTGATTTTCGATGGATCCGGATCTCACGAAGAGCCGTCAAAGGGAGATACATCCGGCAACTACCAGTACGCAATCTGACTGTTGTTCCGATTGCGGTCTACAAGTATAATTCGAAAATTTTCTACAACTAGTGCCAATAGTAACTGATTCGTATGTGGCGCGTTCCATAGAATCTAGCAACGGACGGAAAAGTCTAGTGCGCTTGAATCCTTCTAGTTAGTGTGCCAACATGTTTTGTCAGGTCCACACTCGAAGTATGTCGATAGGACGTACTTGCCGTCATTCCCTCTAGCATCTACGGGGAAACACAGAATCGCACTTCAATCGGATGACCATCTTTACAATAGTGAGTTTCTCCTGAACATCATTGTGGAATTCCGACTGCTCGTCAAACCCCGCGTCAAGGACGAGAAATTGGAGAGGCACAAACTTGATTATTTCTGCAATGGACTCAGTGCTTGTGGGAGCAATTGGAAAAGGCCGGTATCTGTTATATGATAATATCGATCATTTCCTAATTCATATCTCCGCGAATAACATCGTAGATTGCCGGTTCTCCGAGATTCATTAGGTCCTGACAGTGATCCATTCTCCAGATTTCTTCCCGCGTTTTCGAGGCATTGGGGTGATGATATCATCGATAAGAACTGCCACGATGATCTGGAGCAACTTGAACGTGTTCTTGTAACAGGAACGCTCGTCATCGCGGTTTCTGTTCGTACATACACGATCGCCGCACAGCCTCTTTTCCGGTCCGTCCCTAGGTCTGGGCGGTTATCAGGATGTGATTCACTGATCCGATTATCTCGATGTCATACGCCATTGACTCGACCCCTTCCACCACGGAATTCCCGCTGCCTTTCGCGTTTGCACCGCACCTTCTGTTGTACGGTTTAATGTGCGTCTCTAGTACGTATTCATGTAGATTGGGGCATGATGTGTCGATCGGATCTGAGAGATTCTGTGCGCACCACGGCTCCCGTTGGCATCAAGTGAAAAACACGTCTTGCCAATGAGCCAATGACTCAGGAGCAGTATACCTCGAGCCTACCCTACAGAAATAGATTTGCCTCAGCCGAAAATTAGTGTGAACCTCTGACCGCGTCGTGTTGGCCTCACCCTGCTATACCTTGATTTCTTTTTATTTATTGCTCGGCAACCTAAGCAGTCGAGGATCTCAGGATGAATGTTCTTTCCCCTTCTCGACAAGTTTACCGCGTCACGTGGAGTGAACTATTGTGACATAATGGTATTTTGTGAACGGGTATCAAGCACACGGATCAGTGATACATAACTGTTAAAGTATACGGGACAACAATAAAATAAAACAGCATCTCCGATGTCCATCCTTCCACATAGTTAATTTCTGGACAAGAGGTACATTAATGGTGGAGCAGAAAGATCGCACAGGACAAACCTGAGTCCTCATCATGTTATGTTTCAACCTACAGTCTCTTCTGATGTAGTGCCTCGACAGCCGCATGGGTACGCATATGCAATGCATTCTGACAGTTACAAGCCGGATTAGGAAGTACATAGACATCATCGGAAGCAAGAGTATTCGTACCTCCATACTGTATTTACCCTATCGCGATTTTGTAAGCTAGGACCCAGTTGAAAAGGCCGAAAATCATACCTTTCTACCTGATGCACTGACTTCCAAAAATTTACCTACATTGCTCGCACATCAATATGGAGGACGCAGTGATAGGCAAAAGCATTGCACACCTGAAAGAACGAGATCAAAGTGCTGCTGCGCTACATCTTCGTGACCCTGGCATGCCAGGAGCCGACCAAGCTCATAATCTGTGATCACAGCGTATATATGCCAGGTCAGTGAAAGAATATACACCGAGCAGGTATAAACGCACGAGCATGATACACCAAATGATGATCCAGCTCAATTTTCGGCCCATTCTCAAATACAGACTCAAACGATGCGACGGCCATCTTCTCCGCATCCTCCCTCGACATACTAACTTTCTCCAGTGGGTCGAGAATTGCATCTGCGTCCTACGATATCACCAAATAAAACCAAAGGTTAATCAGTCACCACGTTGTCACATGCAAAGGAATCGCAAACTGACGGGATAAGCGACATATCTTAAACAAACCCCTTCCAAGAACTTGGCAAGGCAAAAATCATCCCAATACCCATGGCCATTTTCATACTTTTCTGTATCACCTTCGTTTTCCTTGAGCTTGTCCAACACCAGCTGGACTTCGGGGAGCATCTTCCCTGTGATTACCTCCCTAGGCGCGTGGGCGATCCCGAGGAACAAGTATGCAATCTCAAGGGCCGGGAGAGCGAGGCGATTGTTTTGCTTTTGGAACTTGCGGGCTTTGCGAGCTACAAATTTCTGTAAACACGGCCAGAAAGGAAAGGATCAACATGCGTAAATGATAGGACGCATGACAAACCTCGAGAGGGATAGATTTCCCCGCTATTTTTTGTCGAAGGCTTGGGACTTGGCCCATCAAGTGTGCGGCTTCCTTCCGCATCTCGACATCCTCCCCGCCAATTTCCAATAAACAAACCGCCATCCCGTAAGAATATATACTTTTCGACCACTCCATACGCGTCCATCAATTAGTCTAACATATCTCAAATGCATGGAAGGCTAACAGGAATACCCACAGTAGCTTCCGCCTGCAAATCCCTCCAACGCGCAAGAGACGCAGGAAGGTCCCACAATGCCAAATTGGCGATGGCTATCTCCCAGAATGAGATGTGATGCAGGTTCCTGTATTGGGATTGGGACTCCATTGCTTTGGTGTAGAATTCAATTGCGCGGCGCGGTTGGGAGCAGGAGAGTCCAAGTCGGCCGGCCCCGAAAAGGAAGAATACGCCTGCGGTGTAATCGGGATGGTAAGCATTGGTATCAGGCTGGTGAAGCAGGTGAGAATGTACCATTAGGATACCGTTTTAGGTTCCAGTTGAGGATCTTTTGTGCCATCGATACATCTACCCCATCGAACGTGAAGCTCGAAAGAACCAAATGGAAAATGAGAAGTGCCATATCGCAAAGCGTCCTTCTTACGCCTTCCTCAGCTATGTTGAAACAATCAATCCACGAAAACGGAACGAAATGTCAAGTATATGCATACCCGTACGGATACTCGGCTCATCATTCTCTTTCGTCCAACCACCAGCTTTACACAGAATCTCCAATCCCGCATGCCGGTCGCCCTTATACCCGAACAACTCTACGATCGTCAACAATTTGGCCGGCATCAAGCTCAATATCAGATTGCTCATCCCAACCCCAAGATACACCCCTGAGCGGAAGTGTGCGTCGATGGATTTGTCCTCAAGACCCTCACCACGCGCTGAAGCCTCTGCATCCATCACTTCGATGAATTTACCGAGTTGACGGTAGATGCTAATTGTTGTGCGCATGTTCAGACTGTAAATACCAATAGTTGAGAAGTGCAAACAGCTGTGAAAGTCAGAGCTGGAACTCACGCTTCCTTGACAAACGCCAACCAATCCCCAGAATATACAATACCCAAGAGTGCCTTTCATCCGTTCCATTATGAACGAGAATTATGAGACGAAACAAGATTCGAGCTCACCTTTTCAAAGAGACTCTCAGCATAAACTAGTTCAGCATGGCGTTCCACGGGTGTCATACTCTTAATGAATCCCACCCCAGTCGTATTCAGCGATGAAACAACATACCCTGCCAGACGCGACGTGATGAAAGCGGGTTTTTTTCGGTGCTGACTCGCGATGAGATTGCCCTGCTTCGTATGGGCTATCCCTGCCAAGAGGTCCTACGCCGTATACGAATCTATAAAGTACCAACGAGTCGTATAATGGAGCATACCTCGTCTGCATACGACATCAAGCCCTTAACGCATTGAATGAGGCCGTACCCTGTCGCGAAATATAACCGCTCCCTGGACAGGACGACCGAGCCTCAAAATCAATGTTCAATATAGGATCTATTCGACGCACTTTTTTTCATCGTTCTTATGGCAATAGTCCTCCGATTCGACCATATGAGACGCCAAGAATAGTTCCAGGGCATAGCTGGTACCCGGGAGATCATCGAGTGCGTCCTCGGGATTATAGGGCTCTTTCACAGTCGGTGGAGATGCGTAGATGGACTTGTATGATTCGGATGGCTCTGAGGGCGAGCCGATGTTTGAAGTTGCTGGTGTAGAAACCCCATTAGGACTGGGCGATAAAGAGTCATCTGGACTCCTCGAACCACCATCGCTGCCAGTGCCACTAGTACCATTGCTACCAGTGTCGAAAGTGTTTTGGCCAAAGTCAGGCCGTTCAGGTTCCGGTGTAGCAGATGTGGGTGATGCACTCATGGTAGTCAAGAAAAGAGGGCGCGGGGACTCAGGTTGCCAAGTTCTTGATATTCGGCCAAGCGCGTGGCGACCAACTTGAGGAGATTGAGCAGTTGTGGGGAAGAGAACAGCTGCCAAGGAAGCGCTTTTGTTGATGGGACCTTCACGTGCAAAAATAATTGCCTTTTTTAGTATAGAAATGGAAAGGAACGATGTTTTTTTGCAAACGGCAGGGATGATTTTTAACTACTTAATCGCAAGCTACTCAACACCTTCACCTGTCTTGAAATCAGTAATTTCGTTTGCTGCAATTGTCGTTGTTCCTCGCTCCTTCGAATCAAGTTCAGTCTGACCACACCGAGTCTTCTGCGATTTTAATTTCCGCCTCTTTATCGTATCGCCGTCATTTAACCCAAGCTTCCTTCATCAATTATATCTGCAAATCAATTTGACTAATAGGTACACCATGAAAAAAAATAGAGCTCTAAAAGACCAATTAATATTAGTAAAAGTAGCAGGCATTAGAAATTCGGGATGAGATTGAACTCTTACTTGTGGAGAATTGAGAAAGAAAATCAAATACTCATTGCTGGATAGTATTTCTTCCTTGAGATTCCACAGGCAATTTGCGATCGTGCATGGCCGTCGAAGATGAAGCCAAGTTGGAGTCTGTTGGACGAGGATGGTCAATGGAGTTCCGATGGGAGCCTTGGTGTTCTATCTGCGACGCTCGAATGGGGTGGATGTGACAGTCCAGACCTGTGCTGAGATCCTGATAATTGCACTTCAAGGCTGCGGATCCGTTGAAGCAGTTCTCCGTGCTCTGCCTTCACCACTTGCACCTCCTCCACGAGTACCTTCTGAGAATCTATGTGCCGTCGCAGTTCTCCGTTCTCTACCTTCACCAGTGTCAATTCGTCCCTGAGAGCCTTGCAAGAATCCGAACAGGCCTGCAACAGTGTCTGTATATCATGACCATGTCTGTTCTTCATAGTCTGGATCGTGTCTTGCAGGCGCAGTTCAGCAGCATGACTGGCCGAGTCATGCGGTGTATCCTCTGCGGGACCGCCACCAAAATCGGCCCTCTCAATCAACACCCCCATGCCCACTTTGTCCAACCTGCCAACCAAACAATTAGTGAGAGCCCCGCCCCTTCCCGGATCAACCACGACCCCCACTTTATTATCCTCCCCCACAATATTGTCATCCATCATCTCCCGTTTCACCTCAGCATTAGTTGGAACTGTCCACACCAGTTCTATGCCTCCCATCTCTGCGCCCTTTCCTCCAGCCGCACCACCTTCCATCGTGTTCCCTCCATTATCATCAACCTTTGTTCGCTCATCAGTAGCAATGGCCAAGCTACCGGCAACGACACTCTCCCTCTTTGGATCAACCACGACCCCTATTTTACTATCCTCCGCATTCTCCCACTTGACCTTAACATCAACTGGAACGGTCCACATCGAGTCTGTGTCTCCCATCTCCTCCACTTTACTTTTTCTGTCTGCACCATCTCCCAGACCGCTCCCTACAATGTTGTCATCAGCTCTTGTCAACTCATCGGTCACAACGGCCGATTTACCTTCGACGATGCTCTCCCTCTTTGGATCAACTGTGATCCCTACTTTGTTGTCCTCCATCGCGATATTGTTCTCCCCTGTCTCCCACTTGACCTTAACGTCAGCTGGAACTGTCCAAATCAATTCCGTGCCTCCCGTCCCCTCCACATCAGTTCCTCTGTCTGCCCCATCCTCGTCACCCCACATTGGCTCATCAGTAATGGCGGCATCTTGGTTGGAGCCTTCATCAAGTATAGACTCGACCATCCCTTCAATATCCTCGCCTGTTCCTTGTGTCTCGTCTAACTCTGGCTCACTAACGTCTGAGAAGCCTGCTAAATCCCCAGCCATGTCCATTCGATTTTCCGGCTCGTCGGTCGGTATGAGCATGTCCATGTCCGCTATACCCTGTTCTGCTTTGACCGCTGCATCGCCTGTCTTTGCTGGATAACGAGATCCCGTCGCATGCCAAACTATTTTCCCACCAGCAAGAGTAACTCGACGACATTTCCGTAACATCTCCGTGGCTGTGATCCCACCCAGGGCTCGTTTCTTATGCATCACAAACCCTTGGGGTTCGCTTTGAAGCCACCTGCCCCAATCTTTATGAACAAAGAAATTGAATTGATTAGAGAGAATCGGAGAACAGACGGAGCATCACATGCCTTTCTTGAGTGGATCGCTTGCATAAGGCTTTTCGCCACACTCCTTCCAGAAATTCTCGACCCATTCATCCCGACAGCTGAACCAATCAAGGTAGAGACGTGTAAGAACGCGATCAAACATGGGACACCTCCAATCTCTATCCAGATCACCCCTTTCCGCTGCCTCGCGAGCCTGACAGAGGAATGCTTTACATAGGCGGGAGAGATGCAGAACGTCAAACTTATGAATCTCCCATTCCGAAGGCTTGTCATAGATCAGCTCTCGAAAACTTATCCACTGGTTGTACGCCATAATGAGCAGGGGGAGGCGATAGGCCCGTGGTATTTCCGTCGTTGTCCCGTCGACAGTCCGAATGTTTACCCAAGGATCGGTCGTGTTGGAATTGCGTGGGGGCACATCGAAGGCATTATTTCTGAAATGGTTTACGAAGGCTTCATCGGACCAGTCCGGCCTGATATAGTCGAGCTCAGATTCGTGCCTCACGTACTTCGCGAGCCCGGATTTTGCGGTTCCAGGTTTTGATGGCCCGGGATGACTTTTCGAATGGGATTTTTGAGCAAACACGGGAGTGCGAGGAGGAGGCTTAGGACGTCGCGTTGAACGGCGCGCGTGTGATTGTAGCGCAGTTGGGGCGCGACCCATTGGAATGCAAAGCGGAAGAGCGTTGAAAACAAAGAAACCTTCAGGTTTATTGTCAATATTGATGCAGTGGAGGCAAGCGGGTGGAATACCGTTACTGGGGCCAAGTCAAGTTATTTTTGAAGAGTTTTCACCGCAGAGTTGAGAACGAAGGCTGACTAAGCTAAGGAAGCTCCAACATAATTCCCACTGCAGTCAAACTTGAGT
>Ga0210387_10003997_pt1 | contig 11303 bp, 9 predicted proteins | sample IncBWC7OmetaG_FD_160108 | JGI IMG/M metagenome (GOLD analysis project Ga0210387, IMG submission 160108) | Forest soil microbial communities from Barre Woods Harvard Forest LTER site, Petersham, Massachusetts, United States - Inc-BW-C-7-O ... | reverse complement strand
GACCTCGAACAGCACCATGAGCGCGGCCAGAGCCAGAATCGTGATGAAAAAGAAGAGATCGTTGCGCACGATCGGACCGATAATCGCCATCTCCGTTTTTGACGAAGGGAGAACGCCATTTTCGGAAAGCTCGTGCAGACCAGAAATCACCAATTGCGCAGCGACAAAAAATAAAATCACCGTGGTTACGCGAAAGAATTTTTGCAGATTGATGCGGACGCTGCCTTTGACGAACATTACCCCGAATACAACCGCCGCAACCACGCCTAGAAACGTGCCCATGAAGCTGAGCAGTTCAGTCGAGTTCAAAGAGACTGCGGAGAGAATCAGGACCGTTTCCACGCCCTCCCGCAACACCATCAGGAATACGAATGCAAAGAGCCCGAACGAGGCGTTCCTTCCTGCGAGCAACCCAACTTTGCCTTCAATCTCGCCTTTGAGCCTGCGTCCTGTTCTCATCATGAAAATAATCATGGTGACGACAAAGAACGCGGCGGCCAGCATGACCCAGCCTTCAAAAATGTCCTGATTCCAGCGAGTACGGGAAAGCAGAGCCGCGACTCCCAGGCTACCCACGAAGGCGGAGATCAGGGCCGCGTAAACGGATTTGCGTAGCTCCGGCCGATTGATTTTTGATAGATAGGCCAGGGTAATGCCGACGATCAGGGCGGCTTCGACGCCTTCGCGCAAGGTTACGATGAATGCTTCCAACATCTAAAATTCAGCCTTTTCTCGGAGTCGCGATATTGAAAATGAATTTCAATTTCATTATCTAGGATAGTCTTTCGCCTTCCATGGCGTCAACGCGCGGAATCACTAGCGATTGTGATTTAGGTCACGTTTGCTTGATCTGATGCGGCCGCTGCTGGTAGAGAATCATGTAATCGTGTGCCACTCACTGCCAACCTCGTCATTCCGAGCGTAGCGAGGAATCTGCAGTTGCTTCGGGTCGCAAAAGTGCAGATTCGACGCTACGCTCGGAATGACCGGAGGTGTTGCGAAGCCCTAAATCGATCAGAGGTGCTTAAGAAAGGCCTTGGCCTGGTCCAGGTGAGGGAAGAGCTTTTCTTCTGCCTGGAAGTCCGACGAATGCACGCAGCGCCGGCTCCCGCGCAGTTTTACGGGATGCTTCAGGTGCAACATTTCGTGGTAAACGATGTATTCCAAAGCGAAGGAGGGAACTCGCGGGTGATCGAAGACGCGGCTCACGACGATGGCATTGTGGGCCGGATCGTAATGGCCGAGCCGGTTGCGAGCATGATCGCGGCTCCAGGTCATCTGCGGCCGAGCCAGCAAACCATAGAAAAATCGCTGGTTCAGCTCTTCAAAGATAGTCTCGAGGTTATAAGTGCGGCCCTGGGCACTCCCGATTCGCTTGCGGCCGCGCATCTGACGCACGACGTGGGCCTTCCTGGTGATGTCTTGCCCAGAAATATAGCGGCGATACCGGGTCGCGAATCCTCGCTCGATGGGCTTGCGATACATCTTGGCCAACAGAATGTGAGCGATTGCCCTTAGCACCTCTTCCGGCGCCCCTTCCAGCAAGTCCGAGAGGCGAACGAACAACTTGCCCTCTCGCAAGCGGATGGTGTTGTTGATGTTTACGAAGGCAAAGAACTCAACCGCGAGGTCCGGCATGGGCGCACGCGGACGCAGTTCACGATAGCTATCCTGAAAGATTTGTAGAAGCCTCTCTTTCACGTTGCGGTTAGATTAGCACGGGCCAAATCTTAAAACGCAGAGAGCGCGAAGGAATCGCAGAGGGAGCAGGGGCGACTTTTACTTTTTCTTATGCTTGGCTGCTTCTTCTTGTTCGTTTAGCAACTGCCGGTGATCCTGCACGCCGCCGTCGACGGCATCCAGGACATTGGTCAGCAGGAAATCATATTGCTTACTTCCGTCCTTGTTGGCATCTACGGAGCTTTTCAAGGCGCGAAGCTTGGCCTGGAACTCGGTATCGGCTTCGATGACTGCTTTCAAAGGCTTTCTTATATCCGCCTTCCGCTCCACAAAGGTATCGAGGTTGTCATTCAATTCATCGTAGACATCCAGAAAGTTCTGTAGACGATCGCGGGTTTGCTGAGCGCGGTCGGTGACTTTGGGGTCAGCGCGCATCTGTTCCAGCGAAGTCAGCCGAGTGCGTGCAAACACGATGTACAGTTTGAGTCGTTCAGCCGGGTCCTGGGCGGCGTCGCGCAACTGGTCCTCTTCGAGAGAATTAAGCGGGTCCCGGCGTCGCTGTGCCCAGGCGGTCGAGAGCAGCAACATCGCGAACGCCAACCGCGCGAACCTGCCTGAGGTCGACATCATTTGCCTTTGCCAAACATGTGCGATAGAAGATCGGTGCGCAAGCTTTCGAGGCGATCGGCGGCAGCTTGCACCGGCGCTTGGTCATCAAAATTCAGGCTGCGCTTGATGTCTCGCAGCTTGGCTGCCATTTTTCTGAAGTCGATCTCAGTATTCTTGAGTTTCTTGCCAGACTGAATTGCGGCGTCGTGGGCTTTTTCCGAATAGGTAACCACATCTTTCACTGCGGCCTGAGCTTCGTCTTCTTTGCCCGCTGTGTATAGCTCGTCAGCGGCTTTGAGTTGGCGCTCGGCGATTTCCGTACACAGGGCGGGGCGATCCTCGACCTTAGCCGCTTCTTCCCGCGCAATCAGTTCCTGCAGAGTTTCGGTCTTGGCCGATGCCAGGAGTGAAGCCGCCAGGAGAAGCGCAACAATTCTGATCCGCAGACGCATAGCGTTTATTTTTTCGGCTCAATCGCAATCAGCCGATGACGAGCTTGCCACTCCTGGTCAGGATACGCTCCGTTCGCGACTTCAAGAAACCGATGATAATTCTGCGCAGCCATTTTATAGTCGCGCAAGTGATCATAAGCGCTGGCGCGAAGAAAATAACTGACGGGAATCTCGGGTAGAAACTTCGCGCGCGCGTCCGCTGCCTTGATCGCGAGTTCGTAGTTCTTGTTTTCAACCGCCGCTACCGCTAAATCGCCGTAGGCCTCCCCGAAGTCAGGTTTGAGCTTGACGGCGGTCAGAAATTCCTGTTGCGCGTCCGCGTACTTGAGTTGCTTCAAAAGGGCAACGCCGAGGGAATGATGCAATTGCGCGTCATTTGGATGGGCAGCCACCAGCGCGCGGTAGAGGGCTTCCGCCTGATTGTATTTTTTGCTCTGGAGGTAAAGATCACCGAGATCGCTCTGCACAGCAGAATTCCCGGGATCCAGCTTCGATGCAGCTTGCAGTTCGGCGATTGCGTCGTCGTTTTTTCCGCTAATAATCAGGATGCGGCCGAGTTGCATCCGGGCAGACGCATCCTCCGGATGCATCGCAATGAGCTTGCGCAAAATTGGATCGGCATCCGCGTACCGCTGTCCCCGCATGTAGATATTGGCCATGCCCGTCAGGGCATCGCTGGAATTGGGATCGATGGCCAGGACCTGCTTGTATTGTTGCTCCGCGTCAGCAAAGCGATTTTCCGTCTCCAGCAACAAGCCGGCCGAAAGATATGGCTCAGTATTTCTGGGATCGAGGGCAGCAGCCTGCTTGTAGGCTTCGATAGCCTCGTCGGGCTTGCTGTTTTCAAGGACATGAGCCAAAGATAACCAGGCCCGCGCATGGCCTTCATCCACATTGGCCGTCGGTTTCAGAGTGGTAGCAGCGCGAAGGAATTGCTCGGCATCCGGTTGGCCGGTCTTGGCCAGCATGAGCCCGAGATTGAGATTGGACTCAAAAACGTCGGGCTTGGCAGCCACAGATTTACGATAGGCAGCAATGGACTCCTGAGTGTTTCCCAGCCGGTTGTACACAAACCCCAAATCGAACCAGGCTTGAAAATTGTTTGGATCTGCCGCCACCACTTTCTTGAGTAACGGTTCAGCCGAGGCGTCGTCGCCCTTTTCTATTGCGCTCTCGGCCTGGGTAAGTTCACGGGGGAAGGACGAACCCTGCTCGGCGATTTTGTGGTGGCGTACAGTCTGGCCAGTGCTCTGGGCCAGGAGGGTTCCGTCGAGGAAGAACGCCAGAACGAGCAACGCAGTCCAGATTGGCTTATTTGCCCCCATTCCGCGACGATCCATTCCCCGATGACCCATTGCGCGACGACCCATTTCCGTTCAATATACCTGCGAGAAACTTGCCTGTGTACGACTTCGGCAAACTGGCAATCGCCTCGGGCGGACCCGAACCCACAATATACCCGCCACGCTCCCCGCCTTCTGGACCGAGATCGATTACCCAATCCGCGGTCTTGATGACCTCGAGGTTATGCTCAATTACCAGGATTGAACCGCCTGCATCGATTAGACGGCGGAAGGCCGAGAGTAGTTTGCTGATATCGTCAAAATGCAGCCCGGTGGTGGGCTCGTCAAAAATATACAGCACGTGCGGTCTGCGGCGAGGACGGTCGTCCGAGGTTCTAGGTCGGCTGGCTTCTCGCGCGGCAGGCTGCAGGTGCGCGGCCAATTTCATCCGCTGCGCCTCACCGCCCGAGAGCGTCGTGGCTGACTGCCCCAAGCGCAGATAGCCGAGACCTACTTCCTCTAATACGCGCAGTTTCTCGACAATCTTGGGCACACCGGCGAAGAACTGCAGCGCTTCCTTCACCGTAAGATTCAAGGCTTCGTGGATGTTCTTGCCACGATAACGAACCTCCAGCACTTGCGGCTTGTAGCGCGCTCCCTTGCACTCCTCGCAGATGAGTTCTACGTCGGCCAGAAATTGCATTTCTACCGTGACGGTCCCGTCGCCCTGGCAGGTCTCGCAGCGTCCGCCGGGAATGTTGAAGGAAAAATGTCCGGCGGTGAATCCGCGCTTCTTGGCCTCGGGGAGGGAAGCAAACAGATCGCGAATGCCATCGAAGGCCTTGATATAAGTGACCGGATTCGACCGCGGCGTGCGTCCGATCGGAGATTGATCGACCAGCACGACCTCGTCGATGAACTCGGCACCTTCCACGCGATCCCAGGAGGGCGCAACGCTGGTGCCACCGTTGGGCTGCTTCTTTGCCTCTGACAATGCTCGATACAGCACGTCGTGCAGCAGCGTGGATTTCCCCGAACCGGAAACTCCGGTAATCGCCACCAGCATCCGCAAAGGGATGTCCAGGTTGATCGCTTTCAAATTGTGGGCGCGAGCGCCGAGAACTTTAATTTGTTGCGGTCCGGGCTTGCGGCGAACGCTTGGTATCTGAATCTGCAACTCTTCCGAGAGATAGCGCCCCGTAAGCGAGCCCGGCATTTTTTGGATCTGATCGTAGGTTCCGGCCGCGATCACCTTGCCGCCGTTTTCTCCGGCGCCGGGGCCGAGGTCGAGAATCGTGTCTGAAGCTTGCATGACATCGCGATCGTGTTCGACCACCAAAATCGTGTTGCCCAGGTCGCGCAGGTTGTGCAGGATCTTGATCAGTCGGTGGGTGTCCCGGCTGTGCAGTCCGATCGATGGCTCGTCGAGCACATATAGCGTTCCTACCAGTCGCGAGCCCAGCGACGTTGCCAGTTGAATGCGCTGCGCTTCGCCGCCCGATAGCGTGGACGCGAGCCGGTCGAGGGTCAGGTACTCCAGTCCCACTTCATTCAAGAAACGCAGGCGTTCGCGGATCTCTTGCAGCAACCTCTCGGCGATGCCCGCTTCCTGGTCCGTCAGTTCTAACGCTTCAAAGAACTTCGACGCGTCTTCAATCGTCATGCAGCACACGTCGCGGATATTCTTGCCATTGATCTTCACCTGCCGCGCCTCCATGCGCAGGCGGGCTCCGTTGCAGGTGGAGCAGACGGAATATCCGCGGTAGCGGCTCAGGAAGACTCGGACGTGAAGCTTGTATTTCTTTCGCTCCAAGTAATTGAAGAAACCCCGCACTCCGAGGAAGCGCCCCTCGCCTGCAATGATCAATTCCTGATGCTCGCGATCCAGTTCGCTCCAGGGCACATCGATGGGGATGCCGGTTTCGCGGGCGAAGCGCTTGAGGTCGGCAAACAGCGAGCGATACTTGGGCTTGGTCCACGGCTCGATCGCGCCTTGATTCAGGGTCAGGGATTTGTCGGGAATTACGAGATCCAGATCGAAGTCGATGGTGTTTCCGAATCCCTGGCACCGGGGGCATGCGCCGTATGGATTGTTGAAGGAGAACAATCGCGGCTCCGGCTCCTCGTAGCGAATATTGCAGACTTTGCATTCGAAGCGCTGGGAGAAACGCAGCTGTTCAGAAGCCTGTCCTTCGCGGGGTGTGGTCTCGAAGATGACTTCACCCGACTCGCGATAACTGATCTCAACTGCATCCACGATTCGAGCCCGGGACTCCGACGATACCGTTAGCCGATCCACCAATACAAAAACGGGCTCCGCAAAATTAATATTCAGCAACGACTCAGGGGTGGAAAACTCAAAGATTTGCCCATCCTGATAGAGGCGATTGAACCCGCGGGTGCGCAGATCAAGCAGACGACTCTTGAGTTGATCCGATACGAGTTTCTTCGCGTCAGTCTTTGGCTTCTTCTTGCCCTTGCGCTTAGCCGCGGCGGGAGGAGCGTTCGCAGAGCTCGGCACCTGAGGCGCATTAGTCTGAAGCGGAAACAGTACGTTGAGCCGCGCCCGTTCGCCCAAGGTCAGAACCGCAGCCGCTACTTCGTCGACCGTGTCTTTCTTAACCTGGTTGCCACATTGCAGGCAGTAGGTCCGGCCGACCCGGGCGAAGAGCAGGCGTAGGTAGTCGTAGATCTCGGTTGCAGTGCCAACCGTGGAGCGAGGATTTCGTGTAGTGTTTTTCTGCCGGATGGCTACTGCCGGGGCGATTCCATCGATGATATCTGCGTCTGGCTTCTCAATCCGCTCCAGAAACTGGCGGGCGTAGGCGGAAAGCGATTCAACATAGCGGCGCTGGCCCTCGGCATAAATCGTGTCGAAGGCAAGCGACGACTTGCCCGATCCCGACACCCCGGTGACTACCGTCAAGGAGTTGTGCGGGATCTCAAAGTCTATGTTCTTGAGGTTGTGAACCCGGGCGCCGCGAACAACGATGGTTTCAGTAGACATTGACTCCTAATTGCCATTTTCTTTCTAAGTGATAGATAACTCTAGTTTAACAGCTTTTTTTCGCCTTCGTCAGTTGCACAATCGTTGCACAAACGGCCAAATTGGTCCATGGCAGTGGTCACGGATGCGGGTAGCGTCTTGATGTAGCAGTGCTGGGTTACGCTCACGTTTGAGTGTCGCAGGATTTTCTGAATCACCAAGTCATCAATCTCCATATTGTGCAGGTTCGTGGCTAGTCCCCGGCGAAAAGCGTGCCAGCCTAACCTATTCTACGGCGTCACCCCGGAATAGCTCCGGCTGCTAAAACCGAGCTTCGCCATTCCATCACTTCGAATTGTGATACCTGCTATTGCAAAGATTAGCCAAAAGACTATATTTACTGTCGACAGCTCGTTTCCTCTCCCCCAAGAGCACTTCCCGTTTGAAGGTAGAGCATCATGGAATGCCACGCATGTTCTATGCCGGTGCTCAGGAGGCAAAGTATGAAGCGACTTCTCATGACGCTCGTAATCTTCACGAGCTTGCAGTCTGGCTTGTTCGCTCAAACCTACAGCACGCTGTACAGCTTCACCGATGGTATCGATGGTGGTGCACCATCTGGCAAATTGGTATCCGATGCCAACGGCAATCTCTATGGCGCAACATATTGGGGTGGCAGCGGTGGAGATCTTTGCGGAAACGGAAACAATGTAGGATGCGGAACAATCTTCGAACTGACGCCAAACAACGGTGTATGGACTGAAACAGTACTCTATAGCTTCAGCGGTGGAGCGGACGGTGGTGACCCCAACAGCGCATTGATATTTGATTCCGCCGGGAATTTGTATGGCACAACGCAGAGTGGCGGCAACAAATGCAGTTGTGGCGTCGTCTTCGAATTGTCGCCTGGCCAAAGTGGTTGGACAGAGACCGTTCTCCATAGATTCAGTGGGAAGGACGGGTCTAATCCCTGGGCTGGGCTGACCATGGATGCGGCAGGAAACTTGTACGGGTCAACCACCCAAGGCGGACTATCCGATTACTGTTACCCCTTTAGCTGTGGGACCATCTTCAAATTGTCGCCTAACGCTGGGACCTGGACATTCCAGGTTATCTATGGCGTGGGGTCTATGTATGCTGAAGGCGTTAATGATCCACTCATCCTTGACTCTCTGGGCAATCTTTACGGAACGGCTTCGGGCGGACATGGAAAGAAAGGGTTCAATGGGAGTGGTATCGCATTCAAGCTTTCTTTCGTGAACGGTCACTGGACGCACACAACCTTGCACATCTTTAGCTGGTTTGAAATGGAACCTATCGGGGGATTAGTATTCGATGCAGCCGGGAACCTCTACGGAGCGACGGCGTCTGGAGAAGGTCGCCACGGCTCTGCATACGAACTTGTTCCAATCGGTACCACGTGGCAATGTAAACTGCTGAATAGGTTCTCCACAAGTGAAGGAAATCCAACGTCCGGAATCGTGATAGACGCGAGCGGCAATCTCTACGGCGCAACCGACGGAGGCATAACAGGATGGGGCAGCTTCTATAAGTTAACCCTATCCGGATCAACTTGGGTCTATTCTGACGTACACGACTTCGACGTCGCAAATGCCAATCCCGAAGGCAATCTGCTTCTTGATGGCTCTGGCAATTTGTATGGTGTCACAGATGGCGATTTGGTCACCAGCTGGGGATCGGTATACGAAATTCAGCCGTGACTCGTTATGAAGAGCTGCGAGAGTCACTTTTTCTCCACGTGATTTCGAACCGACCCTGCTCATCGGTTCTCGATTCAACGCCGACTAAATAACGTGTTGCCAGGAAAAATGGGGGTGCTCTGTGAATAAGCACCCTCGATTCTCTATTGGCTAGCACTTACGAGTTCTAATTGGACGTTTCTTTTGTCGCTGGCAATATCCACATGTGGAGCACTTGGATCGAACGGCTTCCCGCGTGGCGGCGTTGCACCAAATGCGCCGATATCTCTTAAAAAGATTACGGTGTTCAAAGCTGCACCCTTCAGTTGTACGATCTGCGGCTTTAACGTGCACGGCGAACACTTAAACGCACCACCTGCATACGACATTGCTGCTGCTTCTATCGTGCATCCCGTGCAATTGATGCCGTCTAAGGCTTGGGTAGCCCCCGTGAAACTGGAACGTAACATTGGTGCGCCTAACGGTGGAATGGTGGGTTCCTTATCGTCCAAAACGAGTGCGGTCTGGGCAAATAAGGGTTGCAGCAAAGTGACGGTGTGGCTCCCAAAGGAAAGTGATCCAAGCGCAACTCCGAGGGCGAACGATCCCAACGCTAAAGCGACTTTGGTCATAACAACTCCTCCATCCGGCAAAGCCGGAAACTGTTCTGTTTGGGAATATCCGTACGGGGAACCTCCCCCTCTAAAGGTTCCCCCGCACGAACGGACGCCAATTATACGCCCTAATAATCGGCGGATCACTTAATCGCGAGTACGCACTGCACAATCCATTGCACAAACGTTCCCACTCAAGAGAAAAATGGCCCACCAGTTCCGCCGGTGGGCCACTCTATCCGCTTGAAAACTCGTTGTCCGCTTTGGGCCAGTTCTTTTCAGTAGACATCAGTTATGGTATCTGCAAAGTGCCGTACACCACGCCGGGGCCTCGAATTTCCACGCCGCTGGGTCTCCTTGGAAGCCTCGGAAGGGGTATGGAACCCTCTATTATAAAGCAGGGCGCAGCTGAAGCAGGACAGTAACCGATTTTGCGATGATTTTCGCGCGTCAAATGGAGTAATATCGTAGGCTTTCGGCTGTGGTCGCAGATTCGCCGGAGGCATAGCTACATCGAGCCATGGTATCGTCCCTAACCACTACTCTCGCACGCGTGACCTCACGTAGTTGGTCGGGGCCGGGTCTCGTCGGCCTGCAATCGGTGCTGCTCTTCTTGTTCCAGTTTTCCGATCAGCATTCCAGCAAGAAAGATAATGTCTATAACATCCTGTGGGTGTTGGTTTTTGGCTTCGCAACCCTGAATATTCTTGGCCTGGTGGCAAGGCGCTTCGAGCCACGCCGCAGCAATCTGAATTTCGGCGAGATGCTGGCGATCACGGTAACGGTCGTTTCGGTGGTTCTCCTGGGTTGGGAAATGCTCTCGCTGTTCCACATTTTTCCCATCAGAATCCAGCCCCATTGAGTTTCTCGATCAAGAAGCGCGCATTTGCGCTATGATTTCCTGTATGGCAGAGGACTCCTCGGCTTTCGATATAACCTGCCCCTGCTGCAGCGCGGTACTGAAGGTCGATCCAACGGCTAAAGGGGTTATCGCCCATACCCCTGCCGTCAAGCCCAAGATGTTCAACGATTTCGAGGCAGCTGCCAAGGCCATGAAAGAACAGGACAGCCGCCGCGAGTCCATCTTCCGTCAATCGGTGGAAGCGCAAAAGCACGCCGGAGATCTTTTGGAAAAGAAGTTCCAGGAGGCGGTCAAAAAGGCCAAGGAATCTCCCGACACCGGCAAACCCATCCGCGATTTTGATCTCGACTAGCAATCTTCGGGAACCAAACGCTTCGACTTCCGCGCAGAAATTTTCATCGATTGTAAAGTTTTATAAATTCTCACTGGATAAGATTTTTGTGTGCGCGCTGCCGCACAATCGAGCGTAAGATTACGCTCGATGTCCGACCTTCCCCTGCTGCTCGGCCATCGTGGCGCGCGTTCGTCTACTCCGGTTGCAGAGAACACCCTTGCGTCTTTCGATCTCGCCCTTGAGCATGGCTGCGACGGCTTTGAATTCGACGTGCGCCTGACCGGCAGCGGGCGCGCTGTAGTCTGTCATGACCCAAAGGTCGACGGCATCGCCGTCGCTCAAGCAACTGCTGATCAACTGGTTGCTCTCCCCATCCTGGAGGATGTCCTTCGGCGCTACAGTCAGCGGGCGTTCCTCGATGTTGAACTCAAAGTTGCAGGCCTGGAGTCGAAGGTGCTGAACTTATTGCGCGAGCATAGGATGGAAGAAGGCTATGTAGTGTCTTCTTTCCTGCCCGAAGTGGTGATGGAACTGAAGACGCGCAGCGCGAAAGTTCAAGCTGGGATCATCTGCGACAAGCCCGGGCAACTTGCGTGTTGGCGCGAACCGAACGCCGAGTATGTTATTCCTCATCACTCGCTGGTCACGCTTAACTTGGTTAAGGACGTCCACGCTGCAGGCAAGAAATTGCTCACCTGGACGGTGAATGATCGAAAGACAATGCTGCGCCTCGCCGATTGGAAGGTTGACGGTATCATTTCCGACGACACGAAATTGCTGGCG
>Ga0210387_10003996_pt1 | contig 11304 bp, 13 predicted proteins | sample IncBWC7OmetaG_FD_160108 | JGI IMG/M metagenome (GOLD analysis project Ga0210387, IMG submission 160108) | Forest soil microbial communities from Barre Woods Harvard Forest LTER site, Petersham, Massachusetts, United States - Inc-BW-C-7-O ... | reverse complement strand
GCCCAAGCCAGCGGGTTCGACGTGGTGCACCCTGCGATTTCGATATCCATTACCGACCCGGTCGTTCTGGCTCATCTTTCTACCGGGAACGGCTTGCAGTTCTCGATCGACGTCGACGCAACACCTTCTTCCATTTTTGAACTGAAGGTTAACTCTCTCGAACTCGAACTTGACGGCGCTTCGGCCACGAGTCCCGTGATGTTTTGGATCGAGCACTCCGGGCACTGGAAGATGGTACCCCGTCCGGTTGCGTCGGCCCATACTGACGCGGCCCTCGTGGAATTTACCTTGTTCCCGCACGTGGAAATTTTTAACTGCAAGGCGAGCGCCGGCACGTTGAGTGCGACGATCCCCGAAAATCCGCAGTCATCGGCGGAACCGGGCCCACCGTTCTCGTTCTGGGGCCGCGGCGTCATTGCCGATTACCGGATTTACCCCGATTTGTCCGCACGAGGGCTGGACTTATCGAAACTTACCGCGCTGAAACTCTCTATCTCCTGCATTGGGTTCGCGCGTCAAGGAGCTGCGCAATCGCCGCCTAAGGTGCTCAAGCCGGTTCCGGTGCTCCTGCCCGGACGCACTTTCGCCAGTACCAGCGGAATTGTTCACCGCGCAAATGCATAGAATTCGCCACCCGGGAAAAGGAGGACATCGATGGTTACACTTAATTTCTTAGTTAAGTTAGGTCGTTCTACCCGGGCGTCCCCAACGATCGTGCGACGCAGCTGGTGATAGCTTTCCCCGCGGTTTACGGCCCGCTGCACGTTTTGGCGTAAAGATGCAGGGTCGATATAGTTCAGTAGATAAAGACTCTGGATGAGGTTGTCGTACTCCCAAAGGGCGCGTTTGCTTCTGTTGTTTGTTCGGCTGGCCTCAATTGGCATAACTCATGAGGAGCTTATCCATGGCCAAAGAATCGCAGCCTTCTCAAACCACTGGTCAAGTTGTGCGAGTCGAGGCGCAACCGTCCCGGATCAGCCTGGAGTTAGGACGGAGGGCGGTACTGGTGATCGACATGCAAAATGACTTTGGGGCTAAGGGGGGCATGTTTGACCTGCTCGGGATTAATCTCTCGATGATTCACGGTGCGGTTGGCTACAGGCCACTGGTCGGTTTGAGGTCGAAGACTTCGCTATATAGATACGACGCCTTACTTACTTCAGCGGGCAAATCGGGACGGTTAGCTTGCAAAAAGAGGGTAAGGCGAGACGCCTTACTTACTTCTGCGGACGTAGCCCTTCGGGCCGTAAAACCGACGCTATACAGATACGATTGAGATTTAAACCCAGATCAGGTAGAAACATACTCCGGCGCCAGGAACGGCTCCGTATCTCAATCACCGGAATTCCCATCCCGTAGTTCCCATATCATCCGCCAGATGCGATCAGATTCACCGCGTTCGATCACTTGAACCGGGGTCGATCCTTCGAACGCAGAGTTGGATGTCTCAAGCCAGGAACCGATTTGGGCGGTAGGAACAAGCCCCGCGAGAGCTGCGAACAAACGCGACAACTCAGTCAGATTTCGCCAACTGGCCGATCGAATAGACCTAACATACGCAGAAGTGACAGCTCGGACCCTCTCCGAACCAGATTTGGTAAGATTCCATTACCTTTCTGGCGTGGGCTCCCTGTCGTACGTCGTGAGCAAGACCTTCTGACACTTCTTTGCGAAAGCGAATGTCGCCATTGTAACATCGGTCAGATAACTGAACGATCGAGCGAAAGTGGGGCGGGATCAGCACTCTCCGATTCCGGACGGAATTAAAGACCAGTCGGCCACACCGCACGCACTCACTTCCGCCTGCCATACGGTCAACCGTTCCATCAATCACCGCCCTCATTCTTCTGGCTTCGGTTCCCGCACCTCGTGGACCGGGCGCCGGTGCACTTCATCCTCGGGAACAAACTCAATTCGCATGCCCGAGCCCGGTTGAGTTGCAGCGCTGGTCGAAACGACAACGTTCGTGTCGCCGTCTTTGCGTCGAAACAGCAACGTTCGTGTCGTCGTCTTTGACAAAACGTGCTTGGCAAAGGGTGCGGAATTACTTACTCAAAAAAGGCGGAACCAACGCATGAACCTCTCCGCGACTCAAATTCAACTTGCGAAAAGCCGCTGGCCGATCGGGAAAGCGCATAAATTCGCCCCCTCGCTCCCCCCGACCCCTCAATCCCCGCCGCCGCTCGACGCTCGTTTTCTGCGGGAGTTTCGACATTCACCTTGATCCGGACTTTGTGCCTTCCTCTCGATTGAATCCTTCACCATGTTTGCGATTGGCCGCAGGCGTGGCTGCGTCCCTCTTGATGGCTGGATGCGCAGCACACAAGACGGCGCCGCCTTCGGCGATTGTCTACCCGGCTACGCCGGAGGCTGAACTCCAGGAATTGCGCACTCTTCCTCAGGGTCCATACGATCGACTGGAGATTGTCACGGTCACGGCAGAGGTCGGAGAGCAGCTTACTTCCGCAATTAAAAGCGCGCGCCAGTTAGCCGCACAGAAAGGCGCAAACGCGCTCGTCGCTCTCCGAGACACCGAATTTCCGCAAAAAATAGGAAAACGACGGCTGAAAGTCCGGCGAATAACTTACCTGGCAATTCACCGTCGATGAGCGGCCGCAGGCTTGGCCAGCGCAAAAAATCTCACGAGCGATTTTGCGGCTACAGGTTCACGTGTTCTCGGACCTCGTCTTCAAATGTCTCAAGGTCGGCGGCGGTGATTTCAGAAATGCATAAGAAATTCAAGCCTGCTTTGCTCCATCCGCAGAAGTGGTAACCGCGTTCCGACTGGACATCCATCTCGATTTTTCGTCCCGTCGCCGGCCAGATGAAAAGATTGATGACATGTTTCCCGTGCTGGTACACGATGGCTGCGACCTGTCGCTGTTCCAGGATGTCGACGCGGCCGCCGACCAATGTGTATCCGGCCGCCGTCAGATCGGCGACCGGTGGCGAGTAATCCAACTTCCCATTGAACCATGGCCTCACCGTATGCGGATCATCGGAAGGGCAATCGACCAGATGAGAAACCATCAGCGATCGGGAGTGGTTCGAGATGGCGTCGGCGACTAGTTCCTTCTCATAGGCCGGAGAAAGTGAGAGCCAGGTCCAGGCCAAAGCGCAACTTAGGATAATCAGGGCCGCTGCGTAGGCCATTTGGCGTCCGTGCTCTGAAAACCATCGGAAGCTCGGCTCGTCCTCTTTTCGAAGCATTGCGCGAACCTTTGATCTCAACTCTGGAGGCGCTTTGTAAGCTGGCATATTCTTCCGTACTATTAAACTGCAGTGGGTTATCCGTTTGGCCGCGTCTTGGCAGGAAACGCATTCCGCCAGGTGCGTCTCTAATGCCAGTTGGCTCGTCAGTTCCAGTTCGCCGTCAACGTAGGCGTCCAACGACTGCCTGGCCTCTTCACAATTCATTGACTGCCTCCGCGCTGCGAATGTGGGCGAACTCTTGTTGCAGCCGTCGACGCGCCCGGCTCAACCGCGACATGACAGTGCCGACGGGAATACCGAGCGCCAACGCCAATTCCTTATAGGATAACCCCTCAAACTCGTAGAGGATAATGACCTCGCGATACTCGGCAGGTAGGCGTAACAACGCATTCCGCAAATATTCCTTTTGTGTTTCGCTGATGATTTCCCTTGTCGATTGATCGAAGGAGATGATTTCCGCGTGCTTTTCCTCGTCATACGGCACAAGCTTGTCATCGGCGGCCTGCTTGTTCATCCAGCTATACGCGGTGTTCCGGACGATGGTCAGCAGCCAGGCCCTGCCGTTTCCGCCTCGGAAACCGTGGAATCCTTTAAATGCCCGCAAGTAGGCCTCCTGCACAATATCCTGCGCATCCTGGTCATGTTGAACAATCCAACGCGCAAGATTGTAAGCAGCGTCCAGGAAAGGCAGGAAAATCTCTTCAAATTGCTCCCGATCTTCTCCCATCACAGTATGGACCACAGGAGCTGTCGATTTATTCCTCGCTCGGACCTGTTTCGGACAATCATCTGTGTCAGTGTCAGTGTCAGTGCCGGTGTCAGCTGGGAGCAACTATCGACAGAAGTCTTCATTTGATAAAAGATTCCCATAAGGCTTCAATCCAACGCTGGAGCATCGTCCTTCCCAACTGACACTGACACTGACACTCCTTAGGCAGCAACCATGACGACAATAATGATCTGGCCGTCCCGCCAATCCGGACCGCGGATAAAAAGGGGACTCCCTTGGCCCACTTTGGCCTGAGTTTCCATGACCTGTTTGGTCCCTTCGACGAACAACAACTCAACCAGAAATTTTCCGTCGGGCGCAGGGGACAGGCTCGTCAGCAACACCTGGATGTCACCCGCGGAGACGAGCAGATTCTCGGTCCGGGTCTCCACCGCGATTTGGCGCTGCGCGATCACGTGATAGTTGGCATACCCAAGCGAACGACGGAGCGGCGCGTCGTACCCAGCCAACCACGGCGGCAAATCGAGGATCTTGCCCGCGTTCGACGCGTAGAGCAAACAACCCCAAGCCCGAATCGACGCATGAACCGGCCCGGCAAACGCACCAAATAGAACTACCAAAAACGCCAACTGGCAGAATCGGCAGCCTCTTCGCGAGATTCCACGAGCGTTTGCCTTGAGACTGCCGTTTCCCCGAACACAGGATTTCACTCCCTGGAGACGAATCAACGGTGGAGATCCCGGCCGGGCGGCAGCTTATCGAGGCCTTCGAGCTTGATAATGGTCATGTCTTTCTGGTTTTCGACAGTGGCCTTCACTTTGGGATCCGTTTTTGTCTTCAACACTTCAGCCACATACTTGGTGCGGGGGTCAGAAAAATCTCCGCGCGGGATTATAGTGAAAAACAGGGCGAAACCCACAGTTAAGGCGCAAATGCCGCCCCAAACGAGACGGGGCAGACCGAGCAACGGCCCGCAAGAAGGTTTACCAGTTGCAACTGTCTCCCGCCTGATCTGCTCCATGATCTGCGCATTGAAGAATTCAGGATTCGCAAGTTCCCGAGGGTGGATACTCTCTCTCAACAAGCTTTTCAGCTTCAGAAACTCGATCTTTTCCCGCTGAATGGAGGGGTGCTCGTTTTCGAAGGATCGCAACTCCTCGCCGCCGAGCCGGCCGTCAAGCCACGCGGTGTATTTTTCCTCAAAGGTTTTCATAAACGTCTCGCAGGAGGATTTGTAGCTTTTTTCGAGCGTAAAACAATCGCGACATTACGGTGCCGAGGGAACAGTTGAGAATTTCCGCGATTTCATTGTATTGCAAGTCTTCGATTTCTTTCATCACGATCACAGCGCGATGTTCAGGAGAAAGTTTTCCTATCGCCTCATCTATCCGCTGACGAATTTCATGTTGTTCCAGTTTTATGTGGGGTAGAGGGACAGCCGACGGGGTTGTTCGGGAGCCCGGTTCCACGTTTGCGGTAGCAATCCGGTCGTCGAACTCAGCCTCGCCATGAATACCTTTCCGGCGAAGCGAATCGATCGTTACGTTGGTCATGATCCGATAGAGCCAAGTGTAAAAAGAGGACTCGCCCTTGAACCGGTGAATCGATTTCCAAGCTTTCAGGAACCCTTCCTGAGCGAGATCCCAAGCGTCTTGTTCGTTCTGGACCATGCCGTACACCATCATAAAAGCCTTGTTTCGGTAACGGATGACCAGATCGCTAAAGGCGTTTGAATCTCCAGCCTGACAACGCTTCACCAGCACACGGTCGTCTGGCTCAACTGAATCATTAGGACTGTGATCCGCCTCTAGCTTAGACGCGCGTTCGTCTAGTTCATTCAACGGCAAGATTCCTGGTTGTCCGAGTTACGAACCGTAACGTCTTCGCCATTCGGCCCGAAGATCGCCCATCATGACAATGATGCTGTCCCGGACTTGAAAGAGGCGCTGGTAAAGCTCTTCAAATTGCCGAGCTTTGAGACTGCCATCGTGACTCATCTGAGTCGCCGCCTCGACAGCTGTGGATATTGCCCGAAGCGCCCGCTTCAAGTAAGCGATGGTCATACCGATTTCTTCGGTTTCATGGTCGCTCAACGCGGCCGCCAATTTGGCGCTCGCGACCGCCACATGAGATGCGAGCTTCACCCCAAGAGGGTTCGAAGCGACACTGGGAACTTCGTCAAACAGTTGATCAATCCAGACCGTCAGAGAAAACGCGTTTTGATAAAGCGGGTGTGATTCGAAGACTTCCTGCGTTTCTTCTTCTCCCTCATCCTCCACTTCAAAATCGGGTTCAAACTCGATCTCCTCAATTTCTTCTGTTGGCTGGTCGAGCAAATGGGTCCACCCCATCTCTTGCGCGATGATCTGGTCACGATTCGGGTCATCGATGTACTTCTCAAACAGCTCCATGTAGCGTTCTGTTTTGCTATCCTGCTGTTGGAGAAATCGCTCCCAATCGTACTCATCCCAAGCTCGCTCTGGCTCATCGTAGAAATCAGCCATACGCCGTTCCTTTATCTCAGGTTATTGGAACCTGCAAAGTTTTTGTCTCGCATTGTCTGGAGCCGAAGTTGACCACAGGCGGCATCAATGTCATGTCCTTTTTCTCGTCTGATGGTGGCATCCACTCCGCTTTTACGCAAAGCGCGGTAAAACGTCTGTTGCCGCGTCTGGGAAGGACGCTTCCAGCCTAAGCCCTGGACGGTGTTGTAAGGGATCAAGTTGATTTTTGCTTCCAGCCTTCTGGCCAACCTGCCTAATTCGACAACCTGATCCAGACCATCGTTGACGTTTTCGATCAGGATATATTCAAACGTAATCCGCTGGCGTTTCTTTTCACAGTAGTATGCGCACGCGTCCATCAATGCCGCGAGATTAAACTTCCGATTGATCGGCATGATCCTTTGGCGCACCTCGTCGGTCGCCCCGTGGAGAGAGACCGCAAGGCGGATCTGCAGCGGTTGATCGGCCAACTCACGTATCCGAGGCGCCAACCCGCTCGTTGAAACTGTGATATGCCGCGCTCCAATTCCGATGCCCCACGGCGCTCTGATGATTTCGATCGCTGACAAGAGATTTTGATAGTTCGCAAGGGGTTCTCCCATTCCCATGAACACGATGTTGTTGACCTTCTCGCCGCTCAAAGCCTCGACTCGCAGGACTTGTTCAATTATTTCTCCAGCGTCCAGATTTCTCGTCCATCCTTCCAATCCGCTGGCGCAGAACTTGCACCCGTAGGCGCAGCCGACCTGCGTTGAAACACAGAGCGTTTTGCGGTCCGATGGGGATCCATACAGTGCGGGACTCGCCGGCAGCAAAACTGATTCAATGAAACTGGTGTCCCTCAGAGCAAAAAGAAATTTCTGCGTCGTATCGCGGGATCCCGTTTTTCGGACGCAAGCCAAGGGCGCCAAAAGAAAATCGCGGTTGAGTTCGTCGCGGAGTCGTTCGGATAAATCCGACATCTCTTGAAATCGGGAAATCCGCTTCTGGTAAAGCCATTGAAGAACCTGTTTTGCTCTGTAAGGCGGTTCGTTACGTGTGGCAGCCCATGCTTCCAGTCCCGATAAAGTGAGGTTGAAAACCGACGGTTTCTTATCCATTTCCTCAAGCATGAAGCATCACACATATCAAAGCGGGATCAACTTGGAGGAAAGGGGTCAGGGGACAGGATCCAGGAGTCAGGATTCAGGATTCAGGAGACGGGAGACAGGAGGGACGGGGCTGGTTCAGGTGAATAGCGGGTTCTGACTCCTGACTCCTGAATCCTGAATTCTGAATCCTGCCTCCTCCCGTCCCGCTTGCATGGCAATGGAGTGAAGTCCAGATTAAAAAAAACCGCTGGACTTGGGGCGGACGGGCAATCAATCGTTCGCGCCTATCAACATGAAGTGCTACGAGATCTTCGGCAAACTTTCCCCTGAACTGACGAACGAGATTTTTGCTTACCTGCTTGAGTTCGAAAAGCCGGTCTACAAAGCGATGATCCAAAATATCGCTTCGCGCCGGAAACTGCGACCGGTCTTTATCGAGCGAAAACCGAAAGACGAACGGCATCTCTGGCTGCAGCAGGCGTTCTCCCTGAGAAGCGCTGACGACATCGCGATGCAGATACTGCAAATCTGGCTGCTGGGCGCTCAACGGGAAATGATCTGCGAATTCCTTGATTCCCTCGGGATCGAGCATGACGGGAAAGGTGTCGTAGAGAACCTGCCCGTGGAGCCACCTCGAGAAAAGCTAACCGACGCCATCACAAGGCTGCTCGAAAAACGTTCTCCCGAAGTTGTGGCCGTCTATCTTCACGCGTTTCAAGGCATGGACGACAGAGGGTGGCCGGTATTGGATGAGGCCCTAGCCACAGATTCGCGCATCTCGTTAGACTCCACAGCTAGGAACCCGATTTCCGGTGACCGGACCGGAGTCGAAGATTGAGCATCTCGACAATGGCGGAAAACGCCATCGCAAAATAGATGTAGCCCCGTTCGATGTGCTGGCCGAGACCGTCGGCCACCAAAACCACGCCGATCAAAATGAGGAACGCGAGTGCGAGCATGTTGATGGTCGGATGCCGATGCACGAATCTGCTGATCCCACCTGCGGCCACCAGCATGACGAACACCGCAATGGTCACGGCAGCAATCATTACCGCAAGATCTTTCGCCATCGCCACGGCGGTGATCACGGAGTCCAGTGAGAAAACGATATCCAGGAGCGCAATCTGAACCACTGTCCCGAGAAGGCCGGCACGTGCCTGGCCGACGCGCTTAGAGTCTGCCTCCTCCAATTTTAGGTGGATTTCATGGGTACTCTTGGCAATGAGAAAAAGACCGCCGGCAAAAAGGATCAAGTCCCTCCCGCTAAAGCTGTGCGAGAAAATGGTTCCAAGAGGCGCAGTCAGTCCCATGAGCCATTTAATGCACAGCAGCAGCAGGATCCGGGTAACTAGCGCCAGGGCGAGGCCGATGGTACGTGCATAGGCTTGCTGGGCGTGAGGTAGTTTCCCGGCGAGAATCGAAATGAAGATGACATTGTCGATCCCGAGAACGATTTCCAGAAAGCTCAATGTGACCAAGCTCACCCATGCATTCGGGTCACCTACCCAGTTCATCCACTCCATAGAAAATGACCGTACATGAAATCCTTCCGAAAAGAACTTTGGTTTGAAACTGATCGAAGGCGGCAATTTTTGCGGATCACCCCGCTGATTGAAAAATGCCTCGAGGAAAGCGGCGTCCTTGAAGGTATCGTCCTGGTGAACGCGATGCACATCACGGCCAGCGTCTTCATCAATGACAATGAAACCGGCCTCCATCACGATTTCGAACGCTGGCTTGAAAAAATTGCGCCTGAAAAGCCCTACCAGCAATACCAGCATAACGGGGCGGAAGATAACGCCGATGCTCACCTCAAACGCACTGTTATGGGGCGCGAGGTGGTGGCCGCCATCACCAAAGGAAAACTCGATTTTGGCCCCTGGGAAGAAATCTTTTACGGCGAATTCGACGGTAAACGACGAAAGCGAGTTCTGGTGAAAATCATTGGAGAATGACTACGCCGCTCGAGACCGAAGTCCTGCACTTTCTGAGTGAGCCTGAGGAGGGGGGATTCGACGCCTTAGCACTGGCAATTTTCAATTACCAGCGTCGCGAAAACCCGATCTACGCCAAGTATTGCGAATTCCTCGATACGCCGAAACAAATCGACTCCTGGGAGAGGATCCCGGCGGTCCCCCAGGGCGCGTTTAAGCGGTCCGCCCTGCGGTCGTTTCCTGCACACCAGACCAAGACGGAGTTCCGAACAAGCGGCACCACCGGGGAAGGCCATGGAACGCATTTCTTGCCATCCACCCGGTTGTACGAGGCTGCCGTCCAGCGAGCCTGGGACTATTTTTGTTTACCGCGTCATCGATTGATCCTCTTGATGCCGCATCCCGATGACGCACCCTTTTCCTCTCTTAGTCACATGGGTGGGATCCTGGCGAAATTCGACCGCAATCGATTTGTCATCGCGAAAAACGGCGAATTCGAACTTGATCGGCTGCGCGAAGAGCTCATGGATCATGAAGAGGCACTGACCCTGTTCGGTACGGCCCTGGCTTTCTTGAATTTGTTCGAGAAAGTCCCGGAGCTCCGCCTCAAATTGCCGCCGGGAAGCGTTGCGATGGAAACGGGCGGATTCAAAGGGAGCGGACGCGATATCGGCAAACACGATCTGTACGATCGGATGTCGCTCCATCTTGGTGTCGCAATCGACTCGATTTGGAATGAGTACGGAATGACCGAATTGAGTTCGCAATTTTATTCACGCGGCTTGGGTCGCACACACCTGGCCCCGCCATGGATGCGATTTCAGATCGTTGACCCGGACACCAACGAGCCGGCTCCTCCGGGAAGAATTGGACTGTTGCGTATTATCGACCTGGCGAATTTGTGGTCGGTGCTGGCTGTCTTGACGCAGGATCTGGCGATCGCCCAGCCTGACGGAGGCTTTCTGCTTCTGGGTCGCGATCCAGACGCCCTGCCGCGCGGTTGCTCGCGGGCAGTCGATGAACTGATGCGGTACGCGCGGAGGACCGGATGAACCTGGACGACCGAATCGCGGCCGTCGTCGCCGCGGCCGCAAAAGTCTCCGGGCTGGGTGATCTGACCTCGCAAAGCGTCTCGCATTGGATCGCGCTGGAATTGGGCAAATTTCTGGACGGTCGCGGACCTCAAAGGTATGGAAACCAACATTGTCTGGCCTTTCCGCTTAGTCCCATCCTGCATATTGTCAGCGGGAACACTCCGCACGCGGCTTTGCAAAGCCTGATCCGGGGCGTGCTCGTCGGCGCGGCAAACTGGATAAAGCTGCCCAAGAGAGGGCTTCCGGAATTGGACACTTATACCCGCGCGCTGCCGAAAGAAATACGACCGGAACTGGCAGCCGACCTGCGTCCAGGTTGGATGGAGGAAGCTGAGGCGATTGTTGTTTTCGGCTCGAACGAAACGGTCCAGGAATTCTCACGAAAGGCTCTCCCCGGCCAACGATTCCTCGCCCACGGGCCCAAGATCAGCCTCGGCTTGGTGTGGGGTCGCTGCGAGCCCGAGGTGGCAAAAGGAATCGCCCGCGATGTTTTTCCGTTCGATCAGCTGGGTTGCTTGTCACCCCAATTTTACTACGTCGCCGGCGACTCCGCAGAATTTGCTTGTCAGCTCTCGAAGCGACTAAACGAGCACCATTCAAGATCGCTTAAACCCGTAAGGGAAGGCGGAATTTCTGCCGCTCTGCGCGCGTTCCGCGAAGAATGGAAGTTTCGCGCGGCCACCGAACAGGGCGTCTTCCTCTGGGAAAGCCTCGGAAATCTGGACTGGGTGGTGATTC
>Ga0210387_10003994_pt1 | contig 11305 bp, 9 predicted proteins | sample IncBWC7OmetaG_FD_160108 | JGI IMG/M metagenome (GOLD analysis project Ga0210387, IMG submission 160108) | Forest soil microbial communities from Barre Woods Harvard Forest LTER site, Petersham, Massachusetts, United States - Inc-BW-C-7-O ... | reverse complement strand
GTATGCCTCCCTGCTCCTGGCGACAGGGGCAAGCCTCAGAGTGAGCATGGAACTCATGCGGCACTCCACAGCGGAGATGACGCTGGCTACGTATGCTCAGGCTGTAGGGAATGAAAAGAGGGGTGCTGGAGAACGAGTCGCTTGTATGGTGCTACCCAAGGGAAAAGCCGCTGAATGTTCCTTTATTGTTCCTTCGCAGCTTTTGGTTAGCTTATTGTTCCCTTGGATTCAGGCTAACTATCTGGTTTGATTGGTGGAGCTGAGCGGGATCGAACCGCTGACCTCCTCGTTGCGAAATCGCTTCGCAACGCGCTTTCAACAGCTTAGCAGAGGATTTAAGGGCGGAAAAGAGCGGAAAAACATCCGTCGTAATTCTTATTGTTCCCTTATTGTTCCTCTATTGTTCCCACGCTGGCCGCAAATTAACGCGGCACGGACGGTACCCAGTGTGGAACAGGAGGGGCTTGCATAAAACCGAGGACACTCTTTGTACACGTCTCAAATCGAGGGTTGCCCCCAGGGATTCACGCATACTGATAACACAAGAGATGTACCAATTTTCCACAGTGATACCCGTATCCGTACCCCAACGAAAGAGGGCTTTCACATCACGGTTTGTCTCGCTCCTGCGCGCACTTTCCGAACCCGTCTCGGAAGATTGCAGTAGCGAACATCGGTGATATCGTTCCGAGCGCCTGTCTGTCGATGAGTGCACTGGCCATTATTTATTTCTCATCTGACGGTAGCCTAAGAATGGTCGCGATTTCGTAGTTTCCTATAACCCCGTTTTTCGGGAGCGACCGGATTGGTGACGAGAAGCTCACTTCTCAGTTGTAGTCGGTGTGTCGTTGAGTGTGTTCGGGAGTGCCTGAAAAGGCGGGCGGGCACTACGGGATTGCTTCCGGGCGGTTCGTCACCGGGGAGCAAATCCCCACCGAGACCAAGGACGATTTCATTAGTGACTGGCAGTTTTGCCAGTCGGCGCCGCGCGACCGCGCAAATAAACTTCTAAGGCGAGTGCGGAAAGATGATCGACTCGACGATTGTGGTGAACATCGCAATCCTTGTCTCGGTCGGTCCTTGAGCGGGGTTAGGCGACATAGGAGGATTCATGACGATCACAACTACTCAAGCTCCCACCCAAGCGCAAACCGTCGACACGCGCATCGGCAAGCTCGATTTCGAGAACGGCGTGCCGACGCTGCCGACCGTCGAGAAGCTTTACGACCAGATGGACTTTCAGCGCGCCTGCCAGCTGTTTCTTTGGGCCATGCCCCTGGTTCAGGTCGGAAATTTGGAGGTCACATTGCAGGGCACCACTGGTGCCCAACCCGGTGATCTTGCCATCTACCTGGGCAACGAACAGAGGGTCTTTCTCACGCCGAACGCGACCACTCCTTACATTCTGGGCTATCTGGACCTGGCCAAGACCGGTCCGGTGGAGATGGATATTCCTGCCGGCGCGATTGCCGGGTCAACCTTGGATGCCTGGCAGCGCCCCCTCAGCGATCTCGGTCTCACTGGTCCTGACCAGGGGAAGGGCGGCAAATATGTTTTTGTCGGGCCGGGGCAGGAAGCGCCGGCAACGGCGATGGGAGACTTTCTCTTGAAGTCACCTACGTTTGTCGTGGTCTTGTTTTACCGCACGCTCGACCCCGACCAGGCGAAAGGCGAGGCTTTGGCAAAGCGCATACGGGTTTATCCGTTCGCTCAGCGCGACAATCCACCCGCCACACGCTTGTTGAAGCCTGACCCGGACAAGTTGGCGGAATTCTCAACCATGCCGCGCGGGATGAAATATTGGGAGCAGCTCGCGGCGATGATCCAGCGTGAGCCTGCAGAAGACCGCGACCGCTTCTTTATGGCGATGCTCATGCCGCTCGGCATCGAGAAGGGCAAGCCATTTCAGCCCGACGAGCGACAGACGAAAATTCTGACCGAAGGGGCTTTTGTCGGCGAGGCGATGGCCAAGGCCAGCACCTTCGACATGCGATTCAGGGACCTGCGCTACCGTCCCGACGCGCTCTGGCAATATTTCCTCATACTCGACCCCATGCAGGATTTGGCGAACTACAGCCAACTGGACCAACGCGCCGCCTATTTCTACGCGGCTCTTCTCGTGACCAAAGGTATGCTCAGTCAGACTCCCGGAGCCGGCCAGGCATATCTTGGCAGCTTCCGCGACAAGGAGGGACACGCCTTCGATGGCGCAAAGAGCTACCAGCTGCACGTGCCGCCGAATGTCCCCGCGAAGCAGTTCTGGTCGGTGACGCTTTACGACACGGACACCCGCTCAATAATTCTCAACGAGCAACATCGCTCCCAGCTTGGGTCGCGGGAAGATCTCGAGAGAAATGCTGACGGCTCGGTGGATGTTTACTTCGCCCCGACCTCGCCGAAAAGTCATGAGAAGAACTGGATTCAGACCGTGCCAGGCAAGGCTTGGTTCGTAGGTTTCCGATTCTACGCGCCGCTGGAGGCCTACTTCGATAGGAACTGGCCGCTGCCGGACGTCGAGAAAGTGATGTGAGCCATTCCAAGATTCCTACACAACCGATAATCGCCAACGCGCTCATCGAGCTTCACACAAGCTCAACATTTTCAAGTTGCGCCCAAGCATCGAGAAACTCGGAAGCTCCGAAGTGCCGCTAAAGTCGGGTTTTGAGCAACTTCGCAAGATCCGGTCCCCACCAGACGAACTTAGCCAAAACACCGTTTTCGGGAGGCTTGGATGGCTGCGCTTTCTGTGCCCTAATACTAGTAATAGTGACAGTTCCCTCGTCGCGGTTGAAATGCGACCCTATCTGCATTCCGGTTGTTAGAACCTTTCCGGATGACGATGCCTACACAGCCGCTGATTGATCATCAAAATCGTGGATAACGATCCCATTTCGATGTGGCGCTTTGAGTTTAGGACTGCTTACTCTCCGCGAAATCAAGCTTGAGGACTGAGCACCCGACATGGCGCAAAACTATCGTCCTTTTCCTCTTCTTCTCCTCGTCGGGTTTTGTTTGCAGAGCGATGCATCGACCCAGACACTATCGGTACAAGATGGAGGAAACAAACAAATCACCCTGGGCGACTCCACGATTCCACTCTATGGACCGTGGAAGTTTCATATCGGCGATTCGCCTGTAGATCCCGTGACACATGTGCTGCTATGGACTGAGCCGGGCTTCGATGACTCGAAATGGGAGCCGGTGGACCTGACGCCGCAGGATGCCTCATTGGATCCCGTCTATGGAGTTTCGGGGATGGTGCCGGGCTGGACAGCTCGGGGGCACGCGGGCGATTGGGGTTATGGCTGGTATCGCCTCACGGTGCAGGTAACAGCACCGGCGGGAAAAGAGCTGGCCATCGAGGGCCCACCTGGCGTGGACGATGGCTATCAGGTCTTCGAAAATGGATATTTGGTTGGTAGCTTCGGTGACTTCTCGTCCATCAGGCCGGTCGTTTACAACACGCAGCCCGTGATTTTCGCTCTGCCGAAACAAGACGACGCTGGCTCAACCACGCGCGTACTAGCCTTCCGTATGTGGATGGAGCCCTCCACACCGGCGAACTATCCCGATGTAGGCGGGCTGCGCACCGCGCCGCTGATAGGTGAGGCAGCGGCTGTAATGCTCGATGATCAGGTGCGCTGGGCCGACGCCCTCCGCGCAGTCACAGACCTTCTTGTGCTAGCAGCAGTATTCGGACTCTTAGCTCTCGTGGCCTTCAGCCTGACCCTGGTTGATCGTGGGGACCGGACCTACTTTTGGCTCGGAACCGCCTTCCTGCTCACCGCGGTAGTCAATGCGGTAGTGGTCATGCTCGACTGCACGCAACGCATTGGGATCGGGGTCGGAGATCCACTCAGGTTCGTCATTCTAAGTCCCCTGATTTTTGCAGCGTGGGTGATGGTGTGGTGGAACTGGTTCGGGCTTCATCGGCCCGCGTGGCTGCCGCGGGCCGTGGCAGTGCTGGCTTTGCTTTACGCGGTTTCATCTGCCATAGGCCGAAACCTGCTGGTTGTTACGGTGGTTCCTCATTCGGTCAGCGCGGTTTTTGCCAACGTGTATCTGGTAGCCCAGTTCCTCTTTCTGCCGCTGATGATCATTTGCATCGTTCAGGGTATTCGCAAGGAGGGACTGGAGGGGTGGTCGGTCCTGCCGGCCGCGGTGCTGTGGGGAGTTGCCCAATTTTGGGATGAGCTCAACTTTCTGCATATCCATCTGACATGGTTTCCAATTGGCGTGCAGGTCACGCTCAGGGATATCGCCAACCTGCTGCTGGCGTTTGTAATCGCCGGGTTGTTGCTGCGGCGACTGGTCGTGACGGTGCGGCGACAGCGTTTGATGGAGCTTGATGTGAAGCAGGCGCAGGAGGTGCAGCGGGTGATTCTGCCCGAGCCCATCACCACACTTCCGTGGCTGGCCATAGAGAGTGAGTATCGGCCCGCTCGCGAGGTTGGCGGCGATTTCTTCCAGATAATACCGCACCCCTCCAATGGCAGCATGCTGATTGTTGCCGGCGATGTTGCCGGTAAGGGCCTGCAGGCGGGCATGCTGGTGGCGCTCCTGGTGGGCGCTATCCGCACCGCGGCGCACTTCGATCCCGATCCGCTGGCGGTGCTGAACGTGCTGAATCAACGGCTCTGCGGACGTAACCATTCAACCGCCACCTGCCTGGCGCTGCGAATTGCCGCAGACGGCGGCGCCACGCTGGCCAACGCCGGGCACCTCCCTCCGTATCTCAACGGCCAGCCAGTCGAAATCGAAGGATCGCTGCCGTTGGGCACGATCGAAGATGCGGAGTTTTCGATCATGCACTTTATGTTTACCAACGGCGACCATTTGGTTCTCATGTCCGACGGCGTGGCCGAGGCCACCGACCCCAACGGGAACCTGTTTGGCTTCGAGCGCATTCTCGATCTGCTTCGCAGTTCGGCCAGCGCCGCGGCAATCGCCGCCGCAGCCCAGAGCTTCGGTCAGGAGGACGACATTAGCGTGATCGCCATTACCCAGACCGGAGCTGAATCACTCATTTCAGATTCCGAAGCGGCTAGCTTCTTGGCTCAGACTGACAACAAATAGTTCCCGCAAAGTCGCATTTTCAGCAACCTCACGTTAGTTGCCGATAAATGCGTTTTACAGTACTTATGTGTCTTCAAGCTGTTCGGGTAGTCTTGGGGTGAAAAGTCGCTTGAGCTTTACAGGAGGACTCAATCATGACGAATAGAGAAGCCGGAATCAATGTAGTCCGTGAAATGATGGGCGACCAAGCGGCCGCAAAACTCAGCGCTTCCGCTGACTCAAACACCTTCGGCGCCGCGATCGCTGCCTACGCGGTCGACCAGGTCTTTGCCGATATCTGGACTCGTCCCGGTCTGGACAGGCGCTCGCGCAGCCTGGTTTCGATGTCCGTCATGATTGCCATGCGCCAGCCCCATGAATTCGCCATCCACATGGGGGCCGGGCTCAATAACGGCCTCACCTTGAAAGAAATCGAGGAAGTTCTCATCCAGGCGCTGCCATATGTTGGCTATCCTGCCATCGCAACAGCGCTGACTGCTGCCGCAGAAGTTATCAAGGAGCGTGGTCTGGACGTCGACAAAAACTACGCGGGTCACCGTGGCCTGCTTTGACACAAAAAGGCATCCGCAGTCCGTCTTAGGCTGCAGCCTGTCTCAACACGGTTTCAACTTTAATGTCCAAGTCTCGGGCTATGCTTAGCGCATCGAGATCCCCATAAGGGGCCAGGAGGCTGGCCATCCTGTCGTACGAAATATGCACGCCATCAGCGCGTTCATCCACAAGGACGGTAACCGGAGCATAGGAGCCGGCGTCCGGAACGCATTTCGCCATTTCTTTCATGATGAGAGGATTTCCGATAACCAGACGAATCATTTTGGATGTGTGGTTCTTTGTGCCCTTGCGAATGACCATTCCGTGATCGAACTCGACAAATTGCATCAGACCGCTCTCGCCCAGGACGGGTTGTATAGCGGCCTCCAGCTCGGCGGCAGTTGTCGCTCGCTGCGTTGCTTGCCAGAGCTCCGCCATATTCGGGTGACCGATCGATGCCTTGATGGCTGCAACGACCCCATCGAATGGTTTCGAGGAGGTCACTGAAAACCGTTCCATATGAACTTTTCTGGTCATAGGGACTCCTTAGCCTTCGTTTGCAATACTGAGCGACAGTGTTTAGGTAAAAATAACGGGGCTCCTCCGATCGACCGAGTAGTCCCCAAGAGCGCCTAGCAGTCATCGCAATTGGCGACTCAGGAATTCGCTCGTCCGAGCGTTGGCCAAATGGGCCGCGGCGGCGTTGTAGTGTTTTCCGTTATGGCGGGAGAAAGCATGACACTGCCCCAGGTAGCTGTAAACCGTCGCATTAGGTTTCTTGGCGAGGGCTGCTCTAATCGCTGCTTGTGCAGCCTTGGAAATGAACTCATCCTCCTCGGCCAGATGCATGAGAACGGGCGCATGAAGCCCATCGACCTCTCCGAGGTATTTGTCAGTATCGGCGCCGTGATACCAGACTGCAGCGTCGATGCCGTCCTTACGAACAGCTGTCATAAAGACCATCAGCGCTCCCAGGCAATAGCCGAGCAAGGCAACCTTGCCGTTGCATTCCAGGAGACTGCGTACTGCATCAATGGTGTCTTTGATGTCCGCGACGCCGGCATCTCTGTCATAAGCCTGATAGAGGCGAAGGCCGTGGTCCCAGTCCGCTTGGGAGGTGACGTTCAGGTCGACGCCCGGCTCCTGCCGCCAATACAAGTCTGGAGCGACCGCGAGGTAGCCTTGCTCCGCCAATTCATCGCAGTGCTTGCGAATGTCGGCATTCACACCGAACAATTCCTGGAGAACGACAACACCCGGGGCTGGCAAGGTCTTCGGTCTTGCGATGTAGGCGAAGAACGTGCCGGCCTGTCCTTTTACATTGATGTGATCCGTCACTTTGTCCTCCTGGGACGGCTTATCCATATAGGACCTCCGCCGACCATGACCGGATCGGCGGAGAGCATCTTGTCTGAGAGCATATGGCTACGCACTGACGGCGGTGGCAGCTTCTTCGATGAGCTTGGCTGCTTCATTCGGATGAGACATGTAGGCCACATGGCTCGACTTCACTTCGACCGTTGTGGCCTTGGCGCGCTTCGCCATCATGCGCTCCTGGTCCGGATTGATCGATCGGTCTTCGGTCGCGACCATGTACCAGGTGGGCTTGTGCTTCCAGGCGGGATTATTGACCTGATGGGTGAACGCGTCAGTAGAAATCGGCACCTGTGCTATCGCCATGAACTCTGCTTCATCCCGTGGGATGTCCGCAGCGAAGTCGGCCACGAAATGCGCCTGGTCGATCCACCAAAGCCCGTTGCTGTCAGCGTAGAACGCCTTGGAGGCCTGCGGCACGGCCGCTTCGATGGACGCACAGCTCTCACCTTCATCAAGCGCAAAAGCGGCAATATAAACAAGCGCCGCAACGTTTGGATGATTGCCGGCCTCGGTGATAACAGATCCACCGTAGCTGTGTCCGACCAGGACGACCGGGCCGTCCATGGCGTCGATTGCAGCCTTCGTATACTTTTGGTCGTCGGCGTAGGAAGTCTCGGGGTGCTGCACCACCGACACCTTGTAACCGTCATGCTTGAGGATATCGGCAACCCTCTTCCAGCCGGAGCCATCCGCGAAAGCTCCATGCACCAGTACCACGTTCTTAATATGCTGTTTCATGATCATTCCTCCGTTATCGTTTGAGCTTCAGGGATTCGTGTATCGAGCCTCGAACTTGCGACCAACCATAGTCAGAAACGAGCACGACACTATTGAAGACACGAACCCTTTTTGTCGATTCCTGCTCAAATGCGGAGCGGAGGCGGGCACAGGACCGCTCCGAACTTATGCTCAACGCGAGAACTCCAGCCGAATCTCAAATCCGCAACGATGTTGCGACCAGAGACGATTTCGGGCAACACCGTCACGGGCCGCCGAATTAGAGGATGGGAAGCAATCGAATAATTGACGGAATTGGGGCTAGGGTATTTCGTTGAAGCTCCGGTGACGTGATTGTTCACGCCTCCACTTTGCGGGAGTCCCACCGACCACATTTGCGAACGCCCTGGTAAACGCGGCTTGATCGGAAAATCCAGCCTGCGCGGCAATTTCCACCAATGGTTTATTCGTTCCCGACAATAGAGCTTTCGCGAGTTCAATGCGTTTCAGAATCAGGTAGCGATGTGCGGAGGTCCCAAACGATCTCCTGAAGGATCGCGCAAAATGACTGACCGAAATCCCACATTCATCGGCAAGTGTCTCTAGTTTTAACTCGCCGTCCAAGTGCTCATGGAACAAATCCACAACGCGCCGTCTTTGCCACGGCGCAAGACCACCTTTGAATTGCGGGAAGGCTTCGTGAGTTTGAGCGTACCGTCCGACAAGGTGCGAGCAGATCATCAAGGCAAAAGAATCCATGAACAGCTGAGAGAACATCTCCGGCCTATTCAGGCACGGCAAAATCGTTTGCGTTAGGTAATGGAGTGTCGGGTCGGGTGTCCCATATACGCAGTAAAGACGCTTAGCTCTGGGCGCTCCGGCATCATCCGAGAGCGAATCTAACGTTGCACGCGGGACGTGGTAGTGGATCCAATCGATTGGGCCCGGATTGCGAATGGTGGTATTTGACTCCAGGTCGCACATTGCGACTCCACCCACTGGCCATGCCCCTGTCTTTGTGTACTTATCATCGGTCCAGAGTTCCCATTCCCCTGAATTCGCATGATTAAGATGAAGCGAGACAACGTAGGCCTTTTCAGGTGGGATGGATGCAGTTCGTTCCGGGATACCGCTCCGTGCAATCAGCCGGGTAATCGCCAGTTGCGGCCGGACGACGGAAACCACAGAATCGAGGGCAACATGGGGCGGTTGGTTCATGGTGAAATACTTCGCCATCTGAGCGCCATGGGCGCTTGCCGGGTTCGATGATGTCGTCATGGATAGGCCGTCAAATTACAGGGAACGATGCGTACGCCGGATTCCGCCGGAGTGTAGCGTAGCGCCAAAAAGAAAGGTCATTCTTGTACAAAATGACCTTGGTTGAATAAGGTAGCTGCCAGAAATGCTGTCGCTGAGCCAGCGTTATGGTTTTCACTGACGAATGCGATTCGTTTGGCCTGGAAAAACGGAGTCCGAATCGGCAAATGGGAAGGATATCGGCAAAACGCAGTTCTCGATGAAGCGGATCGTTGATTAACGAGGGCGCAGCCCACCCGAGACAAGGTGGTCAATAGCAACCGAGCCACGACCGTTCAGTTTGCGCCAGCGAAACGGCGTTGTCCCTTCGAGCGTGGTAAACGCGCGTGTGAAGGCAGCCTGATCGCAGAATCCAGACCGAGCTCCCACCTCTGCCAGACTTAGTTCGGGTTGGCGAAGCAGATTCTTCGCCGAGTCGATTCGAAGCTTGATGAGCCATTGATGAACTGAAGCGCCAAAGCTCTGGCGAAAGCAACGAGAAAAGTGACTCGGAGAGAGCTGACAGGCGGTCGCAAGGTCCGCAATTCTGATCTCGCCTTCAAGATGCGCACGCAACATCTCCTCGGCGCGAATCTTTTGCCAACTCTCTAGGCCCGGCTGTGCCCGGAGATTTTCCTTGCCGTTTCCATAGTGTTGCAGAAGATGTGTGCTCACAAGAAGCGAGACATCTTCTAATGCAAGCATGTTGAGTGGTTCACGGTTGCGCACCTGACCGAGGATGGTCTTGGTCAATTGAGCAACGACGAGGTCCCTTTCAAAGAAGACCATCCGAAACGAATCAACGGGCGCAATCCTATTGTCTGCTGCAACTCTGTCCAGCAGGTCGCGCGACACATAATAGTGTAGATAGTCGAACGGACCTGCCGCCCACATCTCCATCGGCTTTATAAGATCGATGACCGTTGTTGCGAATGCGATCGAATGAGAGACGCTGACTTCTCGTCCGGCGATTCGTGCGCGCCACCGGTCAACTGGAGTCGGAGCTAAAGCCACGCAGATGAGCATGGCTCGGTCCTCAGGATAGGACGGCGCCCGCTGCATCTCCATCGATCCACCCTTGAGCCTGGTGAGAGCGAAGTCAGGCAAGCCAGACATATTCTTGAGGGAGCAATCATAGAGCGGCGTCCGGAAGACCTCGGCCAGGTTCGCGCCGTAGAATTTCCGATCTTGATCTGGATGCGTCGACAACGGCTTCGTCGGAAGACTTTGCTTATGAGCCACACTCACCACTCTTCGGGCAACAGCCTCAATATAAACGGCCTTTCTTCCCCAGCCAAGCGCGTGGTTATCCGCTTGTGGTTTGCATCATGTTCCGCCCGGATCTGTGAAGCAGATACACCACGAAAAACTGAAGGGCAGCGATAATGAGCGGCCCAGCGGATTTCCCAAGATCATGCTCAAACAGACCGATTCCGGCATCCAGCAACTGCATGGTGCCGGCAAGCGCACCCAGGATCAGCAATGCATTCGTCGCCCGCTTGTAGATAGCTCCCAATGCGAACAAAGCCAGAGGAATTGTGCGCGCCGCCGCATACAAAGCCAATATCAACGTTGCCTGTGTCGGAACGGACTCGGCAGGGACCAGGTATTGTGGTCGGACGATTCCCACGATGGAAAAGCCACTCGCAACCAGGACATTGAGTGCCGTGACCAGCGAAGCCAGCCGGATCGCCTTTATTGTTGTCATTGATTCCTCTCACTCTCTAAGCGCGCTCGTCCAAATGAAGTTGGGTTGATCTGAAAACTTGTGTTCGCTAATTTCGGACCGGGACACCTGTTATGTTGCGCCCCATCGGTTATCGTCAGACTGTAAGAACTACCCTCCCGAAGGGGCGGTCTTCAACGAGATAACGGAGAGCCTTAGCGGCTTCGACTAAAGGAAATGTCTTCGCGACGATCGGTTTGATGGCTGCGGATTGAAGAAGAGGGACGATGGCCTTCCAGGCGTCAGCAACCGTTGCCTGTGGCTGACGGAACATATTGAGACTCCGAATGCTGGCTTGCGGCACGATGAGATCGGTCACGTCGATGGTCGCCTGACGGCTTGCGGAATACCCCAGTGTTGTGAGGCTTCCGCCCACTGCGAGAGCTTTGAGCGCCTCGCTCAAAACTTCGCCACCGATCCCGTCGATGACAATGTCTGCTCCGTAGCCGTCCGTGATACGACGCACTCCATCACCCAGCTTCTCCAAAGAGGTATCGATGACCTCATGGAATCCAAGCGCCTTCGCCTTTTCGGCTTTCGTGGAGCTGGTTGAGCTGGATATGGCGGGTTTTGCTCCCAAAG
>Ga0210387_10003992_pt1 | contig 11313 bp, 8 predicted proteins | sample IncBWC7OmetaG_FD_160108 | JGI IMG/M metagenome (GOLD analysis project Ga0210387, IMG submission 160108) | Forest soil microbial communities from Barre Woods Harvard Forest LTER site, Petersham, Massachusetts, United States - Inc-BW-C-7-O ... | reverse complement strand
CTCCGGCTTCATAGAGACCGAAGTGCTTGACCTTTCCGGCCTGAATGAGTTCCTTCACCGTGCCGGCAACGTCTTCGATCGGTACGTTCGGGTCGACGCGGTGCTGATAGAGCAGGTCGATGGTCTCAAGCTTGAGCCGTTTCAGCGAACCCTCGACCGCCTCTTTAATGTGGGCTGGCTGACTGTTCACGCCGGCCGTTCCCGGGCGTATTTCACCGCCGCCCACGTCGAACCCGAACTTGGTGGAGATCACCACCTTGCCTCGAAACGGAGCCAGCGCCTCGCCCACCAGTTCTTCGTTGATGAACGGGCCGTACACTTCGGCGGTGTCGAAAAATGTGATGCCGCGATCCACGGCGGCGTGAAGAAGATTGGTCATTTCTTTCTTACCTTTAGGAGGCCCATAAGAAAAACTCATTCCCATGCAGCCGAGACCGAGAGCAGACACTTCAAGATTGCTTTTTCCAAGTTTGCGTTTTCGCATTATTTCTCTTCCTCTGTACAATTTCTTGGATGCTCAGATGTGCGGATGCGACTCGCAGATCGCGTCTCTCGAATCTCGGCCGGTTATCGTCGCGAAGTTTGTTGGTGCAAAAACGCGCTAGCGCTCCAGGTTCCTGCGGTCCCAATTTCCCAGATCGGCGGCTGCGTTATAGGTGCTCTGCAGGAATTCCATCAGCGCTGTTTTCGGAGAATCGGCGGTGCGCACATCGTCATACATCAGCAGGAACTCTTTTAGTTTCGGGTCATAGAAGGCGGCTTGCGGGCGAACCTTGGCCTGCGCGAAGGCCGCCGGTTCGGGCGCCGCATAGGAGTAGAAACATGGTCCGGTGATATCGCCTCCGCCGGGCCAGATTCCCGCGCTGCTGACTTCGTGCGAGTAGCCTTCCTTGGTAATGGCGTCGGCTCCCGGCCGTTCCGGCGCTCTTCGGCCGGAAAAGCGCGTGAGCGCAAGGTCGAAGCCTCCCCAGAAAAAGTGAGTGGGACTCACCTTTCCTAGAAACCTGGTGCGGAATTCTTTGAGCACTTGATCGGACCACAACAGGATGCGCCAAAATTTATTCATCGCGTCGGCATCGTAGGAGGCGTGCTGACGGTCCTGCTCGAACGGGATGGGATCGGCGATCTCGCAGGGCTTGGTCCAGATCCTGCAAGTGACCCCGACTTCAGACAGGGCGGCCATGAACTTCGCATAGAACTCAGCCACACTCTGCGGCTTGAGCGCGATGGTGACGACGCGGCCTTCGCTGGTTTCAATCAGAAGCTTGTGATCGATGAAATCAAAGCGGACTTCGACCGTTGCTATGGACGTTCCCCGCGCGTACGGCATGGCCAATGTGGTTAGCCCGCGCGCGGTCAGGTAGAACGCGACATTCCACCAGTGGTTCACCAGCGGGCACAGTTTCAGCCGCACTTTTCCGACAATCTGCGTCCACATGTGAACGGTCGAGAAAGTGTCTTTCCAGCTATCGAAGGGTAAGGGCGGCAGCTGATCGCGTTCGCTCGGTTTGATTGGGGGCATATGCACTCCATCGTGGCGAAAGGCCTGACGAACCAATGTAACCGAAACGCTGGAGCGACGTTTATTTCAAGAGTCCGTAGACGTCGACTTCGCCTCGAGCCGAGAAGTAGACGCGTCCGTTGACCACGAGCGGGATCACGAAACGCGTGGCCATGCCAGCACGATCGCGCGCGATGTTCTGTTCCGAGGTGTAGAGCGGCTGGCCCAGTTTAGTGGCGTCAAAGGCGTAAAGGACGGCCGGAGTGGTGTCAGGGCCGTCCCAGGTTTTCGTAGAAACGGCCCAGACGATGGCGTTCTTGTTGCCGTCGGCGGAAATGGATGGCGTCGCGCCAGACGTTGTAAATTTCACGGACGAAGCTTCGGCCGGAACGAGTTGGCCGTTCTTGACCGCATAGCTTCGAAGATAGTCACCACTGGTGGCGAAAAACGCGCGGCCGTTCCAGTAGGCCATCGCGCCTAAAGAGGGGCCGGGCAGGTGGATGATCTGCACCAGATCGTCGCGGTCGGGATGGAACTTGCCCATGTTGTCGCGATCGATCACATAGATGGTCGAATCCTTGGTGGGCTGCAGCAGCAGATGACGATGCCGTCCGGGTTGATCGGGGAGCAGCGTGGGGCCGCTGGAGCCCACATCGGCATCCCCCGCGAGGATGGCGGCCTGATTGGACGGGGTGAAGTAGTCGCGGACGGCGAGCGATGAGCCGTCGAGCTTAAGAACGGAGTCGCCGTAGTCGCGCCCTCCGCTGGTCGCGTCGAAGGTGCCATTACCGGTGGGCACATAAAGATTGCCTTCGGAATCGACGGCGGGACCGGTGTCGCTGAGCCAGATTCCCGCTTCGCTGCCGTCGGGATTGACGTTGAGCACGGCCTTTTGCGCGAGCGTCTGCGGATCGTAGGCTATGACCCAGCCGTGGTAGGGATCGACGTCGCAAGAGGAAGCCCAGGTCAAGTACACGTTCTTGTTAGCGAGAGTGAGCGCAGCGCGCGGGTTTTCACGGAGAGGATCGAAGGCGACCTCGCGGTTGGCTCTGCCTGCGCCCCGGCCCGGCACCGATGCCGTGATCAGTTTCGGCCCACCAAATTTTTCGACACCCGTGGTGATGGCAAGGGCATGCAAACGCTGGAAATATTCATCGGGACTGGTGGTGTGCCGGACGACGCTTCGGGCCAGCACATAGAGCGTGCCAGTCGGCAGGTCGATAACCGGTGTAGAAGTGATACCAATTTCAGGGCGGATGAAAGGGCATTGCGCCTGATCTTCTGATACGGGATTCTCGCGCGCCGGATCGAGCAACCTGACCTGCCAGAGTGGAGGATCGCCGGGACGCGCAGCATCGAAGGCGTAGACGCTGTCATGTTCGGTGGCGACGAAGATGACGTCGTGCGTGCCTTTGCCGGGAACTTCAACCGACGGAAGAAACAACGGTTCAGCGTAGACTGCGCCGTCGACTTTGAATACGCCGAGTTTGCCGAACTGTTGAGCGTTGACGTTCTTCGGCGTCAAGAGTATTTCATTCAGAGTTGCGCCGGTGCGCATGTTGTCGTACTGCGAAGTGGTGACCTGGGCCAGAGCGGTAACGGCGATCAGGAGGAAAGGGAGAGTGGCACAGCGGCTCGGTTTCATGCGGAAGATCCTCAAGCGGCCCAACGGAACTGGAGCCCGCTTGATTTTAGACGCTGACGGGACGCGGCGGAAAGCCGCATCCCGCATCGATCTTCAATTATCGATCTTCAATTTGAATTTGGTTTTGTTGGGGGAACCGGGGGAACTCTTTCGGCGAGCGGCTTGTCGCTGGAACCCGTTAGCGGCTCATTGTGCGTGGGGTTCGCGCCGACTTCCGGACTGCTCGTATGGTCGATCGGCTTCATGGCGACGACCTGGTAGCGGCGTTGCTTGTGATCGCCATCGGGAATTCGCATCTCGATGACATCCTTGTGGACTTTAAATTCGCCTTCCTGCCCGATGGGCAACAGGCGCGGGTGCTTATGATCGAGCGGACGGACGTGGTACTCCATGTCGTCGGTGCGGAGCATATATTGCGGACACAATTTCTCATCTGAATTGACGCTGGTTATGCCGACCGAGGCCCATACGCTGCCGAGCCCAGTCATGCCATGCTCCTTGGCTCCGCACGGCACGGCCTCCATCTTTTCAATCATGGCGCGCTGCGCGTGCTTCTTGTCCCCGGCGAACATCGGGAGCGCGATCGAAAGCGCGAACAGTGAAATCGCAAATTTGGCCAGCAGAACTCTTGTTCTTTTTTTCATAAAGGCCTCCCTCCGCAAATTAGGGCCGTTGCCCAGGTTGCTCACAAGCGGGAGGGCGCTGGCAGAGCCAACCTCCCTCCCGTCGTTTTGTCGATCTACTTTAACTTCAATTTACTTCTTCATGTTTCTTAACTCTGGCTATTTCTTCACTCTTATTTCGGGTCTGAACCCGGCATCTTCGGCACGGTCGTCGTCTTTGGCGCTGTGCCCGGAGTCGTCACCCCGGTTCCTTGAGCCGACTTGATGAAAGACTGCGGATTCTGGCTCAACTGCTGCTTTACTTCCGGGTTGGCCTGCAAGTAGGCCTGCAGTTCCGTGTGGTTTTGCAGGTACTCGTCGTTGGTGGCAAGGGTCGGGTTCCTGGAGATCTCGGCAGCGATGGAAGTGTGGCCTTCCAGGAAGTTATGGAAACTGGACAGATGACCCTGGTCCGCGCCTCCATCGTGGCGATCTCCGTCGCGGCGATCTTCCCATCGGTCATAGCGATTTTCATCGCGCATGAAGGCGTAGGGATGCTCGTCAAACTGTTGCCGCACTTCCGGATGGCTCTTCATGAATTGCTGCAACTCCGGATGGTTGGCGACCCACTTTTGGTCATCGATGAGCTTGGGATCTTTGCGCAGTTGCTCGTCAATTTCCGGATGCTTGTCTAGAAACTGATCCATTCTGGCTACTTCGCCGTGAGTAATGTCGGGGCGATCCGTCTGCCGGTCGAAGCGATTTTCGTCCCGCATGAAGGCACGGGGATGCTCATCGAACTCCTGCCGCACTTCCGGATGGCTCTTCATGAATTGCTGCAGCTCCGGATGGTTGGCGACCCACTTTTGGTCATCGATGAGCTTGGGATCTTTGCGCAGTTGCTCGTCAATTTCCGGATGCTTGTCCAGAAACTGATCCATTCTGGCTACTTCGCCCCGCGTAATTCCGTCCCGATCCCGATCTTCGGCCCGCTGATATTGCTCTTCCTGGTGCATGACTGGCCTTGGATTCTGCTGAATGTCAGCTCGAATCTCGGGATGGTCGTGCAGGTACTGCTGCAACGCAGGATGGTTTTCGACGAACTGTTGGTCATCGACCAACGATGGGTTCTTGCGCAGGTCGTTTGAGACTTCCGGATGGCTGTCAAGAAATTGATTGAAATTGGCTAACTGCCACCGGACCAGATCGTCACTGTTTTGCGGCGCCGTGTTTTGCGGCGCCGTGCTTGGGTTTTGCGTCGTGCTTGGCGACTGTGCTCGCCCAGGCGCTGCCCAAATAAGAGTGGTGAGCGCCAGGGTTGCCAGCCAGTATCGAGTTGTCAGTCCCGTGCGTTTCATAGCGGTCAAAAGACCCTCCTTAGAAAAACCTCGAACGTTGTATTGAGCGGGATGAGTTGACTGATGCACGGAGGTGGCCCAATCGAGCGAGTGGGCGAAGCCGCCTGAATTCAGGAGCTTGGCAGCGCCTTAGGAGTTACTCCGTAGGCTGTGTTTCAGGATGGAATTTCGACACTGGCGGGTAAATTTCTCGTACAGCGATTACCTTAACGCCCGAGGTTGCCGGAGCCAAAAAAAAACGGCAAAGTTTTACAAGTTGTCGACTATGGCTGAGTGTCAGGTTTGTCGGCCGGCTTCTCGAATAGTTTCGGATCGACTGTGGGATTGATCTCGATCTTCTTGAATTCGGCGTTGCTGGTTTCCGAGCCGTTTTGCTTGTTCTGATGTTTGTAGGGCATGGTCAGACCGTCGGCGGTGCGCCAGTCGGCGAGATTGGTTTCGCCGTCGAACTGCCCCGTCTGTCCCATAGCCTTGTACTTTTCGCGGAGGATGTACCCAGTCTTCGGATCGATATACCAGCGGACCCAGGGAATAGCGCCGCCGATGTCGAGGATGGCGGCGTCGACGTCGCCGATTTTTTCCGTGCCCGCCGCGGTGAAGGTGAAGGCAGGATCGTCGACGTGCTGCGCCACATAGACGAGATCATGGTGAAGCTGTGCCAGCATTTCGCTCTTTTGCTCGGGTGGCATGCTGCGCGTGCCCATGCCTGCCATGGTCATGAACGCCGTGTCGGGCGTGGTAACAATCGTCAGTGCGCCCTGTTGGGTTTGCACATCAACGTGCATGCGGTCGGGGTATGCGAGGGTCACATCGATGGGACTGGGCGGTCCGCCGCCATCGCTTTCGGCGATGCTGACGTGCATGGCTTTAATGGACTGCAGCTTGGGCAGGCCTCCCATGGCGGTCGCGACTTTCGCGGCCAGGGCTTTGCCTTCGGGATTGGAGGTTGCGGGCTTGGTGGTGTCATTACTTTCTGATTTTTCGGCAGTTGGCGGTGGAATCGTGATGTCGATTTGCTTCACTGCGCCGAGCGAGGATAGCGGTTTATCGAAGTCTTTTGTGTTGCCGACGACCAACACGGCGAGCTGATCTTTGTGAAGATATTTAGCGGCCACGCGGCTCACGTCGGCGGCGGTGACTTTCTTGATTTCCGCCTGGTATTTGTCAAGCCAGTCGGGAGGATATCCGTAGTACTCGTAGGTCATACGCTCGTCGAGAATTTTGTCGGGCGAGTCGAGCCGAAAAATAAATGCGTTGAGGATGGCGTCTTTGGCGTGCTGGATCTCGTCGTCGGTGATGGGGTGTTTGGCGAGGTCGTCGATGTCCCCATCGGCGGCCTGAATGGCTTCGATGGTGGTGCCGCTCTTAGTGCCGATCGTAATCTGCAGCATGCCGGGATGCCCGAAATTGCTGCCAATCGATCCGCCGACGCCGTAGGCCAGCCCGCGCTTGGTGCGAATGTCGTTGAACAGGCGCGAGGAGAAGCCTCCGCCGAAGGCCTCATTAAACACATTGATGGCGTAATAGTCGGGATTGTCGCGTGTGATGCCAAGCGCAACCATGTGAATATTGCTCTGGTTCACGTCATCTTTTGGGACAAGATAGTAGCCGGGCTTGGCAGGCGCATATTGCACCTCGTTTTTCGCAGGCGCCGCACCTTTCGGCCAAGCATCGAATGCCTTGCGCAGGCGAGCTTCCATGGCGGCGGAATCGAAATCGCCGCTGATGCCGAGAATCATGTTATTGGGATGAACGTAGCGGCCGTGCCACTCGATCAGATCCTGACGCGTGACGGCCGCAACGGTAGAGTATTCGGGCACGCGGGCGTAAGGATTGTCAGCGCCATAGGCCAGCCTGACCGATTCGCGGCGAGCGATTTCGCCGGCGTCGTCATTGCGGCGGGAAATGCCGTCGCCTTCTTCCTTCTGCGCGATGTCGATTTTGTCGGCGCGAAATTCAGGATTTTCGAGCACATCGACGAAAGCTTTGAAGACGTCGTCGAGATCAGCCTTCAGACAAGAGAAGCCGATGGTGGTGGAGTCGGGGCCTCCGCCGGTTTCGACCTTCGCGGCGCGGACTTCGAGAAAGTCGTCGAGTTGGTCGCCGGTTTGAGATTTGGTGCCGCCCGTGCGCCAGACTTCGCTGTAGATATCGACGAGGCCGATCTTGCTGGCAGGTTCGTTGACCGAACCGCCGCGGATGCGCGCCGTTCCGTCGATCAGGGGCAGTTCATGATCCTCCTGCAGGAAGATCACCATGCCGTTCTTGAGTTCGATGCGTTTGGGCTGCTGCGGTTTGAACGCAGGCAGCGGGGGAACCGGAACCTGTTGCCAGTTTGTCGCTTGGGCCGCAGCTTGGGGAATCGTCATGAATGTTGCGGCGGCAAAAATCGTCGTGAGAATGAGAAGAAGAGCTCGCTTCACTGTGCACCTCCCTGAGCCGCGTAGCTGTTGGAAGGCTGATCGCTGGAGGGTGATTCGTTTCGCGACGACTCGCCCGGCGAGGAGCCGCCAGATGACGATTCCCCTCCGCCGGGAGCTCCGCCTCCGCCCGAATTTTCGATAATGCCGACGGTACGGTTGGTGTCGACGAAGACTTCGTTGGCCACTCGGCGAATGTCAGCCTTCGTGACCTGGTCGATGCGATCGACCGATTTGAATAATTCTCGCCAGTCGCCGTAGCGGGTCTGATAATCCGCGAGTTGCGTGGCCAGGCCCTCGTTGTCAGCGAGGCCACGAATTAAACTGGCTTTGGCGCGGGTTTTGATCATCTTCAGTTCGTCGTCAGTGATGTCTTCTTTCTTCACTCGGTCGATTTCGGCATGGATGGCATCGGCTACTTCCTGCGGCGTATGCCCGGGAAGCGGCACGGCAAGAAATGCAAACAGGTGAGGATATTTGGTCCCGGGGTATCCGGTGACTCCCTGGGAGAACGAGGCAATTTTCTTGTCGCGAACCAGGGCGCGGTAAAGGCGCGAGGTGCGGCCCTCGGACATCAGGTCAGAGATGGCGTCGAATACGGCGTCATCCTTGCTGCGGTAGTCGGGGCGATGGTAGCCCTCGATGTAAAGCGGCTGGGAGGGGTCTTTGAGCGTGACCTTGCGCTCTGAATTCTGCGGAGGCTCTGTGGTCGTGGTTTCGTCGGGATGCGGTCGCTTGGGCAGGCGGCCGAAATACTTTTCGAGCATCGGCATCGCCTCAGCGGCTTTAATGTCGCCGGCGACTGCTACCACCATGTTCGAAGGCACGTAGTACTTGTCGAAGAATTTCTGGGCGTCGGTGGCGGAGAAGGTGTTGAGGTCAGAGATCCAGCCGATCGTGGGCCGATGATAAGGATGGGCCGCAAACGCCTCTTCGGTGAACTGCTCGAGCAGGCGGCCGAACGGGCTGCTGTCGGTGCGCATACGGCGCTCTTCGATCACGACGTTGCGTTCCTTATAAAACTCGCGCAACACGGGATGCAGGAAGCGCTCAGACTCAAGATAGGCCCAGAGTTCGAGACGATTTTCGGGAAATGAATAGTGATACTCGGTCAGGTCGTAGGCGGTGGACGCGTTCATGTCTTCGCCGCCGTTTTGTTCGACGATCTTGCCGAACGCGTTGCTGACGACGAATTTGTCGGCGTCGGCGATGGCGTCTTTCCAGGCCTGTTCGAGTTGTTTCAGCTTGGCATCATCGCGGCCCACGGCCTTGTCGCGCTCGACGATGTAGGCGGCGTAGGCGACTTCGACTTTTTCGAGCGCCGGTTTTTCGGCGGCGTAGTCCGTGGTGCCGATCTTGTCAGTGCCCTTGAAGGCCATGTGCTCGAACATGTGCGCGAGACCGGTGGCGCGCATGGGATCCTGGGCCGAGCCGGCGTCGACCATGGTGAAGAAGGAGAACACGGGAGCTTCCGGCCGCTCACAGATGATCAGAGTCAGGCCGTTGGGCAGCGTCTTCACCGTGATGCGCTTTTCGAAGGACGCGACGTCCTGGGCCAGAACGAAGGACGAAAGAAGAAGAAAAAAAACGGCGATGGCGAGACGACTTTTCATCGGTCGGTAATTCATCGGACCTCCAGCGACAGAACAAGCGAAACGGGCGTATCCATGGCTAGACATGTATTGGACGGGCCAGCAGGGCAGAAGTTTGAAAGTACGTTGGGGGAAGGTCGGTTGTCAAACGGCAGAAGGCCTGGCGAGCCCGATCGCGGGCTGATTTTGCATGCGTCCAGCTTTCAGGCACAATGGCAGGCGGAGCGCGCATGACCGACTCGGCCGTTGATATTCAGGGCAGGCATCTTAAGCTGTCGAATCTGGAGAAAGTGCTGTATCCCGCCGCGGGTTTCACCAAAAAGGACGTGATCGACTATTACGTCCGCATCGCGCCCGCGATAATTCCGCATCTTGCCGGCCGGGCGTTGACGCGCAAGCGCTATCCCGACGGCGTGGACGGCGAACCATTCTTCGAAAAGAACGCGCCCACGCACAAGCCGGATTGGGTGAAGACCGCCCCGATCTGGAGCGGCCGCAACCGGCGCACGGTTCATTACGTCCTGGCCGACGATTTGCCGACGCTGGTGTGGCTGGCGAATCTGGCGGCTCTCGAACTTCACCCGTCGCTGGCGCTGGCCAGCGACATCACGTGTCCGACCGAGATGGTGTTCGACCTCGATCCCGGGCCGCCGGCCAATATTGTGCAATGCTGCCAGGTGGGGCTGTGGCTGCGCGAGATTTTCGAGCATTTCGGCCTGCAGAGTTTTCCGAAGACGTCGGGGTCGAAGGGGTTGCAGATTTACATCCCGTTGAACACGCCCGTGACCTACGAAGTGACCAAGATGTTCTCGCACGCGCTGGCGCAACTGCTGGAGCACGATCATCGCGATCTGGTGTTGTCGGAAATGAGCAAACAGGCGCGCTCCGGAAAAGTGTTTGTCGACTGGAGCCAGAACGACGAGCATAAGACCACGGTCGCCGTGTATTCCCTGCGGGCGCGCGAGCATCCCACGGTTTCGACGCCGGTGACTTGGGAGGAAGTTGAGCGGGCGTTCAAAAAAAAGGATGCGAGTCTGCTCGTGTTCGAGGCGCCGCAAGTCGTTGCGCGGTTCGAGAAGCTGGGAGATTTGTTTGAGCCAGTGCTCGAGTTGAAACAGCAGTTGCCGGATCTGAAAGCCGCAGCGAAGGGGCCAGAGACCATCGCGATTGCGGCGCAGGCTGAGGAACATGATGCGCCGCCGCGGAAGCCGAAATCTGCGCGCAAGTCACCGGCTCGAAAGAAGCCAGGCAAGGTATAATCCCCGTCTTGGGCGAGCTTGGTGGCGCTGCCTGGCGGGCAGCAGCGCCCGCGCCCACACGATCAAACTTCACAAGAGATCCGCACTCTATGCCGCAATTCTTCACTGGAACTTCTGGATGGGCGTACCCGACGTGGAAGCCGGATTTCTATCCAGCTAAGCTGGCGCAGAAAAAATTCCTGGGCCACTACGCCACCCGGCTCAATACTGTCGAAGTAAATTTCACATTCCGGCAGCTGGTGAAAGAAACGACCATTCAGAACTGGCTGCAGGACACGCCCGGGCATTTTCGTTTCGGCATCAAGGCCCATCAGGTCATCACCCATATCAAGCGCCTGAAGGGAACGGAGGATTTTGTGCCGCGGTTTCTGGCGACGATTGAACCGCTGGCCGCCGCGGGCAAGCTGGGTCCGGTGCTGTTTCAGTTGCCGCCGAATCTAAAGGTGGATGCCGCGTTGCTGAAGGATTTTCTGGCACTCCTGCCGCGCACTCTGCCAGCCGCGTTTGAATTTCGGCACACGTCGTGGTTCGCCGATTCAACCTGGGATGTGCTGAAGTCAAGCAATGTGGCGTTGTGTGTCGCCGAAACTGAGACTATGACTACGCCCGATGTCGCGACGGCCGGCTTTGTCTATTGCCGCTTCCGCAAGCCCAGCTACTCGGGCGAAGAGCGCCGGTCGATGATCGATCGCATTGGCCAGCACGTGGCTGCGGGACGCGACGTGTTCGCTTATTTCAAACACGAAGAAACGCCCGAGGGTGCACTGTACGCCGTGGAATTGCTTCGCGAAGTGAGCGGCGGGGTGTCGCCTTGACGATCGGCATCAGGTCGGTAGGATTTGTTTGTGTTGCCATCTGTTTGACACTGGGCGCGGCATCGGCTCAGGATTCGAGCCTCCGAACGGTCCATGTTTTCGTGGCGCTCGCCGACAATCA
>Ga0210387_10003991_pt1 | contig 11319 bp, 9 predicted proteins | sample IncBWC7OmetaG_FD_160108 | JGI IMG/M metagenome (GOLD analysis project Ga0210387, IMG submission 160108) | Forest soil microbial communities from Barre Woods Harvard Forest LTER site, Petersham, Massachusetts, United States - Inc-BW-C-7-O ... | reverse complement strand
CAGCCGTTTGTGCCGGCGGCAGGAAGAATATGTTGAGAGAGCGAGCTCCCTGAGCGCCATGTACCAGGGTTGCTTCCACATCCGCGGTCGCCGATGGCCCCATCATGAAGCACCCGAAGGCCGTCTCGTTCAGGCACACGCGACGATAAGCTTCGTGCATGTCGGGCACGATCTGCTTCGGATCGAGAAGAACAATAAGATGTTGGGACAACACTGCTAGAGCGTCCACAATAAGATCCTCCTGAGTCAGCCAGATGGCGCCACTCTCTGCAACGCCGAACTGTGCGCGTACAACGCCCACATCCACATCAGCGAGTTCGTGAGGATCGCGAACCTTCTCCACTCGCCGCGTGCCGACGATTTCGGGCACCGCCGAGCAAATCACCTTTGCTCCGGGATGAAGCGTCATCAACTTGGCCTCGGCTTCCGCCGCGCTGCCGACCTCGTGACCAGCTCCTCCGGCTTGCTGGAGATGTTGTTCAAACTCTGACTGGAGCGGCCTGTCCGAGGTTTGGAAAGCTGGAATCTGAGGATGCTCGACCTTATTCTTCGGGAGACTGCTACGGATTCCCTGAAGGATTGCATCGCGGCTATTGTTTGATGTCTGCATGTTCACTCCGATTTGCGAGATACCAACCGCGGAAGGTTTGCTTCACCATTTGCGGAAGTTCTCGGTTGCGTCCCCAGGGATTCAAGGAACGGTTGTACAAGAGGAAGTGCGGCGCGAAATCCATTGCTGGCTCCGCAACTTTCTCTATGGCGTGGTATTCCTCCGGGTGCCCGAATACGTGGCCCGCAACCGCGAATGACAGCCGTTTTGCCAATGGGAGGTATCCCTTTTTCGCCATTACTCTGCGCCACTTAAGAATCTGATCGCTGATATCGATTTTCACTGGACAAACGTCTGAGCATGATCCGCACAAGGTCGAGTGGAACGGCAGTTCGCTGTACTTGAATTCATCGAATGTGGGGTCGAGGATGACGCCGATGGGGCCCGAATAGGTTGCACCGTAAGCCAAACCGCCGCTACGGCGATAAACCGGGCAGGTGTTCATGCAAGCGCCGCAGCGGATACACTTCAGGGAATGCCAGAAGTCGGGCATGCCAAGCCGGCGGCTCCGCCCGTTGTCAACCAGCACGATGTGCAACTCGCCACCCTTCCTCGGTCCGGTGAAATGGGAACTATATTGGGTGAGCGGGGCTCCTTCCGCACTTCGGGCCAGCAGGCGCAGAAATACTCCCATGTCTTCCACCCGTGGAATCAACTTCTCAATGCCGATGCTCGCAATATGCAGCGGCGGCACCGAGGCCCCGATGTCGGCATTTCCTTCATTGGTGCAGACCATGAACGTCCCCGTTTCGGCGATTGCGAAATTGCCTCCTGTCATCCCCGCTCCCGCGGCCAGAAACCTTGGACGAGCGTTGTTTCGCATGACCTCAGTCAGAAAGTGGGGATCATCGTTGTTTGGATCGGTACCAACGGTGCGCGCGAACAGTCGGGCAACGTCTTGTCGTGTTTTGTGGATGGCGGGGAACACGATATGGCTGGGTGGCTGGCCATCGAGCTGTTGGATTCGTTCACCCAGGTCCGATTCGATGACCTTAACTCCGCGGTGTTCCAGAAAAGGTGTCATTTGACACTCTTCCTGAAGCATGGACTTGCTTTTGATCAATTCCTTCACGCCATGGTCTTCGAGAATGGAATACACAATCGCATTGTGCTCGGCTGCATCTACTGCCCAATGGACGTGCGCACCACGTTCTGTGGCATTCCCCTCGAACTCTTCCAGGTAGTGGTCAAGGTGAGTGAGCGTATGCTCCTTAATCTTTGAGGCTAACTCGCGTAGTTCCTCCCACTCCGGGATGGCTGCCGCCTCCGCGTCGCGCCGCTGCATGGTTGCCCACAAGAAGCGATCATGCATCGGTTCATGGACTTGATCGTGAATGATGAATAGTTCGGCTGCCGCTGCCGGATCAACCTGCTTTGCATTGCTCATATCCAAAATTCCTCTCTCCTAGAATGGGCCGCCATTTAATACCTGCGCGACATGTATGTATTTGAGATCCAGGCCGGCACGCCGTGCGATCCCTTGTTGGTGCATCAAACACGACATGTCGGGCGAAACCACGTACTCGGCTCCGTGGCGAAGGTGGTCGTGAGCCTTCTCCATTCCCATCCGGGCGGAGACGGCTTCGTCGGTAACGCAGAAGGTGCCGCCAAAACCGCAGCAGTCATCCGGTCGGTCTACAGGTACGAGCACTAAGCCCTTCACCTTCGAAAGCAAATTTGCTGTCTTGTCGAATGGAACACCCATGATCTCGGAGGGTTTGGCAATGCCGAGCCCGCGAATGGAACTGCAGCTATTGTGCAGCGCGACTGAGTGTTGGAACTCGGCCCAGGGGAAGGCGTCGACTTTCAAGATATCGTGGAGGAACTCAACTAACTCATAGGTGTGTTGACGAACGTGCTTAACATCTGCGGTCTGATCGATCGTGTCAAAATGACAGCGGACCTGTTTGACGCAACTTCCGGCTGGTCCGATGATGCAATCGTATTTCTTGAAGTTCTCCACGAAGAGAAGCTCGGCTGCTGCTGCGTTAACTTCGTCGCCACTATTGGACATGGGCTGGCCGCAGCAGGTCTGATTGAGCGGGAAACCCACATTCAGCCCGAATCGCTCCAAGAGTTCTAGCGTAGCTATCCCGACCTCAGGAAACATCATGTCGATGTAGCAGGGGATGAAGAGACCAATCGTCATGTCCTTGGATATCGTCGTCTGATTTGTTTTTGCGCTCCCTGTCGTCACTTCGATTTCTCCTTCCAATTTTCGGTATTCACTCCCGCGCCATGAGGCAGAAGGTCTGCTTTGTGCGGCTCCAGAGTCTCTACAATTACCTCCGGTCGGGACCTCGACGTTGCTTACACTCGCGATCGTGAGTTTGTCGCTACGTTCGCATATTCTTATCCGCCATTCAGGCCGCTGTATTTCCATTGTGGGCTGGCTTCAGACTGATCCGCGCGCCACCGACGCCGACAGCGGCTCCAACGATCGTGTCCACCACGCGCAGGATGGGCTGTTTCCATGCATGATCCGGGCTTATGGCGGCAACAACCATCACGACCGCCGTCGTGATTCCTGCGGTGATTATGTCGTCCGGGCGGTCGAGTAGGGACATCGCGACAGCCCCGACTCCGATCAGCGCGGCCATTCCCCAGAGGTGGAACGAGAAAAAGAGCAGGTACACAAAACAAAGGGCGAAGCTTAGCGCAGTTGCCCCCATACGCGATAAGGCGGCACCCATGCTTTCCTCGTAACTGTAGCGGTATACAAATATGGTAGCGGCCACGGCCCACATGCCTCCGAGGAGGTCATCGTCTCGGGATAGTGACACTTGCACAAGCATGTGCGTGATGAGCCAGTAGCTGATCACGCACAAAATCGACAGCGTGACACCATGAAGGAACACATAGCCCGTCTGAGTTGGGTGGCGGTTGATCTCGGTCGGTTGTGTATTCATCACGATTGCACCTCTTGTATTAGGAGTAGAATCAAAAGCAGCGCAGCTCCGAGCATCCCTAGCGACCCAAAATGAAGGACCATCGTCGCTCCCGTTCCAGCGCCTAAGACAAAAGCGATCCAGATTCCGCAGAGAAGGCCTATTTTTGGATCGTGATTTGTTACACTCGGGGGGATCACTTCAGAAGCGTATTGTTCAGCTTCTGTCGAGATCAGGCTTGTAATCATCCCTGTCAGATATGTCGTGTGAACGCTGATGCCACCGGCACGACGAAACGCTCCATTTTGTAGCCCGAGTGCTAGCGACGCAAACATCACGAATATCCCAGTTCCGTGGGCCAGATCTGACGCCAGCGCCAAAGAGGCAGCCGCTATCAGAATTACTTCTATCCCCATGGTCGTGGGAAGCAACCGCCACGATGGCCACTTCTTGAGGGGGCGTGCGATAGCCACACTCAGAAAGATCCCCATCAAGAAAGTGACAATGGCCGAGAGATGCCCAAGCGCAACTCGCCAATCGAGAGCCGCTACAGCAATTGCCGCCAGCACCAGATTCCCGGTGACGTGTCCAGTGAACGTCTTTGCCAGGACAAAGCTGGCCGCATCGCCGTACCCTCCAACAAAGGCAAGCCCATAGGAGAGCCACGCGTCGGTCTGTTTCTCGATTGAAAGCACAATTCTCCTTTGACACTGCGCAGCCCTCTGAGACCGACAACGCATTCATCGATTATTGGAGGCAGTCGAGCACGTGCCGACTGCCCCTTTTTGGGAGTAACTCAGGCAACTGCGGCTACTGGTTCTAGTTGCGTCGTATATTCCGGCTTGTAAACGTGCTCGCGGATGAACGCAACGATGTCGGCGGGGCGCTTAACACGAGCGAGTCCTGAATCGAAGACCAGCTTCGCAACCCGCGCGGCAGTCTGAATCTCGGTCTCGAGAATGTTCGACTGCAACGGGTAAAGCAGACCTTGGTTCAGCAACTCCGAGGGCACCTGATCCGCCACTGCCTGCCCGGCCTCAATAAACATTTCGTCTGTGACGCGCTTCGCTTGTGTGGCGAAGATCGCCATGCCCACCGCCGGGAATATGTAGAAGTTGTTCGCTTGTCCCGGCAAAAATGTCTGCCCGTTGTAGTGGACCGGTTCAAACTGTACGCCGGCCGCATATATCGCTTCGCCCTTCGACCAGGTATAGGCTTGTTCAGCGGTGCATTCGGCATGCTCGGTCGGGTTGGAAAGAGCGAGGATCACCGGGCGCTCGTTGATGCGTGACATTGCCTCGACGACCTTTTGCGTAAACGTGCCGCCAACTGTGCTGACACCAATGATGGTTGTCGGCTTAATGCTTTCGATGGCCGCTACGAAGTCTCGAGTCGGCTTGTGCTGGTGTGCGTATGGCTTCTGGAAGTCGACGAGGTCTTTGCGGGTGTTCTCCAGAAGGCCGTTGATGTCGAACATGTAGACGCGTGACTGCGCTTCTTTGAGCGTGATGCCCTGTGCAACCAGTGCGGCGCAGAGCAGGTTGGCGAGGCCAATACCGGCCGAGCCTGCGCCGAGGAACAGGTACTTTTCGTCCTTGAGCTTTGTGCCCTTGAGTCTGGCCGCATTAATCATCCCAGCAAGAGTGATGCCCGCTGTGCCTTGCACGTCGTCGTTGTAGACACAGTACTTGTCGCGATAGCGCTGGAGCAAGTGTACGGCGTCAGTCCCTGTCCAATCCTCAAAATGAATGCAACACTTCGGAAATACTTCCTGGACCGCCTCGACGAACTCGTCCACAAACGAATAAAGTTCTGCAGTTGTCGGGCGGGTCTTGCGCATACCCAAGTACAGGGGATCGTGCAGGTATTGCTCATTGTTTGTGCCCGCATCGAGGTACATCGGGAGCAGGCACTGCGGCGGCACGCCGGCGCAGGCGGTGTATAACTGCAGCTTGCCGATGGGAATGGCCGCGCCGTTTGCGCCAAGGTCTCCGAGGCCGAGGATGCGGCCAGCATCCGTGACGCAGATGAATCGTACGTCTTTCTGCGGCCAGTTTCTCAAGATCTCTTTCACTTTGCCTCGGCGTGTGATGGAGAGATACATACCGCGCGATTGGCGATAGATGTGCCCGAATTTGAGGCAGGCTTCTCCGATCGTTGGGTCGTAGACGATCGGCAGAAAGCGAGCCGGGTCGGACATTACAGTCCGATAGAAGAGTGTTTCGTTGTGATCGAGAAGGTTGCTCAGGTAAATGTAGCGATCGAGGTCTGTGTTCTTGTGGCCGAGTTGCAATTTCACCCGGCTTAACTGCAGATCTTCGGTCTCGGTCACTTCGGGCACGAGGCCAATGATCCCAAGGGCCTGCTTTTCGGCCTCGGTAAAGGCCGTTGATTTGTTGAGTGAGGGGTCCTGCAGCACTTCGATGCCGCGCTTATTGGTCGTCATATTATTTTCTCCTTTAAGTTCGAGATCTTCGTTGTTGAATCGACCGGAATTGCCTTTTTCCTCAGCTAGCTCTTGCCACGTATGGGTGGACCATCTTCGCCGGATCGACGACGCGGTCGAACTCGTCTTCCGTGACAAATCCCAGCTTCAGTGCGGCTTGCTTGAGCGTGAGGTCGTTATCCAGCGCGTAGTGCGCAATCTTCGACGATTTGTCGTAGCCAATGACAGGCGAGAGAGCAGTCACCAGCATCAAGGAGCGATCCACATATTCTTTGATCTTCTTCAAATTTGGTTTTGTCCCTTCGATGAGGAATTTCCGGAAGTTAGTGCATCCGTCGGTCATGATCGTGATTGAGTGAGTTACGTTGAAAATGATGAGAGGCTTATAGACGTTCATCTCAAGGTATCCGCCCGCGCCGCCGAAGCCCACGGCCACATCATTGGCCATAACCTGGACCGCAATCATGGTCAGCGCCTCGGCCTGGGTTGGGTTCACTTTGCCCGGCATGATTGATGAACCGGGCTCGTTCGCAGGGATTACCAACTCGGCGAAGCCGGCGCGCGGGCCACAGGACATCAGCCGAATGTCATTGGCAATTTTGTAGAGCGAGACCGCTAGGGTGCGAAGTGTGCCGGAGAGCTGGACAAGAGCATCATGCGCGCCTTGAACCGTGAATTTGTTGGGAGCGCTGATAAAGGGCAGATTGGTAAGCTTCGAAATCTCGGTAGCGGCTGCCTCGCCGAAATCAGGAGCTGCATTGATGCCCGTTCCTACGGCCGTTCCGCCAAGCGCCAGGCGATACACGCCGTGCAGTGCATCCTCAATACGCTCGAGATTGTCGCTAAGCATGCCTGAGTAGCCGGACCATTCCTCGCCGAGTGTGATCGGCGTGGCGTCCTGCATATGTGTGCGACCGATCTTCACAACGTCCTTCCATTCCTCGACCTTCTCTGCGATCGAATCACGCAGGTTCTTAACGGCCAGTATCAGGCGCTCTTTCACGTTTACTGCTGCCGCAACGTTCATTGCGGTGGGGAAAGAATCGTTGGAAGACTGCGACATGTTGACGTGGTCGTTAGGATGAACTGGCGTTTTGCTCCCGACCGGCGTGCCGGCAAGCTGGCAGCAGCGGTTGGAAATCACCTCATTCACATTCATGTTGAATTGGGTGCCGCTTCCCGTCATCCACACATGCAGAGGAAACATGTCCTCATGCTGGCCCGCGAGAATCTCATCACAGACTTGAACGATAAGCTTGTGGCGCTGGTCGTCAAGCCGCCCGCCTGCGTGGTTTGCATTCGCGGCGGCCTTTTTCAGGGTTGCGTAAGCCGCGATCATCTCGCGCGGGATTAGATCTTTGCCGATGTTGAAGTGTTCGAGCGACCGTTGCGTTTGCGCTCCCCACAGTTTGCTGCTCGGGACATCCACTTCACCGAGGCTGTCGGTTTCTTTGCGAACGCCCATTACTTTCACATTGCTGATGGCACTCATTGGTTTTCTCCCTTCAGTTTGTCTTTCCCGTCGACTCTGGATGGTGACGATCTGCGACAGGAAATCCCCATCTGATCCCGCTCCTTGCTGATCCGCTCCTTGAAAATCCAATCGCGAATGTAGGGCGAACAATTCAAGCGTTCGACACCCTCCGCTTCAGCTACTCCCAAGAAGCGGACGACATCCAGGTCAACAAGTGTCACTTCTTCAAGATCAAACGCGGCCCGCTGCGCTTTGCCCTTCATTGCTTCTCTGATCCTCTCGATATCGGTCGGGCGAATTCGTCCGCTCAGCCTTAGAGTTGTTCGTTGACCATCGGATCCAGTTGTGATTCTCAAGGTCATCACGCTTGATAGGTGCATTCGACATTCCAAAAGGTAAACGGTTGAATGTGAATGGTTTCTTGGTCTTAAGAAACATTCTGACGCTCAGAAATTCTGATTTTCGGCGTCATCTGGCCGACAGGAAATAGATCGAACGGAACACAATCGGGCAGGGGACGTGGAACATTGCAGAGAGAGAGCTATCTCAACCAAAGCCTCTGCTTAGGGTCGGGAGCCAGGCGCAGTGCTGGCGATGACACGCGAATTATGCAGACTTAAACCGGCGCTTGTCGATTCCCAAGCTGCTGATCTTCGAGTCGAGAGTCTGCCGCGGAATTCCAAGCCTGGCGGCCGCGCCGGACGGACCCGCGATCCGTCCCCCGGTCTCGGCTAAGGCAGCTTCGATAATTCGTTTTTCTTGATCCGCGTCCAAACGACCGAGGGCATTGGCCGGCATGCTCAACGGCGACTCTTGGGGCAATTTGCGTTTAAACCAAGTCTCGTCAACTGAAAACATCTCGTCATCGCATAGTACAACTGCTCGCTCGACTACGTTCTGCAGTTCCCGAATGTTGCCTGGCCAGTCGTACGCTTGAAATAATTCCAACGTCTTCTTACCTATCGTCCTGATTCTCTTGCCGGCTCTTTTCGCGTAGCGTTCGATGAAGTATTCGAGCAGGACCTGAATGTCGTCCCTACGTTCGCGGAGCGCGGGTATCTGAATCGGAAAAACATTTAGCCTGTAGAAAAGATCCTGCCGGAATGTTCCGGCAGCAATGGCAGCCGTTAAATCACGGTTGGTTGCCGATATGACGCGAACGTCGGTGGTAAGAATTCGGTTACCTCCCACTCGTTCGAACTGCCGCTCTTGAAGTACTCGGAGCAATGTAATCTGGGTCTCTGCGGGAAGATCGCCCACCTCGTCTAGAAAGATCGTACCCGAATGCGCCAGTTCAAAGCGGCCCTGGCGGCGCTGGACCGCCCCAGTGAAGGCGCCTTTCTCGTGGCCAAACAGCTCCGACGCGATCAACGAGGAAGGAATCGACGCACAGTTTACGCTGATGAACGCCTGGCCGGAACGTTGCGAGTGCTTGTGTATGGCGCGAGCAATCAATTCTTTTCCGGTGCCGGTTTCGCCGGTGATCAGCACCGTGGAATCGGTGGGGGCCACTTTCACAATGCTGGAGAGCACGGTTTGCAGGGCCGGTGACGAGCCCACAATGTCCTCAAACATGAATGCCTGATCGATTTGCTCCCTCAGCGCAAGGTTTTCGTCACGCATCCTCTCCTCGGCCTGCTTGCGATCCTCGATATCCGTTCCGGTTGCATACCAGCGAATAATGTGCCCCTGGTCGTCGCGAAGAGGATTGTAACGGACAAGAAACCAGCGGTATCTCCCATCTTTTCCTAGAAAACGTGCCTCGTATTCGTGCGGGACGCCACTTAAGAATTTGCTTTGAGTTTCGCTAGTTAGGCGCTCCCAATCATCTGGATGGTAATACTTGTGACGGTCGGCCCCCCGCCACTCCTCAAGACTAAACCCGAAATAATCGAGCACGGCTTGATTGGCATATAGCGGACTGCGATCAGGCCCTAATACCGCGACCCACTCCGGCGCGCACTCCAGGACCTGTCGAAGCTCCCCTTCGCTTTGCCGGATTTTGTCTTCTGCCTGCCTTGCTGCGGTAATGTCCGTTACAGCTCCGACAAACTCGATGCTGCCCGATTTTTCCCTGAAAGCATGAGCCACGACGTGGACATATTTGATGGAACCACCCGGCATCAGTAATCGATGTTCAAAATCGAAATCTCTCCCATTCAGCGACACGCGCTCGATTGTCTCTTGGACGAGGGCCACTTCTTCGGGATGAACCCGTTGAAGAACAAGTTCCACGGTCGGATTCGCGGTGGGGTCATATTGGAAGATTCGAAAGGTTTCCTCCGACCAGAGAATCTCGCCGGTCGAGGGCCTCCAGCCGAAGCTACCCGTCTGACTCAGCCTTTGAGCTTGCGCCAAGTACGCTTCCCGGCTGCGCAACGCGGCTTGAGTGTCCTCCAACTCGGCATTGGCTCGTACAAGTTCACCCGTTCGCTCCGCAACACGGAATTCCAGATTGTCGCGCGCTTCGTTGAGCAATTGTTCTGCACGGCGGCGTGAGGCACTAAACCAGCTCATTAAGATACTGAATATCGCATACAAGATAAGGAAGGACTCCAAAGGGAAGCCCGGAAGAAGGAAATGGTTCCTCGCTAACAGGCTCACTCCCAAAGAAGAGAGCAAGAGAGCAAGCAGGCCCGGGCCCGTCCCGGCGGACCAAAAAGTGATGGCGATTGCGATCAACGTAAAGTGGGAGATGAACCGAGGCGGGAAACCGTAGTGCCGCAGGATGACGGTTGCCCCTAGTGCTGTCGCGACGGAAGCAACAGCCAGTCCGTAACGCAAGGCCACAGCCAATGCCGGGCGCGCGGTCAACTTGGAGATTCCCCAAGGCGCCATACCTTAAAGTCTCTTGCGTTCCGTAGATCGACGCTCTAAAAGCGCCGTTGCTGAATACCTCTCTCAATTGTACCCAGACGCGCTATTTCCCGGCATTTCGCTTTGCTGTCAGATACGGGGACTGCGGCATTAGGTTAATTTAATCCCAAGCCTCTTCATGCGGCTTCGTAACGTTGATGGAGGCAGTCCTAAAATCTCGGCCCCGGCGCTTGCCTGCGATCAATCCATTCGTCAACTCCACAACTTCTGAAATGTGATCTCTTTCGGCTTCCGCCAATGGGCACACTCTTGCCGTATCAGGGCGCGGCTTGGAGTTCTCTGACCTTCCAGCATCGTGAGCTTTCAGAGTGCTCGGAGGAACTGACCCCTCTGCGTTTGGCAGCGCAGCAGCTGCTCGCACCCGAAACGCGGAACTTTGCTCGCGATTGATACCCAGCCGCTTCATCTTGTTGATCAACGTCGTCCGGCGTAGGCCCAGCCGGGCGGCCGCGCCGTTCCGACCTCCGACCACACCTTTCGTTTGGTGCAGAGTCTCAAGGATGTGCGACCTCTGGGCATCTAGCAGGGTGACAGGCGTGGATGGTTTCGACCACTTCGAGTCATCCTGTGTAGTGTGGGCTCGTTCGGGCAGCGAACCACTCAACATATCGCTGGTCGACAGAATTACTGAGCGCTCAATGAGGTTTTGCAGTTCGCGGACGTTGCCCGGCCATGAGTGCCGCACAAGAGCCGCCATGTATTCCTCCGAAATCGCGGTAATTCGCTTGTGCATGCGGGCGGCGTAACCCATTGCAAAATGGAGAGCTAACAAACGGATATCCTCGGGCCGATCCCGCAGCGGTGGTAGTTCAATGGGGAATACACCCAGCCGATAGAAGAGGTCGGCACGGAATTGCCGTTCGCTGATCATCTCGACGAGATTCTGATGTGTGGCGCAGGTCACGCGCACATCGGCGTGAATCGTGGCAGTACCGCCCAGACGCTCAAACTCTCTTTCCTGCATGACACGCAGAAGCTTGGGTTGCAACTCGAGAGGAAGGTCACCGATCTCATCCAAAAACAG
>Ga0210387_10003988_pt1 | contig 11322 bp, 9 predicted proteins | sample IncBWC7OmetaG_FD_160108 | JGI IMG/M metagenome (GOLD analysis project Ga0210387, IMG submission 160108) | Forest soil microbial communities from Barre Woods Harvard Forest LTER site, Petersham, Massachusetts, United States - Inc-BW-C-7-O ... | reverse complement strand
TCCGGGCTCGGCACGGCGCTCGCAATGCCTGCTCTCCAAGTCACGCGGAAAAGTCCCCGCGCTGACCAACAGGAGAGAAACACAATGGAACAGAACAGAATGAAAATCGCGTACGTCATCACCCAGCGCAAAGACAAGAACTTTTGGAACCGCGTGGGCGTTGCGTTCGTGAACAGCGACGGCTCGATCAACGTCAAGCTCGAAGCCGTGCCAGTGAGTGGCGAGATCCAAATCCGGGATTACGTCCCGCGCGACGAGCTGGCTTCCACGAGCCGCACTCACTCGCGCGACCAGGTCGAGGAAGAGCCCTACGCGGAGCTCGCCTAAATGATACCCGCGGCTTCGACCGAGCGGGAAACAAGCGCACTCGGTGGTGCTTGCTTCACGCCGGCAGAAGTCGACTCTCGGGGGGACGAAGGTGGGGGCTCAACGGCCCCCGCCACTCGGCCTTCTTGGTTTCGACGTTCGCGGGAAGCATTTCAGGGCAGCGTATGGGCGCCCGTTGCGATGAAGTTGGCCGGGCTGGCGCTCGGCATGTTGGTCTTGTCGGGCGTCGGCGTGGCCTCCATATTGAGTGGCACGTCGGGCGTGCAGGTGCCGCTCGCAAGCTTGCTCGGCAGCGACATTCACGCGGCTTGGTTGGCTACCAAGCCGGCCTCGAGCGCGCGCGGCGCGACGATCGCCGCGAGCACGGCTAACGTGCCCGCGCCGACTACAACCCCAACGGCGACGCCACCAAGCGACGAGAAATCGAGCGCGAACGCAGCTCCGCCCGCGCCCACGGACAGCGCGAGTAAGGCGAGCAGCGCGGGCATGACTCAAGACGGCAAAGTCATCCTCAATTTGGCGACCCTCGAGGACCTGCGACACTTGCCGGGCGTCGGCCAAAAGCGAGCCGACGCGATCTTGGCGCTGCGTGCGCGCCTGGGCCATTTCAGGCACGTGAACGATCTGCTCCGGGTCAAGGGCATCGGTGTGCGAGGCTTGAAGAAGATCGTGCCGCACGTGCTGCTCGACGCGCCGCAAACGCCAGCGGCCTGACGGTTCGCGGGGGCAACGCGCAAGCAAGAAACCGCGCCGCTTGCCCCCGCGAATTATGCCGCGATCTTGCAACCGCGAGACCGGAAACGTAGAACAGCTGCCACGATGATCCGAGTCTGGGGAGCGCTACTCGTCTCAAGTGTCGTTGCTAGCGCTGTCGGCTGCTCGAGCAGTCAGGATTGTCCAGCGAACCCCGACCGCTGTGTACCCGTGCTTCGTCTCGATCTGCGGGACCGCAACGGCGATCGCATTACGAGCGGCGTCGTCACGATCACCAGTGGCACGGACGGCTCGAGCGTGAGTGCGATGCCGTGCGCACCGAGCGAGGCATGCAGCTACGCAGTGGTCGACCCCAACGCGGATTTGGTCGTCAGTGTGAACGGCTATGAGCCGGTCTCCGTTCCCTACATGCAGGAGAGCGACGAGTGCGGCGGTCTGCTGAGCCAAAACGTCGAGCTCACGCTCGTCCCAACCGGTGGCTCTGGCCAGCCGAGCCTGACGCGCACTCTGAATGCAACCTGCGGTTGAGCGACCGTGCTGACGCTGACTCGCGCTCGACTCGGCGTCGTCTGGCTGCTCGCGTGGAGTAGCGCCGCGTGTGCGGCGCGCTCGCTCGAGCCAGCGCCGAAGCCCGCGGGGCAACGCGCCGAGCCAGCAAAAGCCAGCGACCCCGCTGCGCCGTCGACCACCACCGCCAGCGCAACGGAGAACGACGCGCGCGCTCCCGCCTACGCTGAAAGCTCCGCGGAAGAGGCGCCTGCAGACGCCGGGACGAGCCCCGAACGCAGCGAAAGTGCTACGGGTCAAGCCTGCCCGAGCGGGATGCTGCACGTGAAGTTCGACTATTGCCCGGACGTGACGCGGCGCTGTTTGGACAAGGAGTACGACAAGCCCAATCACATCACGATCTGTCACCGCTACGCGCCGGAGAAGCCGGAATGCCATGCCCCGCGTGTCCCGCTCGACTTTTGCATCGACGAGTACGAGTACCCGAACCAGCTCGCGGCCAAGCCCCCGGTGATGCTGAATTTCTTCGAGGCGAGCGCGTTGTGCACAGCGCAACAGAAGCGCCTTTGCTACGAGCGTGAATGGGTGACCGCCTGCGAAGGCCCGGAAGAAAAGCCGTTTCCATATGGCTACGAGCGCTCGAGCAAGCAATGTAACTTCGACAATCGCTGGGTCAACCCGCACCTCGCGCTCGTGTACGCGAAGGATCCGGAGTTGCAGCGCGCTGAGCTCACGCGCCTCGATCGCAGCGTACCGAGCGGACAAATGCCAGGCTGCGTGAGCGATTTCGGCGTCCACGATCTGACGGGCAACGTGGACGAGTGGGCTATCGCCGACCACGTGCGCCCGCACGAGCACGCCAAGTTCTCCGCGTTGAAGGGCGGCGCGTGGGGTCACGTGCGCAATGCGTGCCGCCCGGTGACGACCAGCCACGCGCCCGAATTCCGATACTATTTCATCGGTTTTCGCTGCTGCAGTGAGGCGCGGAAATAGCGCGGGTCGCTCATGCGCATGAGGGAGACGCACCTCGTATCTCTCCATCGGCTTGGAGTTGACCTCTCTGCCGCTGCTCTCTAGAGCGAGTGATGGCGGTAGTTCACACCGGTTGGACTGCTCGACGCGCGCGAACCGCTCGACGCGCGCGAGCGGACGTCCTGAGCACCGTCGGCCACAGTGACGCGACGCCTACGCAAACCACGCACCATGTCGCTGCTTTGAGCGCAGGGATCCACCAGAGCGTCGGCGAGAGCAATGCATCCTCAATCGTGCCGGGCGTCCAAGTCGACCCGCCGTCGCGCGCTAGATACCCCCAGAAGCCAACGCCCAGCACGACCAGTATGCCAACTGCGAGGCGCTGCAATCTCACCTGAGCTGCGCTTGCGATCAACGTCATCATACCAAGCGCCGGCAGGCCCGCCAAGAAGCACGTCCGCCCGAGACTAGTGGCCCAGCTCCAAACCAGCCGACTGTCGCCGCCGTGAAACGTGAGCACGCCGCCTACTGCGACGAAGCAAACGGCGTTCAAGAGCAACCAGAGAAGAGCGCTCCGCAGGGCGAGCAACGTCGGGCGCTCTTCTCTGATCCCAAACACAATCAGGAGAACCACCCCAGGTCCGGTTACCACGAGAGGCAATGCCGACAGAAACAACGGCAATGGGCACTTGGGCAGAAATCTCAGTGAAGCTGGGCCGAGCAGCGACAGAAAATGTACTAGTAGTGCTCGGCCGACATACGGCGACTCCTCCGACGGTCGCATAGCCCCTGCCAAGCCTGGCAAAAATGAGCTCGCCGCCCAGAGCGCAAGCGCTGACCACAGTTCTGCACGCGGACGAATCATGATGCGCATCGTGGCTTTCAAGGGCGGGTTCGCATGTCGAACCGCATTTCGGGATTTTGCTTGCACGCTGCTTGAGTCCCGATTCCGTTGGCTGTTCATATCCCCTCCACCCATCGACTAGCAGTATTTGCTGGACACTCGGCTTCCGTCAAGTTGCGTCGCGCTATCTAGACAAGATTCGAAAACGAATGATCAGCGCGAATGTTGCGCGGCCGGTCGCGGAGAAGCCAACGCCCGTCGTGATCGGTGCATATTGATTCGAGAAGCGAAAAGAAAGTCGCGAGCTGTCGGTTTTCGACAGGTGACGCAACTTGCGGCCACTAGGGGGTGATAGCGATCACATCGACTGTACTCTGCGCATGATTTGTACTCCGTGAATGATTTGTATCGCGCATTGGAGTCGACGCAGTAAGTACGTGTCGCACCTTATTGTGTTTGATCGAATGGCAATCTTGACAAGCGACTCGTGCCAATGCGAGTTTGCGGACTATTCGATAGCCGGGGGACTTAGGACCGGCGAAAGGGGCAGAGGAATAAATGGCTATCTCCTTCGCGACTAGTTTGCGGAACGGCGTGACACTGTCGAGCCTGGCACTCGGAACGATCGTCGCCTGTAGCTCATCGGCTGGCGATGGCGTTGATGAGATCAGCCAACCCGTGCAACTGGCGTCGGCAAGCTTCGCGCTCACGTTGCAAACCCCGGCCCAGGTAGCCTTGGTCGACGTAGCGGTCGCCGGAACGGCGGATGTCGAGGTCGATGCGCAGTCGCGCGTAGAAGGTGCCGGTACCTCGCACGCTATCGTAACTAACACCGGTACTGCTGCCCTGACCATCGGCGATTCGGCGCGCGTTGGCGATATCTACAGCAAGTCGAAGGTTATTTTGGACCGTGGCGCCCACCTGACCGGGAGTCTGTTTGCACTCTCCGTCGACAAGTACCCCGGCGCGCGCGTGGATGGCACGACCACCGCACCGGCAAACCTAGACCCACTGCAAGTCACCCAGCTGACGGTCCAATTTCCCGCGACCAATGCGCCAAGCTTCGTGCTGCGGGAGTATCACACTCACGCACTCGCGCCCGGTCGCTTTGGAAGCGTGAACGCCTACGGACATCTGGTGCTCGGCTCTGGATCCTACTATTTCGACACCCTAGACATCAGCGCAGGTGGCTCACTTGACCTGGAGCAGCACGACGGCCCAACGTTGGTCTTCGTGAAAGACAAGCTAGAGTTGAACGGCGCAACACACCGATTGACCCAGCAGGGTGACCTAGCGATCGTCGTCGTGGGCGACCACGACGTCGTCGTGGCGCAGGGGTTCCGTGGCGTAATCGCGGCGCCGAACGCCCGACTACTTCTCGGCTTCTCGCACGACCTCAAGCCAACGCATGGGGAATGGGGCATCTGGCCGTGGAGTAAGACCAACCACTCTGACGACCACGACTCGCGCAACCAAGCTCACGGCGACTACGGTGACGACAAGAACAACGGCAACGAGGCTCACGGCGGCTACGGAGACGGCAAGAGCAATGGCAGCGGAATTCACAGCAAGCAGGAAACGAGCGACCTGTTTCAAGGCGCGTTTTACGCCAAAGGCGTGCACCTCGCCGCCGGAAATGAAGTCCTGTACGAGCCCCCCAACGCGCTCACTCCTGTGCTTTACCCGCCAAGCACCAATCTCCAACAGTGCGCGGACGCGATCCGCGCTCCAGCTGATTTGACCGGGACGGAGCGCGACATCGCCTATCAATCGGCGATCGGCCGCTTCTGCTCGATGACCGGCGCGACGGAGTGCACCGTCGAGCTGAGCGGTCGATTGAACGTGGAGTTCGCCAAGATCGCAGGAGACCTGCTGAGCGGGACGACGTCACCGGCGCAATTTCTAGCCTTGGTTCGTGATCGATCGCGGAAGCGGAGGGCCGCTGCAAACGATCCGCAGCTCGCCGCCGCGCTGTGCGGTGGCAAGGACGCAGACCATGATTGGATCATCGACAGCCAGGACAAGTGCCCGCACACGCCTGACCTCACCGCAACGGACGACAATGGCTGTACTGACTCGACGCTACCCGACGCGCCCAGCGCAGCTAGCGTGAAATCGGTGCTTTCAAACATGAATTTCATGTACAGCCCCGCTTGCGAGCACGCCGATGTGATGCCCAAACTCCCTGCCGGCACCTTCTGGCATCCTTCCGACCCGAGTCTCGGCGTGTACATTCTGTCGGGTCGCGTGCAAGGCCAGCCCCCGGGCTGCTCGGTGGTTTATCTGTTCGACATTGAAGAGCTCGACGCCAGCGGCGCAGTGGTACGCGGCTACTCGGTCGCGTATTGGGATTCGGAAGAGCTCACCTCACTCTTCGGCTTGGCGCTACCCGTGCCCCCAGCATTCATCCAATTCAATCCGCTGCCCACCGATCCGGCGACGCGCGGAATTCTGGGCAGCGACGGTAACTCCACGCTTCGCTTTCGCGTCCAAGCCATGAACGGGGCCGGCATGCGCTCTGAGTGGAGTGAATGGAAAGTCGCGACAAATTCGGACTGCCCTCCACTCGGCGTCAAATGCGGGAATTGAAGGAGACTGCCATGATTCGTCGATTGATCTCAGGCACCGCCATCGCAACATGCATGCTCGCCGTTCCCAACTCAGCGTTGGCCTACGACTATGTCACCCACTCGCAGATTGCGCAGCGCGCGGTCTACGTCATGCAACACTCCGCGGCAGCGCTCCCGCCGCCCGGCAGTCCCTCGACCTTTCCGGATTTCTTGAAGGCTGTCGTGGCCGCACCGAGTCGGCTGCAAGTCCTGCGCACGGGTTTGCCGCAAGGCCTACAACAAGCAAGTAAGGTCAGCGCCAACGACGACAAGCCCTTCCCGATCGATCCGAGCAATCACTTCGACTGCCCCATCCTAATCGGAGACAATTTGTCGGCGCTCGATTCATTTAGAATCGAGGATTTCAACTACACCGTCGATGAAACGCCCGATCCGTGCGGCGTCGTGTTTGCGGATACGTCGAACAATGACCCCTCAGCCGTTCGCGACGCCGTGCTGCGATCCGTCATCGGCTGGCACGCCGGCAGCGTCGACGATCACTTGAACGACGTGGTGCTGTGGGTGCGACCGCAGAACGCGCCTGGGATCAAACAAATCAACCAACTGGCAGAGGACGCATTCGACGTTAGCGTGGGGGCCGTTTTTCTGGCCTTGAGCTGCCTTGCGTCACTCTTCGGCGGAGGAGACTGCGACCCGAGCTCTGCGTTCGACGCGGCAAAGGACGCGGATCCAGTCCGCGCGGTCAACAACGCTTTGCCTGGGCTCGGTGACATCCGGAGCTCGATGTTCACCGGGCTCTGGCACTTCGAACAGGTCGCGCAAACCAACCCGACCCATGAATACAATGAGCACCGCGGCATCTGGTACCCGGGAGCGGGCCCGAATGGGACACCGGGCGCGGTAGACGTGGCGATCGCAGATGGCTCCATGATTGCCGGCCTCTCGTTGAACGCCGCGGAGTCGGATGGCATCAGCCATTTCGCACAATACGATCAGAAGCAGCGCACGTCGGATGACTGGCAAGGCGACACACTCGGAAATATCGAGTTCTCGCCGCTACACAACCTCGCGAAGTACGGCTGGGACCTGTACGTCAAGAGCGGCTTCACCGACGCACAGGGTCTCAGCTATCCGCTGCACGCTTTGGGGGACGCAACGGTGCCTCAGCACGTCGCCGGCACGACCAGCTACGGGCATCGACCTTACGAGGACTACGTAAACAGGAACCTTGATGCACTTCTAGGCACGGTGGTGGACGATCCAAGCAAGCCGGAAGCATCGCTGACCGCCGCACAGATTGAAGCGGAGGCCCGCATGCTCAACGGCGCTTTCGATTTTTGGGTGGCGCTGCACCAAACGAACGGCGACATACAGAGCCTAGTCATCAAATTAGCGCAACAGACCTACGGCATGGTCGTCGCCGACGGTTCCTGGCCATTCCAGGACGAACAGTCGGTGCTCTACCTCGATCCCACACCGACGACAGTTGACGGCGTTACGATCATCCCGGGCGGACAAGGCAGCGAGAATTCAATTCAATTCTACGATCAATTCAAGGACTTCATGCCGAAGTACTTGGAGCTGTCCGTGTCAGCGAGCATCGGCTTCCTGGCATATGCCGCAGAGCAGGCTCAAGATCCGGGCCTGGATCCCAACAGCATTTGCCCGGGCAGAAGCGAATACAACATCACCGACCTCAGGTGTGAAGACAACTTCCCACCGATCGTGCCGCCAACACCGCCGGTCCTCGTCGACTTGTGCGTCACCAACGGGCAATGCGGCGGCGGCGGGGCGGGCGCTGGCGGTGGGACAGCCGCTGGCGGCGGTACCGGCGGCGCGACTCAATGTGGCCCCGAAGGCACGTGCCCCAATTGTCAAAACAATGGTGACACGTGCGATCTCATCAGCAATTGTTGCCTGAGCGGTGTTAAGTAAGAGTTCTCGATGCGACAGAAACGTGAGTTCCTCTGCTCAGTCGCAGCCCTATGTTGGGCAACCTCGCTCCTGTCAGTACAGGGTTGCGGAAACTCCGGAGGCGGTACAGCAGGCGCTGGTGGCGACGGAACCGCGACGTCCCAAGCTGGCGAAGCAGGCGACGGTACGAGTAGCGGTGACGCCGGGGATGCTGCGACAACGGGCGGGAGCGGCTGCTTTACCGATCGAGCGCAGGCGTCTCGGATCGCGCTCGTCGGCACTTCCGCTTGTGCGATCGACAGCACGGGGAGTGTGCAGTGCTGGGGAGCTGGTGACACCGGCACCGGTCCGGCTCCGATGCCGCCCACCGAAACGTTCCTACAGGTCAGCGCGCAATTGGGCGTATACGCTGCCGTGACCACGGCCCACGAGCCCTTGTTTTGGGGCGGCCCCCAGCCGTCCGCGGCCACTCCGTTAGGCATGTTTGACCAAGCGACGGTGGTCCAGCACAGCATTGCCTGCGCCATCACGACCTGCGGGGCGATCGAGTGCTGGCCTTCGGGAGCGGAGAGCGGGTTATCGATGCCGCCCTCTGGTTCCTTTCGCCAAATCACGGGCGGCGGAACTCACGCCTGCGCCATCGACAGTTTGGATGCCCTCCATTGTTGGGGTGAGGATTCGTTTGGTCAAGCTGACCCGCCGGGCGGCACATTCGTGTTCGTCTCGAGTGGCCTTGAGCACAGTTGCGCAATTGCCAGCGACGGACACGTCGAATGTTGGGGCGCGGGGTCTAAGCTTCCGAACGACACAACCGACAACTTCGGCCAAGCGATTCCACCCACCGGCACGTTCAAGTACCTCGCTGCGGGCTACTATCACACCTGCGGTATTCTGACCGACGGCACGGTTCAGTGTTGGGGCGCTGGCAAGACTGCAAGCAACTGCACGACCCTCAACGAGTGCGGGCAAAGTATCCCTCCAACGGGCACGTTTCAGCAGATCGCCGGCGGCTTTACGAATACTTGCGGCATCACGACGAACGGCACGCTCGCGTGCTGGGGCTCCAACACCGGCGGTCGCTCAACTCCTCCGGCGGACTTCAAATAGACAGAAGCTCGTCCGAAAAATGCGGCAAGAAGCAAGCGATGCCACTCGGGCTCGAGATTTGCTAGACAGGGAACATGAAGCAGGCCCGTCAGCTCGTCGGATTTATCTTAGGTGGGCTGCTAGTGTGCCTGCTCTTACCTAGTACCGCGTGCGTGAACCCTTTGTGCGGCACGAACTGCGAACCCAACCTCAAAAATTACTGTGGCGGCCTGACGCCGGATTCATGCACTTCAACAACGGGCTGCGCGGAGAAGGTCGACTGCGAATGCAGCGATCCGAGCTCTTGCACGCCAACGCTGGCCGCAGCCTGCGCCGCAGGCGCCGATCAGGCGGCGTGCTCGGCGACGTCGGGCTGTACTTGGTCGATGGTCTGCTACCGTCCCGTCGATTGCTCGAAACCCACCGACGCCGATTCATGCACTGCAAACGGCTGTTCTTGGCAGCAGAATTGCGATTAGCTCAGCCGGCGCTCGCGCAGCCGGCGCCCGCGGCCTGCTGCCAAGTGTGCCCGTCACAAGTCAGCGTGGCGACGCCGCCCGGCATGCTGCAAAGACCGTAGTTGCACGTTTGGAGGTGGCACTGCACGGTTGTCCGATGTTGGGCAACGCGAGCGGACAGGGCTTGGCGGGCGGGCTGACGCAGTTCCAAGTCGCCGCGCAATTGCCGGTGGGGCAAGCCTCACAACGGCAATAGACCATGCCTTGGTCGGTCCCAGCGTCGAAGCTGCACTCTTCCCCGAGGGTGGGGCACGCGCTACGGTCGGTCGCTGCGCCACCATCGCGCATGAAGCAATTCTCGAGCGGTACGCACGCGGCGCTCGGGTCTTCGACGAACCTGCCGTTGCTGCATTCGTAGTGACTGCGGCGCATGAGCCGTAGATCGTCGCCGTACGTGCACTTCAAGCCCGCAACGCACGCACCCGTCGGCGGAGTGGTCGGACAGGCGCTGATCGGCATGCCACCAGCACCCGCCGTGCCCGCGGCACCAGCGCGGCCAGCAGCGCCGCTAGCGCCGCCGGATGCACCAGCGACGCCGCCGCTGCCCGCGCTCGCACCCGCTCCGCCCGAGGCTGAGCCCGCCCGCCCCGTCTGCCCACCGCTGGACGTGCCGGCGGAAGACTGACCGCCCGCGTTTCCGTCGCCACCGAGTGCCTCACTGCCGCCGTGTCCCGCACTGCCACCCGCGCCACCGCCACCCGCGCTACCCGTGGCGGTGAAGGCGGAGCCTCCGCAATCGGCCGGAAACGCGAGCCCCGCGAGCGCAGCAAACACCGCGGACAGTGCGAGCGTCGGAGCCGATGCCGTGGCGTGAAAGCGCGAAGCGCGGGCCAGGCGTTGCGCCCAAAGTACCGTCCCCTGGCTATCCTCTGCTGGGGCGCCCTGCTACTGTGTGAGGTCCGCGTACATGCAAGCGCAGCGCTCGGACGCCAACGCAGCGGCAGAGGCCGCACTGCAAGCCCAACAGTTGGCTGGTGAACGCCTAGTCAACCAATGCCGCTTGGGGCTCACTGCATTCGGTGCGCTCACCGTTCTGACCGCGTCTGGCGCGCAGACACCCGCCGCAAACACGGTGTTCGTAGTCGTCGTGTGCGTGCTCGCGAGCTACGCGACGCTCGTTTGGTTTTGGCTCAGGCGGCCGCTCCGCCACGCCTCGCGCTTGAAGTACTTGTCCGTGACGGTGGACATCAGCTGCTTGTATGCGCTGCACGTCGCAAGCCTGGTGAACCATTCGGGCGTGTACGAGGTGTTTCGCGCGCCCGGCACTTGGCTGATGATCGCGGTCTTCAACGGCCTGGGCGCAGTGCGCTACAGCGCGCGCGCCAACCTGTATTCGGCCTTTTTGACGCTCGTCTACGGTGCCGCGCTGCTCGTCGTGGTGCGCCGCGCACACGAGGTGCCCTGGCTCGAAACCTCCACGTTCATCGGCGCCGGTCTTAATATCTTTGATTGTGCCATCGCCGTCGTCTTCGCGGCGGTGCCTGCGGTGTGCGCCGCGGTCGTCGCTTGGCACTCGGAGGAGCTCTTGGAGCGAAGCACGCTGGACGCGGCCGGCCGCGCGTCTGCTGAAGATCGCCAACGCCAGATCCTCGACGCGATGGCCGATATGATCTTGGTCAAGGATCCGGATTCCAAGATCGTGTGGGCCAACCGAGCGCTGCGTGAAGCGTGGGGCACGAGCAATGAAGAACTGCTCGGACAAGCCTACAATCCGCAGTCCAAAGCCGACGAGCGTAACCGCTCGCTCGAACAAGACGCACTCGTGCTCGACACGCAAGACACGGTCTTGCTCCCGGACGAGCGACTCGAGCGAAAGGACGGGCGCATACTCCAAGTCGACACCGTCAAGTCTCCGATTTTCGACAGCAAG
>Ga0210387_10003984_pt1 | contig 11330 bp, 9 predicted proteins | sample IncBWC7OmetaG_FD_160108 | JGI IMG/M metagenome (GOLD analysis project Ga0210387, IMG submission 160108) | Forest soil microbial communities from Barre Woods Harvard Forest LTER site, Petersham, Massachusetts, United States - Inc-BW-C-7-O ... | reverse complement strand
GGTCGGCATGGCCTGCACCCGGGTGTCGCCCATGGCCCGGGCATGGGCCTGGGCGCCGTGGGGGTCGGCGGTGCCGCTCATCGTCCACCTCGCGCGGATCGCGGGGCGGGGCCCGGGGCCTGCTCCGCGCCATGCGAATGCAGTGGCGGCAGCAGCGCGGTGGTCGTGACCAGTTTGATCTGCTGCACCCCGCGCACCTTGCGCAGGGCATCACAGAGCGAATGCAGACGCGCCGCCGGACCTTGTACCAGCAGCACCTCCAGGGACTGGTCCTCCTCGAGCAGCACATGCTGCGAGGAGATCACTTCCTTGACGTAGGTCGACTGGGTGTTGGCCAAGGCATGCCGGACGCGGCCACTGTCGGCCTTGTAGATCAGAGTGAGGGTGCCGGCGAGTATCGCCTCGTCGCGACTTTCGCTGTGTTCAGCCAGTTCGTGACGTATCAGCTCGGAGATCATCTGGGAGCGGCTGGGGAGGGCGCGCTCGGCGACCATGTCATCCAGCTGCGTGAGCAGCTCGGCCGGTAAGCTGATGCTCAGACGTGCGAGTTGCGGTAATGGATCCACTGGGCGAGCCCCGTGTTATTACTGATATTGAATTCAGTAATACTCCAGGAGACCACTCTCCTGTCAAGGGCGTGCGCAAAAGTGGTGCACTGCCGTGGCAGGCGCGCCACGGCAGTGCGGCGTATTTCGGCTACTAAGGGGTGATGCTCAGGAACACCACTTGGGCAGGTCCCGTGGCGGCCGGTTTCGCGGCGCCGGAGACTTTCACGCCCGGCTTTACCATGGCCGCTGTGCCCGCGTCGATTTTGGTGATGTCCGCATCCGGACCGACCTGGATGGACTGCTGCCCGCCCTTGTAGGTCACATTGATGGTGGCGCTGGCGCCACCGGACTTGGACTCCACCTGGCCATTCGTCATGGTGGCGACATTGCCATTGGTCATGGTGGTGTTCGGCGGGCCCATGGGATTGTGCCCTTCACCCATGCCGCGCATGGATTCCGGGAAAATGTGGCATTCGGTCGCATGCAGCAGCTTGTCGGCGCGCTTGACGGCCGTGCAGCCGACAAACTTGCCCGCGCCCAGGTCGGCCACCGTCCCCTTGCCGCTGATCATGATGTTGGGCTTGTCGGGAAAGGTCAGCGTGACATCACCGCCTTGCTGGGAATGCACCACGAAGCTGTTGCCACTGGAACTGGCCACGGTACCGCCGAAACGGATCAGGCCGGCGAAGGGGTTTGGCGGCGCAGAGGAGGCGGGCGCCTGCGCCAGGCTCAAGCCGGTCGAGGCGGCGCACAGCAGCCCGAAAGCTGCCACCAGGGGTCTCAAGGTCATCGTCCTTCTCCTTCAGGTGCTGCCACGCGCACCGCGTTTTGATGGTGTATATCTCCAGACCGACGAGACCGGTATTTCATTACATCCAGGGTCGCCGAATGAATCCGATGCGAAGAAGGCTGCTGCTCGGCGCGTTCGTAGTGTCCGGTTTCACCGGATTGATCTACGAATCCACCCGGTCCCAGTATCTCAAACTACGTTGCAGGTCTGCTTCGTTTCACCACATCAGATCGTCGGGCACCACGAAGTCCTTGTAGGCCTCGTCCACGACTGCGGAGGTCGTGGCGGCCTGGACCTGCGCTACCACCGCGCGTGCGTCTCGCTCGCGGATCTTCTCCGCGATTGCCGGGGGCACCAGTTCGTAGCGACCTTCGCAGCGCACCAGCAGCACCTCCCCGCGGGTGATGCGCTCGCGCAGCGCGGCATCGGCACGGATGCGCCGCACCTTGCCGCCGTCGATGAAGTTGTAGGTCTCTTCAACATCCGGTCGCGCAATACGGTTTTCACTCACCAGTTCGCGGATCTGGGCGTACAGCGCCTTGCGCTGGGCCTTCTCCTGTTGTTTGCGGTTCAGCTCCTGGTCCCGCGCCGCCTTGGCGTCAGCGTGCTTTTTCGCGGCGATTTCCGCGGGGGTGGGGCCGTTGCGCTGTTCGCGGGGCTGGTGCTTTTGACCCTGGTATTGCTTGCGCTGTGCCTGCCGCTCGGCTTCCTTGACCTGCTGCTCGTTGACGAGCCCGGCCTGCAACAACTGGTCACGCAGTGAAAGTGAACTCATAGTCAGTCCCGGGCGGTTCAGGCGAACCGACCGGCCTCGTCAAATGTCAGGCGCGGGTTGCGCGGAAAAAGTTTCTCATCCGTGCCATATCCCAGCGAGCAGATGAAGTTGGAGCGGATGCGGGTGTCGGCAAAGAACTCGCGATCGACACCGGCATTGTCGAAACCGGACATCGGACCGCAGTCAAGCCCCAGGGCGCGCGCCGCGAGTATCAGGTAGGCGCCCTGCAGGCTACCATTGCGGAACGCCGCGGTTTCGGAGGCTACCGGATTGCTCGCAAAGTTGGCCCGCATGGCCTCCCCGCGCGCGGGGAACAGTTTCGGCATCTGCTCACCGAAGTCCAGATCGTAGCCCACGATGACCGTCACGGGCGCCGCCAGGATCTTGGGTTGGTTGGCCTCGGAGGCCAACGCGGCGAGCTTCGCCTTGCCCGGCTGCGAGCGGACCCAGACAAATCGGGCCGGACTGCTGTTGGCCGAAGTCGGGCCATACTTGAAAAGTTCATACAGCTCACGGATCTGCGCATCGCTGACGGGCTGCGAGCTCCAGGCATTGCGGGTGCGGGCAGTGCGGAACAGGATGTCCAGCGCTGGTCCGTCAAGTTTTGGGTGCATGTAATGATCCTGAAGTGTTGTGACAGCCATTATCGCTATGGGCTGCTCGGGCGCGCAAATCCTATGCTATTTCGGTCAAAGGATGACAATTAAGGGCGATATCTGCGGGTAAAATCCGCGGACTTTGCCATACGGGTTGCACCTGCAATGAAATCACCGGACGACAGCATGAGTGCCTTGACCGAGCTTGCGCTGGATCTGCGCACCGCCTGGGATCATGGCGCGGCAAACCTGTGGCGACACCTCGATGCCGAACTGTGGGAGTTCACGCACAATCCCTGGACGGTGCTGCAGACGGTGTCGGCGCAGACCATCAACAAGGCCCTGGAGGATCAGGCATTTCGGCTCGAGGTTGACAAGGTGGTGAGCCGGCGGCGCGCCGCCCTCGATGCTCCGGCCTGGTTTGATCAGCACCGTTCGACCAGCGCGCTGAAGCAGGTCGCCTACTTCAGCATGGAATTCATGCTGAGCGAGGCGCTGCCCATCTACTCCGGCGGCCTCGGCAATGTCGCGGGTGATCAGTTGAAATCCGCCAGCGATCTGGGCGTGCCGGTGGTGGGCGTGGGACTGCTCTATCAACAAGGATACTTCCGCCAGCTCATTGACCGCTCCGGGGGCCAGCAGGCGCTGTTTCCCTACAATGCCCCGGACCAACTGCCCATTACCCCGCTGCGCACGGCCAGCGGGGATTGGCTGCGTCTGCGCATCGATCTGCCGGGTACTTCAGTGTGGCTGCGGACCTGGCAGGCGCAAGTGGGCCGCACCCGGCTGCTGTTGCTCGACAGCAATGATCCGGCCAATTTTCCCGCCTGGCGCGGCATCACGGATGAACTGTACGGCGGCGGCCCGGAACAGCGCCTGCGTCAGGAGATGGTCCTCGGTATCGGCGGCTGGCGGCTATTGGGCGCCTTGGGCATCGAGCCGCAGGTATGCCATCTGAACGAGGGTCATGCGGCCTTCGCGGTGCTGGAGCGCGCCGGCGCGTACATGCAGCTCACGGGTCAGGATTTCGCGACGGCGCTTGCCACGACCCGCGCCGGCAACCTGTTCACGACGCACACGGCGGTGGCGGCGGGCTTCGACCGCTTCGCACCCGAGCTCATCGAGCAGTACCTGGGACGCTACGCGCAAAACCGCCTGAAGATCACCACCGAACAGTTCCTGGCGCTGGGTCGTGCCAACCCACAGGACTGGTCGGAGAGCTTCAACATGACCTACCTCGCGATTCGCGGCAGTGGTGCGGTCAGTGGCGTCAGCCGCCTGCACGGGCAGGTCAGCCGGCAGATTTTCGGCACCCTGTTCCCGCGCTGGGCGGAGGACGAAGTACCGGTGGGACACATCACCAATGGCGTGCACATGCCCACCTGGGGCTCGCGGCTGGCCGAAGACCTGTGGCAGGGCGGCTGCGGGAAAGATTGCTGGCAGTCATCGGATGGCGCTGCCGCGGCGGGCATCCGCCGGATCAGCGATGCGGACCTGTGGCGTTTCCGCAATGAGGCGCGCGCCGACCTGATCGACACGGCGCGCGCGTATCTGTCGCGCATGCTGTTGATTTCCGGCGAGAGCGTGGAAGTTGCACAAAGCGCCCGCCAGCTGCTGGACCCGAAGGTCCTGACCTTGGGGTTTGCGCGGCGTTTTGCGACCTACAAACGTCCGAATCTGCTGTTGCGCGACCCGGCGCGGCTGCTGCGCCTGCTGTCGAATGCGGAGCGTCCGGTGCAGCTGATCATTGCCGGCAAGGCCCATCCGGCCGATGAGCCGGGGCAGGCCCTGATCCGGCAGTGGCTGCAGTTCATCCGCGGTACGGATGCGCGCAACCATGTCATTTTTCTTGCCGACTACGACATGGGGGTCGCCGAGGAGCTGGTGCAGGGCGTGGACGTGTGGATCAACACTCCGCGGCGCCCCTGGGAGGCCTGTGGCACCAGCGGCATGAAAGTGCTGGTGAATGGTGGTGTGAATCTTTCGCAACTGGATGGCTGGTGGGCCGAGGCGTACAAACCGGAGGTCGGCTGGGCCATCGGTGATGCGCAGACGCATACCGACGATACGGTGTGGGACGACCGTGACGCCGGCGCCTTGTATGACCTGCTGGAGCGCGAAGTCGTCCCGCAGTTCTATGGCCGCGACGCGGCCGGCATACCCACCGCGTGGCTGGCGCGTATGCGCGAGAGCATGGCGAGCCTGACTCCCCAGTTCTCGAGCAACCGCGCGGTGCGTGACTATACGCAGCGCTACTACCTGCCGGCCGCGCAGGAGTGGCTGCGCCGCAGTGGCGATTCAGGCCAAGTCAAAGGCGAGGGTGGCAGGCAGGTACTGCAATGGCGCCAGCGGCTGGACTCCTCCTGGGGCCAGTTGCGCTTCGATAAACTGCAGGTCACCACCGCGGCGGCCGGACTTGAATTCGACGCGCAGGTGCAACTGGGCGCACTGGCCCCCACCGACATTGCGGTACAGCTGTACGCCAATGGTGTCGACGGCGCCGGCCCGCAGGTGTATGACATGACGTTGCAGAACCCGCCGGCCCCTGGCGGCAATTCCAATGGGAGCAGCGCGTACCGGGTGGTCGTGCCGGCAAACCGGCCCGCCAGTGACTACACTGCCCGAGTCGTGCCGCGCCTGGCGGGCGCCGCCGTGCCACTGGAAGCAAATCATATTCTGTGGCAGCGGTAGACCGCGCGAGAACGAACCGGAACCTTTACGGAGTGATCAATATGGCGACCGAAAGCACGCGCTCCGATGCGCCGCGCAAGCTGAATGAGCTGGGACAGAGCCTGTGGCTGGACAACATCACCCGCGACCTGCTGAATAACGGCACGCTCGCGCACTACATCAACTCCGGGCTGTCCGTAACCGGGCTCACGTCCAATCCGACGATCTTTGATCACGCGATCAGCAAGAGTGCCGCATACGATGCCGACGTGAGTTCGATGGCGGCCAAGGGCGTCGCGGTCGAGGACCTGTTCTTCGAACTGGCCATCGCAGACCTCACCCGCGCGGCGGATCTGTTCAAGCCGATCTTTGAGCGTACGGCCACGGTCGATGGCTTCGTGTCGCTGGAAGTCTCGCCGCTGCTGGCCTACGACACCAAAGCGACGCTGGCGGCTGCGCGCAAGCTGCACGCGAAGGCGGGTCGGCCGAATCTCTTCATCAAGATACCAGGTACCCGTGAAGGCGTTCCGGCCATTGAGGAGGCCATTTTCCAGGGCGTGCCCGTCAACGTGACCTTGCTGTTTTCCACCGAGCAGTATCAGGCCGCCGCCGAGGCCTACCTGCGCGGCCTGGAGCGGCGCGTGGCGGCCGGCCTGAGCCCGGATGTGCGCTCAGTCGCCTCACTGTTCGTGAGTCGCTGGGACAAGGCAACGATGGAGCGTCTGCCCGCAAACCTGCGCAACACCTTGGGTATCGCGGTGGCCCACCAGTCCTTCCGCGCCTACCGGCAGCTGATGGCAACCGATCGCTGGCAGCGACTGATGAATCTGGGTGCACGACCGCAGCGGCTGCTGTTCGCCAGCACCGGCGTCAAGGATCCTAGCGCGCCGGACACCCTGTATGTCACGGCACTGGCCGCCCCGAACACCGTGAACACGATGCCCGAGGAAACGCTGCTCGCCTTCGGTGATCATGGGGCATTGAAAGGGACGCTGGCTGCCGATGGCGGCAACTGCGAGCAGGCCCTGGCAGCGGTCAAGGCGGCGGGAGTGGATGTCTCGGCATTGGCGGCGCAGCTGCAATCCGAGGGTGCCGAGTCGTTCAATGCCTCCTGGAAGAATCTCCTCAAGTCCATCGAGACCAAGAGCAAGTCACTGAAGTAGGCGTAACTGACAGATGCAGCTCGCGCAGCACGGCCTCGCGTTTCTCTCGCTCGCCATGTTCCTGCAGGCGATTGGGCTGCCCATCCCGGGCGCGGTTGCGCTGATTCTGGCCGCCGCGCAGGCGGCGACGGGACATGTGTCCGGCATCGCCGTGCTGGGCAGCGCGCTGCTTGCCATGCTGGCAGGTGATGCCGTGATGTTCCTGCTGGGACGGCGCACGGGCTGGTGGCTGCTGGGCACGTTGTGCCTGATATCACTGAACCCGGAGTCCTGCGTCGTCACCTCCGCCGATACCTTTCACCGGCGCGGCCGCTCGTTGCTGGTGGTCGCGAAATTTGTGCCGGGCATCAACACCATGGCGCCACCCCTGGCCGGCAGCATGCAGATGGGTTGGTGGTCATTCCTGTGGCTGGATATGGCCGGATGCGCGCTGTACATCGGTACCTACTTCGTCCTGGGTTTCCTGTGCAGCGGCGCGGTCTCCCAGGTCATCCGCTTCTACGAGCGCTTCGGCCACATGACCACGGCGCTGGTGCTGATTCTGGTGACCGCTTACGCGCTGTGGCTGCTGTGGACCAGCTTGCGGGCGCGCCGGCTGGGACGCGGGGTGCCCCATGCCCCGGCCGCGATCGTCGCCCGGGATCTCGCGGCCGGCGAGGCGCTCGTGTTCGACGTGCGCAGTCATGGTTACTTTGATCCCGGCGCCGTGCGCATTCCCGGCTCACGGCGTGTTGATCCCAACGCCCTGCGCGTCAGCCTCAATGAGTTTGCCAAGGATCGGCAGATCTACCTGTACTGCACCTGTGCGCGTCAGGCCACCAGCGTGCGCGTGGCGCGGGAGCTGCTGAAGCTCGGACTACGGGTTGCCGTGATTGATGACGGACTGCGGGGCTGGCGCCGCGCCGGCCTGGCGCTGGAGCGGGTGCCGACCGAGGAGCTGCGGGCACTGCCGCTGTTCACTTAGGCGGTCGCGATCGCCGTGCGCGCACCGGAGCGCAGCGTAATGCGGCCAAAGGTCATGCACAGCACCGCGCACAGCGTGATGCCGGCGATCATCGGCAGCGGTGCTCCATTGGCAAAGGTGCCGGAAAACGCCATGACCAGGGAACCCAAGCCAAATTGCAGCGTGCCGATCAGCGAGGAGGCCGTGCCGGCAATGGCGCCGTGATCCTCCAGCGCCAAAATGGAGGACGTCGGCACGGTCATGCCTAGGCAGGCGTAGGCGCAGCACAGCAGCGCCACCATCACCACCAGATGATCGACGCCCGCGGCAAACAGGCCCAACAGCAGCAACATGGCCACGGCGAAGCCGGTGGAGGCACGGCGCACCAGGGTCTTCAGGCCAACACGCATCGCCAGCCTGCTGTTGAACTGTGCGGCGACAAAGAACGAGGCGGCATTGACGGAGAACAGCAGGCTGAAGCCGCGTGGACTCAAGTGATAGTGCTCGATCATCACGTAGGGTGAGTTCGACAGATACAGAAAGAAGCTCGCCATCCCGCAGGTGCCGATCAGCACCGTGCCCATGAAGTGCCGGTCGGCCAGCAGCCGGCGATAGGAGTGGAACGCACTCATCAGGCTGCTGTCCGCGCGCGCTGACTTGGGTCGCGACTCCTTGAGCGTGGTCAGAATGCCGAAACCGATGACGGCCGCCCCCAGCACCATCCAGAACACGCCGCGCCAGCCGACGGCCTGGATCACGAAACTGCCGGTCAACGGCGCCAGCAGCGGGGAGATGCTGAACACCAGCATGAGCAGCGACATGAGCCGGGTGGCGTCAACCCCTGAATGCAGATCCCGCACCACCGCCCGCGGGATCACCATGCCCCCGCAGGCACCCAGGCCCTGCACGAAGCGTCCGAGCAGGAACAGCTGTGCATTGGGCGCCAGCGCGCAGGTGATGCTGCCGAGGCAGAACAGCACCAGCCCGACGTAGAGCGGCAGCTTGCGGCCGTACATGTCCGACAGCGGGCCATACAGCAGCTGTCCGCCACCGACGGCGATGAAGAACACGGTCAGGCTCAGCTGCACCGTGGCGGCGTTCGCATGCAGGCTGCGCCCGATGGAGGGCAGCGCCGGCAGATACATGTCGATGGCAAAAGGGCCGATTGCCGAAAGCAGCCCTAAAATGATGCCATGTCGTAAGTAACTCTTGTCCATCATAAAAACGTCCAAAACGCCTGCGGGCCGCGCGGTCGGCGCGCTCGGCCCGGAATGTATATAAGGAGTGGTCGGCTAGGGTTCAGGAGAGCGAGGCTCGCCTGCGCGCCAAAGACTTCAGCGCGGCTGCCCCAAAGTAGGACAAACCCGCATCCACGCACTGCTGCCGCAAATGCGACAATCAGCCAAATGTTCGCCTGCGCAGCCCCGGTGCGCAAGTGAAAACTCACGGGAGTGCGACAGATGACAATAAACCCGATGGCCGGGAAACCGGCGCCGGCCTCCATGCTGGTGAACGTGCCGCGGCTGGTCTGCGCCTATTACGCGGATGCGCCCGATCCGGCAATGCCTGACCAGAAGGTGGCATTCGGCACCTCGGGGCACCGCGGCAGCTCCTTCCAGCGCTCGTTCAATGAGGCGCATATCCTGGCGATCACCCAGGCCATCGTGCTGTACCGGACCCAGCAGGGCATCAGCGGCCCGCTGTTCCTGGGGATGGACACCCACGCACTGTCCGAACCGGCATTCATCAGCGCGCTGGAAGTGCTCGGCGCCAACGACGTAACGGTCATGGTGCCGGATGAGCACACCGACTACACGCCGACGCCGGTGATCTCCCACGCCATCGTGACCTACAATCGCGGCCGCACGGCGGCCCTCGCCGATGGCATCGTCATCACCCCATCGCACAATCCGCCGGACAGCGGTGGCTTCAAATACAACCCGCCCAACGGCGGCCCCGCCGACACGGCCGTCACCTCGTGGATCGAGAACAAGGCCAACGAACTGCTGGGCAATAAGCTGCAGGGCGTGCGCCGCATGCCATACCACCAGGCGCGCAAGCTTGCGACCACGCACCAGCATGACTATCTGCACGCCTATGTCGATGACCTGCCCGCGGTGCTAGACCTGGATGCGATCCGTGCCTCCGGAGTGCACATGGGAGTGGATCCGCTGGGTGGTGCCGGGGTGCATTACTGGCCGCTGATCGCCGATCAATACAAGCTGGACCTGACGATCACCAACGATGCGGTGGATCCGACCTTCCGTTTCATGACGCTGGACTGGGACGGCAAGATCCGCATGGATCCCTCCTCCCCCAATGCCATGCAGCGCCTGATCGGCTTGAAGGATCGATTCGACATCGCCTTCGCCTGCGACACCGACCACGACCGTCATGGCGTTGTCACGCGCAGTGCCGGCCTGATGCCGCCGAACCACTACCTGACGGCGGCCGCGCATTACCTGTTCTCGAACCGGCCCAAGTGGAGTGCCAAGGCCACGATCGCGAAAACCGTCGTCACCAGCATGATGCTGGACAAGGTCGCGGCCAAACTGGGGCGGAAAATCTATGAGACGCCGGTGGGCTTCAAATGGTTCGTCGATGGTCTGGTCGATGGCACGCTGGGCTTCGTGTGCGAAGAGAGCGCGGGGGCCGCATTGCTGCGTCGCGACGGCAGCGTGTGGACCACCGACAAGGACGGGATCGCCCTGGCATTGCTGGCCGGTGAGATCACGGCGCGCGACGGCAAGGATCCTTCCCAGCAGTACGACGAGCTCACCCAGACGCTCGGAAATCCGGCCTACGAACGGGTGGATGCACCGGCCGATGCCGCGCAGCGCAAGGCCTTGTCGAAGCTGTCCGGCGAGCAGGTGAAGAGCGCGACGCTGGCGGGGGAAAAGATCGACGCGGTGCTCACCAAGGCCCCGGGCAATGATGCGGCCATCGGCGGCGTCAAGGTCGTCACGGCCAGCGGCTGGTTTGCCGCGCGCCCCTCCGGCACCGAAAGCATCTATAAGATCTACGCGGAAAGCATGCGCGGTCCCGAGCATCTGCAGCAAATTTTTGCTGAGGCGCAGCAGATTGTGGGGGCGGCACTGGGCGCGGTCGGCAAGACCTGAGGCAAGCGCTAGGGACAAAAGAGCGCCGACTGGTATACTGCCCCGGTTAGTAAACGCTCAGGGTTCCCCGCAAGGGGATTTGAATGGGAACGCGGTGCGATGCCGCGGCTGCCCCCGCAACTGTAACCGGCGAGTGATTGTCCTTAAATGCCACTGGGCCTCACGGCTTCGGGAAGGCGGACGAGAACTGTGACCCGGGAGTCAGGAGACCAGCCCTGTGCCGTCGTCCATGCTTTTGGCCGGGGTGTGTCATGAGCTGCGGGTAATCCGCTGCGACGACTTTGTCGTGTCGTTGTTGCGGAGAATATCGTGCCCAAAATTTCAATGGCTCCGGCTCTCGGAGCGGCCTGTGTAATCCTGTTCGTTCCAGCAGTCCGCGCGGATGACACCGCGAGCGCGGACCAAACGCTGCAGAACGTGATCGTCTCGGCCACGCGCGTTGCGACGCCGGCCGCGCAGATCGGCAGCAGTGTCACCGTGATCACGGCCGCGGACATTGCCGCCGAGCAGCTGCGTACGGTGACCGAGGTCCTGCAGCTCGTGCCCGGCCTGAATGTCGTGCAATCCGGCGGACCGGGGGGCCAGACCTCGATCTTCATCCGCGGCACGAATTCCAATCATACCAAGGTGCTGATCGACGGCATCGACGTTGCCGACCCCAGCAATGCCCTGGCGAATTTCGATTTCGGCCAGCTGCTGGCCTCCGACATTGAGCGCATCGAGATC
>Ga0210387_10003983_pt1 | contig 11333 bp, 21 predicted proteins | sample IncBWC7OmetaG_FD_160108 | JGI IMG/M metagenome (GOLD analysis project Ga0210387, IMG submission 160108) | Forest soil microbial communities from Barre Woods Harvard Forest LTER site, Petersham, Massachusetts, United States - Inc-BW-C-7-O ... | reverse complement strand
TCCCCATTAGGGCCGAATGCCCAGTGTTTTGAGTGGAAGACTGCAAAGTTTCCGTTTCTGGCCGGACGGCAACCGGATGGTTCGTCTCTGAATATCCTGAATTCACAGGACGCACGGCGATACCTGCGAGTTGGGCTCCATGAGCAGCAAAATTCCGGACGATCTGCCCGGTATTGAGGTCCCATTGCTAATTATACGAAATGAACATGTAGTCCGTCAAAACGAGTCAGTCTTTGTTATTGCGATGACTTACTAAAGCCTCACCATCCCACCCGGAACTGAAAAATCCTTTCTCGTCGTGATCCATAGAAAGAGCAGAAACAGGACCGCGGTGGCCATTCATGACATGACATAGTCGGCCGGGTTCATGACGAATTGTGAAGAGATTGATATGACCCGCCTACGTTGGCACATCGGTGATCAGTATTTCGAATGAATAACTAGTCCGAACACACATCCGTGCCCGCAAGCGTCCAGAGGGCGTCTGAGTGCATTGCAAGACAATACACTGGGGACAAAGAAGTTTCGTCTTCTCCCGAAACCACACCATTAAGTCTCGATATGACCGGATTCTCCCACCAACAACGGATTTGTCCAGACTTCATAATACCCTCAACGACGCCGGAGTGATGTCTTTGCGGGGCGGTGAGGAAGTTCTTGCTGTTCACCGCAGAAAATATATCATAGTCGCGGATGTAGCCATCGTCAGAGCCAGTAAGAAGGTGGGTCATACAAAGGGATGAGGCTAGGGCATGTGTAGGAACTGGATGGGGTAGAGCACAGATTGCCTCTACGGTATACGAACGGGGTGTATGTACGCCAGGGTCAGTGGGAAGATATAGAGCCCTCTTCCGGACCTGGGCGGGGGAGAGAGAGCGTTTACGGGAGAGGGGGAGAGGAGAAGGTGCTTTAAACATGTTATTCAGAATAATTGATCAAGTTCAACGGCTACATACCCTTGCTTGGTTGTGATGGAGGTTGGGACGAGGACGTTCTGCTCGTGCTGGCAATAGGATCAGTGGGTAATGCATCGGCATCTAACTCCAGTATAATCTCTCCCGAGGGTTCAGAATATTCATCGTCGTCGTCGTCAGAGACTTCGTCAGTAAGCCTAGAATCTTCTGATGCCGAATCCTTGATAAAGGTGGCACATAGAGAAATTAAGACATCGGTAAGGGCTACTAGTAGTTCGGGCGAAAACACACATCGTCTGCTTCCTCAGTCGCGTCGTCGGCGCCGGCGTCTTCCTCAATGTCAGGTTCAGCATCCTCTTCGCCATCAAACTCGAGGTCTTCAAGGCCTTCATCTTCTGAGTCGCTGGGAGCCATTTGCTACGAGTAACCCCCTTGTGAAAACTCAGTCCGAAAGCTGTTTGGCACATAACTGAGACTTCTCACGATTTCTGAACTTTGACATCGACATCAGCATGGTCTTGGCCGACTTAGGCCGCAAGCTCAACGCTGCTTTATCTTCGCTGAACAGAGCACCCGTCGTCGATGAGAAAGTCTGTAATGTGTACACTTATGGCTGAACCTCTGTAGTTTTGACAGTATGTTACCCAAGGTTCTCGATGCAACACTCAAGGAAATCACTGCTGCTCTCCTCGAATCCGATGTAAATGTAAAGCTGGTAGCCTCTTTGCGACAAAAAGTCAAGGCAAAAGTTAAGGCATCTTTGGAAACAAATGTAGCAGACAAGTCGAAAGAGACCACCCGGAAGAATCTCATTCAGAAGGTTAGCTCGCAGATTCGTCAACCAGATGTCAAGCTAACGCCCCTTATGCAGGCCGTTTTTGATGAACTAGTGCACCTTGTTGACCCCGGCGTAGAGCCATATAAACCCAAGAAAGGCCAGCCTAATGTCATCATGGCAGTCGGTCTGCAGGTGCGATGAAATGAATCCTACGTCATTACATTTCGCGGATTCTTACTATTCCAAAGGGCAATGGCAAAACAACTACATGTACAAAACTTGCCGTGCACTATCAAAAACGCGGGTTCAAGTCTGCCATCGTATGCGCTGATACATTCCGTGCAGGAGCCTTTGACCAGACCCGACAATCCGCTACCAAAGCCAAAGTCGCATACTTTGGTTCATACACGGAGACCGACCCTGTCACCATTGCTTCCCAGGGTGTCGCCAAATTCAAGAAGGAACGCTTCGAAGTGATAATTGTGGATACATCGGGTCGGCATAAGCAGGAAGCCGAGCTCTTTGAAGAGATGGTGCAAATCGGGGAGGCGGTCAATCCGAATATGACCGTGTTGATTTTGGATGCTAGCATTGGTATTTATTTCAACGACTACCTGCTTGGCTTGACTTATCAGATCATTTAGGTCAGGCGGCTGAAGCTCAGAGTCGCGCGTTCAAAGAAAGCGCTGATTTTGGTGCTATCATCGTAACAAAAATGGACGGTCATGCCAAGGGCGGAGGTGCCATTTCTGCGTGCGTGAAGAGCGCTGCAACGCCGCGCCTTATTCTCATTCTTCTTCAGTGTTGCTGTGACAAAAACACCCATAATTTTCCTTGGTGTGGGTGAACATCTGCACGACCTTGATCGATTTTCTCCCCAACCTTTCATTTCGAAACTCCTAGGCCTAGGCGATATGCAAGGACTCATGGAACACATGCAAGATATTGCTACACAGAACCCAGACAAGCAAAAGGAGATGGTGAAGAAGCTTGAAGAGGGAAAACTTAGCATCCGAGACTGGCGAGAACAAATTTCCAACGTTATGAACATGTAAGGTCTCTTTCTTCACCTGTTCTCTCATATCATCATATTCTACACATAGGGGTCCAATCAGCAAAATCGCCTCCATGATTCCTGGTCTTCCGCAAGAAATGCTTCAAGGTTCGGACGAAGAAGGCTCTCTGCGGATGAAACGTATGATCTTCATCACGGACAGCATGACCGCTATGGAGCTCGATTCGGACGGCACTCCATTCATGGATATTGGCAAGGACGGGAAGCCCACTGACTTGACATGGCGAGTGACACGAGTCGCACGGGGAAGTGGGACGAGTGTGCGGGAGGTGGAGGAGTTATTGTGTCAATATCGGATGATGGCAAATATGGCCAAGCAAGCCGGGGGGAAGAATGGATGGTCTGTTATATATTGTTTCCCTTATTCTTGCCTTTCCCTTGCTGACTGAATTGGTTTTATGTGGTCAATAGGTTGCAAGCCATGCAGAAAATGCAGACAGCGGCTGGTGGGAAAGGTCGTGGTGCAGGTGGAATGCCGACTCCAGCGCAGATACAGGCCATGCAGGCATGTATTCAGTCAGTTTGCAATTTCGTAGCGCATACTAATATCTGGTTCACAGCGTTCGATGCCGCCTGGAATGTTGCAGCAAATGCAGCGGCAAATGAGAAGTGGAGGAGACATGCAGGAGATGATGAAAGCGATGATGCAAGGCCAAGGAGGAGATCAGATGGATATGGAAGAGATGCAACGTGTGTTACTTTTCTCGATGCCTTTCTCCACAGCTGTCCTTACCGAATTATTGAAACACAGGGATGATGTCCTCTATGGGCAATGGACTGGGTGGTCTTGGAGGAGGCATGCCAGGGATGGGAGATATGTTCAAAATGATGGGCATGGGTGGCGCTGGTCGCTGATCATCAGGTTTATTAGACATGCTTTACTATCTGTATTGGATTCATGATATAATATATATATTGTCGATACCTTTAAGTAGAGAATTAAGAGATTTATATTACAATGTGCCTTTACCAATGTTATTAGCAAGCATGCCAATACTAACGATCTCAAAATAATTTCTTTTCGCCTTCCTGTTCTTTTTTCCATCTTTTCTTTTGTAGAGAAGCGGCTGACTTGTTTCCGAAGATGAACGACGATGTGTGCTTGTCGGCGCCGGTCTTTTTGGACACGACGGATGATCCCGCAAATACGATCTATACACATCTGGTCAGTACAATGACTATATGTTTCGTTGACGAAATGGCGCACTGCCCATAAGCCCCAAAGCCCGATTACGGCCGACCCCACAAAAACAATAGAAGCGAGCGGACCAACTGTCTTAGCGTTATATGCCAAGAAAGCTGAGATGGTGCTGGCGAGAGTTAATGGTACTAGTAGAGGATTGCTTGGAGTTGCGTTCTGCTGTGGCACAAGTGGCGGTGAAGGAGAAGCAGGAACCTGAGTTTAATGGACGGCATAGTGAAAACAATCGGAGTCGGCGAAATCAAGCCAGACAACGAGAAGGTTAAACAGAGATTGAACAGACGTACGTTAAGGGCAAGTGCAAGGGATGTTGCCGCCAGCCAGATGCCGAAATGGAGAGCGAGGAAAGATTCCAGAGGGGTAAGGGCCGTTCGTCGTTCGGTTGCGCTGGTTGTTTCTGAGATGAACAACAAAAGGCGCGGGAATAGAATGAGACACATGGCCAAGAGCAGCAGCCTGTGAAGAACTAAATGAGCCATGGCAGTGTAAGAGCATGTCGAGGATGAACTACGGACAGCCCCGCAGTCGACCATGTCCACAAAGCCATGGTACTGTCCTTTGCGTCTTCTGAATCTGAACGTGGTTCATTGGGGTCAGTTAAAACCCTGGGAGAAAGATTGTCCATTTCGATGAAGGAGGTCATGCCAGGAAGTTGGGCTTTGGGTATGTGAACAGGTACAGTTCACTTGACCACTTGTTTGTAAATGTATCTGCGTTATGGCTAACATATTTACATAAATGAAATTATCAAGATATTATTTGTTCCGAATCCGCGGAAAGACTAATGGACACTGATAGATAAAACAACAGTGGCTTTTGATACCACCTATGACCAACTAGAAATTTGACCCCAACCAGAATCCCCCGCTTTCTGGATCATGGCAGCACGTTCAGGATTCATACCTGGTGGGATTGCTGGCGGTTGTGGGGGGAAACTAGGTGGACGGTGGGAGGGCGTCTGATACCCGTAAGGAGTTTGAGAAGGTGGAATAGCATAGCTGGGAGCGGGTGGCCCGGATCCATAACCGGCTGGAGTGGCCCCTCCGTACGGGTTCGGTGTACGGCCGATTTGACGGACAGACATATGCCCAGGTGTTGTATGTCCAGGTCGAGCTGGTGTACGCGTGCCAGCACCGAAAGGCGTCTTGCCACCAGCTCCAGCAAGATTTTGAGACTCATGCAAATGCCTGAATTGTACATTTCAATTTACGATGAAGGGGATGAAGCTAACACATCATCTACCTGACTTTGAAGGCATCACAAAGTTCGGGAACTCCAACGGCTGCGGCATCAAACAAGTAGTAGGCCTCTGGAGCAACGCGAACAGGCTAACATGATGTTAGTATGATTTTAGAACGAATATGGACGTTGCGTACCCAAGTCTGAACTGCAGAGTTCTTGTTCGCCAAGAAGCACAGGCTAAAATGACCAGGCCTCTTCCGATTCAAAGTGAACCCGTACATGCTCTTTGCAGGGTTCGCTGCCAGGGAGTTCTTCAAGAAAAGATCTAATAAAGAGTAAATCGGTATGGGTTCGTGTCGCCAACAAGCAGAATATCACTCACGGAGTTCGTCCTCTGACCCGTGTTTGAATCTTTCATGAGCCATGAGTTCTTCCACCCTGCGAGCAATTGTCTGAACGTGATTGACGATCAGCTCATCCAGATCCGCATAGCTGTGGGTCATATCAACGATAAGCTGGCTGCCTACAGTTTGACCAGTGGGATCAGCATTTGGCTCCGTCACGTCTAAAAGTTTTAATTAGAAAGGCGGGTGTACCAAGGCACGCAGATAATGTACCAATATGCTGGTAAAGCTTCTCGTCCACTTTCCAGGTCACAGCCAGGTGATCAATCCCTTTAGAAGACGGCCTGATGACAACATCCCCACGTTGTTGTTTATCCAGATAGGCTTCCGCCTGTGCAGTGTTGAAGTTGTGGAAATTAGGGTGCTTGATGACCCGTCTTGTTCTATCCACTTCCGCCCTCTTTTTCCTGGCCTGCACTTCTTGATCCCTATCATGACGTTGGTGGTCCCATGCATCATCGTGTTTGACAAGTCGGAATGCACTATCTCCAGCAGAGACATCAGCAGGTCGAGAGGACAATTCGACGAAAAACAAATCTTGCGAAAGGTTGAGCTTCATATCGATGACAACTCCAGGAATGGTTTGTCCTTTCTTCACGACGCTCTCTGGGTCCTGAGGGACGTGATCGGCAAGGTATTGCGAGTTGATAACTCCTTCAATACCAGAGTCAAGACGAACGGCCACGAAGTGATTCTTGATGCGGAGGACTAGAACGGAAACGATCAACCCGACGCGTAGCGTGCGATGTGTCTCACCGCTGAGCATCGTTAACACATCCCAAGGACCAAGGGTAGGGAAACGTTCACGCAGCTCCGCGAATGGTTTCAAGAGCTCGTCACGGATGACGTTAAGAGTATGTCGTTTCTGGTCGTTGTTGGCTTGATGAAGACTAACAGCGAATTCATCCAAATTCAGCTCGGACAGCTTTCTCTCGTTGTCATCGTCGTGCATGATGAGAGATACGACATGAGACGGATGTTCGTCGTGTATGTCTTCTTCATCTAGTTCGAGGGCATCTGTAGCCATTTTACGGGCCAACTCGTAATCCTCTGGATGTATACGGGTGTCATCCAACGGATCTGGCGTGTCATCCTCCTCGGTGCGTCGATTTTGGGTAGGCTTCGCGTCTTCTTCCTCTTGAGAGATGCGCAGGAAACCAGCCGCATTCAAAAAAATCTTGGTGGTGAGAAGACCTGTTCTGATGAACTGTTCGCGGTTCACAAGATTCCCCCCCTGTAGGACAAATTTCAGAATTGGATAATGAGTGGAAAGATGCCGATATTGACCAAAGAACCTATCTTCTTCACCAACATTTGAGCCTTTCGTGGCCCAAGGCCACAAACGAAGGGGAGAAGATGTTGATAGTAGGAATCGGTGACAGCGCGATTGATATCCACCCCAATCTTGTTGGTTATATCAACGAGCACTCGTTCAAAAGCGGATAACAACTTTTCTTTGGGAACCTAGGCAAAAAAATTGAATGATTATGATAGGCCAATGAGGAAGGCAATGTCACCAGATGTTGATCATCTTCCTCGAACGCGATAGCTGTGATATCGGCACCCATGGAGGCGTACTCGTTCAGTGGACTCTGCGTATATCGAGCCAATCCCACGCAATACTTGGCAATTGGGGATAGAGCACTGAACTCTTCCGCGGCTCGCTTGCTGTGTTGATAAATGCGTGCAACATCGTCGAAAACGTAAATCACTGGAATATCAAAAGCCTGTTCATTTGGAGCACCAGAGTCACCCCATCCGTTTTCAGCACTCTGCTGCCCCCCTCCTCCGCCAATAATTTCTTTTACTCGTTGCGTCAACTTGGCTGTGGCCATACTGAATCCGCCAATTACAATTACATCGGGCTTCCTCCGTTTCAGGAGATCGATAAACTCGTCTCGGGTCTCCGTATCAACAAGATTGTCGATCTTGGTGTGCTCGCGCATTCTGCCTTTTTCGTCCATGAAGACAAGGGTGATGGCATCCTTGTGGGGGTCACCTTTACCCCATGAGATTGCAAGAACAGATGCGGTATCGCCAGGTGTCATTCCCTCTGTGGCATAGGGTGCTACATCGACACGCTAGACGCAACCTCAGGCACGGCCAGAGTGAGGAAATTTTTGCAGAATACTCACTGCTCGGAGATGTCCTCCACACCGTGCTGCCAAATAATCTTCGACTTCCTCCCTGATATATTCCCGCGTCCATTTGACGCCGGCGGGGATTAAATGCTGCTCAAGGACTTCCTGGACAACCCGAGAACGCTCCTCGTTCCACGCTCTCGCCGTGTCGCTGAAGCTATCGGAAGCAAAGGCGTCATTTAGTCGACGCTCGAATTGCGATTTGCCATCAGGGGGAAGGAAAATCGAGACGGTGACGAGGTGCTCTGCTTCAGCTGCCAATATATGGAGGAATTGAGCTGATTCCAACATATCTTTGATATTTTTGTGGTACAGGTATTTGAAGTTCTGGAAGATATGGAAGGGAATGAAATCTCGACTGCAGACAGTAAGCTATTATCAAAGGGGACGCACGAAGTAAGGGTGATGCTCGTCAATTTTCGTGATGCCTCTATCAGTGGGCTCCACTGAGATTTTAGCTTCTTCCTTGAACATCTTACGCATCTGATTTCTGAGTAACGGATCCTTGCCAAGTTCGGTGGATAAAATCATTCGTGCTCTTCGAAGGAGCTCCCCTGGTGTTTGATTTTGAGCTTTCGTAGGATCAGGATCCGCAAACTGCTCGGCGTAAACAATCGGGTTGAGTTCTTGGTCTTCGACGAAATGGACATGATGAGACGCGATGAAATTGAGCACTACTTGATGGGGTTGAATCCCAAAGCCCTGTTGGACCGTTAGTACCATGATGTAACGCACAAAATTTAATTTACTTACTTGGGCTAGTCTGGAGACGATGCTTTTCTTGGTCACTTCGTAAGCGGAAATACGAGTGGGCATTTTGCGTTTCTTTGTGGCCTCTGGCTGCTCGTCGTCGTCGTGGAAATGAAATTCAGCATCATCCTGTTTCTTGTCCTTGTACTTCATGGTTAACCACTCTGTAGCATCCGCAACAACTTCCACACTATCAATCTGGGGTCGGATTTCCCCTTCGTAATACTCGTCCTTGACTTTGAGCCGATCATACGAAGCACTTAACGCCCGCCGCCGCTCGACCAAGGAACGATATTTTTGGCCAAGTGCGTAGATCCGCCACAGTTCAGTCAAGTTGAGAAGTTCGAAGCGGGCCCGGATATCGTTAACATCAAAGTGGGAGATATAATCTCGTTTATGCGTCCAGATGTATGGGACCTCAAACTCCTCGAGAAACAAATACCTGAGAGCAAAGGTGACGGCCATCACAAGAGCACCCTTGAGATGTTGATGCTGGCCATCGGGACTGAAGAAATCTCTTGTTTTGCGTGACGACAGACGTTGGGTGACCCACATGGCTGCGCCGCCAAGATCGGCTTCCTTTAGTGGCTTGTGTAATGATATGTTGGAGGATTGGGACAATGAGGATGTAGCAAGTTGCATACGCTCAGGGATATCTTGAGCTCGAATCAGATCATCGTCTTCGGTGAGCATTCGAGCGCGAATTTCAGACGGTTCGAAGACCTGAATGACGGTTAAATTGTATCCAACAAGTATCGGAGACAACATACATCTTGATACCTCATCTCGGGCTTCACCTGATCTTCATCATCTTCAGCCTCTTCGTCGCCAGCCAATGCCCAATCATATTCATCACCGACTCCAAATACATCATGTATTTCTTCCCATGCGCTTCAGAGCAGACATTTGCAACAGTCAAGAAAAGAGACTGAGGAAAGACTCACTTCGCGTCAATGCCCGCCAGCTCCGGAAGGACCCCCCGACTTCGCTTCCGTCGCTCTTGTTCCTGTCTTCTTCGCTCATTTCGTCGCTCATTTCTTCGCTCCTCGCGCGCCCCTTCATCCATTACAATACCAGGTTCGTCCTCTTCGTCGGACGTGATGAAATCGTCAATGTCCTCCACGTCGTCATCGTCGTCACCCCGATCATCATCCCAAATACGTTGAATGTCCTGCACTTGAGGTAAATCGATGTCGTTATCAAGGTCGTCGTCAGAAGATTCCACGACAGGCCTGTGTTTAGAGAAAGAGGCTGCGGATGGGGAATCGGAGCGTCCTCGGCGAAGACGAGTCAGACGACCCTTCTTGAACGAGGTTCCAGTGTTTTCTTCTAATAACTCCAAATCATCATCCTCCAAGTCTTCTTCTTCTTGCTCTGTATTGGTTTCGGAAAGGACGAGCGAATGTTCAAGCAATCATCGCAACACTGGATGGTTATAAGAACTTACGTCTGCGGTGGTGTTTCTTACGCCTTTTGTGGCGTTTCCGGCGCTCCTCCTCGTCCTCCTCTTCCTCTTCCTCGTCCTCGTCCTCGTCAACAATGAAGCCTTCTCTGATCCGTCTCTCTTCTTCTGCATCCTCCTCTGGTTCTTCTGAGCTGTCGTCCGAAACACCAGGCATTATCACGTCCCCCTCACCCTCCTCATCTTCCTGACCGGAGGCTTGCATTCGGTCATCTTCAGAAGCCACTTGAATTACATCGGCGACTGGGGAGGCCATTGTGGTATAAATGACTGAAACCTTGGAGCTCAGGCTCAGACTGAAGTTTGTTCGCCTGAGTACGTAAGCATAGTGCCTGGCAAGAATCGGAGATTCAACTCATTTTAGTGTCTGAATGTCTTCTGGTTCGTCGGAATGATAATTCACCTATTTCCTGCTGAAAACATCGCATTTTAGATACAGATCTGTCATTTCTCCGTTTCGCTCTTGACGAAGCGGAGAAGTGTGCGGCTATTCCGACAGCATTCTGTGTTGGTTGCGTTCTCACGGTTCGATGGCCATCTGAAGCCAACGAACCCGTTGTGCTTGCCACCGGATACTCTAGGGAACTCCCTGGAAACACTCACGCCGAAGCCAATGCGCTAGCTAAAGCCCGTGCACTGTCACTCGCCGAATTATCTGCATTGTTCCCCACCTGCGAGCCATCTCTTCTCAAACTGGGCAACATCTTGAGACATGCAGACGTTTACACGACCATGGAACCTTGTTCCGTCAGGACATCAGGACTGGCTCCTTGCGCGGACGCCCTTATTTCCGCCAGAGTGCGAAGGTGCTATATCGGCGTGGGCGAACCTGATGACTTTGTCAAATGCGAAGGAGCCAAGAAGTTGAAAACAAGTGGCGTGGAGATCATCTGGATGAATGGATTGGAGGACGAATGTCTCGAAGTCGCCCGCCGCAGTCACAAATCCACCTAATTTCTTTGTCACTACCCAGCAAACCCTTACGCATTACATCCTGTCCCGCAACACACCTCGTTTCGCCGATTCTTTTATTTATGTAAATAGCTTCAGATTATATAAATAATGTTAGGAAATAAACCGTTCATGAGGCTACCCTGATAGTCTTAAGATTAACTATATGACCGAGGTTTGTCAACACTAACTGCTTGACCTGTTCGAGTCACCATCTGTAATACTTCAAATGACACTGAAAGGAGTACGGGATGAATGACTTTACCTGTAAAATTTGATGCAGTGTGAGGGTCAACAAAATATGAGTTCCCTCACTTCCTAAAATAGGCAGATTATTGGTCAGCCTAGGGAGCCGAGGGGCGAACCTCTTAACTTCGACGGTCCCCCATGTAAATGAAATTCATGCATCGTCGACCAGTACGCACCACTTCCGCTTCCTGAGTTCCCCAGCGACTGTCCTACTACTTCCGAGGCG
>Ga0210387_10003982_pt1 | contig 11336 bp, 12 predicted proteins | sample IncBWC7OmetaG_FD_160108 | JGI IMG/M metagenome (GOLD analysis project Ga0210387, IMG submission 160108) | Forest soil microbial communities from Barre Woods Harvard Forest LTER site, Petersham, Massachusetts, United States - Inc-BW-C-7-O ... | reverse complement strand
GAAGGTATCGTTGATGTCCTTGAGCTTGTCCATATCGATCATGAGCAGCGCATACACGCCGCGATTGCGTTCGGCCAAGCCGTGCTCACGTTCCCATACCTCGTTGAACATGCGCAGGTTGTACAGTCCGGTCAGGGAGTCGGTCTGCGCCAGATTCTCGATGCGCTCGCGCGCCTCGGAGATGTCTGCCGATAACGTGGTGGTCAGGTAGGCCACCAACAGGAACGGCGCCAGCTGTCCCACCACTTGGCTGGCGTAGAACAGCGACAGCACATCCAATCCCGGCGTGGCGAGGGCCAGCAAGAAGTGGCAGATCGCAATGGCCGCGACCTGCAGCAGCGTGACCAGTCTTCCCAAGGTCAGCGCGCTCAAAATAATGGGCAGAAGGTAAAGGTTGAGCAGGGGGCTTGCGCCTTTGCCCGTGAACCACAACACCCCGGTGATGAAGATCACCATCGACCAAGACTCGACCAGCAGCTTGGTATGCATTCGCCCGCGCACGAAGCGGCGCGCGCGAAAGGCGATGATCGCAACGGTAAACGCCACCAGCAAGCTGAGCACGGGCCAAATCTGGCTGGCGAGGGCGCCGGACCAGAGCAGCACCAGGGCGGCGAGCGTGAGACACAGTATCTCTATGGATCGCGTACTGCGCACGCGGCTACCTGAATTGGGCCGCTGTCGTCACCGGTCCCGTATGCGTATTGGGCGATATTTTCAATTCCTCGACGGCGCGCTTGACGTCCGCGTCCCGTTTCAGCAGCGGCGCATCGGCGGGCAGCGTCACGGACGCGGGCTTCGAGTCGCGCGGCAACTCGATGTCGGGCGCGATGCCCTTGTGATTGATGGACTCGCCGGAAGGAGTGTAATAAAGCGAGGTGGTCAGCTTGACGGCGCGATCGTCGGACAGCGGTATGATGGTCTGGACCGATCCTTTGCCGAAGGTGGTGCGGCCCATGAGCTTCGCACGATGATGATCCTTGAGAGCGCCGGCGACGATTTCCGCGGCTGACGCCGAGCCGCCATTCACCAGCACGACGATGGGAGCGCCGTTCAGTGCGTCGCCCGGCGTTGCGTCCATTTCGAATTTCGAATCCGGCGTGCGGCCTTTTGCCGTGACGATGACGCCGCTCTCGAGGAACGCGTCCGCGACCGAAACGGCAGCTTCGAGCACGCCGCCTGGATTGTCGCGCATGTCGAGCACCAGGCCCTTGAGCGGCGCGCCGTTGCGCTTGCGCAGATCCTTGAGCGCCGCCGTCAGATCATCGCCGGTAGTCTCGCTGAACTGCGAGATCCGCACATATCCATATCCAGGCTCGAGCATTTCAGCCCGTACGCTGTGCAATTCCACTTTCGAGCGCTTCAGCGTGTACAGCAGCGGCTCGGCATTTCCCTCGCGCATGATGCCGATCTTGACCGAGGTGCCCTCTTCGCCGCGCATCCGTCCGATGGTGTCGGACAACGTATTGGTGTTCACGGGTATGCCGTCGATCGTTACGATGACGTCGCCGGAACGAATTCCCGCAAGCGCCGCGGGCGAGCCGTCGAATGGCGCAATCACGACAACCTGCTCATCCTCGATCGATACCTCGATACCAACGCCCGAATAGCGTCCCGAGCTGCTGATCTTGATCTCGTCGTATTCCTCGCCGTCCAGGTAAGCAGAATAGGGATCCAGCGAGGCGACCATGCCGCGAATCGCGGCCTGCAGCAGCTGATGATCATCCACCGGGTTCACATAATCATGCTTCACTCGCTCCAGCACCGCGGCCAGCATGCGCGCGTCCTGCCAGGGCATATCCGCGCCGAGTTCGGGTTTATCGGCGAGCACGCCGCGCGCCACTCCCAGGGACAAACCGATTGCGATGCCGGCGGCGAGCAGCAGAGCGTTGCGGGATTTGTTCATCATCAGAGACCAGAGCATACGTGCGGCGGCGGTTCGCCGCCAGCCGTGGCGGCGGTGCTTCAGGGAATTGCCTTCAACCAGACTTTTGGATCGACGGTTTTCCGCCCTTCGCGGATTTCGAAATACAGCTGCGGTGCGGCGCCGTCGGTGTCGTTGAGGGAGGCAATGACATCCCCTGGCGCCACCCAGTCGCCGACCGATTTGTAGAGCACTTCTGCGTGGCCGTACAGCGTCATGTAGCCGCCGCTGTGGGCGATGATCAGCAACAGTCCGAGACCTTGCAGCCAATCGGCGTAGACCACACGGCCGAAATACGCCGCCCTCACCTTGGCACCCCGTCCCGCTTCGATCATCACGCCGTTCCAGCGCACGCCGCCGACCGAATTGTCGCGCGGTGCCTGATAGCGGGCACTGACGCGGCCGAGCACGGGCCACGGCAGCTTGCCGCGCATGGAATCGAAGCTCTGCGTCGCGTCCACCGGATAGTCCTGCATGACGCGGGCAAGATCAGCGACCAGCGACTCGACCGCCTGTTCTTCGCGCTTCAATTCGCCCAGCTCCTGGTTGCCGCTCGCCAATTTCTTGGTAAGCGCTGCCACGGCCTCGCTGCGTTCGGCACGCGCGTGCTGCAGGCCCGCGATCTCGCGCGCTGCCTCATCCTGCAGGGTTTTAAGCTCCTCGGATTGGCGCTCGATCTCGGCGACCAGCTGCTGAAGCCGCGCCTCCTCGTTCTGGATGGTGTCGATCTTCGCGCTGCGCTGCCCGGCGAAGTAGCCATGATAGGCCAGCGCCCGACCAAGGCTCGCCGGGCTGCTCTGATTGAGCAGCAACTTGAGTTCTTCCTGCCGGCCAATCATATAGGCCGCGCGCACTTCTTCGGCCAGCGATGCCCGCTCCGCCTGCAGCGCGCTTTGGTTGCGGCTTTGTTCGGCGCGCAGTTCAGAGCGGCGGCGTTCCGCAGCCGCCTGCTCGGCCCGCAGCGCATCGAGACGCCGGCGCTTGGCCGCGATGTCGAGTTCGGCCTCGCGCACCCGCGCGCGCTGCGTGTCGCGCTGCGTCAGGTCGGAACCAATGCGATTGGTCAACTCGGTGATGCGTGCGCGCACGGCTGCCAGCTTGGCTTTTGCTTGCGTTGTATCGGCGGCTTCCGGGGCCGCTGCCTGGGCGTCAATCCACGGCATCGCGGCCAATGCGGCCGCGATGCAGAGGCTCCTTATGGCGCTATTCATGAGGCGGCGTTCATCGTAGCGGCCAAGCATACAAGCCTTGTGGCCGCTGCTATACTTGCGCGCCCGAAAAAGCCATATTGTCCGACCCGCATGCAGCAATTGTTAGAGTTCATTGGCCATCATCCTTATCTCGCCGGCGCGGCTGTTGCCGCAGCGGTCATCGTCCTGGTGTACGAGCTTCGCGAGCGCGTCCAGGCATTTGCCGCGCTGAGCGCGACGCAGGCGGTGAGGCTCATGAATCAGGGCGCCCTCGTGATCGACCTGCGCAGCAAGGAATTGTACGACGCCGGCCACATCGTCGATGCCCGCAACGTGCCTGCCGCGGAACTCGAATCGCAGGCGGATACATTGAAGAAGTGGCGCGACAAAAACGTCATTACTTATTGCGACAGCGGTACCAACGGCGCCGGCGCGGCGCGTTCACTGGTCAAACTGGGGTTCACGAAGGTCTTCAACCTTCAGGGCGGGCTCAATGCCTGGGTGAAGGAGAACATGCCGCTGGCGAAGACAGCGACCGGCGGTAAGAGCAATTCGAAGTGACGCAGCCGGCGGTGACCGTCTACATATCCGATTGGTGCCCGTATTGTCAGCGAGCCAAACAGCTGCTGATGCAGAAGAACGTGGCTTTCACGGAGATAAATGTGGACGATGACGCGAAGTTTCGCGAAGAAATGATTTCCCGCAGCGACCGCCGCACGGTTCCGCAGATTTTTATCGGTGACACGCATGTCGGTGGGTGTGATGACCTTTTCGCACTTGACCGCAGCGGGGAACTGGATCGATTAATTCAGGGGGCAGGATGAACGAGGTTAGAATGGAGCCGGACAACAGCGTCGGCGGCGTCCAAGTGAATTTGCAGACGGTGTATTTGAAGGATTGCTCCTACGAGTCGCCGAACGGTCCGCGTCTGCCCAATGCCCAGGCTTGGGAGCCGAAGTTTCAGCTCAATATGAACACCTCTGCGGAGGAACTCTCGGCGGAGGTGCGCGAGGTATTGCTGACCATCACCGTCGAGGCAAAGCAGGGAGAAGCCACGCTGTACTTGGTCGAGGTCAAACAGGCCGGATTATTTTCGATTGTCGGCGCCACCACGGATGATCTGCGACGGCTGATCGGCATCTATTGTCCGAGCGTGCTGCTTCCCTATGCGCGGGAAGTGGTCTCGGATTTGGTTGCAAAGGGCGGCTTCCCGAATTTTCTTCTGCCCTTGGTCAATTTCGAAGTCCTGTACGCGCAAGCCTCGCAGCCAACGCAGCCGAATTTGGTGAACTAGGGACAATGCAATCGCCGCGCGCGCAACCGATGACGGTCATCGGCGCCGGCTCCTGGGGCACGGCACTCGCGATCCTATTGGCGCGGGAAGGACATCCCACGCGACTGTGGGGCCGCGACGGCGCGCAGCTCGAGGCGATGCGGCGGGAGCGAACCAATCTGCGCTATCTACCGGACGCTGCCTTTCCCGAGGCGCTGCAAGTAGCCGTTGATTTACCCCAAGCGCTTAAAGGGGCGCGCGATGCGCTGATAGCCGTGCCGTCGCACGCATTTCGTGAAACGCTCGAGCGCATAAAGCCCAGCTTGGGGGCGAACACGCGGATCGCGTGGGCGACCAAGGGATTCGAGATTGCAACCGGCAATCTACCGCACCAGGTGGCGCGCGAAGTGCTGGGACCGAGGCCCGGCGCGGTGTTGTCGGGTCCGACATTTGCCAAGGAAGTGGGTGCGGGTCTGCCGACGGCCATGACGATTGCATCCCTCGATGAGCAGTTTGCCAAAGACCTCGCGCTGCGTTTGTCGGGACCGAATTTTCGCGCCTATACGCAAAGCGACATCATGGGTGTGGAGGTCGGGGGCGCGGTGAAAAATGTCATTGCCATCGGCTCGGGAATCGCGGATGGCATGGGCTTCGGCGCCAACACGCGCGTCGCATTGATTACGCGCGGCCTGGCCGAAATGATGCGCCTGGGCGTGAAATTGGGCGCGTTGCGCGAAACTTTTATGGGACTCGCCGGTCTTGGAGACTTAGTGCTCACCTGTACCGACAATCAATCCCGCAATCGCCGCTTCGGCATGGCGCTGGGCCGCGGCGAGTCGCCGGCCCAAGCGCAACAGGCCATACATCAGGTGGTGGAAGGGATTCCCGCAGCGCAAGCCGTGTGCGAGGTCGCGCAGCGGCTCAATGTGGACATGCCCATTTGCCGGGAAATCCACCGCATTATTTATGAGAACAAGCCGGTTCGCGCTGCGGTTCAAGCGCTGATGGGCCGCGAGGTGCGTTCCGAGAGCGAATAGCCCGTTCAGGTTTTCCCTGGCGACACCGGCGGCGCGCAAGGATTTTCCTCTACATTCGTGTTTCAACTGCTGTGCTAATGTTTCAATATGAATAAACACACACTCATCGCATTGTTGGTTTCGTGTTCCTTCGTGGCTGCAAGTCACGCAGCCGATTCGCTGGAGTCGCGGCTGGCTGCGCAGAACGCGCTGTTCGAGGAGTATTACCAGGCGGAGCTCAAGACTCATCCGGAACGGGCGACCGCCGTCGGCGATTACCGCTACAACGATCAGCTCGATGATTACTCCCTCGCGGCGTTCGAACGTCAGCATGCCAGCGACGCGAACACCATCGAGCGCCTGAAAGCCATTTCGAACACCGGCTTTTCCGAACAGGACAATCTGTCCCGCGAGGTTTTACTGCGCGCGCTCAACCAGCGCATGACGAACTTCAAATTCAAAGAATACGAAATGCCGGTGAATCAGATGGACGGCCCGGAAACACATCTCGCGGACATGCCGCTGGCCATGCCGTTCGATTCGGTGAAACACTACGAAGACTACATCGCGCGGCTGCACCAGATACCGCGTGCGCTCCAGCAGTCAGAAGCGGTGCTGCGCGCGGGAATGGCGGACAAGCTGATGCCGGTGAAGTTTCTGATCGAGAGAGTGCCCGCGCAGAGCGACGGGATCATTGCGGCGAATCCGTTTCTGTTGCCGCTCAAGAAGTTCCCCGCGAGTTTCTCCGCGGAAGATCAGCAGCGCCTGACCAAGGAGATCAATGACGCGGTCGCCAATGAAGTCATTCCGGCCTACAAGAGCTTCGGTACTTTCATTGCCACGGAATACGCGCCCCATGGCCGCACCGTCCTCAGCGTGGAATCATTGCCCGGCGGAAAGGAGCGTTACCTTAACGACATTCGCAGCCGCACCACGGTGACCAACCTCACGCCTGCGCAGATTCACGCCATTGGCTTGCAGGAAATCGAGCGCATTCAAGCGGAGATGTTGAGCATCGCCAAGCGCGAGGGCTTCGCGGACTTGGCTGCTTTCCGTGAGGCGTTGAAAACCAATCCGAAATACATCCCCACCTCATCCGATCAGATCCTGGATGACTTCCGCAAATACATCGCGCAAATGCAGCCCAAGCTGCCGGCGCTATTCGGCTATATCCCGGGCTCGCCGGTCACGGTGGAAGCCATTCCGGACTTCCAGGCGGCCTCGGCTACGCATTATCAAACCGGCACGCCGGACGGCAAGCGCCCGGGACGCGTCAGCGTTGCCACCTCCAATTTCGCACATCGCACGCTTATCGACGATGAGGCGACGTCCTATCACGAGGGCATCCCCGGACACCACATGCAGCAATCGGTGGCGCAGTTGATGACGGGACTGCCGAAATTTCGCCAGCACGCCAACAACTCGGGATATACCGAAGGCTGGGCACTGTATGCCGAGCAGCTCGGCAAGGAAGTGGGCTTCTATCAGGATCCCGTCAGCGATTACGGCCGGCTCAGCAGCGAGTTGTTTCGTGCGGTGCGCCTGGTCGTGGACACCGGCTTGCATTCGGAAGGCTGGAGCCGCGACCAGGTGGTCGAGTTCTTCCGCAAGTATCAGGCGGTTGACGAGCCTACCATTCAGTCGGAGACCGACCGCTACATTTCCTGGCCGGCCCAGGCGCTTTCTTACAAACTCGGCCAACTCAAATTTCGCGAGCTGCGCAACCGCGCACAGCAGGAATTGGGCGCGAATTTCGACATCCGCAGCTTTCACGATGAAATGTTGAACGGCGGCGTGCTGCCGCTCGACTTGCTGGACGCGCGTACCAACAGCTGGATTCAAGTGCAAAAATCGGCGGCGAAAACCGCGGCGAATTGACCCGGCGCTTCAAGATCAAGAGGACGACAAGACGAATTGATTGCCGTCCGGATCCTTGAACACCGCGAACTCGCCCCACGGCTGCTTTGCCGGCGGCGAGACGAATTCCACGCCGCGGGAATTGAGTTGTCGATAGGTGGCGGGCACATCGTCGCAGGCGAATGAGCCGTTGAAGAAACTGCCGATGCGATCCTCGTGGCCTTCGGGCGTGAACAGCACCACGCGGGTGGCCGAATTGGCAATGCGCAATTCGATCCAGCGCTGCTTCGCATCAAACACCTGGTCCGTCGATACCTCGAAGCCGAGTTTCTCGGTATAGAACTTCAGTGCGCGATCCTGATCGCGGGTCGGAACACCGACGAATTTCACCTGCGTAATCATTAGGATTCCCTCCGAAGAAGTTAGCGCCAATGCGAAGCGCATTATTGAGTATTTCGAGCGGGTCCCGATACCGATAATCGGTATAGTAATTACCCATGCAGCGCATCAGTTTGGATTCCTACGTCGTGGATATTCTAATGCCGGATCTGGTGGGCCACGACCGGCGTCCCGCGGCCTTCATTGTTTACTTGTATTTACTGCGCTGCGCGGCGGTCGCCAAACGCGACACGTTGTCGGTTAGCCTGCAAACCATCGCAACCAAGACCGGCCTGTCGAAATCGACGGTCCAAGCCGCCGTTCGCCATTTGCGCCGCAGGCGGTTACTGGATCCCGCGACCGCGGCAACGGTCAGCGACCCCGTGCGGCGGATATTGCGGCCGTGGCTACGCGGCCAGTAGCCGGGGTGGCAATAGCGCGCTTGCTCAGGTCTCGCGGCCGACAAAGCCGAGTTGACGCCAGGCCTCGAACGCCACCAGGGCCACGGCGTTCGACAAATTGATGCTGCGGCTGTGGGGGCGCATGGGAATGAACACGGACCTGTCCGCGCCCAGCAAAGAGAGCACGGTTTGCGGCAAGCCGCGTGTTTCGGGTCCGAATACGAAGGCGTCCCCTGCCGCATACGACACGTCGCTGTAGCAATGATGGCCGCCGGTCTCCACCGCGAAGGCCCTGCTGCCGCTGAGCTGCTGCAGACAAGATGCAAGATTTGCGTGAATTTTCACGTCCGCCAGATCGTGATAGTCAAGCCCCGAGCGCTGCAGACTTTTATCGTCGAGTCTGAAGCCCAACGGCTTGATCAAGTGCAGCGTGGCGCCGGTGTTCGCGCACAGACGAATGGCATTTCCCGTGTTCGGCGGAATCTCGGGTTCGAACATGATCAAGTGGAACATGCGCTTATTTGTCGGACGCGGCGCGATTCTCATCGAGGAGCACCCTCTGCGTCGGGTAGGCAAACTCCACCCCGAGCAGGCGCAGCTCATCGATGATGCGAAAATAAACCGCCTGCTGCAAATCCAGCAGCGGGTTGGCGGCGGGTTGCTGAACGAAGTACGACAACTCAAAATGCAGCGAGCTTTCGCCGAGCGTCTTCAAATGGCAGCGCTCGAAGCGTACTTGCGGCTGTTCGCGCACGATGGCCTCGAGAAGCTTCGGCATTTGTTTGAGCTTCTCGGCCGGGGTGGCGTAGGTCACTCGTATGGTCGTCAATACGCGCTGTTCGGACAACCTGCCGAAATTTCGAATGCGGCTTTTCAACAGATCCGCGTTCGACAAAATAATCTGCTCGCCCCCCTCGCTGCGCAGCCGTGTGGTCTTGATGCCGATGTGCTCCACCTTGCCGACGAACGCATCGATCGTGAGGTTATCGCCGACCATGAAGGGCTTGTCGAGAGCGATCGACAGCGATGCGAACAAGTCGCCCAGCACATTTTGCAGCGCCAGCGCGACGGCCACGCCGCCGACACCCAGTCCCGCCAACAGGGCGGTGATGTTGACGCCGAAATTGCTCAAGCCCACCAAGAACAGCAGCGACCAGATCAGCATGCGGGTCACAAAATTGATGATGTCGAGCGATCCGGAGAACGTGCGGTCGGCGCCGCGCTCCAGCTCCTTCAATTCCAGGTAGAAGCGCACTGCGCGCCCGGCCCAAAGGCCAACCTGGAGCAAAACGAGGATGGTCACGACCGCGGAGACGATGCGCTGATGTTTGTCCGGCAGCGTGACCAATGCTTGCGCGGCGTACAGCGCGACGGCGAAGAGAAAAAACTGCTTGGTGTTGCCGATCAGATAGGCAATAAGCCGGACAAGCGTGGGATTCTTAGCGGTGGTCGAATGGTCTTTGAAGTGCAACGTCGTGAATCTGCGGATCGCCCACAAGGCGGCCCACACCGCGACGGCCACTAGTGCGGCCAAGAACCAATCCCGAAGCGGGTTGCCGAACAGCAGCACCGGCGCAATGCCGAACTTCTTAAGAAGATCGTCGATCATGGCGCAAGTATATCGCCGTGGAATCAACGCGTCGGCAAAGACGCGCGCGAATGATTAGTTGACGCCCTCCATACCGAGTTCCTTCATCTTGCGCGTCAGCGTATTGCGCCCCCAGCCCAACAGTTTCGCCGCGTCTTGCTTCATGCCGTCGGCTTTGCGCAACGCTACGCGAATCAGAATTCTCTCAACTTCCGGCACCGCCTGGTCGAGCAGTCTTTGAGTACCTGCATCCAGTTCCTGCTCCGCCCAATGCGACAGTTTCGCCATCCAGTCATGGTTGGCCGACTGACCAAGCGGCACGCCGCCGAGATCGGCAGGAATGTCCTCGCCGCTGACCTCGCGCCCCGGCGCGGTCACCGTGAGGCGTCGACAGGCGTTCACCAGCTGGCGCACATTGCCGGGCCAATCGAACGTGACGAGCGCGGATTCGGCGCTCGTCGTCAGCAATTTTGGTTCGACGCCCAATTCATTCCCGGCCACGGACAGATAGTGCCGCAGCAATTCCGGGATATCCTCGCGACGCTCGCGCAATGGCGGAATCTCGATGCGGATCACGTTGAGACGATGCAGCAGATCTTCACGAAAATGCGCGGATTTCACCCGCGTCTCGAGATCCTGGTGGGTCGCGGCGATGACGCGCACATCCACCTTCACCGGCGTTTGGCCGCCGACGCGATAGAATTCCCCTTCCGCCAGAACACGCAACAAGCGCGTCTGCAAAGCCGGTGACATGTCGCCGATTTCATCGAGAAACAGCGTGCCGCCGTCAGCTTGTTCGAAGCGCCCACGGCGCAACGTATCAGCACCGGTGAAAGCGCCTTTTTCGTGGCCGAAAAGTTCCGATTCCAGCAAGTCCGCCGTGAACGCGGCCGTGTTGAGCGCGACAAAGGCCTTGCTCGAGCGCGGACTGTGACGATGCAGGGCCCGCGCCACCAGTTCTTTGCCGGTCCCGGACTCGCCGGTGATCAAAACCGTCATGCTGGAACGGGACAACCGGCCGATTGCGCGAAATACCTGCTGCATCGCAGCCGCCTGACCCAGAAGCTCCGGGATGCTGCGTCTCGCCGAATCGGCATCGCCTGAAAAGGTGGCTTGGTGAGCGGCACGGCGCACCAAATCCACCGCCTTGTCGATGTCGAATGGCTTGGGCAAGTATTCGAACGCGCCGCCTTGATAGGCCGCGACCGCCGCATCCAGATCGGAATGTGCCGTCATGACGATCACCGGCAGGCCGGGCCGCGAGACTTGAATTTCCTTCAGCAGCTCGAGTCCGCTGCGTCCCGGCATGCGGATGTCCGTCATCAGCACATCCGGCGCGGCGCCGCGCAATGCGGTCAATACGCTGTCGGCTTGGTCGAAGCACTTCGCCACCATGCCGCTGCCCTTCAGCGCCTTCTCGAGCACCCAGCGTATGGATGCATCGTCATCGACCAGCCAAACTTGCAGCGGCTTCGAGTTCATACGGAGTCCATCGGCAGGGAAATGAGGAATATGGTTCTCCCAGGGGTGCTGTCGAATTCGATCAGTCCGCCATGGCGGCTGACCAGGTCCTGCGCTATGCCAAGCCCGAGGCCCGTTCCGTCGGCGCGGCCGGATACGAGCGGATAGAAAATGGTCTCGCGAATTTCGTTGAGCACGCCCGGGCCGTTGTCCTCGAATTGAATCGAAGCGACGAGCCGATGGCGGTGCGC
>Ga0210387_10003977_pt1 | contig 11339 bp, 9 predicted proteins | sample IncBWC7OmetaG_FD_160108 | JGI IMG/M metagenome (GOLD analysis project Ga0210387, IMG submission 160108) | Forest soil microbial communities from Barre Woods Harvard Forest LTER site, Petersham, Massachusetts, United States - Inc-BW-C-7-O ... | reverse complement strand
CGACGAACACAACCTCGTCGCCATTTCGCGGTTTGGCGACCGATTGCGGGTCACCGCGACCGCCGAGTTCGCCGGCTACGACGCGAGCCACAAGCCGTCTGACTTTGCCTTCATGAAGCGGGTGACGCAGGAGCTTTTTCCCGAGGGCGCCGAATACGACCGGGCGGAAATGTGGGCGGGCTTGCGGCCGATGACGCCAACCAATCTGCCGCTCATCGGCCAACGGCGGTTCTCGAACCTGTTCCTCAATTGCGGCCACGGCCACATCGGTTGGACGATGTCGCACGGCTCAGCCCGGATCGCCGCCGATCTCATCGCTGGCCGCAAGCCAGCCATTCCGATGGATGGCCTGATGGCCGCCTGAAAGAAACGAGCGTAAGCCATGTCCCCCGATCTTGCCGATCTCATCCCCTCGACCATCGATCTCGGCGTCCTGCCGTCCGAGCTCGACGAGGGGATTGCATCGCGCGCCGCGATTGGCCTCGTGGTGCTGGCCACTGACCAGACGATGGAGCACGAGTTTCGCGCCCTCCTGCGTCTGCCCGGCGTCGCCGTCTATAAGTCGCGCGTCTTCAACGACGCCGAGATCCGGCCCGACACCTTGCGCGCCATTGGGCCAAGGATCGCGCCGAGCGTCGCGCTCATCCTGCCGGGGATTCCGCTCGACGTCGTCGCCTTCGGCTGCACGTCGGCGACGATGACCCTCGGCGAAGAGGCGGTGTTCGCCGAAATCCGCAAATCCCGCCCGGACGTCGCCTGCACGACTCCGGTCACCGCCGCGCTCGCCGCCTTTCGCGCGTTTGGCGCAAGGTCGATCGGCCTCCTCACCCCGTATGCGCCCGAGATCAACGCTTCGCTCGTCGCCTCTTTCCGCGCCCGCGGCGTCGCCGTCGCCGCCGTCGCGACTTTCGACCGTCGTGACGACCGCGACGCCGCGCGCATCTCGGTCGCCTCGATCGAAGCGGCGGTCAAGCGCCTTGCCGCGGCGCCGGGGGTCGAAGCGATCTTCGTCTCCTGCACCAGCCTGCGGGTGGCCGAATCCGCCGCCAGTTTTGAGCGTCTCGCCGGCGTTCCTGTCACCTCCAGCAACCACGCCATGGCCTGGCACTGCCTGCGCCTCGCCGGCGTCGCCGACCCGCTGCCTGCGGCCGGCAGGTTGTTCGAACTTCAGCCCGTCTGAGAAGCTCTTCTCGCGCTTCCCGGAGAGCGCGCGCCCTCGTTCAGCCGCCGACCAACGATTTTTCGCCGGACTCGTAGATGCGTCGATGACTTTCTTGGCATCGGCGTCGGAGGCGCCCTTGGCGTCGTATGTGCCGACCCATTTCAAGGAGGAGCCCTTCGGATCGGGCGAGACGCTGATCGTCGAATGATAGTTCGCGACCGGCAGGGGCCCGGAGATGATCGTATAGGTGTAAGCATGAACGGCGTCATCGAGGTTCTCGAGCGCCTCAACGATCGTCCCGCCACCTTTGAGCGAGAGCGTACGCTGTTTGCCGTCGGCGCTCAGAACGCATTTCTCGATCGCCGGATGCCAATCGGCGACGCCGCAAAAATCGCCGATCTTCTTCCACAGGGCCTCAGGCGATATTGAGGACGTCGTTGTCACGCTCGACTCAAGCCCAAACGCTGGTCCGATCAAGACCAGAAACGCTGCTACGGCAACAGAAATCTTGGCGACGCGCATCTTGTGCTCCCTCCTTGGCTTTCATTCTCCGCGATTTTGCCTCGCGATGGACTGCACCCTAGATGTTTTGTCCCGCTCGGCAATCCCTTCTGTTGCTCGCCGGGCCCGCGCCTTGCCCGCGCCGCGCCATCGTCTTAGGGATGCGACGGCAACCACAACCGGGGAGCTCGCGATGACCGAGGCAGTCATGGAGAAGGTCCGCCTGGGCCGTACCGATCTCATGATCACGTCCATCTGCTTTGGCACCTCGGGCCTCGGCGACATGCCCGACACCTACGGTTACGGCGTTGACGAAGCGCGCGCCAAGGCGACGGTGCACGCGATTTTCGACGGCCCCGCCAATTTCATCGACACGTCGCGCATCTATGGGTTTGGCCGCAGCGAGGAGCGGATCGGCGACGCCATTCGCGAGCGCGGCGGCCTGCCCCAGGGCTTCATCGTCTCGACCAAGCTCGATCGCGACCCCGAGACCAACCGCTTCGACGCCGCGCAAGCGCGCCGCTCGATCGAGCAAAGCCTGAAGACGCTGGGGCTCGAACGGGTCGACCTTCTGCATCTGCACGATCCCGAACATACCCGTTCCTTCGAGGAGGCGACCGGCCGCTACGGCGCCCTCGGCGAACTGTTCCGCATCAAGGAGGAAGGCCTCGCGAGAGCGGTGGGGCTCGCGGCCGGAACGGTCTCCATGATGACGCCCCTCTTGCGCGACTGGGATTTCGACACCCTGATCACCCACAATCGCTTTACCCTCGCCAACCGCAACGCCGACGCGATGCTCGATCTCGCTGCAGCTAAGGGAATCGCCGTCCTCAACGCGGCTCCTTATGCGAGCGGCGTCCTGGCCAAGGGATCGATCGCCTACCCGCGCTATGCCTATCAGGAAGCTTCGGAGGAAATGCTCGATCCAATCCGCAAGATCGAGGCGATCTGCATGCTGCACGGCGTGCCGCCGGGAGCGGCGGCGCTGCAGTTCTCGATGCGCGACCCACGCATCGCCTCGACCATCTGCGGCGTGACCAAGCCTGAGCGGGTCAAGCAGACGGTCAATTGGGCCCGCTTTCCTATCCCTGAGGAAGCATGGGCTGAACTGATGGCGCTGACCTATTCGACCGACGATCCCGAGGCGACGCGCGACTACAAACTCGGATAAGCGCGCCGGAACACGCGAAGGCAGCGGCCCGGCGTTTCTCAGTAGAGAAGGCGGCCGGGCTTCACGTATCGAGTTGATGAATGGTCCGGTTGGCGGTTCGTAGCCGGCCGCTCAATTCGCGGGCGATCGACGCCAAAAGCCGGATTGCGACGCCCGGAGATGTCGCGGAGAGATCTGCGAAGTCTGACCTCGTCAACGTGCGGCATGCGAGCTCCTTGTCGGCGATGACCGTTGCTGAGCGCACGCCTTTGTCAAGGATAGCAAGCTCTCCAAAAATAGTGCCTGGGGCGAAAGTGGCCAAGCGTATATTTGCGTCGGGCGTTTGCAGATAGGCGCTGGCGGTCCCTCTGATAACGATCAGCACTTGGTCGCCGGCCTCGTTCTCCCGAAAGACGACGGCTCCAGCTGGATAGGAGGCGCGTTTCAGATAAGGTTCAATAGTTTTTAGGTCAATCGCATCGAACCCCGCGAACACTCCGACCTGGGCCAGCTGCATCTCCGAGTCAAGAAGCCGAGGTTGCGTTCGCAACAGGTCGTCCTCCGCCCGCTGGATGCCACGGTCAACGTCCAGAACGAGATTGGCGTCGCCGATTGACGATAAGACGCCGAAATTCTCTAGTCTCTCCACCGCTATCGTCTTCCCTGGCACGGCCAGCAGCAATTCGATATTCCGTTGCGTCAGGTTCGCTTTCAGCTCAAGCAAAACCTTGGCGCCGGTGCTGTCGATCTCGGTGAGACGACGGAGGTCGAGGATTACGCACGAGGTTTCGCGCCCCAGCTCGGTCTCGATCTCGCTCAGCATCTTCTCGCCTGTACCGAAGAACAGCGCTCCCTGCAGTTCCATCACGAGGATGGCGTCGCCCAAGCGCTCGAGACAGGCCCGATCCGACGCCGTGCGCGACGTCCGCGAATGGATTGTCCCGCAGCGGTAGCTGCGCCGGATAATCGAGCGGCTCATTCGAAACACGAACAGTATGACTGCGATCGCCAAGCCTATGAATACCGCCGGGACGATGTTGATGGCGATGGAAAGCACCGCGACCGCCACCACAACCGCAAGATCGATAGCGACGTTGAAGCGGTAAGCGCCGGGCCCGCGCCGCAATCCGCGCGCCAGCCGTAGGCTCCAAACATCGAAATGTTGAACGGCGATGACCATGATCACCGCTGACAGAGCCACACGCGGCATCTGGCCAAGGAGCGGGAAAAGAAGAGTGCCGGCTAACAGAAGCGCCACAGCGTTGACCAACACGGACAGCGACGTACGAGCGCCAAATGCCCGATTAGCGATGCTGGGGCCGATATTGATGCCGCTGGTGATGCCGCCGACGCAGGCGGCGGCAAGATTGCCTGCTCCAAGACGGATCAGGAGCCTATCGCCGTCCTGGCGTATCTCGCCGGGCGCCGTTACGAGCTTGGCGCACAACAGCGCGTCGATCGAGGCGATAAAGGCGAGCGCCAACGCGCCGCCAAGGATCGTCGATAAAAGTGCCATGAGATTACTCTCGCGCACGAGAGCGGTAAAATAGGGAAACGCCGTCGGACCGATCGGCGCGCGCGGCCCGCTCGCAATGACCGGGCCGAGATAGCTCCCGAGCCCAGCAAGCTCTGCACCATAATAGAGAATGCAGCCCAGACCGATGCCGACGAGGATTGGCGGAACCTTGGGCGCCAGCTTTTTTGCGTTCCACATCGCAGCGAAAGTGATCGCCGCGATGGCCAGACTGAGCGGCTTGACCGAGTCCAGATATTGCGGCGCCTGGGTGAAAGGGACCGTACGGTCAAAGCCGCAGACGTTACCAAGTTGGACGAGAAACAGCAGCGCCGCCGCGGCATTCTGGAAGCCGGCCATTACAGGTTGCGGTGTGAATTTGATCAATGTGCCAAGCTTGATGACGCCGAACAGCGATTCGAAAGCGCCCGCGAGCAGGACGATCGAAAACGCGATCGCCAGCACCAGCGGAGCCCCGCCGGCGCGGATTGCCGGCTCGTCCGAATGTGCGAGGCCGAAGATCAAAAGGCCGAGGAAGAAGGTGCTGGTGATTCGCGGGGCGTAGACTGTCGTCGTCTTGTCGCCGAACGCTACACAGGCGACGGCGACCACAACTGCACTGGCTATCCCGGCCAGTGCGCCGTCTGCAAAGTAATCTTCGCCCAGCGCGGCGAACGCGAACATGCCGTAGCCCATCGCCAGCGGAATGGCGACGGCGGCCGACACCAAGCCGCCGAGAACGTCATTGGCGGGCAACGACCGTTTCATCGCGATGTTGTTTGCGCTGGGGCCCCGGACAAACCTCGATCCGGCGCGTATCCTAGTGGCTTTCTGGATTGCCAGGAAGCCCGAACATCGTGCAAGAGACTGCGGCAATCCGCGCCTCGCGGCCTTGGAGCGAGCTCGCATTCGTCTGCGACGCGCGGGAGAGGAGCACTTGAAAGTTTCGCGCCTCGAGACGACGATGGTCGGACGTCGTCCACCGCGTGACGCGAGCCACGCTGTCGGGATCAACAGACTGCCATCAGGCTTTCGGCGGCCCGCATAGCGATCTGCATGATTGTCAGCGTCGGATTGGCGCTGCCGGACGAGGGAAACACCGCCGCGCTGGCGACGAAGATGTTGGGGACCGCGTGACAGGCCAGGCGCGGATTGACGACCGATGTGCGCGGATCGACGCCCATGCGAGCCGTTCCGGCAGGATGGCGGGTGTCCGTCGTTTCCTCAATCAGGTTCTCCTGGTCCGGATCGACTGACCAGGCGATAGGGCTCGTAGCGTGAAGAAAAGTGGACTGCCAAAACCGACGCGCACGCAGCAAAACCGACCGCAGGGTGTGGTTGTCGAGAGCCGTCTTCCGCCAGCCCATCTGCAACATCGGCGCGCCAAGCCCGTCTCGCTGCTTGGAGAGCGTAAGGCGTGAACGCGAGCTTGGCGTTTGCTCGATCCGCGCGTCGACGAAAAGCTCCATAGCTGGGCTAAAGTACATTTGTTTGTATCGAACTCTCCAATAGAAGGCCGGACCCACGCTCCCCAGATCCTTCGCCACCCCGTATTTCGGCACAAGCTCGAGGAACCGCCGAGCCTGAATCGACTTCCCGAGATTGCGCACATAATGATGGATCGAGAGCGGCGGAAACTCGGCGCGTATGGTAACGTAGCCGCTCCCAGCTTGGTCTTCGCGCTGAGCGGCGGCGCTGGTTTCCACGTGGACGCTTCGGCGGGTCGAGCCGCCGATGTGATAGCCGAAGGCGAGATTGGTTTGCCTGCTGTCGAGTGGCTTCACGCGCCCGGCCTCAATCTTAAGATGGTCGTTGAAATATCGACCGAGCGCGTCGCACTCTGAGAACGCACGACCGTCGGTCAGCTCGTCAAGCTGAAGCAAGAGCCTTGTTGTTTCGAAAGTACCGGCGGCCAGCACGAACCAATCGGCCAAGACAGTCAGGCGCCTCCCATTGATGCTCCTGGCCTCGACTCCGGTGAGGCGGCCGGCGGCGGCGTCGAAAAGCACGTCGCATACGGTCGCATTGAGCCAGATCTCGGCGTCGCGCTTGATCACGACCATGTCTCGAAGAAGATGAGCGACATTGCGCCGACGGAAGGTCGGCCACTTCGACCATCTGGGGATCATATGCGGGCGACCGCCAGCCAATGAGTCATTCGGATTCAGCGGCGAGGCGGGCAGTTCTTCGTACGAGCTTTGATCCAACCGAAACAGACGTTCGATTTCCGGGACGTAGCGGTCGAGATCGGCCCGTTCGATCGGCCAACCGCTCAAACCGAGATAATCCCTCGGAGCCATGTCATGAGGCGCAAGCGGCATTATTCGCCCGCCCCAGGTGTTCGAGGTCCCGCCAAGCGCGCGCACCCGGCCGGTGACGGCGGTCCGGTAGGTTTCTCCCACTTGCTCAACCGCGTTGAAGGCGTCGAGTCGATCAAGCGGCTTCCGATCGCCGCTTTCGAGAACAATGACGCGGCGTCCCGATGCGCTGAGACGCGAGGCGGCGATCAACCCCGCAATGCCGCCGCCAACGACGCACACGGAGCATTTCGCGGTTAGTCGAGAGTCGTCCGAAGTGCTGAGGTCGCGAAGCATTCGAGCCCCGATGAAACCGACCGGACGGGAACAAGCCTGAATGCTAGTCGCGAGTGGGTTCGAGCGCCAATCGCCAAATTGGCGGATCGACGCCTCGCGCTTGTGCTTGCGGGTGCCCCAGCGGTTCGCGCGATCACTTGACCTTACCTCTCCGTTTCGCGCACCAAGGTCCTCGCGCCGGGCGGGTTCGGCGCGAATGGCCCTCTCGGGATCAACCATGTTCGAAACCACTGTCGCCGGCAGCCTGCCCAAGCCCCTCTGGCTTGCTGAAACGGAAAAACTATGGCCCGCCTGGAGGCTGGAGGGCGACGCGCTCGCGGCGGGCAAGATCGACGCCACCATCCTCGCGGTGAAGCGTCAGGAGGACGCCGGCATCGACATCGTCAGCGACGGTGAGCAGGCGCGCATCCATTTCGTCCACGGCTTTCTCGCCAATCTCGACGGCATCGACTTCAACCGCCGGCAGACGATCGGCATCCGCGCCGATCGCTACAAGGCCGAGGTCCCAACCGTGACCGGGCCCATCCGCCGCAAGGGGCCCGTCCACAAGCTCGAGGCGAGCGCCGCGCGCGCCCACACGAAGCGCAAGCTCAAGTTCACTTTGCCCGGCCCCATGACCATCGCCGACACGATCGCGGATGAGCATTACCGCGATCGCCCCGCCCTCGCTCACGCCTTCGCCGCGGCGCTGAACGAGGAAGCGCGCGAGCTCGAAACGCTCGGCGTCGACGTGGTGCAATTCGACGAGCCCGCCTTCAACGTCTACATGCGCGACGTCAAGGATTGGGGCGTGGCGGCGCTCGAGCGCGCCGCGCAGGGCCTCAAATGCACGACTGCCGTCCACATCTGTTACGGCTACGGCATCAAGGCCAACACCGACTGGAAAGCGACGCTCGGCGAGCATTGGCGCCAATATGAGGAGACCTTTCCCGCGCTGGCGGCGAGCCGGATCGATCAGGTCTCGCTCGAATGCCGCAATTCGCGCGTGCCGATCGAACTGATCGGGCTCATCAAGGGCAAGGACGTGCTGGTCGGCTGCATCGATGTCGCCTCGAATGTCGTCGAGACACCGCAGGAAGTCGCAGAAACCATCCGCGCCGCCCTCGACCATGTCCCGCCGGACCGGCTCTATCCTTGCACCAATTGCGGAATGGCGCCGATGTCGTTGGAGATCGCCTACGCTAAACTTGCAGCGCTAACGGCAGGCGCCGAGCTTGCCCGCAAGGCGGTGCAATAGCGCCCGTCCTTCAATCCGCCCGCAATTCCCTTCCGCGCGTTTCCGGCAGCGCGAGAGCGGCGAGAATCACTATGGCGTACGCAATCGCCGCAAAAATGCCGATCGCTGGGCCAAGCCCCGTAGAGGCTGACACGACCCCGACCAGCACAGGAAAAAATGCGCCCAAGCCGCGGCCGAAATTGTAGCAGAAGCCCTGGCCCGCCCCGCGCACGCTCGTCGGAAAGAGCTCCGTGAAAACTGGACCCATGCCGCTGAAAATGCCTGACGCGAAGAAGCCGAGCGGAAATCCCAGCGCCAGCATCATCGGGTCTGAAATCTGCATTTCCGTGTAGGCGACCGCGATCACCAAAGAGCCGATCGCGAAGATAAAGAAATTCTTCCGCCGGCCGATCATGTCGCTCCAATAGGCGCTGGCGATATAGCCACACCACGAGCCGATGATGATGATCGCGAGATAGAAGCCGGAGCCGAGCACTGTGAGGTGGCGCTCGGTTCGCAGGAATGTCGGCAGGAAGGTGGTAATCGCGTAATAGCCGCCCTGGGCTCCGGCGGAAAGCGCGGCGCCGAGGATCGTGGTCGGCAAAAGTTCGCGCTGGAATATGGCCCACGGCCCGGGCCGGTCCGCCTTTTCAATCGCCGCTTTGAAGATTGCGGGCTCGCGCACTTTGGTGCGGATGTAGAACACCAGCAACGCAGGCAGAATGCCGACAAAGAACAACGAGCGCCACGCTATCCCCTGGGGGAAAAGCTGGAAGATCACCGTGGCCAGAATTGCCGCCGCGCCCCACCCTAACGCCCACGCGCTCTGCACCGTGCCCACCGCCTTGCCGCGATCGGCGCCGCGAATCACTTCGCCCATCAGCACCGAGCCTGCGGCCCATTCGCCTCCGAAGCCAAAACCCTGGAGGCCGCGCACGACAAGCAATTGCTCGAAACTCTGGGTGAAGCCGGACAGAAAGGTGAAGAACGCGAACCACGCGATCATGATGCTGAGCAGTCGCGCCCGGCCGACGCGGTCGGCGAGCACGCCCGCGATCCAGCCTCCCAAGGCGGAAATCACCAATGCGCTGGTCGCCAGCAATCCGGCCTGCGCCTTGGTGATTTGCCAGACCGCAATCAATGCGGGGATGGCGAAGGTGTAAATCTGCACATCGAGCGCATCGACCGCCCAGCCGCCGAAGCACGCCCAGAACGTTCGGCGCTCGTCCGCTCCAAGTTGGCGGTACCAATCGAGCATGGCTCAGTATGGATGGATTCGCGGTTGGATCAAACCGGGCCGGCAGAATCGTCATCGCGAGCCATAGGGCGTCGAAAGACGCCCGTCTCTCGACGGGCTATCGCGAAGCGATCCAGGAATGAAGAGCCGGAGCGGCTGCTCTGGATCGCCGCGTCCCTCGCTCACGCTCGGTCCTCGCGATGACGATTCTCTCCAAAGGCGCCCCGCCCTCACTTGCCCTTGAGCCGATCGCGGATCGCCTGGGCCCCGGACAGTTGCTCCTGATAGCGTGGGCGGAAAACGCAGCGCATGCTTGAGCCCGTCACACTGCCGCGAACCGACACAGCCTAACGGCACTGCGAGGCTTGTTCCAGGCCAGCGCGTGCTACGATGGCCCACCATCGAGCGTGCTGATCAAGGAGGCTTGGCATGGAAGACCCAGACATTCGGACGGCTCTGGATCGGCACTGGGCGGCGTCCGACGCGGACGACTTCGAGGCGGAGCACCAGATCTACCAGGAAGACGCGGTGCTCGAATATCCGCAATCGGGCGAGCGCATCCGCGGGCGCCGCAACATTCAGGCGTCGCGCACTGTGCAGCCGAACAAAAAGCGCTTTTCGGTGCGGCGGATCGTCGGCGCGGGCGATCTTTGGGTCACCGAATTTGTCCTGACCTATGACGGGCGGCCGTCGTATACGGTGAGCATCATGGAGTTTCGCGACGGCAAAGTGGCCCGCGAGACGCAGTATTTCGGCGATCCCTTCGAGCCGGGGCCTTCGCGCGCGCATTTGGTTGAGCGGATGACTTGAAGCGAGCTCCCAAGCGGCAAGGTCATACGCCACTTGCCCGTGCGGAGCTGCCGGTCGATACCGCCGCGCTCGCCCGCACTCTCATCGGCAAGCTCTTGGTGCGCGAGTTGCCTGAAGGCGTGGCCAGCGGCCGCATTGTCGAGACCGAGGCCTATGTCATCGGCGACGCCGCAGGCCACGCCTACATAGGGATGACGCCGCGCAATCGCTCGCTGTTTCTCGAGCGCGGACATGCGTACGTTTATCTCGCTTACGGCGTCTCTTTCATGCTCAATGTGTCGAGCGAGGCGTCCGGAACCGGCGCCGGCGTGCTCATTCGGGCGCTCGAGCCGGTCGAAGGCGTGTCGATCATGCGCCAAAATCGAGGCGTCGAGCGCTTACGCGATCTGGCGCGAGGTCCGGGCAGGCTCGCCCAGGCGCTCAGGATCGATCGTTCGCTCGATGGGCTCGATCTTTGCCAGGAAGGCTTTCTTTGGCTCGAGCGGGCTGATCGCGGCGCGAGCGAGATCGGGGAAAATAAAATCGGCGAGAGCGTCAGGATCGGCATTTCGCGGGATGCGGACCGCACTTTGCGATTTTATGTTCGGGGCAGTCCGTTCGTGAGCGGGCCGCGGGCACTCAATGAATGAGACTGCCGGCCTTCTCTCTTGAAAGACAGGCGGAGCGGCGGCTCCGGCGTTTTTGGAAAGCGTACAATTTCTTGTCGAAATTCAGAACCTGTGCTATTCAATCGCCATCGGCCGGGTGAGGATTGGCGTTGACGGAGTGTCTCGTAGCGGCAGAACGGAGATTGTGTGCAACCTGAGACACGGAGCGAGGAATTTTTTTATTTGGATCGGCCGTAACCCATTGAAAAGTCCCGATTCGAAAAAATAAACGTAAACAAAAGAAAGCAAATTTGCTTTCGTTTATTTTCGTTTATTAGCGTTTACTTGCCTTTATTTGCCTAGGAATACAACTCTACATTGCAAAGCCGCCGTCGACGATGAAGGTCTGGCCGGTGGCGAAGGCGCTCTCATCGGAGGCGAGGTAGACGGCGATCGCGGCGATCTCCTCCGGCTTGCCGAGCCGACCCATCGGCTGGCGGTCGATGAACGCCTGGCGGACTTTCTCAATCGGCTCGCCGCTCGTCTTGCTCAACGTCTCGATCCGCCCG
>Ga0210387_10003975_pt1 | contig 11341 bp, 9 predicted proteins | sample IncBWC7OmetaG_FD_160108 | JGI IMG/M metagenome (GOLD analysis project Ga0210387, IMG submission 160108) | Forest soil microbial communities from Barre Woods Harvard Forest LTER site, Petersham, Massachusetts, United States - Inc-BW-C-7-O ... | reverse complement strand
CTGGCCTGCGGTTGCGGCGTCGGCACGGGCGGATGACCCGGCTCGACGGCCGGCGCGGCGTGCGGCTGCGGCGCGGCCTGCTGCTGCCGCGGCGGCTCGCCGGGCTTGGCGGGCTGCGACGGCGCCGGCGTGGTGGCGCCCTTCAGCGCGGGCGGGGCCGCCCCCTGGCGCGGCGCCAGCGCCGGCAAGGCTTGCTTGCCGGTCTCGGTGGTGGGCGCCGTGGGCCGCGTGGCGGCGAACTTCGGTCCGGGCGCGGCCGGTGCCTGGAGGGCTGCGGGCCGGGCGAAGGTCGGCATGTCGGCAACGGCGGTCTTCGCGGTCGCGAGATTGGTCGCCGGTGCGGGCGTTGCCGGCGGCCTGGCGGCGTTGGGCGCGGCCCCGGCTTTCCCGGCGGCGACCGGCGCCGTCGGCGCGGGCGGTGCCGCGACCGGCGCCACGGGCGCGGCGGCGATCCTGTCCGGCGCGACCTGCAGCGCGGCCCGCGCCACCGGCTGCGAGTGCACGAAGGCCGTCGCCGGCACCACCGTGGCGAAGCGCTGGTTCATCCATGCGGCGTGCTGCTGGTTCTGCCCGGCGGCAGGGTCATGCCGTTCTGCGCGCTGCCAGCGCTCGTTCAGGACCTGGTCCTCGACCCGCGCCGGGCGGTTGACGCGCTGATAATAGTCGCGGTTGGTCGTGTAGGGCGGCACATAGGCCTCGCGCGGCCCCAGCGGGAACCAGCCGACCGGCGCGCTGCTTTGCCGGGACAGCATCGCCGACAGCTCGACACCACCCACGAAGGCGACCAGCGCCGGCGCATAGACCGGCCGCACGTTGCGCTCCGGCGGCAGCCACATCCAGCGGCCCTCGCGGTTGGCCCAGCGGCCATAGTGATAGGGTGCAAAGCCCCACGGCTGATCGTCGATCCAGGTCCAGCCCCACGGCTGCTCGTAGACCCAGTGGCCGGTGCGATAGGGCGCCCAGCCGGCGGGCACCGAGCGCGGAATCCAGACCTCGCCGTAGCTGCTGTCATCGACCCAGGTGCCGTACTGGTTGAGGTCCTCGTACCCGGTGACGCCGGCCGTCAGATACTGCGGCGGCTGGTCATAGGACACCTGCCGGTCGCGGTCGGCCCACGCCGGTGGCTGCGGCGGCGGCGCGCTGCGGATCGTGCGCAGCTGCGGCGTGGCGGCATCGCCCGTCAGCTCGCCCACTTCGCCGGGGCGCACCGCCAGCAGCTGGCCGTCCAGGCCCTGGATCTGCGCCGCGCCGGCGCGCACGCCGATCTGGGTCGGATCCTCGGTCGAGCCTGCCTCGACATAATAGTCGCCCTGCTGCAGCAGCGAGATCGTGCCGCGCGGCGTGATGATCTGGTAGGGCTGGCTGGTGTCCATCGCCTGCGTCTTGACGTCGATGCGGCCCTCGTCGACCTGCAGGCGCGTCTGGCTGTCGTCGACCGCCAGCATGTCGAGCTGGGTGGCGCCGGCCATGCGGATGCGCGTGCCGGCCAGCGAGATTTCGCTGCGGGCATTGGGCTCGGTCCACAGGCTGTCGCCGGTGCTGAGCGGCGTGTTGACGGCGGCCGGCGTCCACTGGCTCTGCTCGTTGTCGTGGAAGGAGACGGTGCCGTCGGTGAAGGCCAGGCGCCCGACCCGGCCGGGCGGCTCGCTCTGCGCCTGGGCGAGGCTCGACCACGCCAGGGTTGCTGCAAGGGTCGCTCCGACAAATCGCGCCACAAAGGTGACCGTGCCGCGACGAAAGAGTGTTCCCATTGATGCCCTCCCTGGTGGGCTTTGCCTGCAACCGACTGGAACGCCGGACGGCCCGCGTGGTTCCGGCCAGCCGGCTGGCGCAAGCGAAAGAAAAGATGAGCCTCGCAAATCGGCATAAGCTGATAGTCTCCGGCCTCCTGATTTGAGCAGGGGGAGATGAAGATGAGCGTTGCCGATCCGCATAAGTTGATTCTGACCGGAGAGAACCCGTTCCTGCGCATGAGCGACAAGGACGGCGATCCCAATTCGACCGACGCCAGCTTCTGGCGCATCCTGTTCTGCCCGGCCGGCCCGGGGCATGTGCTCTATATCAAGAGCGAGGTGACGCACGGCCACTGGCGCATCTACTCCGACAACATCGCCATGGCGCGCTGGCTGCAGCAGACGGTGCAGGGCATGCTCAATCCCGACCTCAAGGATGTGTCGATCCCGGTGGTCGACGCGACATTCTCGAAGTCGGGCGACCCGCGCTACTACTGGACCGAGCACGTCAAGGCGCACGACACCGAGCTGGCGCTCACCTGGTACGACATCGGCGAGCCGCTCTTGATCCACACCGAACCCAACCAGCCGCCCAATCCCCGGCCCTATGGCGTCTGCACCGTGCTGGTCCCGGCGCTCAGCGGCCGGCTGACCTGCAACGGCCAGCAGGCGCGCGGCAAGCCGTGGAAGAGGGAGCGCGAGGGCCGGCCGTTCAGCACCTCGGCGCTGGCCTTCTCGGAAAGCTGGACGGAGCCGCGTTAAGTTCTTGCTGAAGCGCGCGATCATGTTCTTCCGGACCGCGGGCGTCCCGCCCGCTCATGATCATGAGCGAGCGAGACGCTCGCGGTCCAGGAGGCTATGAGCTCTTGGGCATGAAGCCGGCCGCCTTGGCGAGCTCCGTGTAGCTCGCCCGCCGCACTTCCTCGTCGTAGGTCCAGGTGACGACGGCCATCTCGTCGACGCCGACGCGCGTCTTGAGCGCCTCGATGCGGGCCGCGACCTCGGGGCCGGTGCCGACGAAGGAGTCCTGGCGGAACCGTTCGATGCGCGCCTGGTCGTATGGGGCGAGCGCCGCGGCGGCGGCTTCGGGCGACTCGAGCGGTCCCAGGATTCCCCGATCGCGATGCATGCGCGACAAGACACGCGAGGTGAAATGGTACTGCGCCTCTTCCATCGTCGGGGCGGCCAGCGCCCAGACGCAGAGCGCCGCGTGCGGCTCGGGATGGCGCGCGCTCGGCCGGTAGCTCTTCTTGTAGAGCTCGATGGCGCGCTCGCCGCCCGCGCCGTCGCTGAAGAACCAGGCGTAGCAGTAGGGCAGGCCGAACAGGGCAGCGACCTGGGCGCCGTAGTCGGAGCTGCCGAGGATCCACACTTCCGGCGCCGTCGCGCCCTGCGGATAGGCCTGCACGGCGGCGAAGGGATGGCGGTCGACCAGCGGCTCGTTGTGCACCCAGGCGATCAGGTCGCGCACGTCGGCGGGAAAATGCTCGGGCCGCTCGTTGGCCGCGGGGTTGAGCGCGAAGGCGGTGCGCCCGTCCGAGCCCGGCGCGCGGCCGAGCCCGAGATCGATGCGGCCGGGCGCCAAGGCGTCGAGCACGCGGAACACCTCGGCCACTTTGAACGGCGCGTAGTGCGGCAGCATGATGCCGGCGCTGCCGATCCGGATGCGCGCCGTGGTGGCCGCGATCGCGGCGATCACGATCTCCGGCGCGGTGCCGACGATGGTCGGATGGTTGTGATGCTCGGAGACCCAGAAACGGTCGTACCCCAGCGCCTCGCAGTGGCGGGCCAGCGCCACGGTGTTGCGGATCGACTGATCGTGCGGGCGGCCGGCGACGGCGATCGACTGATCGAGAACGGAAAGACGCATTGTGAAGACAGATGGGTTGCGGAGGCTAATCCGGCAAGCCCGCCATCTGGTACAGGGCGGCCAGCAGCGGACTGGGCGTCGTGAGCGCGCCGAACGCCGTCTTGAAGATCATCGTGATCTCGCCCCGTCGGTAGATGTGGCTGAGCGCCGTGTCGACGGCGAGGCGGAAATCCGGGTCGCCGCGCCGCAGCGCCAGCGCGATCGGCTCGATGCTGAGATAGGTCTCGGCCATCAAGAGGCCGGCGGCCTGCTTCTCCTTGCGCAGCAGGAACGTGAGGGTGGCGCGGTCGGCGAAGTAAGCCGAGACGCCGCCGTTCTCGACCAGCTCGATGCCCTCCTGGTTGGTCTTGACCAGCACGATGTCGGCATTGATCCTGGTGCCGGTGAGCGCGCGGCGCAGCTCCTGCTCGGTGGTGGTGCCGGGCAGCACGGCGACCTTCTTGCCGGCGAGCAGCTTGACGTCGCGCGGCCCGTCGGGGCGGATCACGAAGCTGGCGCCGTCGATGAAGATCGGAATCGAGAAGTCGACGGTCTGCCGTCGCGACAGGGTCGCCGTCGCCGACTCGCAGAGGAGATCGGCCTTGTTGGCGGTGATGGCGTCGAAGCGGTTCTGCGAATTGACCGCGACATAGACGATCTTCATGTCGGGGATCTTGAGTTGTTCCTTCATCTTGTCGAACACGGCGCGGCACAGCTCGACGGAATAACCCTGGGGATCGGAATTGGGCGGGCTGCCGGGAACGATGTAGGAAAAGGGCGGCGCATCGGGGTCGTAGGCGATGCGCATCGTCTTGCTGTCGCGCATCTGGTCGAGCGTTCCGGCCGGGGCGTCGCCGGCAAACAGCGCGCCGCTCGCCAGCGCCAAGGCACCGAGCGTCTTCGACATCGAACCCATGGTCTCGTCCCCCGTTTGCCGTCCCGGATGGGCCTTGCCCGCCCTCGGATGACCGGGAAACAATCCGATATCGTGGCCGTTGTGACTACAGGAATTCCGCGGTCTTTTCGCCCGCTATCCTTTCAGAGGAGCACCCTATGGCCCGTGCCAAATCTCGCCCCAAGTCTCGTCCCAAGTCTCGTCCCAAGTCTCGCCCGCCCTCGCGCGTGGTCGGCATCGACCACATTTCCATCCGGGTCAGCGACTACGAGAAGTCGAAAGCCTTCTACGGCCGGCTGTTCGAGTTCCTGGGCTTCGAGATCTCGGACGAGTATCCCAACACCATCGGCTGGACCAACGGCCGGACGCGCTACTGGATCGCGCCGGCCGAGGGCCGCAAGAGCTACCGCATCGGCGACCTCGGCCTGCACCACTATGCCTTCGAGCTGCGCAACCGGAAGGACGTCGACGCGCTGCAGGCCTTCCTCGAAGGCGAGGGCGTGCGCATCGTCGATCCGGCCGACGAATATTATGAGGACTATTACGCCGTGTTCTTCCTCGATCCGGACGGGATCAAGCTCGAGGGTATGAAATACGGTGAATTGACCGCGAAGCGAAAGCGTAAGGCATTGAAAAAGAAAGGGTAATTGCTTCTTTGAAATAGTTCTGCGAATGACTTGCAATCCAACGCAGACGCAGCATATTTAGAAACGTTCCAATGTACCCTGTTCCCTCAACGGAGCGTTTCATGCTGACCATCGGCGACAAGTTTCCGGCCTTCGACCTCAAAGCGGTGGTGAGCACCGATCCCAGGACCGCCTTCAAGGACATTTCCGACAGGAGCGACGTTGCTAAGTGGAAGGTCGTGTTCTTCTGGCCGAAGGATTTCACCTTCGTCTGTCCGACCGAGATCGCGGCCTTCGGCAAGCTCAACCGCGAGTTCAACGAGCGCGACGCGGTGGTCTACGGCGTCTCGACCGACTCCGAGTTCGTGCACCTGGCCTGGCGCCAGAACCACGCCGACCTGAAGGCGCTGCCTTTCCCGATGCTGGCCGATCTCAAGCGCGAGCTTTCCCAGTCGCTCGGCATTCTCGACAAGGCCGAAGGCGTCTGCCTGCGCGCCACCTTCATCGTCGATCCCGACGGCGTCATCCGCTTCGTGTCGGTGAACGACCTCTCGGTCGGCCGCAATCCGCAGGAAGTGCTGCGCGTGCTCGACGCGCTGCAGACCGACGAGCTCTGCCCCTGCAACTGGCAGAAGGGCGACGACGTCCTGCAGGCCGCGTGAGGAGGCAGCCATGTCCATCGATCTCCTGAAAGACCGGCTGCCGGACTATGCCCGCGACCTCAAGCTCAACCTCTCGAGCCTGGCGTCCGAGCCGCTCCTCAGCCCGCAGCAGAAGGCCGGCAGCTTCATCGCCGCCGCGCTGGCCGCCAACCACGGGCCGACGACGCGAGCCGTCGTCGACGCGTTCGGTCCGGAGCTGTCGCCCGAGGCGCTGAACGCCGCCAAGATCGCGGCGTCGCTGATGGCGATGAACAACATCTACTATCGCTTCGTGCATCTCGTGCACGCGGCCGACTACAAGACCCTGCCGGCCAAGCTGCGCATGACCGCGATGGCCAGGCCCGGCGTCGACAAGGTCGACTTCGAGCTGTGGTCGCTGGTGGTCTCGGCCATCAACGGCTGCGGCATGTGCCTGGAGGCGCACGAGAAGGTGTTGCGCGAGCACGGCCTTTCCACGGAGCAGATCCAGGCCGCGGTGCGCATCGCGGCGACGGTGCATGCCGTTGCGCGCACGCTCGGTGCAGAAGAGGCTCTGGCGGCGCCGCTGGCGAGAGCCGCCTAGGGCGTGGACTCATAAATCCAAGCGAAGATCACGGCTCTCGCGCGGACGGAGCATCAAGCGGTGCGGCGCCCGCGCGGCAGTGCCGGAAACAGGGACAATGCATTCTCGCCCAGGATGGCGCGCTTCTCCGCCGGCGTGAAACCGGCCCGCCGCACGGTAGCTACCGGATCGCGGTCGGCTGGCGGGAATGAATAGTCGCTGCCGAGTACGAGGCGCGCGACAGAGATACGGCTCGCGAGCCAGCGCAGGATTTCCGGATCGTGCAGGATCGTGTCGTAGAAGAAGCGCTTGAGATAGGCCGATGGAGGTGCCTTGGCGACGTTCCCCTGGCCGGCCTTGTCCATGCGCCCGTGCATGCAGTCGAAGCGGCCGATGAGATACGGCACCCCGCCGCCGCCATGCGAGAGCAATAGCCGCAGGCCGGGGAAACGATCGAGCACGCCGGACATGATGATCGAGCCGACCGTCATGCTTGTGTCCGAGGTGTATTGGACGATTTGCGTGAGGCCGTATTTGGCGACGCGCTTGCCTGGCACCGCCTGGACCGGATGGATGAAGACGCCGATGTCGAGATCGACCGCCTTCTGCCAAAACGGATCGAGGTCGAGATCGCCGAGGTTGACGTCGGAGACGTTCGCCGGAATCACAGCGCCGACGGCGCCGAGTGCGCGCACCCCATAGTCGAGCTCGGCCACCGACTCGTCGGGATAGGGAAGCGGGACTGACGCCAGCAGCGAAAAGCGATCCGGATGCTGCTCGCATAGTCGCGCGAGCTGCTCATTCAGGAAACGGTGCCAGCGCGAGGCAGCTGCGCGATCGAGATGCGGGCCGAAGATATCGCACCAGCTCGAGAGAACCTGGCGGCTGACGCCGGTCGCGTCCATGGCGGCCAGCCGTTTGTCCACCGGCTCCACCAGCTCAGTGAAGAACGGCCGGATCTTTGGACCGTTGTCGAAATGGATGGCGCACTGGCAGTTCGGTCCGTGCTGCAGCGTCAACCCGAAATCCTTGGCGCGCCCTTCCAGTGCGTCGAGCAAGTGAGGGGGAACGTAATGGGCGTGGACGTCGATGGGCATTTTGGTGCGCGCCCAGTGGTGATGAGTTTTGAGCAGATCGAGCAACACTTTGGTGCCGCCGATTTGAAGTCCTACACCGCCTGCCTCGAACTCGTCTAGAAACTTCAAAATTGAAAAGCGGCACTTCGTGCGCTCATCATGCCGACGGGGGGCTCGTCGGCACGCGCGTAAGGATAGCGGGAAAGGCTGCCACCGCCTGACCGATCATCACGGCAAGGGCGGCTTCTTCGCCCAGTCGTAGCCGCGAATGGCCTTCTGGTAGCCGTAGTCGAACAAGGCCTGCATGTAGCCGGGGTCGAAGGGTTGCGGCAACGTTTTGTCGAAATCTCGGCCGATGTAGGCCAAGTGGTAATCGATGTTGTCGTTCTGGGTCGTGTTGTAGATCCGGATGACGTCGTTGATGCCGCTCGCCGAAATCATGGTCGAGATCGCGCGACCGGCAACGCCGAGCGTCTGGCGCTCGGTAACCGCCCATTCCGGATCAAGCCGGCCATTGCGAATGATATAGGCTTCGACGGCGATCACAGGCTTGTGTGCGGCAAGACGCTCGCGCCGCTGCTTGGTAAGGGCGGCGGGATAGAGGAACGTCTGTGCGTAAGCGCCGCCGTCGACATGCATCTCCTGGTACGTTTTGCCGTCGACAGTCGCGTCGATCATTGACGGTGGAAAGGCACCAGGAATGGCAGCCGATGCCAGAAGGATCTTGCGGATGACCTCCAATGCACGGGGATGTCCACTCTTGGCAATGGCTCCAATGTTCCAGATCACCGGCACCTGCGCATCTAGGTCGGTCGTTCCGATCAGCAGCAGTCGCCCTTGATCGTAGGCGGCAGCGATGTCCGCCATCATCCGCTCGTCGAGATAACGCGAGATCGTTTTGAAAAGCGGCGCGTTGTCGGCCATCGCGTCGGAGAACAGTGCCGCCGTGAAGAAGCGCGTGGCGAGAACGTCGCCGGGGGACAGGCCAGTATAGACGGCCCGCAGTTGCGGGTCGTAAGCGGAGCCCAGAAAGGCAAAGGGCGCGGTGAGCGCACCGGTGCTGACGCCGGTGACCCAGTCGAAGGTCGGCCGCGTCCCCTGCGCAGTCCAGCCGCATAAGAGGCCTGCGCCAAAGGCGCCGTTTTCGCCGCCACCGGATACGGCGAGAAGATCCATTTCCGGCAGATCGGCATAGTCCTTCACGCCGAGCAATCGGCGCTTCCGGTCGATGGCCTCGACCATTTCTTTTTCTAGGGACTTCGTATCGGTGAAGATAAAGAAGCGCTCATTGGGCAGACCGAGGACGCTTGCGTGGGCAGTTTGTGCGACAGGGACCGCCGGCCCGCGCGCGACCGGTCCGCAGCCACCCACGTAAAGCGAAGCCGCACCGCCGGCTGCGACCTTCAAAAGGCGACGTCGGGCCAGGAACTCCAGCAGGGCCATCCAGCCTAGCCTACGTGATCGCGCACATCGGCCGCAACCGTCCGGTCTGGGCTGCTAGGGCTCCGCATCGACGAGACGTCATGTTTGGTGATGGCACGAATGCGAACGCCTGGGATGTCCGCTTTGCCGCCGCTCTTGGAGCAGGAGCGGACGTAACGGGGATATCGCGGAATCGACGTGATTGACCCGAAACCGACATGCGCAGCGCCGACAGTCCGTCTCTTCGTTGGCGTACACTGCCATCCTACTTGCTGCTGTATGTCGTGCCGGCCGGCAGTGGCAGCACGGCTTCGCGCTGCGCCAGGCTCTTCGGCCACACCACGTACGACTTGTCGTCGATGTACTGGATGATGACCGGGAACGCGCGGTCGTTCTGGCCGGCCATCGGAGCATCCGGGCCCTCGAACTTCACACCGAAGCCCAGCATGGTACCGCCCTCGGGGATGTCGGTGTCGAGTGCCGCCTTGCGCAAGGCTTCCGCGTCGATGCCGCCGTACTTCTTGATGGCGCGCGGCAGCACATCGCTCATGAACACGTAAGTGTTGGACGCCGCCATGCCGATATGGGCCGATCGGATCGCCACGCCCGGCTTCACCTTGTCGAACTCCTCGCCGACCGTCTTGATGACGGGCGGAAGCTTGGGATCGAGCGCCTTCTCGCTGGCGCGCCAAATCGAGATCGGGTCGGTGTTGAAAAAGTAGTTGACGTCCTTGCCCAACCCTTCCTTCAGCTTGTCGTAGACGCCGTAGCCCGCGCCGTGGCCGACGAGGGCGGCGATCTTCAGTCCCTGCTCGCGTGCCTGGCGCAGCAGCAGAGTGATGTCTGGATTGTAGCCGGTGTGGAAGATGACGTCGGGCCGGGTGCGCTTGAGCTTGGTGACCAGTGCCGACAGGTCAGGCGCAGTCGCCGAATAACCTTCCTTCAGCACGATGTTGAAGCCGGCCTTCTTGGCGCCGGCCTCGTTGCCCTTCGATACGTCGACGCCATAGGGACCATCCTCGTGGATAATGGCGACGCGCAGGTCCTTGGGATCCTTGCCGAGCTTGTCCTTGGCGTTCTGGTTGATGAAGTCCATGGTCATCAGCCCGAACTGCTGGCCGCTCGGCTGAGCGCGGAAGACGTATTTCAGATGGCGGTTCTCCAGCACCGCGGAGGAGATACAGCTGGTGATCCACATCAACTTCTTGAGCTGCTCAACCCGCGCCGCCACCGGCACGCACTCGGCCGAGGAGAAGAAGCCCAGCAGCATCCCGACCTTTTCCTGCTCGACCAGGCGCACCGCTTCGTTGATGGCGACGTCGGGCTTGCTCTGGGCGTCGGCATAGACCGCCTCGATGTTGTAGCCTTCGACACCGGTCTTGGTGAAATAGTCGAGCATGATCTTGGCGCCAATATAGTGCAGCTCCGACCCACCGCCGGCGAACGGGCCGGTGAGGTCGTAAACGACACCGATCTTGAGCTTCTTTTCCTGGGCCTGCGCCGAGACAGCCAGGCCCAAGGCTGCAATGGCAGCCACCGCCCCGCCCATAACGCGGGAGACCCTGCCCTTCGACATCAAGTCCTCCCTAAGCTACTAGCGGTTTGAGCATACAGCCGGTCTGGTCGGTCTGTCTCCTTGTGGCACTTCTGCGACATGGCAAGGGACGCGAACCAAGGCCGCCTTTGGCCCAGGAGCGGACATCCTTGCCCCGGTCCGAGTAGAGCCCGTTTATGGGTTCACGGCCTGGTCTTGTAGCGCGATCTTGTCGCCTCCCGACATGCGGGCCAAACTCCGGGCCGTTTTGGTAACCCGGAGGACCCGCATGTCGACCGCCCCCCAGACCCAGCCGCACGCCTCCACGCTGTCGTCCACCCTGTCGTCCACCCTGTCGTCAAAGGGCATGCTGATCGGCGGCCAGTGGGTCGAGAGCGCGTCGGGCGCGCGCCTCGCCGTCGAGAATCCCGCCAGGCGCGCGCCGATCGCCGAGGTGCCGCGCGGCAATGCCGCCGACGTCGAGCGCGCCGTCGCCGCCGGCGCCAAGGCCTATGCCGAATGGCGCAAGGTGGCGCCGCGCGAGCGCGGCAAGGCGCTGCTCCGGATCGCCGAGGCCCTCCAGGCGCGCGCCGAGGAGCTGGCGCGCACCATCGCGCTCGAGACCGGCAATGCCCTGCGCACCCAGGCGCGCGGCGAGGCCAGCATGACGGCCGACATCTTCCGCTATTTCGGCGGGCTGGCGAGCGAGCTCAAGGGCGAGACCCTGCCGCTCGGCGAGCACGTGCTGTCCTACACCCGCCGCGAGCCGCTGGGCGTCGTCGGCGCCATCATCCCGTGGAACGCGCCGGTCATGCTGGCGGCGCTCAAGATCGCGCCCGCGCTCTGCGCCGGCAACACCATGGTGATGAAGGCGGCCGAGGACGCGCCGCTGGGCGTGCTGCTGATGGCCGAGATCTGCCAGCAGTTCCTGCCGCCCGGCGTGCTGAACGTGCTGACCGGCTACGGCGAGGAATGCGGCGGGCCGCTCGTCAACCATCCCGGC
>Ga0210387_10003973_pt1 | contig 11344 bp, 16 predicted proteins | sample IncBWC7OmetaG_FD_160108 | JGI IMG/M metagenome (GOLD analysis project Ga0210387, IMG submission 160108) | Forest soil microbial communities from Barre Woods Harvard Forest LTER site, Petersham, Massachusetts, United States - Inc-BW-C-7-O ... | reverse complement strand
TGCATTGGTCATTCAAAAGTTTGAGTGCCTTATATTGCCCAACCCAATCATCCATATATTCTCAAGCACTGGAATCTTTCTTTCACCGTTACAAAGCTGCCCAAGATTTGTGTCACTGTAGAATGTCCATGCAAAGTGACATAAAGCGAATCCAAAGTGCCACACATTGGCAAACACTGGCTGATCAACCAAAGAAACGGCTGGTTCGCTGTAGTACCTAATAAGTAGTAGTTCTGGAAAGTTCACGACTTTGTAGGAGGATTACTCACATCCATTTCTTTTGTTTTTGTGAATCTTCTTGAATCCTTCATTTCTGAGTATATAAAGATCGCAATGTCTTTTGTTTCCTACCAAGTTGATCTCTGAATTAGGTGCGTGGGTAATGTCTCTATATCATCAATGTTTTCTGATATATATATATTTCACTATCAGTGTCTAGAGATGACCGTGCGAAGCACGGGTCAAATGCTAGTCAATTTAAATTTACTTGGGATTGTGCGATGACGTCATTTATCAGTCACACATCGTGCTGCGCATCCGAACATTCCGACTCTAGACATATTCGACCTCCGAGTCCAGCACATCGACGAGTCGTTTGAGCTCCTCTTCCTTGGCTTTGGCCGACAACGTCTTCTTTGACCAGTCGAAATCGATGATACAGGCATGACCCAGGTTATCAATGAGAAGATTCGGACGACGAATATCACCGTGCAGAACACCGGCGTTGTGGATCTCTTGCAAGATCGCAAGAAACTCTTGTCTGTAGTTTCATTAAAAGATAACAACAGAGCCAGATGAGGTGAAAACCGACCGTGCAACAGGAGATATGAACTGCTTGTTGTTACTGATAGAAATGCCGCCATGGGTCATGAGGAGAGCAGAGGGGCCACCGTCGAAGCCGTTGAAAAGACCCAATTGCGTTGGAATACCTTTGATACGCTTTGAAGTCAAGTAACGGCAAATTGCATTCTCATGTGTTAGGCTTTCCTGCTGTTGGTGGCTGAATGCAAGCTTCACTACAACTTCCAAGAACAAGCATTGACCTGACATCTCTACTTCCAGCGTACCGCCGTGAACGATGCCAGTCGCCCCTGCTCCGATTTCCGAGGTGACAACAAGCATGAGACGCTCTTCCAGTCGAAGAACTCGTTTGAGTTGTGACAGAGTTGAAACGGCTGATGCAGAGGATTTCGATGGATCACTCCGGATGAACGCCGCGGGGATCGGTGAATTGTAAATTCCATATTGAAAATGCATTAGCAGTCCATTGCGCTGACCACATTCTTCTATTGTTCGCTTCACATCCAAGTGATTACCAGCGACTCTCAGACGGGTGATGAGAAATATACCTTGAGTTGTTCGTCTTCGTCTATATCTGTTCCACACCTCTGACTCACCCAGTGATTGTCACCAACCTGATCTCCACTCGTTTTGCGGCGTTTACTGTGCCCAGCGTCACCCCTGTCGTGTTCACGCTCTTTCCCTTTCCTACTTGCTCTTTTGGGATTTCTACGAGGTCGGTCATTTCCTACATCATTTCTCTCGTCCCATGCGGTGTCTCTAATATCGGGTGACTGGGCAACGGGCATTTCAGGAATTTTACCGACTCGATCCAAAGCATCTTCGATGGCAGTTATGTAGATGCCGATGTGTAGTTTGCCATATCCTGGATTGGCACAGCGAGCAACGTCGATGAGATCCGACACGTAAAGGGTCTGACTTTCACGATGACGAACACCAACATACTCGAAATTTCCAGAATTGAATATAATCAAAGTCGAATTGTGCCGTACGCCTTGCGCCCACGCCTTGCAACAAGTGGTTGTTAACAAAACGAAAGGCAATAAGCAGGATACGAGCCTGCTGGATGTAACTCTCTGCGGTGAGTTCCTGGACAGTCTTGTAGTTTTCGTCGTCATCGTTCTGATTTCGCTTCTTCCCCTTCGGTGTTTTAGCGACAGGATCCTGTGTGCCTAGACTTCGACCCCGAGCTCGACCACGGCCACGACCACGACCACGACCACGACCACGACTACGGCCACGGCCACGAAAATTTTCTACGTCCGTTAAAATAGCCTCGGATGTCGATGGTAGAAGTGCACTTTGCTCGCCTCCGTGCGCCATGGTGACCACTGTTGAGGGCCCAGGAGCATCATTGGAGTCCGAGGATTCAGATGATGGGAGCGGAGTTGAGGATTCAAGATTCCAGGGAGTTTTTGCAGCATCGGGGCCCATCGGGGGTGTTTCGTACCGACGACGACTTTTCACACGGTCAGAGGGATCAAACCTCTCCCAACGAAAAGGAAGTCCAGTGAAAGCCTCTCTGCGTATACCCATCATGACTGAGTCATCCCCAACAGACAAGTTCTTGATCTCCCAAACTGCCAAATCCGGTAATTTCTTGCACATTTCTTGCAGTAACGGTCCAATGTTGTCGTTCATAGTGTCCCATTTATCTCTCTCCTCCTGATCGATTTCTTCGTCCAAAGCGCTCCTTTCATTCTGAATGATTCGGAGGGATCCATCTGCGATGGCGTAGGCACCTTTGGTCGGCGAAGTAGTCCACTGAAGAGTGCTAACCCATGTCGAAGTTTGTGGGTGTAATGCGAGCATGGACGCAACAGGTGCACAAATAGTGGACGTCGTTCGTGCATAGAATTGTGCTACAGATGTCTCGTTCTGCATCCCCCGCTCTAATCCCATGACAGTTGTTTTACGCGTTTGTTTAGTTTGGAACGCCCCCGATGGTGATGGAAGCTTGATACCACGGTCCGCAATTGATTTGAGTGCAACGTCAACGGTGCTCGCGACGTCCTTTGAAAGCGATGACAGGTGCTTGACCTGCTTCAAGATAAACTCGTCGGCCAGAAGTTTGTCGTAGAAAGACGGTTTGCGATAAGCCTTCGATGAACTGCAAGATGGACTGGCATCGGGACCGATATATAGAGGTGGCGGATTCCATTCGAAAAGAGCGTCAAGTTCTCGAGAGATGTCAAGTACGGGTGGGAACATTGCAGCATTGACGACACCGTAACTTGAAGGTCTCAAGTTTGTGATTGTTTGTGCGAAATGAACATCGAATATTGAACCCTAACCCATCGTTCGTTTAGCTGTCTTGTTGTACTTTAACTCCTTGGTTTACTATCTTAACTGGCGGTTTCCGTTTCTTGTCGTCATACTGGGTGGGTTGGGGAGGTTTTATTTTAAATAACATGGGATCGCATAGGAAGCAGAATCATACAACTTCTATTCTGGCCGACAGGGAAGAACAAGTGCGTCAGGGAGTTGTGGTCAACATTACTTCGGCTTACACAATATTTCAGATTGAAAAACTAGGGGTCCTAATTCAGGCATACAGAGCTCGCATCTCGCATATCCAGACCCGTCTGCTCTCCACGTTTGACATACTGCACGAATTGCGATCCTCGCATGCCCGAGAGCTGTCCTCAGAAACCCGGGCGAAGGAGAGGCTCAGCGATAAGCTGGATCTGTATGTCGATGTCGTCAAAGCAGCTGAAATTGAACGGGATGACCTTAAGGATGCCGTCTTACAATTGGTAGAGAAAGGTGGGTCCGGGTCATTCGTGTTGAGGAGAGGGATTGTAAAAATGTCCGCATACTCATATAGGGATTCATTCAACCACTCCTTTGTAGTCGAATTATCCAATGATTATGGTTTGTGGCCGCATAGTCGCATTCAAATAGCAAGTCATGCTGGTTGGTAATTCTTGGCATTTCCTAAGGTTTCAGTCTCACGTTTTCCATCCATTTTGCCCCTTTACCTTAGATCCCACTACGATACATCAAGAGACTGAACAGAATACCAAGGAATCTGACGAAGACCTGCTTGGTTATGCCTCAGCTATGATTGCTTCATTACGACTGGAACGCGATGCAGAAAGGAAGGCTCACAATGAAACGCGCCGACGCACAGCTTCTCGGATTTCTGCCCTGGAAGCTCAACTTGCTTGCCGTGAAGCCGAGCTGGAATCTTGCGTGGCGCACACGAACGACCATCCCTCAATGAATGAACTGCGATACATCGACGCTCCAGAAAGCCCCACCATGACACATGACGAGGTGATTAGGGTATTGGACATGACGTCCGCGAAGAATAAGACCTTAGAGATGGAACTTAAAATCTTAGTGAAACGGGTACGTCTTGTATTCACCGTGGGCTTTTCATGGCTTAACAAACTTCCAGCTCGAAAAGGCTCGGTTACTTGCACATCAAGCCAGTACATCCCATCGGTTGGTGGATCACGAACGAGGTCCTTCTCCGACTACATCCTCATTTATTCATTCGTTTCATAATGCTCCGCCTTCGAGTCCGACTCGAGCAACTCAGCCATCGCACGTGCCTACTCATTTCCGTCATCCAGCTTCTCACAACACCGAATTATCACTCGAAGACGTTGACCCTACAATCCGGGCCGCCTCTCCTGAACAACCACCTCGCACTCATCACCCACACCCCATCGGAGACCTAGATCATCAAATAAAATATCTAGCCTCCACCGTAGATGCTTTCACGGCGGAGAGAGATATGCTCTCACAAGTAATCGCGGCGGAGCGCCCTGTACGTCGCTTACATTCTTGCTCGCTGCTTGAAGAGCTCATATCGAATGGTCGCAGTCATCTGAATCTAGTCCTCCAGGGACCGCTTTCGAGCGCTTGCTGTTGGTCGAAGAGGAATGTGTTCGGTACGTTGCAACCCCGCCCCACCCAATCCGACCCGACGACACTCGCAGTATCCCTCTGACGCTCAGGTGACTTTAAACCTATAGCCTGAGAATTTCGGAAGAAGCGCTCAAGGTGGACCTCGAAAACTCTAACAAAGCCGCTTTGGCGCGGGAGAAGGAATTGATGGAAGAAATCGAGAAATTACAACATTTGGCTCAGGAGCAGGTGAGCACTACTTCAAAGGATCCCGTTTGCAGCCGTCGAAACTCATCGTGTCCAACAGCATGTCCAAAACATCGAAGCGCCTCGGCTCCTCGAAGCATTTGATGGTGAAATGTCAATGGAGCTGGCGACACCATTATTTCCAACAAGCCTTTTACCAAGGTCGCGATCTCGATCTCAATCCAGGACCCCCTCAACCAACGGCGAAACTGGGACCAGAAGTCCATACATCGATCCTCCATCTATTCCTCTTCCACTTTCCCCCATAGAACTCTCTCCGCAATCTCCTATATCACGATCTTCTCCTCCGCCAACTGTAAAATCGTCAGCCATTCCTTCACAGCCACCAACTGGAGTATCAGACCCTCAACGAGTGGAAAGAGAGCTGGCAGCTGCAAAGAGACAATTAGAGCAGGGAGAAAATGTCGTGAGCGAATGGCAAAATGTCCTTGGCGGCATACAGTTCCACAGTGGATGATGACCTTGCTTTCAAGGAAGGTCTTGTGTATCTCGCTAATATTGTACAAATCCGGCCATATACTACGTTGTATCTATCATCATTTGACCCTTCTTTGCTATATTGTACTCACTATCGTATTCTGACGGAGATATATAGCTAACCTCTTATCCTTTGATTATTCATTCTATACTATTCGTACATATCATTACTAACGTTGACAGTATCACGAACAGCGTAAAGCAAGCACACTTGTGTAAAATCAGCGAACAGTTCGGCGCTCGCCAGGTAGCTCTTCTATACCCTTTTCACTCCACCATCATCCACACTTTCGGGTTCCTTCAGCTTCCCTTTATTCCTTCGTCTTTTCCTCCCCGTACCCTTCAAAGTTGCTTCGTCATCGACTCTCGACACAGCGACGTACTTTGCACTATCACCCCTGAGATCTGCCCATGGCCGCGCTGGATCTATGGGCTTCCTCGCAAAGATAACCTCAACAGGTGGCGGTGGAACTCTAACCTCCTCCTCCTCCACTGGTTGCCCGCGAGACACAGGCCGCGAAGGAACAGGCGTTGTTGAATAAGACGATACAGTGACCTTCTTGGTCTTGGAATTGAGTGAAAGAACTTTGTGAGTTTGATTCATCGGTCGAAGAGCGCCTGAGACTGGAGATGGCTGTCCTATCGATCCAGCAGAGGCTCCAGCGAGAGTAGGGAATGCTCCAGCGGCCTTGCGAGCCTCTTCAACAGCTTGCTCTCTTTCCCACGTTTCCTTGGCAATGAGGTTGGATATTTGGGGCTCAAGCTGCGCCATCAGAGAGCCCCTATTGACTGCCGTGAGAAGGGGTGTGGCGCAATGGGGACATGGGTAGTATGGTTGGTTTATTGAGCACAAAATCAAGCCACATGCACGGCGTATCGGCGAATACGCAGATAAACTGTGCTGTTGGGCTATGCAAAGGTTCGATCGCATCAGGAACTGAGTGGAGCTACAGCTAGAATTCTCGCACCTTGACAAAAACAACCTCCTTTTGGGTCTTTGTCACTGCCTGTAGAGGTTCGCAGGGCGCTCAGCAAAGACTCTAACCGCCGGACTTCTCTGCTTTTAGCCTGTTCTTGGATCGTATTCTTTCCTTTGCTATTGGCAGAATTTCGGGGTGTGGCTGCATGGGAATTCGGTCGTGTTCGGTCGGGTGGCAAGGCTTTTCTCGTCCAAGGGGTTTGATTCATCCAATTCAAGTTGAGAGGAACAAACAAACTTGGATTTAAATGTCACGATGGGTTCCTGATCTTAAAATCATAACACTCAGTCACGTTTGTGACATCTTTCTTGTCTCAGGTTCAGGTCGTCAAGTTCAGGGCGTCAGGAACAATGAACATCACGCACGGAACCGAATTCGACCGTGTGTTTGCGTGGAGAATGCATTTACATATATGGTACAATTCGCTGGGAATTCTATATGATCACTAGGATGGTAAGGAATATGGGGTTATGACGTATTCGAAATTCAGGCCGGATGAGGGTGTTCGTCGGTGCTAGAGTGGCTCTTGTGAGTGCTTGCGAACGTGAAGAAGAATGGAAAAGCTTACGACAAAATTCAACCTTTCCCTACATTCGCTGGGAGAGGAGGGGCCCTTGCGGCGATTCCCCCGCATTTTCTTTCTTCACACGTCAAGATGTTGGTCTTGTTAAAGCGAACGCTTGCTGCCAGCGTGGTGTGCCTTCCGACACTGTGGGGAAAAGGCCCAAGGGACCCCCCCACATCTGTCATCTGGTTGCAACATGGGTAAAAGTGCTTATACAACGGGCTATCCTTCACTGGTCGATCGGTTTTCATGAGGCGGGGCGGATCATGCCACACGACACAAGCTTTCAAGCCGTTGTTGCGCTCGATGTACACAGAGTGGCACCGGACGCAATGGCGAAGCGTGCTATCCTCGACCGCAGCGCACGCAGCAGATGTCACAACACCCGCTGTCTGCAAGGATGAGAGCAAATTCTCGACGTCGGCGGGGAGCATCATCCGACCGTGGACTGCTTTCGAGATACGGTCATGGAGGTCCTCGGGATGGGTGTTGTTCAAGAGATACGTGAGGACGGCAGTGGCACCGGATTGGGTGGCGGCTGAGAACGAAACCGCCTGCTTTCTGCTGGGAATTGGGCGACTGGTGGCTCTTTCCATGTTGGCGACGAGGTTGAGGTTGAGGATGGATGTCAAAATCGAACGATGAGTTAATTCACTGTTTCAGAGGCGGAGAACGAGGGTGAGGACTGAAAGAGCCTTTTATACTTAGTTGTGCGGGTTTGTGGCTCCGTGTGGCTCTTATGCCACACGACGGTCAAAGCGAGGATGGTCAACAGTGGCTCAGGGCATTCCCGACTCCCTCCACGTGCTGCACAGAACCTACTCCTGACAATGGAGAGTCGCGATCGATTGGATAATACATGTTGTCCCAGCCACGAGTTCGTGGCATGGCAGAGGACAGTGGCAAAAACCAAACTACGAGACCGCCCTTTTTATGGCGAAGTAAGCATCGCCGATAGTGGGTCGCGCCCGTGCGTGGATGTCAATGGCAGCCAGTATTTTCAGCATCAGGAGAAGGTCGATCCTAGGCAAGATATTCAGACTGGAATTTCTTACGCGTCGGAAATACGGAGCTGTCTATTCTGCCGGAATAGGGATGCGTTAGAAGTCGGCAGAGGTCGCGTCTGACGCCGGGACCGCGGGGTGAGAGTCGTTGCAAACGTTTGTTGAACCCATAGGCTTTAAGACGTTGAGTTCCCGTTGTGACCCCGAGGGAAATAAAGTACGTTCTTGCAGAGATTCAAGCCATCGAATTGGAGGCCGGCAGATCCGTTGGGGAGAAATCGGAGCTTTCAAATATTGGGTCGTCTGCTACCAACGTCAAATGTAGTCACAAAAATCCTCATATCCAGCCCCAGAAATTTGTACAAGATCAAGGTCTATGTCAATGGAGAAAAGAGCTACCCGAGCGTGTCTTGGGACTGCCACAAAACGAAGACCAGGCGCTCGGAGGAGAAACAATTCAGGTAGGACATCGGCAAATGTTTTAGCCGTCCAGTCATTTGTGGCCAAGAATGAAGTGGATCCGTGTAGGGTCTTTTCGCAAAGGTCGAAGTATTTGGAGGCCGGCGAATAAAAATTTGAGGCCCTGGTGATCGCTAGCAAGTCGCAGACATCATCGCTGTGACATGAGATGGTTGGCAATCATCTATCGCGCCAGTTTGACAGATCGCGGGTCCATTTCTTTGATCCATCCGAGGGTTATGAACCATAGACCAATCGGTGGAATTTACGTGAGAAACCCTATCGCGTTGACAAAAGAAACGACTAGCGGGTAGTCCGACGGAAGGCAGCGGCTGAGTGAGTAAGACCGCCACCTAGGGCACCAAGGTTCACAGCAGCCAGTCTCGTTTGGCAAGGGCTTGACTTTTTGGGCGATGGCGCAAAAACGAAGTGTGAAGACTGCTCGGTGTAACACACCTGCTCGTAACGATCGTAGGGCGCACGGTGGGACCAAGCATCGACACCAGCCCTGTCTCAGAAGTAGAGTTTTGGACTCGCCTGGAAATGTTTTGGAAATGCGGAATGTTATGGATATCACATGATGAGAACCTGACGACGCCCGGATAGAAGCACCCAGTACGATGGCTCTAAAACTCCCTCTAAGACACTGCTGTCATTCATTTTTGTGAACTGAGTTTCGCAGGCGGTGACATACCGGCCGGCTTCTCTTTCGCACCATACGAGTACTGCCCTTCGGCGCTTCACGGTTATACCGTTGCGGCGCGTTATCCAGTGAAAGACAGTGGCGAGTATCTTGGGGATTTTCGCACCATTCACTAGCTTGTAGAGGTTATAGTGACTCTAAAGCGAGTGCAGCTAGGGCGCACGACTGGAAATGCACAGAATGAGGAACCACCCTGATCCGATCAACGAAATCAATGGATCAACGGAAGCATCAGAGGTGGGAACCGCGAGGGCCTGGGTTATCGGGTGCAATGTATACCTGAACGGGGCAATTGCGCCAGCCAATGAACGATATTTCTCGTGACATAGCTTTGGGTTCAAACGTTCAGCCACTTTCTGTTTGAACGTACATCCTGGACAGCCACTTACTGGCACATATTACCTCATAGTTGTTTGAGGTAAAAATGCTGCAGAGAGCGAAGATCGCGAAGCATTGAAATTGAAAAACAGAACCCTGGCGACTGATAGTCGATCTGAGCCATCGAATGATGAACTATGCAGCAAGATGTACTGAGTCCCAGAGTGCCACGGACCAGAAGAAGAAAGGAGATGAGAGCAAGGTTGAAAGATTGAAAGCACTGGGTTTGTGCTTGGACATCATCATAGAAGTCCGGAGATCTGAGATAGAGCAGGTATACAGGGTCGTCCTGATAAGGTGTGAGAGATCCAGACACCTTCTTGCATGCAACAAAATTGAATGCGGCACGTAGTCGGTGTTTGCGGGCTTTGCGGCGATCCATTGATTCCGCAGAGGCTTGTTGATCCGGCGAGGACCAACGACATTTGGAGCGTAAAAGGGGGATTGGAGAGCAAGACTGAGCAAGTTGGAATAGGAAGAAGTGTTACCGGGTTGTATAACGAGGTCAAGATACCGAAGGGAATGTTGATGGCCGTGTGATCCGAGGCACAGGTGGACTGGATCGCGGAGGTGGGGCAGTAGCGGCGATTGAATAATTGAATAACATGTGTTGAACTGAGTTCCGAATCAAGTAACCAGTTGACATGGAATTAGAATGACTGGGATTGAACCAGTTGCCCGAAATCACGAGTAGGTTCAATCAAGTTCAATACACCCTTCGGATTCTTTCTGATAGTTCGACTTCTCTCAGCGCTGAATGTCCTACAGGTTTCTTCCTCACGCACTCCCATCAACACCAACTCTGCACAGCTCTGGCACTGGGCCTTTTTCAGCATGTTTGACTGGTCAGTAGATCCTTAAATGCCTTCTTGATCCCTTCCCATTGACATGCATCAACATTCAACCCTGTAGGCAGTCACAGAACGCTGCAAAGTCTTCGCCAACTAGCTCTCCATATTCTCCAGTGGTCGAAACAACAACGTCCAATCAGGCCATTACCAAACTCGTAGACGCGTCACAGCCGAAAGACACGGCCGCGTCAACTGGAAAACGCGTAAACGACTCCGACGAGACAAATCATGAAGACGTAAAATTGTCCCTAGACTCCAACCATCTCGACGAAGGCCAGGTTTGTTGTCTTCATTCGTTCACTCCTTTTTCCGCCATCGTGACTCTTGCTATTTTAGTTTCCATCAACTTTCGATTCCGATCACCTTGCCCCACCTGCTATTGGCGATCCATCAAGTCAATCATCAAGCAAACCGAAGCCTCGTCGCGTCGACTCTTTATCTATGACTTCAGCGTACGCCCTAACCATGATACTGTGTTCATCAACGTAACTAGGGGTTTTTTTCCAGACGCCACCGACCTTACGATACTTCACAACGTCGACCATCACCACCGTCCATTGCCACACTTGCCCAATCCCCATCGCCTTCCGTCTCTTCGTTGGATCGGTCCGCGGTTTCCACTCCTCCAATACGTCGATCTCCCCCTCCCGGTTCAATGCAGCCTGCTACTATGCATTATGCGTATGCTTCTGACCCCCCCTTGATACAGCCCCCCAGAGCTCCTCAGAATCCTCATTTTCCCGCTCGAGGAGAAAGCATGGCACAGGTATATGGATACAACGCCCCCTCATCTTTCGATAATCGTTACGAATCAAACGAACCACCCGTCCACTCCCAATATCATGTCTATCCTGGGATGCCCTCACATCACACCGTTCCCAGCATGTCACATATCTCAGGAAACCCTACGCGGGAAACGTTTGGTATTCCGTATCCTCTACCGGGACAGACCAACGTGTCTGTCGTTCACACAGACGATGCCTCCACGAAACTAAGCGATA